>JADHEF010001107.1_pt1 | contig 19586 bp, 15 predicted proteins | sample 8952391 | NCBI WGS metagenome assembly JADHEF01 (sample SAMN16124439, study PRJNA663245) | bioreactor sludge metagenome | isolation source: sludge (nitrite) | place: India:Bengaluru | collected 2019-02-28
CCATTTGCCGACCACCTGGTCGCCGCCGGGCGTGAGCGCCAGATAGCGCTCGCAGAGGCGCTGGGCCTGGTCGGCGTTCCACAAATACAGGTCGTACAAGATGCCGAGATTCAAATGCGCATCGGCATCGTCGGGCGCGAGCGCGAGCGCGCTTTCATACGCGCCGCGCGCCTTCTCGAATTGGCCGGATTGCCGGTAACTGATGCCGAGTTCGTTGAAGTACATCGCTTGACGCGGGCTCAAGCGGGTCGCCTGTTCGAGCGCGCTCACCGAATCGGCGAGCTTGCCGGTGCGCCGATAGATGAGGCCGAGGTTCGCGTACGGCCCACCGAGTTCGGGATTCGACATCGTCAGCGCGCGAAAACCGCGCTCGGCGTCTTCCAGACGGCCCGCAGCCAAGGCGCGCCGGGCCGCGTCGAACGCTCGCTGGACCGAAGCATTGACCGATGCGTCGTCGCGCGCCACCGCGCCATTGGCGGCCACCGCCGTCGGCGCCGCGGACCTGGACGCGGCGCCGCCCGGAACCCCGCCCTTGGCGGCAGGGGGCGCGGCGACGGCGGCGTTCGCCTTCTGCGCCGAGGGATCGGCCGAAGCATCGGAGGCCGTGGCACCGCCGGACCGCAACCCCGGCACCCAATCGGCCAGGCCCGCGCAGCCCGTCAGCGCGATGCACAGCATGGCCGCGCCGACGCGCGCCCGCGGATCAACGAATCGCATCGATCACTCCTTGCGCGCGTTCGGTCTTGCCATAGCGCGCCGGGCGCATCTTGGCGAGTACCGAATAACTGTCCTTCACCGACTGGTCGTACAAGCCGTTCGCGGTGCGTTTGGCATTGGCCTCGTGCAACTCGATCGCCTTTTCTTCGAACGGGTAGGCCTGTTCTTCGAGCATCACGTTGTATTGCTCGAGTTCGAGTTTGGTCAGGCGCTTGGGCCGTTGCGATTCCATCAGAGCCTGGCCGAAATCGCGATACAACTCGGCGGTGCGATACGTCGCCGCGGTGGTCACTTCGGCGACGCCGTAATTGCCGGCCGCGTTGTAGGCCTTGAGCACCTCTTCCATCTTGGCCTTCTTGAGCTTGAGCTGTTTGGCCAGCGGCTCGATCAGCGCGATCTTGCGATAGGCATCGAAACTCGGCTCGGCCAGCGCGAGCGTCGCCATGCCGGCCACATAGCGGGTGCGGTCGGTGCGCGCGCGGCCGGCGTTCTGGTCGGCCTGCACCACCTGTTTCATCCAGGCCAGCGATTGCGCGGCGTTGCCGTTGGCGCGCGCGATGCCGGCCAGGCGGTAGCGCGCTTCGAGCGCGGTCTCGAACGGCTCCGGATATTGCTTCACATAGCGCTCGTAAGCCCCGGCCGCGGCGCTGCGCGCGCCGGCCTTCTCGTGCAATTCGGCGGCTTGCCAAAGCGCGGCGCGGGCGCGCTGCGGATCGCGGTCGGACGCGGCCACGCGTTCGAATTCGCTCGCGGCCGTGCCCCATTGCCCTTGTTCCAGATAGGCCACCGCGAGCTTGTTCGAGACTTCGCCTTGCAAGGGATGATTCGGATAACGGCGCCGGAAATCGGTGAGCACGCGGGTCGCGCCCTCCCAATCCTTGAGCGTCATGAGCGCGGCGGCCGCGTCGTAATCGGCGGTCGCGCGCACCGTCGAATTGGGCGCCACCGCGGCCACGCGTTCGAAATGTCTGACCGCCTCGTTCAAGCGGCCTGCAGCGCGCGCCTGTTCGCCTTGCTTGTAGACCGACGCCGCGGCGCGTTCGCTCAAGTCCTTGCGCTGCGGATCGTTGGCCGGCGCGAGCGCAAGCACTTCGCCATAGGCCTGTTCGGCACGATCGAAGGCGCCGCGATCGAAGGCGGTATGCGCGATCACGGTCCAGGCCACCCGGCGCTGCGCATCGGTGGCCGGCGCCTTGAGCGCGAGCACCTGCTCGGCCACACTGGTCGCGCGGTCGCCGTCGCCGAGCGCGTACAGCTTCTCGGCGGCATTGGTCAATACCGGCGCGACGCGCGGATCGTCGCCGAAAGTGCGTGCGAATTGCACCGCGCTGTCCACGCTCGCGAGCTGGATGCGCTTTTGCTCGGCGCCGCTCGCGCGCTTTTCCTGCTGGGCATAGGCCAGCAAGGCCGCATAACCGGCGTCGGCGCTCTTGGCATGGCGCGGGTAGCGGTAGGCGGTCTTCTCGTACTCGGCCGCGGCTTGCGGATACCGGCTGGCGTCGAACTGGCCGTCTTCGTAGAGCAGTTCGGCGAGCAGGAAATTGGTCTGGGCCGCATCGGGATCGTTGGGGAAGGCTTCGAGATAGGCGCGATACCAGCGCACCGCCTCCTGGTAATCCTCGGTCTTTTTGCTCTTTTGGGCGCTCGCGTGATAGTGCTGGGCGAGTTCGGCCAGATGGGTCTTGACCAGCGGCTGGGCGTTCTGCCACGCGGCCTCGTTGCTGCGCTTGAGATCGCTCTTCGCGCCGTAATGATCGACGTAATCTTTCTTGGCATCGAGCGCGAGCGTGGCGAAACCGTTGTGCTGATAGATGTCGATCACGCGCGCCTGCATGACCGGCGCCTGGGTATGGGTCGGGTCGCGGCGCGCGAACGCCGCGAAGGTGTCGGCCGCGTCCTTGTAGCGCTCCTGCTTGATGTACAGCTCGCCGAGTTGTTCATAGACGCGGAACGCGTAATCGCGGCGTTCGGTCGAATCGATGTAAGGCGGAATCGATTCCGCACCTTGCAGATTCGCGAACGCGAGGCTCGACACACGGAAGGTGTCTTCGAGCAGTTCGCGATCGGCGCGCGACAGATCCGCAATGCTGTCCAGCCCCATGCCGCCTTGGGCCGCCGGCCCGCGTTGGCCGAGCTTGGCATCGAGCACGCCGAAGAAGGAACCCAGCGCATCTTCGAGCCGGCCTTGCTTGAACAAAGACCAGCCATGCATGTAGAGCGCGCGCTCATGGTATTGCGTATGGACCTGGCCGCCGAGCAGGCTCGCGTAGGCCTGTTCGGCTTTCGGGTAGTCGCGCATCGTGAACAACAACTCGCCGCGCCGGAACTGGGCTTCCTCGTAATAGCGCGTGTTCGGATACTTGACCACCAGGGCGTCGAGCGTCTTGAGCGCGGTTTCGAGATCGCCGCCTTGTTCGTAGGCGCGCGCGATCTGGTAATGCACGCGGTCGTTGCCCGGATCGTTCGGATAGGCCTTGAGGTAGTCCTGGTAGCGCGCGATCGCCGCGCGGTAATCGGCCGCGCCGTTCGGGCCGGTCTCGCCATTGGCCAGGCGGTTGTCGGCGCTGTCCATCTCGAGGTCGCCCAGGCGGCGCATCGCCTCGGGCACATAGGCGCTCTTGGGCGCGGCCTTCAGAAATTCCTGATAGGCCGCGAGCGCCTTGGTCTCGTCGGACTTCACCTTGCGTTCGACATCGACGCTGACCGCGCGTCCTTGCAGGCTCTTGAGCGTCGGCTCGTCGTCGCCGGGCAGTTTTTTCGGGCCCGCGCACGCGCACAAGCCGCCCGCGATCAACACCGCCAACAGACTATTGGGCGCGCGCATTCTCGGCATCCTGTGGCTGGTTGGCGCGGTCGTAAAGCTGGGCGACCGCATAGCGCGCCTGCGTGGTGTAATTGGCAAGCCTTTCCTTTTGTTGTTCGAGCGTCGCGACCGCGCGCTCTTGCACGTATTGTTGTTGCTCGCCGAGCAAGGCCGTGACGCGCGGCAGCAAGGCCTCGATGCGTTGCCCGAGTTCGACGATGCGCACCGAGAAGGCGTCAAAGCGCGCCGGCTCGTCACGCTCGGCCTGGGCCAGCAACGCGCTCAGGCGACGCGCCTGGGCGATCGCCTCGGCCTGATCGCGCATGGCCTTTCGGGCTTGCCAAAGCCGTTCGCTGAACGCTTGCGATTGCTGCCAGAGCAAGGCGCCGCCGACCCGCCGCGCGCGTTCGCGCGCTTCCGCGATGTCGGGGTGGCCGTCGTTGAGCGCGACGGTCTCGCGCACCCGCGCCAGACGCGCGCCGAGTTCGAGTTCATGGTCGCTGGCCAGGGCCGCGACATCGGTGTCGCGCTCGGCCGCCGCGATCGTGTCGGCAAGCTGCGCGCGCCGGTGTTCGAGCGCGTCGATGTCGAGTGTCCCGGCCTGTTCGCGCACCTTGGGCAGGCGTTCTGCGAAGGCCTGCCGGCGGTTGTCGAGCATGTCGCGGAAGGCGGCCAGATTCTCTTGCCAGTCCTGCAGGTTCTTCACGAGAAACCGCAGATCGCGGTAATTCTTGAACGCCTCCTGGAACTCATGCTGGGCGAGCACCGGCGCCAGATGCCCGGCATGCGGCAGCGGCGGCAGTTCGCGGATGTTCCAGAACCAGCCCATCTCCTCGCCGGGGTTGCGCGCGATCAGGCCTTCGACCAATTGCCCGGAGCGGATCGCCGCGATGCTTTCGTCGAGATGGGTGTTCTCGCGTTCGAAGGTGGCGATGGCGTCCTGGTAGGCATCGAGCGCCTGGCCCGAAGCGCCGAGATCGGCGAACGCATAAGCGGTCGCGAGTTTGGCTTCGAGCACCGCCGCATCGGACGGATCGCGCGCGCCGAGTTCGTCCCAGGGCACCAAGGCGCCGCGCGCGTCGTGTTCGGCCTGCGCCGCCCAGCCCAGCCCCAACAGCGCCTTGTTGGCCAGCATGCCGTTCAGGCGCACCCGTTCGAGCACCAAACGCGCATGGCCGGGCTTTTCGTCCTGCAAGGCCGCGAAACCGAGCGCCACATTGGCCTTGTCGCGCAGGCTGCGCATTTCTTCGTTCGCGGCCGGCGCGCTGCCGATCGCATCGAGCAGCTTGGCGCCGCCTTCGGCATCGCCGCTCTTGATGAGCGCCACACCCAGGTTGTAGCGCGCGAACAAGGCGGCTTCCGATTTCGGATCGATGCCTTGCAGCGCCTTGGCCGCGCCCGCGTAATCGCCGCGCGCGAACAGCAGATTGGCCTGCAACAGCCAGCGGTCTTCGTCGAGCGCGCCGGGCAGCTTGCCCTGGATGCGCGCGATCGCGTCCTCGGCTTCGGCCGACATGCCGCGCTGATAGCGGATCTTGGCCAGGTAATACCAGGCGCGGTCGCGCACCGTCGGCGACGCGGTCTGGTCGATGAGGCGCGTGAAGATCTCGCCCGCCTCGCGATGCAGGCCATATGACAGGAACAAGCCGCCACGCAGGACCTCGGCTTCATCGGCGTGATGCGGCATGCGCTCGAAATGCTGCGACACCATCAAGGTGGTGACCGATGTGAAATAACGTTCCAGGAAAAAGTAGTACAGCGCATCGCCGTAATGCGGGTCTTGCACCAGATGCCGGGGCGCCTCTTCGGCCAGCGCCACCCCGGCGTGCGCGCAAGCGCAAGCGACCGCGAGCGTCGCGGCGCGGAGTAGGCGCCGCGGCGCGCTACGAAAAGAAGGCGGTACGCGCATGACGGGTTATTGCCAGACCTTGACTTCGAATTCGGGCTGCAACTTGGCGGTCGCATCCTTGATCTGTAGTTCGATGTATTTCGGATCGGTGCCCTTGTCGAACTTGATCGTGGTGCCGCGCCGGTAGTCCCGCGCATGCGTGCCGCCGCCGGTGAAGAAGGCCACGATCTCGTGCTGCCCGGTGCGCAGATTGCCCACATAGATGCGCTGCACGCCGCCGCGATGCAAAGCCTTCACTTCGGCCGGCGTATAGAGGTAATTGGCGACCACCTTGTCGTCGAGTTTGATCTGTACCGAGTCGAGCGCGAAGAAGGTGCCGACATCGAGCGAGACGAAGATCGCGACCTGGGTGTTGGCCGGGAACAGCAGTTCCTCTTCGAGCACCATGAGGTCGCGGTTCAGCCGAATGATGTCGCCCTTGAGGTCTTGCACACGGGTGTCGAGGCCGACCGCGGCCGGATCGGCCGGGGCCGTCGCGGCGGCCGGCGCGGGTTCGGTCGCCGCGGTCGCCGTCGGGGTGGCGGGCGTTGCCGGTCCGGCGGATGGCGACGCCGCTGCGGTGTCCGCTGACTGCGCGACCGGCGGCGATGCGACAGCGGGCTTGACGACCGCTGGCTGAGCGAGGGCGGGCTGCGCCGCGACGGTCTGATCTGCAGCGGGCGGTGCAGCGACGGTCTGGGCGTACGCCGGCACGATGGCGGTGGCGACGCACACGGCCGCAAGGGCGAACAGACGGAGGCGGAAAGTGGTCATGCCGCGGACTCTCTCAATAGTTGAGGGTGGCGAACATCTGGACGATGTAGGCATTGAACGCATACGGATTGCCATTGCGCAGATCCGTGAAGTTCCGGTAATCGAAGCGCAGGTACTCGACCGCGCCGTTGAGCTTGAGCTCGTACTTCCCCGGCACCGACTTGGCAAGGTATTCGACCTTGGCGCCGAGCGCATAGGTATTGAAATCGCTCAATTGCCGATTGCGCGAGATGTAGCTCATCTCGGTCGCGGCGTTGTCGCTGTAGAACGAGGCCGCGCTTTGCTTGTAATAGCGCGCATAGGCGTCGCCCAGCCATTGATCGCCGAAATGCCGGCTATAGCCGGCCTCGATCGTGTGGGCGCGGATTTCCCAGGTGTCCCAGAAATAGCGATAGCTGCCATGCACCGCGTCGCGCGCGCCAAGGTCGCCGACCAGGCGGAATTCGAGCGCGCGGCTCGAACGGGTGCGCGGATAGCGCTCGGGCACGAAAGCGCCGAACACGCGCGCCGCGCGGTACGGGCTGCCGAGAAAGCCGTCGTCCGCCACCGCTTCGCCGTTGAGGCTCGCGAGCAGGCGCGGGGTCAGGATCTGGGTCGCCCCCAGGCGATAGCGCCAATGCGTGGCGCTATCGATGTAGCCGGGCGTGCCATGTTGGCCGACCTTGTCCCAGGCGCGCGTGAAGCCGAGGTTGATGGTGGTCATGCCGCCGAAGGTGTCCTGGCTCACATCGAAGCTCGCGCTGTTGGCGAGGTAATCGGGTTCCTTGCTGCGCGAAGCCGCGACCGAGATCAAGGAATCGCGCACCACATAATCGGCGCCCACGCCGTATTCGTTGCGAGTTTCCTTGAATGGGCTCGCGGTGGTCACGACGTCGATCGAGGCATTGCTGACCATATCGACGTAATACAGGCCCGAGACCGAAACGCGATCGGCGAAATTCTTGCGCACCAAAAGCGCCGGGCCCGAGGCGCGCACGCCGCCGCCGTCGTAGAGGTGCAGCATCATGTCGGCGCGCTCGTCGGGCAGATCGACCGCCTTGGCCGCGCTGCCCGCGACCAGCCCGCCGATGAGGCCGAGCAGGCGGCGCGCCCAGACCCGCCAGCGCAGCGCGTTCAGCTTAGTTGCAGCCACATCCGCCTCCCTGGGTGCCGGTCGCGCCGCGCGCGCCTTCGCGCACATCGCGCACATGCTCGAAATGCTTGTCGCTCAAACCGTTGCGCGAAAACTGCATGACCGGATCGGCGAGCCGGTCGCGTTCATAGGGCTTGACCCAAGGCTCGATCGGCGCGCAAGCGCCGAGCAACCAGGCGGCCGCGAACATCGCGGCCCATGCGCGCCCGCAGCGCGCCACGATCGAAAGCATGGTCTTCATTCCTTGAGCAACTCCTGCACTTGGCGTTCGAGCGCCGCGTCGGCCGCGCCGTCCTTGGTGGCCACTGCGCGGATGCGTCCATCGCGATCGATGAGCACCGTGGTCGGCAAGGCGGCGAGCGCATAAGCGCGGCTCACGGTCTTGTCCTGATCGAGCAGGACCGGGTAACCGAGCGCCAGCCGCTCGGCGGTCGCGCGCGCGGCCTGAGCATCGGCATCGAGATTGATCGCGAGCACGGCCAGTCCGGCCTCGCGGTATTGCGCCTGCCATTGGCCGAGCTGCGGCAGGATCTGCCGGCACGGCGCACAAGCATTGCTCCAGAAATTGAGCAGGACCACGCGGCCGCGCAATTCGCTCAAGCGCAAGTTCTCGCCGGCCGCGGCGCGCAGGGTGAAATCGGGTGCGATGCGCGGCGCGCTCTGGGTGTCGGCCGGCGCGCCGGCCGCGGGCCCGGCGGCCATTGCCGCGCCGCCGACGACGCCGGCAAGCACGCACAGCGCAATGCTGTGCAAGCGGCGACGAAACATGAACGGTGCGCGCATGGTCAGAAGTAGAACGACAGGCCGCCGGTCAATTCGAGGTTCTGGGTGTTCTCGCGCTTGCCGAGCAGATCGAGCGAGAAGATGTGGTCGCGCAGATCGACCTGCACCGACAGCCAATCGGCGAGCAGCACCCGCATGCCCAGGCCGACATTGATCGTCTGGCGGCGCTGATCGACGATCTTGGTGCTGCCGATGCCGCCGATCACATAGACCGCCGAGGCCTTGGCGCGCTTGGAGCCGATGAACACTTCGCCGGGCAGGATGTTGAAGCCGGCCGACAGGTTGTAGTAGGAGAGCGTTTCGCGCTCGTTCGGAAACACGCCGCCGGGCAGCACGCGCCGGAAGGCTTCATCGCTGACCTTGGTCTGCGCATACACGGCCTGCACGAACACGTCTTCGGTCAGGTGATAGCCGGCGCGCACGCCCGCGACCACATTGGAGCCGAAGTTCTGGGTCGCATAGGTGCCGACGAACAACCCGGCCTCGAAATCGTTGGACGGGAAACGCGGCGCGCGCACATCGCGGCGGTCGAGTTCCGGATCGATGACCTGTTCGTTGGCCGGCTGTCCGGCTTGCGCATGGGCTTGGATCGACAGCGCGCCGAGCGTCAGCGCGATCAGGGTCAGGGCAAGGTTTCTCAAGGACATGGTCGCTCGCGTGGCGTCAGAAGAAGAAGGAAATGCCGCCGGTCACGGCGCGGTATTCGGTCGAGCGCGTATCGGCCACGAAGGCGGTGTAAACCGCGTAATCGAGGCGCGCGATGAAACGGTCGGTGATGTGATAGCGCACGCCCACCATGGCGTCGGCGAGCTTGGCATCGACGGTGATCGCGCTGACCAGGCTCGCGTTCGGGATGTTCTTGAACTTGCCCATGCCGATCGCGAAGAACGGCGACAGGCGCTGATCCGACCAGGGCTCGCTCATGAGGTTGAGGTGCCAGAAGTCGGTGCCTGAATACAGACCCTGGACCTGGCCGACCGTCGCTTCGACCGACAAGGTGTCGCTGAGCCGATAGCCGGCCCAGACCTTGAGCATGGGCTCCGATTTGAACTTGCCCCAGGCCCCGCCGAATTCGAGGCGGCGCCGCAAGTAATCGTCGAGCACCAGATCGCGGAAAGTCTTCTGGCCGCCGGCATCGGTCAGCGTGGTCTCGAGTTGGGCGCGGTTGACCCAGCCGACCTTGCCTTTGAGGGTGCGCACCCGATACCAGTCGGTGTGGCGCAATTCGATCTCGATCCACTCCGAACGTTCGGCCACATGAAAGATCGGATAGCCGCGCCCAGGCCCGGTGCGCAGCTCGATGTACGGATCGGTGATCTGCACCCGCTCGACCGGACGGTCGTCGGGCGTGGTGGTGGGCGCGGGATTGGGCGCCGCGCCCGTAGCGGGGTCTTCGGCGCACGCGGCGGCGGACCACAAGAGCGCGGCGACGAACACGGCAGGGCCGAGCGCGAGGAAGCGTTGCGCGTGAAAATGCATGCGAGGACTCAGTCGGTATTGCACGTGCCCGTGGCGGGATCGCCGTTCGAGAACATGTTGGTGGCGGCGGTCGAGAATTCATCCTGGCCTTGCGGCATCGGATGCGTGATCCAGTAGGTGATGCGCTTGACGTTCGGATCGTTCGCGCTGTCGAAGATCAGGCCGCCGCCGTGCAACACGCCGTTGATCATCGGCTTGGTCAACAAGCGGCTTTGCATCACATCGGTGAACACGACCTCGCCTTGCGAGGAATAGAAGTTCTTGTACATGTCGCTGGCGCGCACGACATCGGCCGCGTCGGTGATGCCGCCGGTCGTGACCGCGACGCCGCTCGCGGCGGGCACGATGCGGAATGCGCCGCCGGTACCGCTCGCGGTATCGTGGCAACCGCCGCCGGCGCAGGTGCTGGTCGACACGCTGCCGTTATGGTTGACCTGCAAAGGCGTCAGGAAGATCGGGTTGATGCATTGCTGGTAATAGATGAACGACAGCTTCTGCCCGCCGACGCCCGGCGTGTTGGTGACCGAATCGGGATTGTCGAACGGGTTCCCGCCGCCGCAAGCGGCCAAGCCCGCCAGGCCCGCGCAGGCGAGCATGGCGGCGAGAACACGAGGACGCGGCTTGAAAGCGTTCATGGGTTGGTGCATCCGGTGCGGATCCAATTGACGATGGTGTTGTAATCGGCCGAACCCGAAGGCAGCACGGCGGTGGTCTGGCCGCTGGCGCCGGCCGGATGCGGCACGGTGGACGGCCGCAGCAACAACGGATTCTGGGCCGGTTGGCAGGTGTCGTTGATCATCGCGATCGTCGAATTCAGATCGCCTTCGACATCGCCGGTCAGGATGTAGCGGTTGCCGGTGAACGAAGTCGCGGGCGGCACGTCGTCGGCACTGCCGACGGCGAGATGGCAAGCCGCCGAACAGCGCGCGCGCAGGATCGGGAACACCTGCTGCTCGAACACGGTCTCGCTCAGGGTGTCGATCACGCGCACGCCGTTCGACGCATCGAACGGATCGTTGTAATACTGGCCACCCAAGTCGACCCATTCCGAGACCAGACGCTTCTCGGCGCGGTTGAGCATCGCGCTGTGATCGGGCGCGCTCGACGGCGGGTTCGGATGCGCGGTGCGCGCATCGGCGCCCGCCATCAAGGTCTGGCCCGACAGGATCTCGATCAAGCGGCTCTTGCGTGCCAGACCGATCGCATCGCCCTCGCTCGCGCCGGTCTCGACCAGCGCGGCGCCGCGTTCGACCACCGGCACGCCATCGCGGATGCGGGTACGCGGCAGACCGGTCGCGGTGTCGATGATCGGGTCGCCCAGCATCAGTTCCTCGTAGGAAGTCGCGCGCCCGGTGCCCGACGTGGTGCCGCGTAGATCGAGCTTGGCCGGATCGTTGTGGCAGTTGGTGCAGGTGTTGGCGCCGCGATTGCGCTCCCACAACGGCTGGATGTGCTGCAGGTAATTGATGATGCCGCTGGTCGGCACCGCGGTCGCAAGATCGTCGCCGCTGCTCGGGTTGCCCGTGTAGCGCAACGAGATCGACGGCCGGGCTTGCACGCCGGGCTTGGTGGTATCGGCCCAAACATCCACATAGACCATGTCGGACGAAACGTTCAACGCGCTCGGCGTCACCCGGGTCCGCGTCGATGCCATGGTCTCGCCGGTCAGATGCGCGCTGGTCAGCGCGGACATTAAACCGGTGGGCAGCGTATCGACCACCGCGCCCGAATTGATGGCGCCGCCGCGCCGCGGGCTGTGGCAGCCGTCGCAAGTGCGGCGCTCGCCGGGGCGGGCCTGGATCCAGTTGGTATGGGTCTGGTAGGCGCGGCCTTCGGCATCGATCAATTGCAGCGCGAGCGGCGTATCGGCCGGCACCAGCAGCTTGAACGAACCATCGGGCTCGACCGGCGCATACCCGAGGATCTGTTGCTGCTCGAAATTGGTCTCGCCGATCGCGCGACGCAGCCCGGTCGAACTGATCGGCGGCGCCACCGCGCGCAGCGCGCGCACGAAGCGGGTCGGCGCGCACAGGTAGGCGCTGTCGGCCGGGTCCTTGATGCGCACCAGGTCGGCGACCTGCGCGCGCGTGTCGAGCGGATCGGTCGGCGCTTTTTTCACGATCGAGGTGGTGCACCCGGCGGCCAGATCGGCCGCGGTCAGCACCGAGCCGCCCATGCGTTCAAGACCGTCGGTGTCGTAGACGCTGCGTACTTCCACCAGCGCCAGGCCTTGCGAAGCCAGGGTCGTATCGACATTGGTCGGATCGGTCGCGTTCGGCTCCGGGCGCACCTGGATCGCGACCGGATCGGTATTCATGAAGCCGGCCGGCGGCGCGGCCACGATGAGCCAGGTCTGGTTGGCCGGATCGAACATGTAGATCGCATATTCGGGGCGCACATCGTCCTTGACCGTGTCGGTCGCGATGTCTTCGGCCAGACGTTGGTCGTCGCTCAGTCGCGCGATCTCGTCGGCGGTCAGCGTGGCGCACGACACCACGGTCGTGAGCCGCCGCACCTGGCAAGGCGCATAGGCCACCAGGATGCGGTCGGTGCCGTCCCAGAGCGGGTAAGGCGTGGTCGCGCGCCCGTACAACGAAAGCCCGCGTTCCGGATTGAGCTGGTTGAGCGAGAGCTGGCGCTGGCCGCCCTGGGTCGGCACGCTGGTATTGGCCGGCGTGTTCTGCTCCGAATAATTGGCCGCGTCCACCAGCACCACCGCCCCGCCTTCCTGGGTGCGCAACAAAGGCATCAGGTCCGACACCACATAGCCGTTGTACTTGCCGGCCGGGTTCATGTCGCGCGGATGCAAGAAGCTGTTGCCCGCGCTATGGGCGCCGTAGAGCACGAACATGTCGGTGCCGTCGGGCTTCACGCGGAAGATCGGGAAATGGTTGCGATCGCCGATGTGGTCCCAGCGCGAAAACATGATGTCGCCGTTGGGGCGGATCACCGGATTGCGGTCGTGGCTCTGGTTGAACGTGATCTGTTCGATGTTGCCGCCGTCTTTGTCCATCGTGTGCAGATTGAGCACGCGTTCGCGCTCGTATTCATCGAGCGCGTAATAGGTGCGGCCCAAGGCCTGCATGCTCTTGGACTTGGTCTGGCGGTTCGACGAAAACACGAAGCCCTTGCCGGCCGGCAGATAGACCGGATCGACATCGTCGTCTTCGGTCGAACTCGTGATGCGGCGCAGTGTGCCGCCCGCGAGCCCGCCGGTGCTCATGTCGTATTCCCAGATGTTCCATTTGCCGGTACACGCGGGCTGGCCGTCGATGGTCGAGGTGTTCGAGGTTGGGCAGCGCAACGAGAACACGATCTTCTTCGCGTCGTACGAGACCTCGGGGTCCGAGACATCGCCCTGCCCTTGCGTGATCGCCGCCGTGATGTTGTGTTCGGGCGCGCTCGCCGACGATTTCTCGCGGATCATCAGATTGCCGCCGGCCGCGAACGGCGAGCCGTTGGTCGAATCGATCTCGATCGACGCCGAGCGCTGCGCGTAGGCGATCGGCACGTCGCCGTTGACGGCGACCGTGTCGTTGCCGCCGCCGCTGTTCGAGCACCCGGCGGTCGCGAAGACCGCAGCAAGCGCGAGCGCGGCCGGCGCGCCGAGGCGCCGGATCTTGGTCATGGAGGCGTTTGCGTTCATTGCCGTGTCTCCCCAGCGGTTGCGGGCGCGCCTTGCAGCAGCCCGGACGAGTAATGCAGGACGCCCGCGGCATCGACGATGATCGCATCGACATCGGGCATGGATTCGACGAATTGCAGACCGCGCTCGACACCGAGCACGAACACGCTCTTGGTCACGCCTTCGCTGGTCAGCGCCTCCGGCGCCAGGGCGGTCACGCTATGGATGGCGCCCGGCGAACGGCCGGTCTTGGGATCGAGGATGTGATGGCAGCGCACGCCGTCGCGCTCGAAATAGCGCTCGTAATCGCCCGAGGTCGAGACCGCCGTGTTTTCGAGCGGCAGCACCGCGATGACTTCATCGGCGCGACGCGGATGGCGTATGCCCACGGTCCAGGGCCGGCCGCGGCGGTCGCCGATGACCCGGCTGTCGCCGCCCGCGCTGACGATCGCGTGGGCGATGCCATGATGGCCGAGGATGCAGGCCGCCTGATCGACCGCATAGCCCTTGGCGAATCCGCCCAGGTCGATGCGCACGCCGGGCCGGGCGAATGCGACCGTGCCCGCGTCGATGTCGAGCAGCACATGCTGGTAGCCCACCGCGGCCCGCGCTTCGGCCAGTGCCGCGTCGTCGGGCGCGATGCCGCGTCGGTAATCGTAAAGATGTCCCACGCTCGCGAAGGTGATGTCGAACGCGCCCTGCGACGCGCGCGAGAACGCGAGCGCCCGCTCGATGAGCCGGAACAGTTCCGTGCCCACCGGCACCGGCGTGCGGGCCGCCTGATGGTTGATGCGGGCAATGTCGGAATCGTGCTTGAACGCGTTCATGCTGCGTTCGATGCGGCGCATCTCGCCCATGACCGCGTCGAGCGCGGCTTGCGCCTGCGCCGCGGAGTCGGCCCACAGTTCGGCGCGGACCACGGTCGCCATCATGGATTCTTCGCGCGCGTACCACGCGGGCTGCGCGCCGCCTATCGGCTGCTTCGCCCTGCGTTTGAGTACGTGACCGAGTGCACCCAGCATGAAGACTCCGAGGACCGCTTCGAGAAACCGTTGGAACTTGCGTGTCGACCACCGGTCATTCGCCGATGGTTCGTGTGGGAGAGGTGTGTCCGGATGCAATCCGGGCCGCGGACGCCATTAGAGCAATGAACGCCGCGCCTGCGGGTAACTTAAACGCCCCGGAAAGTCCGGGGCCCAGGCCTGGGAAAGCTCATTAGGGCCGCCTAATGCTCACCCTAAGACATTTCGCGCGCGGCGCGCAGCGAGCCCGGCTCCGGCAGCCGGTCGAGCCGGTCGTGCTGCATGGCCGCAGCGCTGCGGCCTGCGCATCGCGCCCCTGCGCCGACAGCACGAGTGCGTGCACAAGCGGATTTCCGGCCCGCAACCAGCGCCAGACGCATGGCGCGCCGCCGACAGATCCGCTGACCATGATGGTGCATGCCGCCCCTGATCGCGCCACGGCACTAGGAATGTGTTGGGAGGATGCGCCCTTGCGGAACAGGGCCGACGACCGCAACTCTGTGAAATATTTCACAGTCTTGCGGGGGAGTAGATGTGAGCGCCGTTACTTCTTGAAACATTCACCTGAACGCCCGCCGTCTTGGTGGCGCGACTGCGGGCGGACGAGGCTCAGGCCAGCGCGGCCTTCATCAAGGTCGCCAACGGCGTGGTCGCACGGCCGATCAGGCCGCTGAGCTGCTTGCCATCGTCGAACAAGCCGCCCTTCGCAGCGCCGGCGTCGGAATCGGCGAGCAAGGCGGCCACGGGCTCGGGCAGGCCGGCGCCGATCAAGGCCTTGCGGTATTCGGCCTCGGGCAGATTCACATAGGGCACCGTCTTTGCGCTGGCGCGCGACAGTTCGGCGGCGAACTCGGCGAGCGTATAGGCGCTGTCGCCCGCCAACTCGTAGACCTTGCCGGACTGCCCGTCGCGGGTCAGCACCGCGGCCGCCGCCTCGGCGTAATCGGCGCGCGCCGCCGAAGCGATGCGCCCTTCGCCGGCACTGCCGATGAAAGCGCCGTGCTGCAAAGCCGGCTGAACGCTCGCAAGATAGTTCTCGGTATACCAGGCGTTGCGCAACAAGACCGCCGGCAGACCCGAGGCCTTGATCAAGGCTTCGGTCGCCACATGTTCGGCGGCCAAGCCGAGCGGCGAGCGGTCGGCGTGCAGCAAACTCGTATAGGCGAGCAAAGACACGCCCGCGCGCTTGGCCGCGTCGATGACATTGCGGTGCTGGGCGAGCCGTTGCCCGATTTCGCTCGACGAAACGAGCAGCAGCTTGGTGGCGCCCTCGAAGGCCGCGTCCAGACTTGCCGGCTGGGTGTAATCGGCTTGGCGGACCTGCACTCCCAAGGCGGCCAAATCGGCCGCGCGCGCGGGCTGACGAACCGCGGCGACGATCTGCGCCGGGGCCACGGTGCGCAGCAAAGCCTGAATGACGAGTCGGCCCAATTGGCCGGTGGCGCCGGTGACGACGATCATGATCGAACTCCAGAATTTCGTTGAAGGAAGCTGGAGAATATCGATTACACTCACTTTTCGTAAGTACGTACCAAAAGGTTAGTGATGTCCGCCAAGCCCGTGAAGCCCAAAGCCGCGCCGCGCCGGCCCGCCCCACCAAGCGCCGGCACCGCCACGTCGGCGAGCCCCGCCGCCACCAAGGCCGCCTCGCTCAAGGCGGCGATCGCGCGCGGCGACCTGTTCGCCGCGGCCTGTCCCTCGCGTGAGGTGCTCAAGCATGTGACGAGCCGCTGGGGCGTGCTGGTCCTGGTCGCCCTGCTCGACGGCACGCTGCGGTTCTCCGATCTGCGCCGACGCATCGGCGGCGTCAGCGAGAAAATGCTCGCCCAGACCCTGCAATGGCTCGAAGGCGATGGCTTCGTGCTGCGCGTTTCGTATCCGGTGGTGCCGCCGCATGTCGAGTATTCGCTCACGCCGCTCGGGCGCGAAGTCGGGACCCGCGTCGAAGGCCTGGCCGACTGGATCGAGAACAATCTCGGCGCGATCCTCGAACAACGCGCACAACCGCCCGGCGACATCCGCGCCGCATCTGACGCCCGCGCCGCGCGCCGCTAGCGCAGCCGGCGCATGCGCCCGGACCGGCCTCAGGCCAGGGCCACGCCGCTGCGGGCGCGCCGCGCGGCATCGTCGAGCGTGGCCAACAACCGCGCGAATTCGATCGGTTTGGTCAGATAGGCGAACAGGCCGGCTTCGAGGGCGGCATCGATGCTTTCGGTCATCGCATCGCCCGACAAGGCGATCAACGGGGCTTGCGCGCCATGCGTGGTTGCGCGGATCGCCGCGAGCAATTGCAGCCCGCTCAGGTCGCCCAGATTCATGTCGGTCAGGATGACATCGGGCGCATGCGCCTGCAGGTAAGCCACCGCCTCGCGCCCGCTCGCGGCGTGCGCGTAAGCGATGTCGGGCCGGCTATGGGCGAGCAGCCCGGCCACCAATTCCTTGTTGATCGGATCATCCTCGATGTGCAACAAGCGAAAGCCCGGCCCGCGCGCAGCGCCGCTCGCCGCAGGCCGGACCGCGGCCGGCCCGACGCCGATCGGCAATTCTTGGGCCGCGGCGCGCGGCAAGATCAAGGTGGCGCGGGTGCCGCAACCGACCGTGCTGTCGATCGTGAGTTCACCGCCCATCGCCTGGGCCAGATTGCGCGACAGTGCAAGGCCGAGGCCCGAGCCTTCGACGCCGGTCTGTTCGGCGCCGAGCCGGTTGAACGGTTCGCCAATGTGGACCAATTGCTCGGGGGTCAATCCATAGCCGGTGTCGATGACGCTGATCTGGACTTCCTCCTGGGTCTGATGGATGGCCACCGAGATGCCGCCGTCTTCGCGGTTGTACTTGATGGCATTGGTCATCAGATTCACGAGTATCTGGCGCACCCGCATCGGGTCGGCCTTGACCCAGGCGCCGGTCAACGGTTCCTCATCGCCGGCTTCGCGCCAGAGCGAGGTCTGAGCGCCGTCGTAATGCGGCGTGCGGATGGTGATGTTGCGGGCGCGCGCCATCGGCAGCACGATGGTCACCGCCTGCGGCCATTCTTCGGCGATATCGAAAGCGCGGGCCTCGATATGGATGCCGCCCAGATCGAGCTTGGACAAATCCATCAGGTCGTTGACCATGCCGAGCAGATGCTGGCCCGCGATCTCGATGCGCTCGATCGCGCGTTGCTGGCTCGGCGTCATCGGCTCGCCCTGCCGACGCAGCAATTGCGTGAAGCCGAGCACCGCGTTCAAAGGCGTGCGCAATTCATGGCTCATGCGCGAAAGAAAGCGCCGCCGCTCGCAAGCCTGGGTTTCAAGCGCGAAATTGCGCCGCCGCGCCGCCTCGGCTTCGATCTCGTCGCTGATGTCCTGGATCGCGAGCGCGACCCAGGTGCCCGTGGCGGCGCGCACCTGCCCCACCGTGACCCGCATCGGGAACACGCGCCCGTCATCGCGCACGCCTTCGAGCAAGCGGGTGCTCGGCTGGGTCGGGTGGCCGGCGGCCTCGCCGGCGCGTGCGCCGATGTGTTCGATCAACTCGCGGCCCGAACATTCCCAAAGCAGGCGATCGACCGGACCGCCGATCACCTCGGCCGCGGCGCGCCCGAATATGCGCTCGGCGCCGGCGTTGAAGCGCGCGACGCGCGAATGCTCATCGAGCAGGATCAGGGCTTCGCCGACCGCATCGACCACCATCGACAACACGCCGCGATCGCGCTCGGCGCTCGAACGCAATTGCGTTTCAAGGCTGCAATCGGTGAAGCTCGCCACGGCCCCGACCACGCGCGCGCCGCCCGGTCCGAACAGCGGGCTGGCGCGGTGGATCACTTCGAGGGTGCTGCCATCGTCGCGCCGCAACTGATCGCGCAGGCCATCTTGCGAGCGCTCGCCGGTCAGGGCGCGCTCGACCGCGCCGTCGGTCGTCGTTGCACCAGGCTCGGGGCGAAACCGTTGCAGCATGTCGCTGCCGAGGAGACTCGCCTCGCCGTCGTAGCCGAACAATTCGAGCGCGCGCGCGTTCACGAAGGTGCAGCGCCCGTGCGCATCGACGCCATAAATGCCTTCGGCGGTCGCATCGAGCACCCGGGTCAGACGTTCGTTGTGTTCGCGCAGTCTGCGATCCAGCCCGCGCCGTTCGAGCCAGCACGCGGCCCCGACGCTGACCAGCCAAAGCGCGAGCGCCAGCGCGTAGCCGCCGCCGGGCCGCCACGCCTGCGGCACCGGCAGCATCGCCGCCGCGCCCCATGCGATCGCCACACCGGCGGCAATCACCACCGTCACGCCCCATAGCCAGCGCCGAACCCGCACCCCATCCCTCCTGTCTGTGCCGGTGCGGTGCCAACGCCGTCGCGGGCGCTCGCTCCGACCGATGGATCCGACCCGGCGCACCAGGCGCCGGGCCACCCGACGCCTCAATGCACGGTCGTCGCGTCGAAGCCGATATCGGACGCGGCAATCAAGCGTTCGATGTCGATCAAGATCAACATCCGTTCACTGGCGTTGCTTTCTTCACCCGCATGCGCGCTTTTTTCGGTCAAGGTGCCGATGCCGACGATGAAGGCTTCGTCGACCGCGCTGTTGAAATCGGGCGCCGGACGGATCTGACTCGGCTCCAGCCGCAACACATCACGCACCGAATCGACGACCACGCCGACCACGCGGTGCGCGACACTGAGCACGATCACCACCGTGAACTCGTTGTACTCCGCATGTTCGAGCGCGAGCTTCAAGCGCAGATCGATGATCGGAACGATCACGCCACGCAGATTGACCACGCCTTTGATGTAAGGCGGCGCGTTCGCGATGCGGGTCGGCGGGTTATACGAGCGAATCTCCTGAACCTTGAGGATCTCGATGCCGTATTCCTCGGCACCGAGACGAAAGCTCAGGAATTCGCCGCCGTGATGCGCGATCGTGTCGGATGGCGCCGACGGTTCGGCGCCGTCCGGTGCCGCGCCACCAAGCACTTGGGCGGCGAGGCGCTCGACACCCGCGTTCTGGGCGTCGATCGACGGGGTGGCGGGCCCGGCGGGCACCACCGGCTTGGTAACGACGGGCGCGATCGGCGCGACGTTCTCGGCCACGGTATTCATGTTCTGGTCCTTTCGATGGATCTGCGTTCAGAAGGTCTGCCATTCGCGATCGCCGGCAGCGGCCTCGGCGGTGGCGGCATCGGTCTTGGACGCCGGCTTTGCCGGGCGCGGCTTGCGCGACGCGGTCTGATGCGCAATCTTCTGGATCGAATGGCTCACGGTCGGCGCCTTGTCGGCCTTGACCGGTGCGTTGCCCTCGAAGGACGGTGCGGATGCGCCGGCCAGACTCAGCTTGAACAGGCTCACCGCTTCAAGCAGCTGCGAAGCCTGATGCTTGAGGCTGTCGGCCGCGGCG
>JADHEF010001109.1_pt1 | contig 19569 bp, 17 predicted proteins | sample 8952391 | NCBI WGS metagenome assembly JADHEF01 (sample SAMN16124439, study PRJNA663245) | bioreactor sludge metagenome | isolation source: sludge (nitrite) | place: India:Bengaluru | collected 2019-02-28
GGGCATCTCTGGTCGACTGCCATTTCTGGCCGGTGGGAAATCCGCCCCCTCCCCGCCCCCGCAGCCCCGACTTCTTGATCTCATCTATCACCTGCTGGGGGGTCATTCCGGAAAGGACCCGGGCCAGGGCCTCGTAGCCCCCCAGCTTGATATAGTCACAGATATTTTTAGGATCTATTTTTATATTATTTTTTATTAAAAGCCTGCTCTGATGGCGATAAAAGGGGATATCCTCCTCCCGGACCGCCTTCTGGCCGGTGAAAGGATCGCTATAAAGAAGCCTGTCCACCAGCCTGCTGCAAAGAAGAGTCTCCTCTATGATCTCCACCACATCGGATGGCTGCACTCCCAGGTAATAGACGCCGGGAGGAGTGACGACAGCTATGGTTCCCCTCTGGCAGAACCCGGGACATCCCGTCTCCTTTACCCGGATATCCCCTTGCAAACCTCTCTTTAGAATCTCGCTCTGAAAGGCCTTGTAGACCTTGGCTGCACCCAGGCCCAGGCAGCCGGTGCCGGTGCAGATTGCCACCTCTTTTGCTCTTTTGTCCTTCTTGGCCTTTATTTCATCTCTGAGGACCGCCAGATCCTGCATCGATGTAAGTCTTGCCATCCTACACTCCAATCCGCCTCATCCGCTCTGCCCTCCTATCAGTCCGATTATGCGGATAGAGCTGACCATACTTAATGATATTGATCAATCGGCAGCAATCTGCTTTAGTATTTTCTCTGCGACGGAGGCGTCCGCCCGACCATGATAGGTGTCATCGGCCACCATCACCGGGCCTATGGCGCAGCATCCCAGGCAATTGACCCGGTTCAATGTGAAATTTAGATCCTTGGTGGTCTGGCCCGCCTTGATGCCCAGCCTGGACTCGGTGGAATCCAGCAGTCTCTGAGCGCCGCGCACCTGGCAGGCGGTTCCCATGCAGACAGAGACCTTGTGGCGGCCGACCGGAGAAAGGCTGATGGCCTTGTAGAAGCTGGCCACCCGGAATATGCGGCTCACCGGAACTCCCGTCCTCAGGGACAGCTCTTTTATGGCCTCCCGGGATATCCAGTGCAGCTCATTTTGCAGATCCAGGAGAAGCTGGATTAAAAATCCCTCCTCTCCCTGATACCTTTTTATTATCTCATCCAGCTTCTCTTTATCGGCGGTCTCCATAATTCACCTCAGAAATTGCTTTCAGCCCTTCTAAGAAGCAGGGCTACATAGCCAAGCCGGCTATCTTTCTGCGTCGCACTAAAAGCGGGCCGGTTTTGTAGAAGAATCACTGCCATGATCCCGAGTTCATCTTCGTCATCGATATGCGGCAGGAATGGCAATTCAGCTTTTTTTCTACCTCTTCCGCCACCCAGTCGGGAGCATTGGACCTTCTGATCTCGGCCAGGAGGATGTGCTTCATCATGGTGCATTCCCTTCGATCCATTGCGCCGCATGATGCTGTCAATTCGGTTCTTCCAGGACCGGCTTTAGGGATGCCAAATTCATTTGCTTGCATCTGGGTCAATATCATCACCACCAATCTCGGCGAGGGCCTTTTCCTGCTATGCTATCCACCCACTCATTCGGCCGGGGAGGACTCTAATCAAGGCGGCACATCGAATTGCGCCGTCGCAGTTTCTCATCATGATTAAGCATGAAAAACTATATAACACTTGCCTTTAGATCAAGGACAGAGGATTTTCCTTTTGATAGTTTCTCCAGGATCAGAGGAGTTCATCCTGCCCCGATATGGATTTGCGCTGTGCAGAGCCTTTTATTGAATGAGGAACATATCCTCCTTCATGAATGAGGAGCTGCGAGGAGCCCTGGAGAAGAGATGCAAAAAGATGGAGATCCCCCTCATGGGCGTGGCCGACGCCGAGCGATGGAGGCGGCCGCCCTTCCAGCCCTGGATGCCGGAGGACTTCTATCCCCGGAGCATATTTCCTGCCACCCGCTCGGTGATAGTCATCGGCCTGCCGGTAAGCCTTCCCGTCCTGGAGAGCTCTCCTTCCATCTGGTACCGGGATATGTACAATACAGTCAACCTCCTCCTGGACCAGTACACCTACCGCCTCTCTAATTTTTTGAATGAAAAAGGCTACCCCTCCGTCTTCGTTCCCCGGGATGGCTACATGGGCATCAAAGCGTTGCTAAAAAATCCGGTGGCCTTCTTCTCCCACCGCCATGCCGCCTATCTGGCGGGGCTGGGAAATTTCGGGACCAACAATATGCTTCTGACGCCAGAGTATGGCCCCCGGGTGCGCTTCGGCTCGATATTCACCGCAGCCGAGCTTCCCGCCGATCCGCTTATGACCGAGGAGCTGTGCACCCGATGCATGCGCTGCGTCAAGATGTGCCCGGCGGAGGCGCTGGACCGGGAGGACTACCCCCTGGGCCTGACGGACAAGAAGAGTTGCTCCGCCCACAGCGCGGAGCTCGCCCAGAAGGGCATCTCCCCCTGCGGCATATGCATCAAGGTCTGCCCGGTGGGAGAGGACAGAAAGCTATTCGGGAGGGAAGACGGCTCAATCTACACCCGGGATGACAAGTTCCCGGCGGAGCACCGGGCCTGGGAGCATGTGAGGAGATACGGGGGGCTGTGAGCCTAGCGAGATATCAGAGCTGAGTCATTCTTTTTGCGGGCTTGAGAATCTGGTGATCCTCTTCCAGGCCTTTTGGCAGATCAAGAGAATAGTATCCTTAGGCCATCTAGATTGAAGAGGCAAATTCTTCTCCGGCAGGGGCGTCCTCACGGTCCGGGCTGCCAGCAAGCAGCTCTTTGCTCTCTCATAGCTTTTCTCCGCCACGCTCGTGCCTCCCGACAGATCGATTCTCTCCAGGCCGGACTCCAGGGCAAAGCCATCCACCTTCTCCTGGAATCCCTTCTCAAAGGAGAGGCCCGTATCTATTCTGGCCACCTTTTTCAGGCCAGATCCCTTCAGCATCGCCCTCAGATCCCGGCCGCTGCCAGAGGATGCAATCTCCTCTTTCATGGATTTCCAGCTGGAGGCCCACATGGGTGTCAGAAAGACGGCAACGTCCTTATGCTCGGAGAGGGTGCGATCATATTCCTCATTTCCTCCCAGAGCTGTGGCTATGCAGTCATCGATCCTCTGTCCCTGGCTGTCGGTCAAGTAGTAAAGCGGGCAGGAGAGGTCGGCCAGGTCCTCCTCTATATGAGCAAGGGAGTCTCCGCATCGGCCATAGAAGATCAGTATCCCCTCCGAGAACGCCGACATCCGTCTGATTTCATCATAAACCGCAGCCCGGAGAAGCTCCAGATCGGAGTGCAGCCCCAGGCGCAGCAGGCCGACCACCACCGTCAGGCCCTCGGCTCTGGAGGGCCGAATGCCAAGGCGGGAGATGAATCCACCCGTCCCGCTCCGCTTCTCCTGGAGGTGGCTGCCGATGCTCTCCCGTGCCAGCATGATATGGGGACGATTTTGGGACTTAAGCTTCCGGGACAGGCTGGAGATCTCTTTTCCGTCCAGGAGGAGAAGCTCATCCACCTGTCCATCGGAAGAGAGCAGGTGGACTATCTCGTCTTCCAGCATCCGGCAGGAGATGATGCTCAGTGTGGGCATGATTGGTTAGGTCTTCTGTGAGCAGGATTATATCAGGATATCCCGTTTGAGACTCCACATAGCTAAAGTGACCTTCTGCAGGGCAGATAGACAGGATAAGCTGCTCCGCCCACCTCGCCGAGCTGAAGCAGAAGGGCATCTCCCCTATGGCATATGCATCAAGGTCTGTCCGGTGGGAGAGGATCGAAAGCTCTTCGGGAGGGAGGACGGCTCCATCTACAGCAGCAAGGACAGGTTCCCGGCAGAGCACCGGGCCTGGGAGCATGTGAGGAGATATGGGGGGCTGTGAGCCTAATCAAGCCACTTTATCTGGCAGCGCTCTCCTCCTCCAGCCGCCTCCATCTCCGGACCCCGATCAGCTCATTGAACTGGGACCAGTTTATGCCCAGCTCTCCCACTCCATTCAGGTCCCCTGCTCTCAGAGCTTTCAAAGCCTCCTGCATGGACCTCACGGCAGGATAGATGCAGACCATGGGGATGGAGATATACTTGACACCCAGATCCTCCAGCTCGGCGAGGGCGAAGTTGGGCGTCTTGCCCCCGGGGATGAGGTTGAAGGCCAGTGGCACGCTGATGCTTTTGACCAGCCGGGCCACCTCCTCCAGGGACTGGGGGCACTCCACATAGACATAGTCCGCTCCTGCCCGGGCATAGAGCATGGCCCGCTCCACTGTTCCTTCAAAGCCCTCTATGGCCCTGGCATCAGTCCTGGCCCCGATGACCAGCTCCGAGCCCTCCTCCTCCCGGGCCCGGATCGCCGCCCTGATCTTGGCTGCCATCTCCTCCTTGGAGATGATGCTCTTGCCGCTCATGTGCCCGCAGCGCTTGGGCCAGGTCTGATCCTCGACTCTGATGCCCCCGGCACCAATCCAGATGTAGTTCTTGGCCGTCCAGTAGGCGTTGAGGGCATTTCCGTATCCTGTATCGGCATCCACGTCCACGGGGATGGAGATGCAATTGATGATATTCCTGGCCCGCTCCAAAAGTTCCCCGAAGCTGATCAATCCCAGGTCCGGCTGGCCTATGGCCGATGCGGAAATAGCGTAGCCGGATGTGCCCATCAGCTTGAATCCCGCCTTTTCAATCAGCAGCGCAGAAAGGGCATCATATGCGCAGGGCCGGAGTAGCAGCCCCGGCTTCTCCAGCAATTCTCTGAACGCTTTGGATCTGGATTTATTCACGATAAAGCCTCCCCATTTTATCATTCAATCTTCAATGCTGGCAATCATCTTTGAAAACACAACATCCATCTATTATGGAGAGCCATGGGCAAATAGTTTTCCCGGAGAGCTTTCTCTAAACCAAAACCTTTATCAGATCAGAGAGAAGGCATAACTGCGGTGTAGGAAATGGATGCAATCACAATCGTCGAGTGGCTTCAGTCTCTGTTGATACTGGCTATATTCCTGGCCATCCTGGCCGCGAGCTTTAAGGTCTGGCGCTGGAACTATGTGATTCCGCCCAAATAGATAGATCCGACATCAAGCAACAGGATCTAACCTCTTTTCGGCTTCTTTTGTATTCCTTTTTCACGATTAGGCAGCATCAATCAGGAAAAGACGGGAGGAAGAGCGCCGGCTGCCGATGTGGACAGCCCGGAAAGGGGCGTGCCGATTAGCGGCCTGGCGGCAGAGACTGCTCCACCCATGACCTGAACCTGGCCTGAGGCAAAGGAGTAGCCGGGATGCTGAGCATTGACGGTATACGGTCCCGCCGCCACATCCAGGCCGTAGTAGCCTCTCTCATCCGTGCTGGTGGAAAATCTTCCGCCGTCGCTGTTGGTCAATGTCACCCTGGCCCCGGCCAGCCCCTGGCCGCTTTCATCCACCACCCTTCCCGTGAGGCTATAAGCCGTGGGATAGCCTCCTGGGGATACCAGCACCATCAGATCATTGCTGGAGAGCCCGGCAACTTGAAATTGATATATATGCCCGCCTAAAGAATCGCCATAAGCCCCGCTTATTCTGTACCAGCCCGGCAGGACGGAAGGCTGGCTGAATATGAGGCCGTTATTGTCGAAGAGCTGGAAGCTGCCTCTGGCGCTGATCCTGGCCCAGAGTAGGTATTCTTCCCCCAAGATAGCCCTGCCCTCAGCTAAGATCCGATTGCCCATCTGGATACAGAGCTGATTTGCCAGGCTCTTGTTTTCTTCAATCAGCAGCCCCTCTGCAGCCGGATCGGCCGGTTTCATCATCAGTCTGACTGGATTGGCGCCGCCCATCTGATAGCCCTGCGGCAAGCCTGAATCATAAGGGCTGAGGTAATCGGGCATGACCATCACTACCTGGTCCGTGCCATAAGCAGGAGTGCCCATGCCCTGGTAGCCGCTCTGATCATATGCTCTGGAGTCTCCCATACCCTGCGAGGCTGCCAATCCGAGCCAAACCAGGCATAGGAGCAGCATAACTGATGCGGATCTGATCTTGCTCATATGCATATTTTCCTGTGCATTATCTGGCCGCCCGGACAGTTAAAGATTATGGCCTTTCGTCTAAGGGTGAAGGATCAGGTTCCGGCTGTCTTTCACCCATATTGCCGGCTCATACTCACATTTATAAATGAAAAGTGCATCCATGCCTTGAAGTGGTTACATAAGATAAGAAAAAATAAAAATAATTCAAAAGCAACAAAAAATATAAATAAGAATGATATGAGTTAATTGCCTATATCAGAGGTATTGGAGGAGATTCATGCACAATATCAGGGTCGGTGGAGTCTGTCTGCTTCTGCTGCTGTTAGCTATGGCTCTGCCATTTAATGCAATGGCGCAAGAGCCTCAGACGGAAAGCAGTTCAGCATCGCAGAGCGATAATGCCGGGAACGACGCTGCCTCGATCATAAGCAAGAGCCTGGCGGCCAAGACCAGCCAGGAAGACGGGCTTTCTGCAGAAAAGCCCGCCAGCTCGAGGAGGGGGCTCAAGCCCTTGGGATCGGCGGCACAGGCGAGTGCATCTCAATCAACAGCATCTATTGCGCCCCCAAGCACCCAGGCTTCTGCCGCACCTGATACGGCAGATGCGACTGCGGAAAATGCAGCGAATGCTGAGGATGCCGCTCAATCCCAGGCCGCCGCAGATGTCCCAGCGGCCACGGCAACCGGGGATGCGGTCACCCCTGATGAGATTGAGACCGACGAAGCTGTCACTGATGAGCCGGAGGCGGTGCAGGCGGAAATAGAGCCAACAGAAGAGACGGTTGTGACTCCCGACGAAATCGATGCCGAGGATAACACAATTAATGAGCCGGAGATAGCCCAGGTGGAAGCTCAGCCCGCTGATGAGCCAGAGGCTGTGCAGGCTGAAGATACCTCTTTAGCTTCTGGCACTACTCCCCCCGAGAATGTTTCTTTGGGAACAGAGGTCTCAGCCGACTCCAATGCCGCTGAGACCGACGAATCCCTCAATGCCTCTTTAAATGAGTCTGAAAACGCCACAGAAGAGGAAGAAGCGGCAGAAGAAGAAGAGAGCGAAGAGTACAAAGCAGTCAACCGCATCTGGCGGGAGGGAGATCCCACGGACTACACCTGGGACTGGAAGAGCTTCTCTGGATTCTTCTATGACATGGAAAACGATGTGGGAACAGAGACCCTCAGTGTTAATCTGGATAACGGCCGCACCATAGAGGACGGCAATTTGGTTTACAGCACCGAGCCCAAGATCCTGGATTTCGAATACGGAGAATGGGGCGAATATGAGGTCATAGGCTTCATGGCCGAGAAGTATTTCGCCGGATACCTGGCCAGCGATCTCATCGACGACAGCTACAGCTTCCTGGATGAGGGCCAGCTACGACAGGTGCTGGTGGACAGCGATGACAGCCAGACCCTGGCGGGAGGATCGACCCTCACCCTGGAAGAGGGATATGAGCTGCAGATCAAGCAGGTGGACATCGATGGAGAGAAGGTCTATTTAGGACTGGTCAAGGACGGCGAGGAGATCGACAGCAAGGTGGTATCTCCCGAGGGCAGCCTAGAGAGCTCCACATATGAATATGAGGTGGAGGTGTCGGGAGAAGATGTGCCTATAATCATGGCCCACATAGAGAGCGTCTTTGCCAGCACCGAATCCGACCTGGTCACTGTGGACGGCCTCTTCCAGCTCTCCGATACCTATGCCTCAGTGGAAGACGGCGATGAGTACGGCAAGATGGAGGTCAAATCCGTAAGCCAGGATGGGGTGGAGATGTCCAATGAGGACTCCATAAACCTCAAGGAGGGAGGTGAGATCAACATCTTCGGAGAGGTGGGATTCATAGTGGCGGATGACGATGTTCTGCGCTTCGCTCCCATAGTTGACCGCACCGGACCCCAGGAGGTACGCGGCTCGGTCATAGATCCCTCCGAGCAGGAGGAGTTCACCTGGGATGTCTACAACTTTGAGGGCTTCTATTATGATATCGATGAGGATGTGGGCACCGAGAACCTCACCGCCCGGATAACGGACAAGAAATCGATCGAAGAGGGAGATCTGCTTTACGAAACCCGACCCCAGGCAGTTGATTTCGAGTTTGACCGCTGGGGCAAATACGATGTCATCGGCTTTATGGCCGACAAGTACTTTGCAGGATATAACGGCCAGACCGAGTTCACCGATGACTTCAGCGTCATCGGCGAGGGTGAGCTAAGGAAAGTTTTGGTGGATAACGACGATAGCCAGACCTTAGCCACTGGATCGGTGCTCTCTTTAGAAGAGGGATACGAGCTGCGCATCAAATCCGTGGATCTGAATGGAAACAAGGTCTACCTGGCATTAAGCCGGGACGGTGAAGAGGTGGACAGCAAGGTGGTGACCCCCTCATCAGACCCGGGAGACGGATCCTCCAACTATCTCTACAAGGTGGACATGGGCTCGGATGATGTTCCCCTTGTTGCAGTTCATGTAGAGAGCGTCTTCCGCAGCACCGAGTCGGACCTGGCCACAGTGGACGGCATATTCCAGATATCCGACAGCCCCGAGTCTGTTGAGAACGGAGAGGTCCACGGCAAGATGGAGGTCAAGGATGCCAGCGAAGACGGTATCACCATGGAAAACGACGGCTCCTTCAGCCTGGCCCGGGACAAGACCATAGAGATCATGGAGAATCTGAAGTTCGTGGTCGCCGACAGTGATAAGCGATTGTTTGCCCCTGTGGCCTTCAAGCCGGGAGAAGGCACAGATATGACCGTTATTGCCCCTGATGCCGTGGTCAACAGCCCTGTGTCCATAGGCGTCAGGTCAGACTCCAAGCCCCTGGCCGGAGTTCAGATCCAGTTGAACGGAAGCTCCATCGGGACCACCGATGCTACCGGCTCGGTCAGCTATACCCCCAGCAGCGTGGGCACATACCAGGTGGTGGCCAAGAAGAAGGACTACAATGACGGCAAAGCCAGCCTGATAGTCCGGACCGCCTCCGATGCAGCCAGCGTCACCGCTTATGAACAAGCCAATGCCACATTGAGCAGTCAACTGACCATCAATGCCCCGGCGGATGTGGTCAGGGGAGAGAACTTCCTGATTGCCGTGGTCCAGGGCATCAACCAGACACCGGTGGAGGGCGCGGAGGTGTCCATGGACAATGTCAGCATCGGACTGACCGGCAGCCAGGGAACCGTGACCTATGCATCTAACCTTACCGGCGAGTATACCCTGACCGCGAATAAGGAGGGCTTCAATTCTGCAGCTATGAGCATCACCATTGCCTCGTCCATAAAAGTCGTAGAATTGAAGCTGCCAGAACAGGCCTATGCCGGCAAGGAGATGAAGATATCCGCTGTGGTCAGAAATGAGGGCAGCAACGAGGACACCCTGCCACTGGATCTGCTGGCTAATGGAACCATAGTAGAGTCCAAGAATGCCACAGTCAAGGGCGGAGAAAACTCCACTTTAGCCTTCACCTACAAGCCCGAAAAAGCGGGATTGACGGAATTCAGGCTATCAGACCAGAGCCAGAGCATCAACGTGGAGCCGGCTAAGAGCAACAACTGGCTCATTGCACTGATCTTGGTGCTGATGATAGCCGTGGGAGCGGGAATATATCTCTACTCCACAGGAGAGCTGGAAGGCCTGAGGCGGCAGATAAAACGGATCATTCAAGGGCGATAGAAGACTCGCCCTATTCTATTTTATTTTTAAACAGTTTGGCTTATACCAATACCTTAAATAGCTGCTGATGCTTCAAGCAAGCCAATGCGGGCTGCAAATACGATTCTCATTGCACTCATCTTTATCTTCTCCGCCACCGCCAACAGTGCCATGCCTGACTCTTTCTACAAGGCCATGAGCAATATGAGAGCGGAGAATACCATTTGCGTAAAGAACTATGATGCAGGGGCAAGCTTTACCGAGTCCTATCGGGATTTCGAGCACCTGGAAAGGGAGACCGAGATTGAAAGCCGATCCTACAACACCTCCAACAACCAGAGCGATTTAACCCCAGGCAATGCCTCCCTGGAGGTTGCCATGAGGGCCACTGTGCAGGGAAAAGCCCATATCGCCTGGCAGTCGAGAGACATCCTGCCGGACAGGATGGGCCGGCATGCCACCTACAGCCGGGCCAGCGAGGATCTGACCGGCGTCTTCAACATCGAGAAGTTCATCCAGCTCTGGTCCAACAGCACCCTTGGCTCCATGCGCACGGACTGGCTGCCCTGCAGCTAGCCTTTTTGCCGTATTCTCTCTTTTTTACCGGATATCTGCCGCCTTCTTTCCGCTTCCACCGGATCCAAGATCAACTCGTCGTCTCTTTCTCTCGAAACAATCAAATCCTATTACATCTTTGACCGTGGGGAAGGAATGATCATATGAAGGTTCTTGTCAGTGATTCATTGGCTGAGGAAGGCGTGAAGAGGCTTCAATCTGGTGCGGAAGTTGATGTCATAACCAATCTATCTCCGGAGGAGCTCATTGAAAAGATAAAGGATTACGATGCCCTGGTCATACGCAGCGGGACCAAGGTCACCGCCGATGTTATCAAAGCCGCAGAGCGGCTCAAGGTCATTGGCAGGGCGGGAGTGGGAATAGACAACGTTGATGTGGAGGCGGCCACCAAAAAGGGAATAATAGTCCTCAATACCCCGGGAGGAAACACCATCTCCGCCGCGGAGCATACCATCGCCATGATGCTGGCCCTGGCCAGAAATATCCCCCAGGCCAACTCTGCTCTTCATAAAGGGGAGTGGAACCGCAAGAAGTACACCGGCGTGGAGTTCTTCAACAAGACCTTGGGCGTGGTGGGACTGGGCCGGGTGGGAGCCGAGGTTGCGGCACGCATGAAGTCTTTCGGCATGCAGATTTTAGCTTATGATCCCTTTGTAACCGAGGAGAGGGCCCAGCAGATGGGCATCACCCTAGCCGACCTGGATACGGTGCTGCGGGGAGGCGACTTCATCACCGTTCACACGCCCCTGACCAATGAGACCAGAAATCTCATCGATGAGAACGAGTTCAAGATCATGAGGCCCGGTGTCCGGATCGTAAACTGCGCCCGGGGCGGGATCATCAATGAGGCGGCACTGGCACGGGCCGTGGCGGACGGAACGGTAGCAGGAGCGGCTGTGGATGTCTTTACCAAGGAGCCACCCAACGGAAATCCCATTTTGGAGCAGGAGAAGATCATCGTCACTCCTCACCTGGGTGCATCAACTGCTGAAGCCCAGGTCAATGTGGCCCTGGCCGTGGCGGACCAGATCCTGGCCATAGCCAGGGGAGGACTGCCCACCAATGCCATCAACATGCCTGCCATCTCGCCGGAAACTTTGGCAGTGATGGAGCCCTTCATGAGCCTGGCGGAGAGGATGGGCTCTTTAGCCGGGCAGCTGGTAGGATCCGGCTTTGAGAGCCTGGAGCTGACTTACAGCGGGAGCCTGGCGGAGAAGGACACCAGGCCGGTGAGCATCTCCGCCATAATCGGCCTGCTCGGCTGCGTCATGGGAGACGGCAGCGTAAATTTCGTCAATGCCCAGAGGACTCTCAAGGAGATGGGGGTCAAGCTCATGGAGAGCAAGACGGAATCGGCCAATGGATACAGCAATGCCATCACCCTCAGGCTGACCAAAGGGGACAAGAGCACCGTCCTGCAGGGCACTGTCTCCGGCAAGGAGAAGCGCATCGTCCAGCTCAATGAGTACCACACCTACATCCCCTCCGAGGGAGATATGGTGGTGGCTGTCATCGAGGACCGGCCCAACATCATCGGCCCCTGCTGCGTGGTTTTGGGCGAAGGAAAGATCAATATCGGCGGTATGCATGTGGGCCGCATAGCGGAAGGCAAGCCTCAGCTTATGGTTTTGAGCGTGGATCACATGGCCTCGGATGATATCATGAAGAAGCTGAAGGATGTGCCGGGCGTGGTCAGCGCCAAGATGGTGGAGCTATAGAGAAAATACCAGGCCCATATGGAGGCATCAGCTCCGGAAGGCTAGGCCTGTCCCTAAGGAGGGGTCTCAGGAAGAGGCCGCATCCGGAGCAATGCTGCATCCTTACCGCACAGCTCCAAAACAATTATATTTTGTTCCTGCCAGTGGCAAGCAGGGGTGAAAGAGAAGATGATGGTGGTCGGGATATGCGGCAGCCCACGCAAGGCGGGAAATTCCGAGTTTCTCCTGAATGAGGCTCTGGCCGTGGCCGGGGAGAGGGGCTTTGAGACGGAGAGGCTGCTTTTATCTGAACTGAAAGCGGACTATTGCAGCGACTGCGGCGACTGCAGCAAGGGAAGGCCCTGCCCCAAAGAGGATGATATGAAGGGAATCCTCTCCTCTCTGGAAAAAGCTGACGGCATAATCGTCGCCTCGCCAGTCTACTTCGGAGGAATGACCGGCCAGCTCAAGGCTGTTCTGGACCGGACCATTCTCCTGCGCCGGCAGAACTTCCGGCTCAAGGGCAAGGTTGGCTCTGCCATCAGCGTGGGAGGATCGCGCAACGGCGGCCAGGAGAAGACCCTGGAGGCGATCCAGGCATGGATGCACATTCACGGGATGATTGTGGTGGGAGACGATGCCCACTTCGGGGGGATTGCTGTGCGGCCTGCCGCTGAGGACCGCATCGGCAGGAGAACGGTGGTGGCCAGCGCCAACAAGCTGTGTGATCTGCTGGAGAGGCTGGAGAAGAAAAGCAGCTCTCGAGGCGGAGATTGAGATCACAAGGCAATAATCGCTCCGCTCTATCGGGAAAAGGCCCCAGCCAGAGATATCTGGGCGACAGGGGCACAATCGGCCTGATCGCCTTTCTCAGCGCCTTCATTCCGCTATCCACAGATCTGTATCTTCCTGCTCTCCCCGGCATGGCCCAGTACTTTGGGGCATCAGCGGAGCGGGTCAACCTCACCCTTATACTCTTCTTTGTATTCTTCGCAGCAGGAATGCTCTTCTGGGGGCCGTGGAGCGACAAATACGGTCGCAGGCCCGTGTTGCTGGTCGGCCTCTCCATCTATTCTTTAGCCGGATTCTTCTGCGCCGCCTCCCAGGACATCAATCAGTTGATCTTCTTTCGGGTGCTCCAGGCGGTGGGAGCCAGCGCCGCCTCCGCCGTGGCCACAGCCATGATCAAGGACGTCTACGAGAGCCGCAATCGAGAGGTGATCCTGGCCTGGGTGTCCTCCATGGTGCTCATATCCCCCATGGTCGCCCCCGCCTTCGGAGCTATACTTTTGGGCTTCACCTCCTGGCGGGGAGTGTTCCTGGTTTTGGGCGGCATCGGCCTGCTAGCCTTGGCCGGCAGCCTGGCCCTGGAGGAGACACTGGAGAGCCGGTACAGCGGGAGCCTCTGGCAGTCCCTGGGACGGCTGGGCCTGGTGGCCAAGAATCCCGGCTTTCTCTCGCTCTTGCTCATCTTCTCCCTCTTGAGCTTCTCCGGCATGGCCTATATCGCCTCATCCTCCTATATTTACATAGACGGCTTTTCTTTGAGCGAGAAGCTCTACAGCCTCTATTTCGCCTTCAATGCCCTGGGGATGATCGGCGGCCCGGCTCTGTACCTGCGCCTCTCCCGCAGGTTCGCCCGCCGCTCCATCATCATGGTCGGATTTGCCGCCATATCGGTGGGAGGGCTGCTGGTGTACTTTTTCGGCAGCCAAGAGCCCTGGATGTTTGCTATCTGCCTCTTTCCGGCCACCATCATGGGAAGCTGCATCAGAACGCCGGGGGCCAATCTGATGCTGGAGCAGCAGGAGGAGGATACCGGCTCGGCTGTGGCCCTCATGAGCTGCTTTGGGGTCCTGATGGGCAGCACGGGAATGGCTGTCATCTCCCAGAACTGGGGGGATACGGTGCAGGTGCTGGGAGCCATGAACATCCTGGTGGGACTGGCATGCCTGGGATTGTGGGTGCTTTTGGCTGGGAGGCCCTTTGTCAAGCAGATTCCTGAAAGAAGGTTCAAAGCAGGCTGATTCCTTTTCAGAGTCCAGGGTCACTCAGGAGAGAATATTGCGACTGGCGAAGGCTGAAATTGATTTATAAGCCAACATCTCAAAACCTATTAAAAGATAAAAGCAAATATACAAAGACATGGTCTTTTCGCCACTGCACTGGATTCCATCGACCCTGGCAGCCCTCATTATCCTGAGCTTCGTCATTACTCCAAACCGAAAGCACCACAAAGCCCTGGGCGCAGCAGCAATCCTGCTCGCTCTCCTTGGTTTGGCTGGCTACATCTCTGCGGGGAGCTTCCGCTTTTTTCCCATAGATCTGCACACCTTTCACGCCTGGGTAGGATTTTTTGCGCTAGCGCTTTCCATCCTCTTGTTCGCCGATAAAATCTTCCTTCACGCCATAGATCCAGGAAAGCACTGTCGACTTGGCAAGCTCGCCGCTCTGCTGGCCGCAGTCGCCCTTGTCGTCGGGCTTCTGATTCTTTCTGGTCTCGCCCCTTCCCAAACTGCATCTACGTCGTCAGCTAACGGCATCCAGGAGCCGACTTCCAGCAATCTCTCGGAGGTGGAAGCCGTGGAGTACCAGGGCACGAAGCTCTTGCCCCTGAGAAGCCAGGGAAATAATGCTATTGCCGGGACGCAGCGGATCAATAAAGAGACTTTTCGGCTTGAAGTGGCAGGTTTGGTGGAACGTGAGTTGAATCTGAGCTACAACCAGATCTTGCAGCTTCCAGCCTACTCAGAACTCGTCTACATGCCTTGTGTTGAAGGATGGGGATTTTATGCCAGATGGACAGGCTTCCGAGTAACCGATCTTTTGAACCTCACGGGCCTTGAGCCGGGAGCCAGATATGTTCTTTTTACTTCCGCTGATGGCTACTCCACATCGTTGCCTCTGGAGTATCTCCGGAAGAACAACATTCTCCTGGCTTACGGGATCAACAATGTTACTCTGCCGCAAGATCGAGGTTTTCCCCTGCAACTGGTGGCCAAAGACAAGTACGGATACAAGTGGGCAAAATGGATAACGAGGATAGAAGTCATGGACAACGACACCAAAGGCTATTGGGAGGCAAGGGGATACAGCAATAGCGCAAATGTCGGGGAGCCTCCATTTGATCTTTTTTGACAGAACCTGAGAACGTTTGCAGTCTGGCTCTTTCCGGCAACCATCATGGGATGCTGCATCAGGACTCCGGGTGATTTTTTCAACGTTGGAAAGCGACGCAGCAAGCGCCTGTTTGCGCTCTACTTCCTGCGCCAGTCCTACCAGGTCGATCCTCGGCCCGCAGACGAAGTACAACCTCACCTTCGCGGCTTGACCGGCGAAATCGAGCAGGATGAGAAGCATTTTAGCAGGTCCTGGAGATGCAGGTTCCGGAAGAGCTGCGCGGCCTGGCCAAAAACAGTCTGTGGGAGATTGCGGGTGGCTAGAAATAATAAATAATGAATCGAGAATTAAAAAGGAGAAGCAAGATTTTCGTTGCGTTTCTAATAATGATGACCGCTGAGTCTTGCTGTCTCCTGCCGGAATTGTGTCTACTCCTTAACGGCCAGCAATCAGACGTTTAAGGTCTATCAGGATTATTATCAATTCTAACAGAATCGATATTATTTCAACTATCATAATTTAATATCCTATTTTAATATTTATTTTTTCATCGATACCAGCAATTAAACCAATTTAATTATATAAACAGGTTCTTAATCTCATTGCATTCAATTTTGATTATTGTGCAAATTTATATCAACTCATTTTTAGTCCTCCTATTATACTCCTAATTGTTAGGAACTTCCTATATAAATATTTTGGTTGATTTTTTAGGAATACATTTATACGTATATCAAGGCATTTACCTGTGGTCTTTTATCCAGCTGGGCCATGCTGCTCTTCCGTGGCAAGTCTCTGGTGGAGGGTCCAAGAGATCGCCTTCGAGATCGGCTTCATGGGGCAGCATGGGCTGGACGATAGGGACACCAGTAGCTTCCCGTCTCTCCCGCAACAGATCCGGATATACGCCAGCTCCTCCAGATACTCTTGAAATAGGATCACACTTATATACATATTTGATCCAATTCAAAAATAATGCCCTTTAGCCAGAACGACATCCGAGCGCTTGTCCTCATTGCCGGGTCCAAAGAGCCTTCGAATCCCCGCACCCTCCGGGAGACGCTTGGCCTCCAGAGAGAGACGGTGTCCAGGCTCATAACTCACCTGGTGAAGATGGGGCTGGCGGAGCGGCGCGGGCGCGAAGCCATCCTGGCCGGCACGCCCCCGGCAGAGGCCTTCAAGCGGCTTTACTTCTCTCACCGGGCCACTCCCCTGCATAAGATCCTCTCTCTTCGCAGAGTGGAGCTCCTTGCCAGGCTGGACCAGACCCCCAGGAGCCTGGATGGCCTGGCCGCGGAGACAGGCATCCCGGTTGATACCCTTTACGGTTATCTCAAAGGCTTCCTCCGGGTGGGCATTGTCAGCCGCTCCAGGCAAGGCAAAGCCTACTGCTACACCTTCAACTTCAAACTCTGGCAGGAACTGAAGGACTTCGTAAATGCGCTCCTGGAATATCAGGTCCTGTGCCTCGTCCCACGTGAGGCCCTGATCATCAAGAGCTACGAGGACAGCGTGATCTTCAAAAGCATCCGACCGCAGGATGCCACAATAACCTCTTTTTCCGCCTACGAGAAGTACGGGATCGATCTAGGCCTGCGGGATAACTACTACACCCTGCCCAGGAGAGAGCTGTCCATCCAGGAGATATTCGTCCACTCCCTGGACTCGGCATGGGAGCCCTCCCAGAAGCTTTTTTGCGCACTATTCTATCTCAAGAACAAGAATAAATTGGATGCCATCGATCATCCTATTATGAGTAATCTGAAAGCAGTTCTGCAGGGCGAGAGGATCAGTGGCTATCCAACCCTGGAAGACATCGAGGACAGGGCGGATCTCTATGATATCAAGCTCTAGCAAGATCTCCAGAAGGGAGGAGGTGAGCGAGCTGTTCGAGCAGCTTGGCCGGGCTTTAGATCAGAGGGTCGAGGCTCTGCTCATAGGAGGAGCCGTGATGCTGGAGTTGGGGATGAAAGACGCCACCAAGGACATCGATGTCGTCTCCAGGAGTGAGGAAGATAAGGACAGGCTGCTTGCCGCGGCCAGAGCCCTGGGCTTTCAGATCATCGGCCCACAGAAGAGGCACGAGCGACTGGGCGTCAACCGCCTGGCTGTAAAGGGAGGACACAACCTGGACCTCTTTGTCGAACGGATCTCCTATGACTTCAGCATCTCCGAGGACATGTGGCAGAGAGCTACAAAAATCAGATCCTTCGGCAATCTGGTGGTTAGAGATGCCTCCATTGAGGACATCTTCATCATGAAGCTGATCGCCAACCGGCCTGGAGACGCTCCGGATTGCTCCAAGCTTGTCATTGCTGAATTGGACTTTGATGCGGTCTACCGGGAGATAGAGGCCCAGTACCGCAAGAGAGGAGATGTGGAGCAGAAGATCTGGATCACCTATATCGAAGAGGGTATAGCTCGCCTGGAGGATAACGACCTGACCATTCCCATAGGCGACAAAATATCTCTATTGGCTAATGAATACAACGAGAAATCTGCTTACAAATGATTGGCTTCAAGAGGTCGGCAAGGGGCGCCGATGAGGGCGACCCTGGCCTCCATGCCATCCAGCACTCTGCGGCGGCGGAGGTCTGCGATGAGATACATGATTGATTCGAAATCATGGCCGCCTTCTATTTACCTATCCTAGAAACGAAATAAAACTCTGGTTTAGTTAAGAGATGCCGGTAGAAGCCTTATTATCCCAGCAATCCAAATTGTCGAGCATGTTCATGAAGAGGCATGTTCTCTCCATGCGAGAGTTCTCCCGGGAGGAGATCGACTCTGTTCTGGACCTGGCCGCGTCCCTGGAGCCCTATGCCCGGGGCAAAAAGAGCGATATGATGGCAGGCAAGATCCTCGCTCTTCTCTTTTTCGAGCCCTCCACCCGAACCCGCATGTCCTTTGAGACGGCCATGAAGAGGCTGGGGGGAAGCGTAATCAACCTGGGCCCGGCAGAGGGCTCCTCCATCTCCAAGGGCGAGTCCCTGGCGGACACGGTGAGGGTGGTGGCCGGATATTCCGATGCCCTGGTCATCCGCCACCCCAAAGAGGGCTCGGCACGCCTGGCATCCCAGTTCTCACCCGTGCCGGTGATAAATGCCGGAGACGGCGCCGGACATCACCCTACCCAGACCCTTCTGGACCTGTACACCATCAAGAAAGAGAGCCGTCTGGAGAGCCTGAGCATCGCCCTGGTGGGTGACCTCAAATACGGCCGCACCGTTCATTCCCTGGCCTATGCTCTATCCCTCTACGGGGCAGACATAACCCTGGTCTCGCCTCCCAACCTCAGGATGCCCGAGCCCATAAAGTCCGATCTTGCCGGCAAGGGTACCCTCCTGCGCGAGGCCTGCGACCTGGGAGAGGTGGTAAACAATGTGGATGTCCTCTATATGACCCGCATCCAGCGAGAGAGGTTCCCCGATCCGGTGGAGTACAAAAAGGTGGCCAGCAGCTACAGAATCACCCCGGAATTCCTCTCCGGAGCGAGAGAGAATCTTATCATCATGCATCCCCTGCCCCGGGTGGACGAGATCACCCCCGCCGTGGACCAGACAGGGCATGCCCGTTACTTCCAGCAGTCGTTTTATGGAGTCCCGGTGCGAATGGCTCTCTTGAAGATGCTCATAGCAGGAGGTGCATAACCATGAAAACAGCCTTGGACCAGGAAATAGAAAAAGCAGTATCAGATAAAGAATATAGCCAGCTTAAAGAGGAGCCGAAGGGGCTGAAAGTCAAGCCCATCAACAACGGCACAGTGATCGACCATATCGCCGGGGGCCAGGCTTTGAATGTGCTCAAGATCCTGGGGATCTCCGGGACCACTGACACCACCCTATCCGTGGTCATGAATGTGGACAGCCGAAAGCTGGGCAAAAAGGATATAGTCAAAGTGGAGGACCGGGAGCTATTGGAGCAGGAGGTAAACCGCATCGCCCTCATCGCTCCGGCTGCATCCATCAACATCATCAGAGACTGCAAGATAATTGCCAAGCGAAAGGTCGACCTGCCCGATGAGATCGTGGGAGTGGTCCGCTGCCAGAATCCCAGCTGCATCTCCAATACCGCAGAGCCCATCCAGTCCAGAATGCTGGTCAAGACCAAGAATCCCGTCCTGCTGCGCTGCCTCTACTGCGAGCAGCCCCTCACGGAAAATATTGCAGAATACCTGATATAAATCAATGCGAAGGTATAAATCAGGCTCTTGCCTTGTCTTGCCCCATTAAAGCTGTGATCTGCTTAGTATGAATGAGGACGGAGAATGAGATGACTGTGAAAAATGGCGATTTCATCAGAATTGATTACACCGAGATGGTTGACGGCCAGGTTATTGCAGCTACAGATGAGGCGGTGGCCAAGGAAAAGGGCATATACAACGAGGATACCGCCTATGGCCCCCATCTCGTAGTGCTGGGAGCCGGTCAGCTGGTCAAGGGTTTTGAAGACGATCTGATTGAGAAGGAGATAGGCTATTCGGGAAGGGTCGAGATTGCTCCGGAGAATGCCTTCGGTCTGCGCGATCCCAAGAAGGTGGAGAT
>JADHEF010001111.1_pt1 | contig 19545 bp, 14 predicted proteins | sample 8952391 | NCBI WGS metagenome assembly JADHEF01 (sample SAMN16124439, study PRJNA663245) | bioreactor sludge metagenome | isolation source: sludge (nitrite) | place: India:Bengaluru | collected 2019-02-28
GGCAGTGGTAATCGATGATCGGCATGGCGGCCGCGTACCCATGATAAAGTTCCCGGGCGGCATCGTTCTGCAACAGAAAATCGTCATGAATGAAGTGTTTCATAGTTAAAGGTATTAAACCAAAGCCAGGGACAATGAGCAATCGGCAATCGGCAACACTTGTATCGGAACCGGGATGAAACCGTTAATAGGCTTTATAGCGAACCGTCCTCTCTATTCGAGAAAAAAGCCGCAAGTGCTTCCAGAGCGGGCAGCGCGTTGCCTTCCGCATCGAACAGCGCGACATCGCCGTTCTTCCATACGTGCAGACCGGGTGTCCGGACCGACTCCGGGTACCACCAGAGGACGCCACGGCCGAGGCCATTCGGGGCGGCCCGCACCGTCTCAACCAGCTCGCGCACAAACTGCTCCTGCCCCTGCGGTGTCATCGGCCAGTTCATGTTCTTCGTCTCATCATGCGTCCGCCACGGGTAGGCAGTCTCGACAACGATGATCGGTTTTCCGTAGCGTTCCGCCGTCTGCGACACGTTTTTGCGCAGCTTGTCCACACCTCCATGCCACCACGGATAGTAGCTCAGTCCTATCAAGTCGAACGCAACCTGACGTTCGCGCAGTTGATCGAAGAACCAACGCGTGCTCTCGACCTTGCCGCCGCAGTCGACATGGAGCATGATCTGCACGCGGTCCGAGGCGCTCAGCGGCTTCTTCACGCCGCGGATACCCGCCTTGAGCAGCGTCGCAAACTTGTCCCAGCCGCCTTCAGGCGCGCTGAGCTTTCCGTCCGGCCACAGGAACCCCGGCGTGATCTCGTTACCGACCTGCACGATATCAGGCAGGCAGCGGGCTTGTTGAAAAGCCTTCAGAACCTCAGCCGTGTATGTTTCGACTTGCCGTTCGAGCGCGTCGAACGTGAGATTGGTCCACGCGGCAGGTTTGGTCTGCTTCTGCGGATCGGCCCACGTGTCCGAGTAATGGAGGTCGAGCAAGAGGCTGGCACCGGTCGCCTTGATCCGCTGCCCGAGCCGGAGCGCGTAAGGCAGATCCTGTACGACCACCTCTTTCATGGTCGGAGTCACAAACAGCCGGACACGAAAACAGGTGCAGCCATGCTTGCGCATGATGCGGATGGCGTCGCCCGGCCCACCGCTGTCCTTGTACACAGCACCCAGCGACTCCAGCTTGGGCAAAGCCGAGATGTCGCCGCCCGTCAAAAACACCGGCGGCTCGCCAGCATCAATCACCGTCGCAAGAGTCATGGCCAACGCCCATTCTGCCGCTCGCATCGGAGCCTCCTTCTGTCTTCGTTGTGATCGCGTGAGTGCCGACCGCTGCGCTTGCCCACCCGTTCGGGGAGGCAGCCCTACCGGACCTGGCTGGCGGCTTTGAGCTGCGGGATCGCCTCGTCGATCTGGCGCATGTGGGATTCCGCTTTACGGAGCGACTCTCTGACCCCGCTTACCTGCTGTTGAAGTTGATCCGCCAGCGCAGGCGAAGCCGGTAAGTCGGACTCAATCAGCTCTTGATCCGCCGCTCTCGCCTTATCAACTTCGCCGATAAACGCCTTTACTTTATTCAGGTCCGCCTCGATTTGCAGACGGATGTCCTGCGCGCGCGGGGTGAATCCTGCGGTGGCGGCGTAAAGCACGTTTTCGGACGTCACAACTTCAGGCGCATCATCGGCGACGGGACTCCAGGCGATGGAAAGGTGGTCGCTCTTCTCGCCTTCGCGCAACAGGGCCTCGACAAAATAGTGCTGTCCTTTAACAAGACGGGTGGGCTTGGAGCGGCGAGTCTCTTTGTCCCACACCCGATAATTGCCATACGTTTCGGTCTTCACGCAGAGCGCCGCCTTTTCCGGCGTCTCATCCGTGCTCAACCATAGCTCGCCCTGGTCGTCGGCTGCCACGTAGAAATAGTATTCGCCGGTTTCGGGCGGGGTGAGATAGCCGCGAAGGCGGGCAACGAATTTTTCGGCGTGGTCTCTGGGCGTCTCAAACCGGGTCAACACCTGCGTGCTATCCGGCGCCAGGTTCAACAGCCCTTTCTCCCGCACGTCCTTGAGACTCCCGTAAGGGTTCTTCTCCCAATACTCCACGAGCACGCCGGAAACGAGCCCGGTGACCGAAGCGAGGTCGCCTTGCAGCTTCGTGACCTTCTCTCCGAGGCTGACGGCCACGGCGGACAGCCGCGCCCTTTCGTCGCGAGAGGTTTTCATGCGGAGCTCCGCCTGAATCGATTCCGGCGTGCCGCCGAGCACGCGATCGGCCAGCGCCGCCAGCGAGGACTGGTTGGCGACGGCGCGCCCGCGGTATTTCAACGCCAGATCCACACCGCCGCTGACCTCTTTACAGAACACGGCGGCAGCCAGACACAACATGCTTTTTGTGCCCGGATCAACGACCGCTTTAGGAACGGTCGCATGCACCAGTTTCAGCAACTGGTCAGCGGGCACCTTGTCCCAGGCGACGATACGGCCCGGTGCCACTGTGACGCCTTCGTCTGAAGCCGTCGTCACATCAAGGGCGCCTCCGAACGACGTCCACACACCCCGCACAGGGGCCTTCGCCAGTTCGGCCTGCACGAAAGCACGGAGACGTCCCAACAGTTCAAGACGAAGGATCGCGGTTTCGACGAACTCCCGCGCAGCAGGCTCTTGCCACGCGGCCTTGCCGTTTTTTAAGGCTTCGGCCGCTTCGGCATAACGGTTGGCGCCGGCGTTCTTGCGCCACTGCTCCTCAACGGCCTCACGGGCGGGAGCCTGGAGGGCTTCTCTTGCCGCACGGACACTCCGGCCCGCTTCGGCGGGCCGCGGAGGAGCGTTTGCGGAGGCTTCAGACCACGGCACCAGGAAAGAGCCGCCGATGATGACATAGCTTTGGGAAACCGACCCTTTCCATGCGACCGACAGGTAATCACTGCCGCTGTCCTCCTTCAACAAGGCCTCAAGATAATAGCGTTTCCCGGCAACCAGGTCGCACGCGGGCGACTCCTGATCCCGGCGGGCGTCCCATTTGTTCTTGGGAACGCAGCTCTCGTAGCTGACGAGTTTGCGGAGCCGCTCAGGCGACGCGTCCTCACTCAGCGAGAACTCCACCGCATCATCGGCACAAACCGAGAACCTAACCTGTCCCGAAACGGAGGGCACAAGGAAGCCGCGTACGCGAACCCCGTATTGGTTCCCCACGTTATCCGAGAGCTCGAACGCGCCCACCTGCACGACGCGATCCGGCTTGGAAGGAAAAGAGGAGGAAGCGCGCAGCGCGCTAAGCTGTTTGGAGGGGATATTCTCGAAATACTCGCACAAGAGGCCTTGCGGACCTCCCAACGGGATCTCGCGCAGGACCGTTTTGGCCGGCGGGGCAATCGGTTTATTCTGCTGTTGCTGCTGCACGGCCGGCTTGTTGGTTTTAGCCGCGTACTCGGCATAAAGTTCCATTTCCGGGTCGGCGACGCTCTCCGGTTCCTCAAGGTCCTTCGCGGCGGCCGGCTGAACGGCGGCTTTCGCAGGGCGGGCCGCGGCCGGGTTGGCCGACTTGGCCTGGCCGCGACCGCCTCTCGAAAAAACACACGCCCCTACAATCACGACCAGCACAACGACACCGACGACCGCGATAAGCGCCACAGGCGGACCGGATTTTGAACCCTGCGGTTTCTTCTTAGGCGGCGGGGGTGTATCCACCGAAGGAGAATGGGCAAGGCCTTGGGCTTGGATCTTCTGCGTAAACCCGCGATCGATTTTGATAGTTGCCATGTGCGCTTAGCTTTCGGAGGTGTTCATTGGAAGGAACGGATACGGCATGAGGCAGGAAAGGCTGTCGGATTAAGATCAAGATTAGGAGTACGATTGGGAACAGGAATCAGAGGGGTACAGTCCCTTCGTAATCGTCATCCCAGTCTCCTTCAGACAGCGTTAGCCGGGCCCTTATTCGCGACTCCGCCGCGACGAGGAAATTCGTCTACTTCCCCGGCGCGACGATCGGCAACTCAAAGGTGTCGGTGCGGAACGGCGAGGCGGGCAGGCCCGCACCGTTGAAAAGGTTACATTCGGGATTTGAGGCCCAGGCGTAACGCACCGCGACGGGAGCCTTCACCTCCGGATGCGAGACCACGACGGTGTCGCCGACGATCTTGGCTTTGGCTGGGAGCCAGTTCTGATCCGCGCCCGCAATGACGAAACCCTTGAGGTCTCCACCCTTGGCGACCAGGCCACCATCGGCGTGCGTGAAGGAACAGACCACATCGCTCCCCCTGATGGTGTGGCCGGCTGGCAGGGGGCCGGAGATGGAAGCAACTTTTTGGCCGTAGACCGTGCCCAGTGCCCAGAGCGCAAGACGGCGACCGACTTCCTGCTTGTTCTTGGGATGGATGTCTGTAGCCTCGCCGATATCCATCGTGGTCGCCATGCCGGTCTTCGGCACCTTCAGCGTCTGCAACATGCCTTCACGGACAAGCGGCCAGTTACGGTCAGACGCGTTATAATTCGGCAACTGCACCCAGGCATAGGGAAAGTCGCAGCCCCACCTTTTACGCCAGTCGAGGATTTTCGTCTCCAATTGCTTACCGTACAGGGTCGCGGTCAGATCGTTGGCGTTCGACTCGCCCTGATACCACACCGCTCCTTTGATCGCGTAAGGGATAAGGGGAGCGATCATGGCATTAAAGAGGTTGGCGGGGTAATGCGAATCGAGGCGCGGATCGACCGGCTTCTTCGGTGCGCGCGGCACGCGTTTACCGTCGGTCTTGGCCTTTTTCACATTCTCCTTCCAAGCCGCGACCTGTTTCTCATACCCGGCCATGGCCTTGGCCTCATCCCAGGGCTGGGCGGTCCGGGAGACCCACACGTCGGTGACCGGTTTGAGCGCGGGCACGGCCGCGAGCGCGTCGGCACTGGTCCACGCCTCGACCGGCGTGCCGCCCCACGAGGAGTTGATCAGGCCGACCGGCACGCCAAGTTTCTGCCGGAGCTCGCGGCCCATGAAATAGGCGGTGGCCGAAAAGGTTCCGACGGTATTAGAGGCACAGACAACCCACTGGCCTTTACATTCGGCTTGTGGCTCTTTGCCGACCACGCGCTCGACGGTGAACATACGGAGGGACGGCTGGTTGGCGGCGGCACGCTCCTTCTCGACATCGTTGCAGCGATCAACGGTCATCGCCATGTTGGACTGGCCCGAGCCGAGCCACACCTCGCCGACCAGCACATCCTGCACGGAGAGCGTGTTCTTGCCCTTGACCGTCAGCGTCAGGGTCTGGCCGGTTTTGAGCACGTCGAGCGTCACGCGCCAAGTGCCATCCGCACCGGCTTTGGCCGTACGGGTCTGACCCGCGATTGTGACGGTCACCGCCTCGCCGGGCTCGGCCCAACCCCACACAGGAACGGGGACGCCCTGTTGCAAAACCGCGTGATCGGAAAAGAGAGAGGGCAAACGGACATCGGCCCGCGCCGTATAAACGATACCGAGCGCGAGCACAAAACCGAGTCGGGTGAAAAGCGTCTTCGACGATGCGTGCATGCTGTGATTCCTTTTGTTGGAGGCGGGGCTGAGCGCCTGCCCTTTTTAAGGTTCATTATTCATTTGTCAGTATAGTCCTCCTTTTATGCGGCATTCAATAAGATTTTCGTCTTGCGCCCAAATCGCCCAGCCTCAAATGGTCCCCTGCCCGACAAATGGTCCGCCAAATCACATTGACAGTTTAAGCAATGCCGAGTAACATTTTAAAGAATGTTCAGATTCAAAGTTGTTGACGAGGCACCGTTGCAGGATGTATAAGGTTTTCATCTGATGTCATTGAGTACGGTGGATCGGGATAACATAAAAAATTCTTTTCGGGGGTGGCGCGTCTTTTCAAAGGACTGTTCCTGTTGAGTCATGTTTTCGTGTCGGCACTACCATGTCGGTTCGGGTGCAAGAATGTCGGGATTGCGATCCCGACCTACGAAAGAGGAGTACAGCAATGCGCGCACATGTCGGTCTTCCTGTTTCCATCACCGGTTTCAACGCTGCCCGCATCCCGTGTTGTCCAACAAGGTTTGTGTGCCGCACTCATGTTGTGTCGCTGTTCAGCAGATGGGCAATAAAGGAGTCGTTGTGATCAGAAAAATTATCAGAAACGTGAAGTTTGCTACTCTACTTCTCGTCTTGGCGCTACCGGTTTCAGTGCAGGCCGCCGTCTCTTACAGTTACACAACCAATAACGGAACAATAACGATCACGGGTTGTACCGGTGCTGGAGCTGCGATTATCCCCGAAACGATTAACGGTTTCGCAGTCACCAGAATCGCAACATCCGCAATTTACGCAAATTTCGGACTGACCGGCGTCAGCATTCCAGGCAGCGTCACCAACATCGGAGGCGGGAATTTCTACATATGCACCAATCTGACGGCAATCACTGTGGATGCCGCTAACCCCAATTACAGCAGCTTGGACGGTGTGCTGTTCAACAAGGCCCAAACCACCCTCATTTCGTTTCCTGGTGGCAAAGGTGGCGCGTATTCAGTCCCCGTAACCGTCACCAACATTGTGGTGCAAGCCTTTTACTCTGACGTCAAAGTGACTGACGTAAGCATTCCCGCCAGTGTCCGGAACATCGGAACTTTCGCCTTCTTGGGTTGCGCCGCCATGAAGACAATCACGGTGGATGCCGCCAACCCCAACTACTGCAGCGTGGACGACGTCCTTTTCAACAAGGCACAAAACACGCTCATCCAATTTCCGGGGAGTAAAACCGGCAACTACATCGTCTCTGCCAATGTGAATACTATCTCTACTTATGCCTTTTCTGGCTGCTGTAACCTGACGGCGATCACGGTGGATGCCGCCAACCCCAATTACAGTAGTCTGGACGGAGTGCTTTTCAACAAGGCTCAAACGACCCTCATTCAACATCCTGGAGGTAGGGCCGGTGTCTATGAAGTCCCGGCCAGTGTCAGGATTATTGGTCCCGCATCCTTCTCTCTTTCCAGAGGACTGACCAATGTGACCATTTCAAATAATGTCACCAGGATCGACGGGTCTGCCTTCGACAGTTGCAGCGGCTTAACCAGCGTGACTGTTCCGGAGGGCATCACCTCCATCGCAGACGCCTGCTTTCAAAACTGTAGCAGCTTAGCTCGAGTAGTTATCCCAAAAAGCGTCACCAGTATCGTGAATCAAGCCTTTTTCCAGTGCCGCAGCCTAACCGGCGTGACTCTCCCAAACAGTGTCACCAGCATCAAGTATCGCGCATTCTGGGGCTGCAGTGTCATGACCAACGTCGTGATCGGATCCGGCCTCAGCAGCATCGGGGACGAGGTGTTCCGAGGCTGCAACCGACTGACAGGAGTCTATTTCAACGGCAACGCACCCAGTCTTGGCGTGGATGTTTTCGCCAGCGACAATAGTGCGACCGTTTATCGCTTGGCCGAGGCCACGGGGTGGCCGGCGGTTCCAGGCGTGTGGGGCGGACGCCCGACCGCCCTATGGAAGACCCTATTCCTGCTCACCGTTACCGGCGGAACCGGCGGCGGTTCGTACACGAACGGGCAGCAGGTGACGGTCACGGCGGATGCGCCGGCGAATGGGAAGGCCTTTGGCGGGTGGACGGGCGCTGTCCAGTATCTGTCGGATGCCACCTCACCGACGGTACTCGTGACCATGCCGGCCCTCGACATTTCCCTGACCGCGACCTACAACGATCTTTATAAGCTGACCGTCAGCGGCGGAACCGGCAACGGCTCGTACACGAACGGGCAGAGGGTGACAATCGCGGCGGATGCGCCGGCGGAGGGAAAGCTGTTCGACCGGTGGACGGGTGCCGCGCAGTATGTGTCGGACGTCACCGCCCCGACGACCCTCGTGACCATGCCTGCCGCCGACATTTCCCTGACATCGACCTATATGACGGGAACGACGAACTTGCCCGAGAGCCGTATCCTGCTGTTCGACGATTATGCGCTCACCAACAACGCGCCGACGCCCACGTGGGCGCATGCGGGGCCGGTGCCGCCCTCCTTCCCGAGCAGCAGAAAGGCCCTGCTGACGGGGACGAACCACCATCACCGGACCGGCTGGATCCTGCGGGCCTGCCGGACGGGGTCTTCGGCTTACATGTGCGACCGGTTCATCCCGCCGAAGAGCCCGGCAACGATGCCGGCCGATCCGGGTGCCATCACGAACCTGGCGGCGAACATGCAGAACGACACGAACGCGGTCATCGAGTCGCCGGTCTTCGCGGACGGCATCGGCACGGTCTACTTCGACGCGGTCAACGGCCTGGCGGCCTATCCGACCCTGCTTTCGGTGGAGATCGCGACCAACATGGTCTCGGACAGCCTGGGGACGGTCCTCCCCACGTTCAACCCCCCTTCCACGGACGGCTATTCGTACGTCTGGGTGAGCCTGACCAACCTGACCCTGAACGCGGCCGCGTCGAACGGCTTCATCCGCTACAGTAGGCCGCTAAACTGCCGTTGGCCGGTTAAGCTGCGGCTCAGGCGCGTGGATTACCAGAGCGGCCTGTCGGCGGACAACGCCTTCACCGTCGTCGACAACATCCGCGTCTCCCCGCCCCCGGCGGACGTGACGGTCTACAACACGGAAGCCCTCTATCAGTCCGGCTACAACACCCTCCGCTGTTTCGTGGGCAACGCGGACACGAATGTGCCGGCGGCCCCGCGGACGGTCACCGGCTGCTACCGGTGGCCCGACCTAGGCGCGGGAAGCAACGGCTGGGCCACCGTGACGCTGGCCCTTGTTGACGCGGGCGACGGCCGGGGCAACGGCGAGCGCTTCGAGGCGGTCCTGCCGTTCCAGCCGCTGGGCGGCCTCCTCGAGTACTACTTCGTCTGCGATTTCGACGGCTACCGCTATCAGTCGCCGGACTACACCGGCCTGGGATACGCGGGTTATCCGGCCGAAGGGCGCTCGCCCTTCACGACGCCGGTCCAGACCGGCACGCTGGCCCCCCTGGTGCTTTACGCGCTGACCGTCAGCGGCGGAACCGGCGGCGGAACGTACACGTATGGGCGTCAGGTGACGGTCACGGCGGACGCGCCGGAGGCCGGGAAGGCCTTTGACCAATGGACGGGGGCCACCCAGTATCTGTCGGACGCCACCTCGCCCACGGCCCTCGTGACCATGCCCGCCGCCGACGTCTCCCTGACCGCGACCTACAGGACGGCCGGGCTTTTCACCTATATGGTAAACCCCGGCAACACGACGGTCACCGTCACCGGCTACAACGGCTCCGGGGACGCGATTGCCATACCGACCCTTCTGGACGGCAGGGCGGTGACCGGCATCGGCACCTCGGCGTTCCATTCCCGCACCTGGCTGACCAGCGTCACCATCCCCGGCAGCGTCACCGATATCGGGAACCTGGCGTTCGCCGGCTGCACCGGCCTGAAGGGAATCTATTTCAAAGGCAACGCCCCCGGCGCGGGCGCCTCCGTGTTCACCGGCGCGGATCAAGTGACCGTCTATTATCTGCCGGGCACCACGGGGTGGGGGTCAACCTTTGCCGGCCGCCCGGCTCTGCTCTGGAACCCGAAGGTCCGGCACGGCGCGGGCTTCGGCTTCGCATCTGACCGCTTCGGCTTTGACATCGCCGGCACTACGAACATCCCGGTCGTCGTCGAGGCCACCACCAACCTCGCCGGCGGCGTCTGGACGCCGCTTCTCACCAACATCCTAAACACCGGCTCCCTCTCCTTCACCGACCCGTCATCAACCAACCGCCCAGCCTGCTTCTACCGCATCGTGTGGCCATAGATCACACAACCGCTAACCGTCCAACGCTTTCGTTTGGAGGTAAACAACCCAGTCCCCTCTCGTTGCCTGGCAAATGCGGTTGCATCTTACCTGCCGTCATTCTACAATTCCGATCCGGTTCAATCATCGACCACCGTTTGAAAGGAAAGGGATCATGCAACATACGACGACTCTGTTTCTCGCCATTGGCGCACTGGCGCTGGGCGCTAACCAACCGCTCCGCGCGGCAGATAACACCCTGACACCGGAACAACGGGCCGAAGGGTGGGTCGCGCTCTTCGACGGCAAGACGCTCGACGGCTGGTCTGTTAAAAGCGGGTTCGCCACTTACAAGGCCGAAGACGGCGCCATAACGGGCACCACGGCGAGCAACAGCCCCAACAGCTTCCTGGTCTCGGACAAAGCCTTCCGCGACTTCGAGATGACCGTGGACGTCAAGCTGAATGACGGCGGGTTGAACTCCGGCCTACAGATCCGCTCAAAGCTGAAAGGCGATACCTTCGGCGGGCGCCTTTACGGTCCGCAGGTTGAGATTTGTCCCGGTGTTGCAGGGTACATCTATGGCGAGGCCACGAAGTACGGCTGGCTCTCGAAAGAGCGCAAGCCCCATCAGCTTTTTCCGCTCAAGCAGTGGGTAACCCTCCGCGTGCGTGCGATCGGCCCAAAAATCGAGACGTGGATCAGCGGCGAGAAGGTCACGGAACTGACCCTTGAGAACGAACTGGTTACCGAACACGCCGAGGGCCGCTTCGGCTTGCAGGTCCACGGCGTTGGAGTGCGCGGCCCTTTCACAGTACAGTGGAAGAACATCTACCTCAAGTCGCTGGACGCGGCGAAGTAATCAGTGCCTGGAAATCCTCAGTCAGCGGAGCCTGGATGCGGCAGAGCTGATCGTTTGAAGGATGCCTGAAGCGAGCCTCGTACGCATGCAGGAAATGGCGCGTGCAGCCTTCGACAGGTTTTGCCCCGTAGAGCCTGTCATTGACGACCGGCATGCCGCCGAGCGCGAGCTGACAACGGATCTGGTGTGTCACGCCCGTGCGGATCGTCACTTCAAGCAGCGTGTAGCGCCCGATCAGCTCCAGCGGCTTGTAGTCGGTTTCTGCACGCAGGCGCCGGTCGGGCGCCGTAAGCGACCGCGCATCCACCATCAGGCAACAGGGATGCGAAGGATGGTGCGCCAGCTCATTCGTAAGATGCCCCGGCACAGCCACATGACCTTCCACCAGCGCGAGATAAATCTTCTCCACCACCTGCCTATCGAACTGCGCGCGCAGCGCATCAAACGCCGCCTGCGTGCGGGCCGCGAGCACAAGCCCCGAGGTTCCCGTGTCGATGCGGTGCAATGCGCCGGCCATCAACGGCTTGTCGCCGAGCGCCGCGAGTTCGGGATACCTCGCCACCAGACCGTTCATCAGCGTACCGGTCTCTTCACACGACAGCGGGTGTACCGGCATGCCTGCGGGTTTGTTGGCGGCGAGCAGCTGGGCGTCTTCGAAGACGATCCGCACCGGGACAGCGGCATCCGGAAGCACGCGGTTATCACACTCTTCTTTGAGGCGCAGGATGGTCACCCCGTCGCCCGCGTGCAGCTTGTGCCCCTTCAGGCACGGCCGGTTGTTGACAAGGACGTGGCCGCACTCGATTGCCTGACGGCAGAAGGCGCGGGTCGCGGAGTGGAAGCGCGCGAGCAGCCAAGCGTCAAGCCGCTGGCCCGCCTCACTCTCCGCCACCGTAAAAGTCATTTGCCGGATCATCGTGCCAGAACGGCCCTTTATTGCGCGAACTGCTGGAGGCGCCGCGCCGCGTATTGGCCCCTGGCCGACCCCGTGCCACCGCGCAAGACATAAGACTGATAGGCCTGTGCCGCCTGTTTTTTCTGGCCGCTCCCTTCGTAGGCAAGGCCCTTGAAGAACGAGGTTTCCGGATCGCCCGGGACCTGCCGCTCAAAGGCGCTGAGGTGCTGTAACGCGCCCGTGTAATCTTTCTTCTGCAACGCGCACTGCGCAAGCACGCCCTGCGCGCGTGCACCGGAAGGGTCAATCTGCGCCGCCAGCGAAGCAGCCTGTTGCGCGGCCGCGACGTTACCGCCCTTCTGGCTGGCCTGCGCCACCAGCATGAGCCCCACGTAGTCGTTCGGAGCGCTGCGCAGCCCTTGTTCCGCCGTGGCCTTGGCCGCCGCATACTGCTTTTGCGCAAGCTGACCTTCCGCCACCGCAAACTGCTTAAACGCCGCCTTATTCTTGCGAAGATTGGCCGTGGCCGACAGGAACGCCGCCTGATTGTCAGCGCCCACGTTCTGTCCGGCATACTCATTCGCGGCCCGGTCCTGCGCGGCCTTTAAACGCTCCGCGCTCATGGGATGAGTGGCGAACATCTGTTCGAGCGCAGAGGGGTTGGAGCCGCCGAGCCGCACCAGCAAATTCATCAGGTCCACCATGCCTTGCGGGTCATATCCCGCACGCACCATATACATCATGCCGCCCTGATCCGCTTGCCGCTCCTGCGCACGGCTGTAGCTAGCCAACACGACCTGGCTGCCTAATTGCCCCGCCGTTCCGGCCAGATCCGCCCAGGAACTGCCTGTGCTCGCCAGATAGCCCCGCGTCCCCGCGACCACCGCATCGAAGACGGTGCTCTTACTCATTGCCGACGCGGTATGTCCACAATTCACGTGCGCGATTTCATGGCCCAGCACAGCGGCCAGCTGCGCCTCATTCTCCAGCTCAACCAGCATGCCACGCGTGATGGCGACCGTGCCGTCCGGAAAAGCGTAGGCGTTGACGTAGACGGCGTTGACGATTCGGAAGCTGAACGGCATATCGGGATAGACCACATCCGAAGCCTTCAGCGTGGCAACCAGCTTACGGCCGATCCGGTCGACATAAGCGTTGGCCTGCGCATCATTGGCGACTCCGTAGTCCGAAGCGAACTGAGAGGGTACGGCCTCCTTGGCAAGCGAAACCAAGTCGCTTTTGCCCACGATGCTGAACTGCTGCCGGCCTGTGATCGGGTTGGTGACACAGCCGGTCATCAACAGCGCCACCAGGCACAACGCCCCCCCGAAAAGGGGCAGGCACCGCGAACGACGACCTCGCACAGGCGACCGATCCGACTCTCCCCGAACACCCGCTCCCGTATGCAAAATCCTGTTCATCTCACTCCCTCTTTTCCGGTGCCTCGCCGAACCGGTCACCGGGTTGCATCGGATGGCCGTTTAGAAACGATTTACCGTCCATCGGGCGACTTCCATCCGGCTGCACGGCCGTCAGACACAATGGACAATCTCCGGTGGCAACCACCGGTCCAACCGACGAAATCATGCAAATCGAACCAGGCACGAAGCCCGCGAAATCTTCCATCGGATGCTTGAACGCTTCGGCCTGCAACACTTTCATGCGGCCGGACAGACCCGGCTTGTTCAAACGCGCCGGAAGGAACGTGAAGGCTCCCGGCCAAGGATCGTAGGCGCGAATGCGACGTTCGATCACGGCGGCCGGCAGATACCAGTCAATCAGGCCGTCGTTTTTCTGCATCTTGGACGCGTAGGACGCCAGCGTATGATCTTGCGGCTCACGCGTCAGCAAGCCGGCGATCATCAGCTTGAGCGCCTTGACCATTGTGACAGCACCCAGGATGGCGAGGCGGTCCATCAACGTGACCGCCGTATCGTCAGAACAAATCGGCTCAATCGCTTTGAGCAACATGTCGCCGTCATCCATACCCGCCGCCATCTGCATGATCGTCACTCCGGTCACCTCATCGCCCGCGGCGATCGCGGCCTGAACCGGCGCGGCGCCGCGGTATTTCGGCAACAGCGAGAAGTGTCCGTTCACGCAACCATGCGGCGGAATCGTCAGCAGCCGCTTGCCGAGAAACTGTCCGAAAGCCACGACCACAATGACATCGGGCTTGAGCTGCTCGATCTGCGCGAGCACTTCTGGCGCGTTGACTTTCTCAGGAGAAATGATGGGGCCTAACCCCCGCAAGGTGGCATATGCCTTACAGGGGCAGGGCGTGAAGTGCTGACGCCGCCCCGAGGGACGATCCGGCTGAGTCACCACGCCGACAATTTTCAGCAGCGGCGACTTCAAGATCGCCCGCAGCGCGGTGGCTGAGGCTTCTGAAGATCCCATGAAGACAATACGCATGCCCGACATCCTGTTGCTTGCTAATTTTTGAGTATTTTAGCACATCGCCTGCCCGATGCTTCACAAAAAACGAAGGTGAAGAAGGGGTCAACATTCGGGTGTTGGAAAAAATACGGGGCAAACCGGCTACCCGCCGAAACACTCGTTCTTTTGCAGCAGCGTCTTGAGCACCCCGGCTGAAGAGTCACGTACCTCGCCAAACAGGTCCCGGCCATGCGTATCGATGCCAACGACAGCCTCAAACGCCTCAACCTGCAACTGCCACATCGCTTCGGTCGCGCCGAACGCGTCAAGGAAGTGGACACCCTCCACGCGCCTGATCCGCTGCGCCAACAACGCGGCCGCGCCGCCTACGGCCTGCAAATAAACGCAACCGAACCGCGCACACGCCGCCTGCGTGGCCGCACCCATGCCGCCTTTACCGATGATCACCCGCACGCCGTAACGCTCGATGATCCCGGCCATGTAGGGCTCTTCGCGCATAGAGGTTGTCGGACCCGCCGCAACCACACGCCAACCGCCCCCCTGCGGCACCATCACCGGCCCGCAATGGTACAGCGCGCCGTCGCGCAGCAGCACCGGACACGCGCCGCCCTCGGCCAAATGTTTGTGCAGCCGGTCGCGGCCCGTATAAACCCGCCCGGAAACGCGCACGATATCACCGGCACTCAACGCACGCACGTCCTCTTCACAAAACGGATAGCACAACTCGCTCATCGTCACCCCAACCACTCGAGCTTCCCGCCCGTCACACGCACGCCGCGGCGGCGACACGCCCAGCACAGATAGGCGACCGTCACAAAATAGGAGGCCGGCAGACGCGGCCTTGCCGCGACCTTAACACCCAGCACCGTGGTCTTGCCGCCCAGGCCCATCGGCCCGATGCCCAGCCGGTTGGCCTCCTCTAGCACGCGCCTTTCCAACAGAGCCAGCTCCGGCTCGGGCGCAGCATCGCCCAAGGGACGCAGCAGCTGACGCTTCGCGACCAGAAAGCCTTCCGCACGATCCGAACCGATACAGACGCCCAAAACGCCTGGCGCACAGCCGAACCCTTGCGCACGCCACACCGCGTGCAACAGGCATTTACGAACGCCGTCGAGGTCGCGGCCCGCACCCAACTCCTCGTCGGGCAGGCTGTATTGGGCGCTCATGTTTTCACTGCCGCCGCCTTTCTGCAACAACCAGATCTCGACCGACTCCGAGTCCACCTGCTCGAAATGGCAGACCGGAGAACCCTCCGCGACGTTCGTATCCACCGACTTCCCCGAGAGCGTCTCGATCGTATTGCGGCGCAACCCGCCTTTCTGTGTCGCCAAGGCAACCGCCTCCCTGGCGGCCTGCTCCAGAGCCTGCGTATCGGTAGCCCGCGGCACCCACCAGAAAAAAGTGAGCGTGCCGGTATCCTGACAAAGCGGGGTCGACTGTTCACGGGCAAGACAGGTGTTCTCAACCAACGACTGCAAGAGCAAAGCGGCCTGCGACTGCGCGGGCTCCGCCGCCGCCGCCGAACGCAAAGCGGCTTCCGCATCCGCAGGCAGGTCGCTCGTGGTGCGTCGGATCAATTCGGCCAGTATGTCAGTCCAGTTCATCGTAAAGAGGGGCGGCTCGCTTTGGCCACCTATTTAAGATAGACCCACGGATTGCCGGAGCCCAGCGCGTTCAGCAGGGGCGGCAGATAAGCGTCCGGCACACAAAGCGAGCCGAAGCCTTTACCCAGCGCAATATCAGGCTTGGTCCGCCCATGATAATCCGAGCCACCGGTCGTCAGCAGATCCAGCTTTTTTGCCACGCGCAACAGGGCTACGGTCTGTTCAGGCGTGTGCTCCGAATAGAGCGCCTCGATACCGGCGAGCCCCACAGCCTTCAGCTCACTCAAGCCAGCCTCCAACTTCGCCTCGTCGGGCTCCCACGAGAAGGGATGCGCCATCACCGCGACACCTCCCGCCTCACAGATCATGCGAATGCCCTCTTCGGGACAGAGACGGTAACGGTCCACATAGGCGGGACAACCCTTGGCCAAGAACCGGTCAAACGCGTCAGCCACGGAGGACACATGACCACGATCGATCAGCGCCTGCGCGAAATGCGGGCGGCCCACAACATCCTCACCCGCGAGCGCCTGCACCTCCGCCCACTCCAGCTCCAACCCCAGCCCGTTCAGCTTTTCGAGAATCCGCTCATTGCGCCAAGCACGCCCATCCAACACGCGGCCCAAATTCACAGCCACCACCGGATGTTTAGGGTTCACACCGTAGCCGAGAATATGCAGCGTGCCATGCCCCTCTTCGACATCGGCACTAATCTCCACACCCGCGATCCCCGTCATGCCCTGCGTGCGACAGGCGTTAAGAAACTCTTCGGCACCGCCCATGTTGTCATGGTCTGTCAGCGCCAACGCCGTTAGCCCGGTTTGACGTCCACGGAGCACCAGCTCCTCGGGCGTTTCAGAACCGTCGGAGTTTGTTGAATGAACATGCAGATCGATCATGACTGACCGTACACCTTATATGAGCTGCGGGCCTTATCCTCCGCGACCCCGGCGAAGAAAGCGGCAATGGCAGCATCATATTGCGCCGTATGAGCAAACGCTTTCTTCATGAGGCACAGCCGCGTAGCGAAGCCCAGCGTGCCGCCGCGCGAGGACAGTTCGCCCAACAACGCGCCGTAATCCGCGGGGTCCGTCACCGAGGCCACGCGCAGATAGTTCTTGGCCGAAGCCCGCACCATACAGGGCCCGCCGATATCGATGTTCGTCCGCGCCTCTTCCGGCGTCACGCCTTCGCGCGCCACCGTCTTTTTGAACGGATAGAGATTCACGACCACCATGTCGAGCGACACGGCGCCGGTGCGCGCAAGGTCTTTGCGGTGCGCCTCATTATAGGTTTCGCTCAGCAACCCGAGGTAGATCTTAAAATCCAGCGTTTTGACCAAGCCGCCCTGCATTTCAGGCTGTCCCGTGTAGTCGGAGACGGCAACCAGATGCCGCTGCGCCCGCTCAGGCCCGAGGATCTGCTGAACGGCCGTGTAGGTGCCACCCGTCGAATAGATTTTCAGCTCAGGACACGCCGCCACCAGACCGGGGACAAAAGCCTCTAGCCCGGTTTTGTCTGAAACGCTCATAAGCACATGACGAACAGCCACGCGGTCATCCACCTCGCCCACCTGATTTAAAGCCATAAAAACTCCTTTAGCGGGCCCTTGTCCGCCATACGGGATAGGATAAGCAGAAACGGGTTGTTTTGCAACAGCCGACTAAGAATCCTTGCATCTTTCACGCGTTCATCATATTCTTTCCCCGCTTTTTTCAAAGGGATATCATGTTTTGTACGCTTCTAAAAGCCAAATTGCACCACCTGCGCGTGACGCAAGCCGACAAAGAGTACGAGGGCAGCCTGACGATCGATGAGGATCTGATGGATGCCGTCGGCATTCTGAATTACGAAAAGCTCCTTGTCGCCAACCTCGACAACGGCAAGCGTTTCGAGACCTATGCGCTCAAAGGTCCGCGCGGCAGCGGTGTCGCTTGCCTGAACGGCGCGGCGGCCTACAAAGGCACGATCGGAGACCGCCTGATCGTCATGGTCTGGTGTCAGCTCGACGATGCCGAGCGGCCACACCATCATCCCAAGATCGTTCGCCTTGATGAGAAGAACCGCATCGCCGCCGCAGCGGTTTGAGAAGACAACGTGTTCCGCAACTCGAACACCTTTCGCCCGCCGATACGCGTCGGTCGGGCTACGCCAACAGCCTCGAGGCGGCGTCGCCACCCTCGGCCTGAGCCAAAACCATCTCTTCCGTGATGCGGATGTCCTTGAGCTTCGGATTGCCCGGAGCCTCGTACATGATTTCCATCATGAGATCCTCCATAGCCGCACGAAGGCCGCGCGCACCGGTCTTACGCTTCATGGCCAACTTAGACATCTCGCGCAGCGCCGCCTCGTCGAAGGCCAACGAGACACCTTCCATGGACAGCAACTTCTGATATTGCCGCACAAGACAATTCTTGGGCTCGGTCATGATCCGCATGAGATCGTTTTCGGTCATTTCGCTCATGGATGTCAGAACCGGCAAACGCCCGACAAATTCTGGAATCAACCCGAAGCGGATCAGGTCTTCCGGCTGCACGGCCAGCGGCATGGCGCGCCCGTCCTTGGACTTCGGCTTGCGCGAGGACTTGTTCTGTTCTGAGTAACCAATCGTCTGGCGACCCTCGCGCTGCCGCACGATCGAATCCAGCCCCACAAACGCGCCGCCACAGATGAAGAGGATATTGCGCGTGTTGATGGCGATATACTCCTGCTGAGGATGTTTACGCCCGCCCTGCGGCGGCACGCGCGAAACGGTCCCTTCGAGGATCTTGAGCAAGGCCTGTTGAACACCTTCTCCCGAGACATCCCGCGTGATCGACACATTCTCGGTCTTACGCGCGATCTTATCGATCTCGTCGATGTAAACAATCCCACGCTCAGCCTTGGCCACATCCATATCTGCCGCCTGAAGCAAATAGAGCAGGATATTCTCGACATCCTCGCCGACATAACCGGCCTCGGTGATGGTGGTAGCGTCCGCGATCGCGAACGGCACATCCAGCATCCGGGCGAGCGTACGAGCAAAGAGCGTCTTACCGCAGCCCGTCGGGCCTATCAGCAGGATATTGCTTTTTTCGATCTCCACATCCGCAAAGGGATCATTCTTGCCGCCAACGGGTTGGTTCAGCCGCTTGTAGTGGTTATGAACCGCGACCGACAGCATTTTCTTCGTGTAGTCGTGTCCGATGATGTACTGGTCGAGAAATTTTTTGATCTCGGCGGGCGGAGGAACTTTCAGCGCGGGCAAGGTGGCGGACGCTTTCTTGCCCGGTTTATTTTCGGAAACGATCCGCGTGCAGATCTCCACACAGTCGCTGCAGATATTAGCTCCGGGGCCCGGAATAATGACCGCGCCGGACCGCTCATCCTTGCCGCAAAAGGAACAGACCATGTCTTGATTCGAGGGGGGGGAACGACGCGCCATAACTTATTTCTCCGGAAGGCGCTTCATCAGCACTTCATCCACTAAGCCGTACACCTTGGCTTCGTCAGCCGACATAAAGTAATCGCGCTCGGTATCATTCGACAGCACCTCGACGCTCTTGCCGGTGTGGACGGCGAGAATCTCATTGAGGCGGTCCTTGAGGCGCAGGATCTCCTTAGCCGCGATGCTGATGTCCGAGGCCTTGCCCTCTGCGCCACCCCACGGCTGATGGATCATGATGCGAGCGTTAGGCAGAGAAAACCGTTTGCCCTTGCGCCCGGCCGCCAGCAGCACGGCCCCCATGCTTGCAGCCTGGCCCACGCAATACGTGGCCACATCACACGTGATAAACTGCATCGTGTCATAGATGGCCAGCCCCGCCGTGACCGAGCCGCCGGGAGAGTTGATGTAGACGGAAATCTCTTTGGTCGCGTCCTGCGCCTGCAAAAAAAGCAACTGGGCGATGATCACGTTGCTGACTTCGTCGTTGATCCCCGTACCTATGAAAACAATCCGGTCTTGCAACAGCCGCGAATAGATGTCGTAGGCGCGTTCGCCACGCCCGGTCTGCTCAACGACGATCGGGACCAGCATGTTTGCCTGAGTTGAATACATGTCTAACCTCTCTT
>JADHEF010001103.1_pt1 | contig 19528 bp, 15 predicted proteins | sample 8952391 | NCBI WGS metagenome assembly JADHEF01 (sample SAMN16124439, study PRJNA663245) | bioreactor sludge metagenome | isolation source: sludge (nitrite) | place: India:Bengaluru | collected 2019-02-28
TCGTACACGGGCAGTTCGGACGGCGAGAGTTTCGGGGTCACCCTGCAGGTTCCAGTGCGCCCGGGGGCCGCGTATGTGCGCGTGGCCGGCGGCGCCAGCGTGGGCGGCGGGGAGACGAAATCGTTCAGGATGCCGGGCGGCGCGTTCGTCGACGGCACGGCCACGGGCACGCTGGTGGTTTCCGGCATGCCCTCGGTGACGCTCGCGGGCGGCCTCGGCTACCTCGTGCATTACCCCTACGGGTGCGTGGAGCAGACCGTTTCGGCCTCGTTCCCGCTGCTCCACCTGAAGGACCTTGCGGCCCAGGTGGAACCGGGCCGCTTCGGCGGCACGGCGATCCAGTCGTATGTGCAGGCGGGCATCGAGCGCGTGCTGACGATGCAGACGGCGTCGGGCGGCCTGTCCATGTGGCCCGGCGACCGCGAGCCGTGGGCTTGGGGGAGCACGTACGGCGCGCACTTCCTGGTGGAGGCAAAGAAGGCCGGGTACTATGTGCCGGAGGACAACCTGGCGGAACTCCTGAACTTCCTGTCGGTGCGGCTGGCGGGCAAGCCGGAGGAACCGGCGGTCAACTCGCTGACCGAGCGCTGCTACACGGTGTACATCCTGGCGCTGGCCGGGCGGCGCGTGCCCGACCGGATGGAGGCGCTGTATGAGCAGCGGACCACGCTAACGCCCTCCGCCCGCGCTTTGCTGGCGTGCGCCTACCAGGTGACGGGGGGCAAGAAGGAGGCGGCCGCCCTGCTGGATGTGGCGGAGAAGACCATGGAGCCGGGCGGGGCCACGGCCCGCGACACGGGCGGGATCCTGTCGTCACCCGTGCGTGAGACGGCCCTGCTGCTGGCCGCGCAGCTGCAGGCGGATTCGTCATCGCCGCTGGTGCCGCGGCTGGTGGAGAAACTGCAGAAGGCGGCGGGCAACCGGGGCTACTGGGGCACGACGCAGGACAACGCGTTCGCGCTGTGGGCGCTGGGCCGCTACGCCGGCGTGCAGGCGCGCGAGCAGAAGCCGTTCACGGGAAAACTGCGCATCGGGGACGGGCCGGAAATGGCGTTCTCGGACAAGAAGCCGCTGCAGGTGAGCGCCGGGATTGCCGGTGCCGATTTGGCCGTGGAGGTGACCGGCGGGGGCCGGGCCCACCTGGCGTGGGTCGTGGAGGGCGTGCCGACCGAGGCTGCGCCCACGGCGGCTGTTTCGCAGGGCCTTAAGGTGACGCGCAAATTCACCACCCGCGGCGGGGACGACCTGGACCCGCAGAAGCTGGTGCAGGGGGAACTGGTGGTGGTCGAGGTGACGCTGACGGCCGACCGGCCGATGTCGAATGTGGTGATCGAGGACCTGCTGCCCGCCGGGCTGGAGATCGAGAACAGCAACCTGGCCTCCGCCGAGAAACTGGAGGAGGGCGCCGGCAAGGAGGGGCTGGTGGTGCGCCGCACGGAGGCCCGCGACGACAGGATGGTGGCATTTGTGGACCTGTTCCCGAAAAAGGACACGGACCTGGTGTTCCAGTACGCGGCCCGGGCGGTGACGCAGGGCCAGTTCACCCTGCCCGCGATCCGGGCCACCGCCATGTACGACCCCGACATCACGGCATCGGGCGGGGCCGGGACGGTGAAGGTACTCGGGAGGAAGTAGCCGGGAACCGCGTCAGCCGCGGGACACACAGGGATCGCAGAGGGGAATACGCTTCCTCCGCGACGGCCCGGGGGGTGGATCTGTGGCCGATGGCCCCCCGGAGATCGGGCGCGTGGCCGGGATTTCGGCGGCAGCCGGCGGGGACGGCTTCGCATTTCCCGTTGAATCCCCCCCGCCGGGGCCTGTAGCACCTTACTTTGTGATCAACTTGCGCCGTACGGAGTGCGCGCGCCACGGGTTGCCGTGGGGCCGGCTCCAGCGCCGGCGTCCACGGAGAAACCCATGAAAAAAGGCATTCACCCCAAGTACGCACTGGCCACGGTCACGTGCGCGTGCGGCGCCACCTTCAAAGTGCGCTCCACCAAGAAGGAATACCGCCTGGAAATCTGCTCGGCGTGCCACCCGTTCTTCACGGGTCAGCAGCGCTTTGTGGATACGGCCGGCCGCATCGACAAGTTCCGCCAGCGTTACCAGAAAACCGAAGCCGCCGCGAAGTAAGTTCCCTTCGCCCGGCCCGGAACCTGGTCGCCCAGTTTTGACGCGGCAGGTGTGCTGAAAGGCACATCCTGCCGCGTTTCTTTTTGTCCGGATTCCGGACCTGTCTGGCTTCCAATTCCCGCGAAACGGTTCAGTTTGTTTCTGCCAACCGCGACCCCCGAACGCTCCGGGTAGGGCGCGACCGCCGGGCGCGCCGCACTCGTAACGGGCAACTCGACTGTTATGAGGCATTCGAAATCCCGTCGCCACGCACGACGCCGAATGGCGCGGGGGGCGGCGGTTTCGGCGAAACCGCCCTACCTTGGTTCGGGACCGGGAACCGGGCCGGATTCGCCCCGGTCGCGAGCGACCGCCGTCCGGTACGCGAATTGCATCCTTGCCATTCGATGGCCTTTGGTCGAAACTTGGTTTCGCATTCTGACCCACAGGCCACGGAGGACCCTGATGATGCGCTACCTCGTTCCGGCCGGATTGGCCGCCATTCTGCTCCCAGCCGCCATCGCGTTCGTGACGGGCGGCAATGTTCACGCGATCGCCGACCCGAAGGCCGAACCCCGCCTGATCGCCCAGGCCCCGGCTTCCATGCAAACCCCGGCACCGGTTTCCAATGACATGCTAACCCCCGACCCCATGCCGGAGGCCGGCGCCACCCCGACACCGGCGTCCGCGGGGACTCCGACACCCGCCGTTTCCCCGTCGCCCGCCCCCAACCCGGCGGCGGCCGCAGCCACCATCAACGCGCCACCGGCAACGCTGACCCTCGACGACAAGTTGAACGCGGCAAAATCCGCCGGTGGCCAGAAGACCCCCGAGCAGATCGACGAGGAGATCAAGCGCCTCGAGAAGGAAATGGAAACGGACAAGAAAGCCCCGCCGTCCACGAACGCCACGGAGACCGGCGAGGCGACCACCAACAAGAGTCGCCGGCCGCTGGACGGGGAATCGGACGAGGCCGACTCCGGGCGCGTGCCCGAACGCCGGAACGGCGGGGGCATCATCGCCGACCTGGCCGAGGGAAGCAATTTGACGGTGACGGGAACGGTGCTGTCCGTGAGGCCGGCTGAGAACCAGTCCATGCGCGCGGAACTGGAAACGCGGGCGGGGGAACGGGTCGTCGCGCTGATCCCGCCGTGGCCCGGAATGCGCATCCCGGCCATCGGCGGCACCCTGCGCGCCGAGTGCAAGAAACTGAAGAACTCGGGCGGCAAGGCCGTTGTTCGGGTCATCCGGGTGGAGAATGTGGGCCGTCCGGCACCCCGCACCCGCGGCGGGCGACCGGTCGGCAACGTCCAGTTTGGGCTGGGTGTCACGACCTGGTAGCACTACCCGCTTTGCGTGCGGGAAGCTTCCGTGCCATGGGTGTCCCCGCCCAGGAGACCGGACCGGGCCCGCCCCCGAAACGGATGACTTCGGGTCCGACACCCGCCCGGATTCAGGGGTACATGCGTTCCCAGGGGTCGGGCTGCAATCCGAAGGCCTGCTCGAAGTTGTTCGGAGCCCTAAGGATCCCCGCGTCCGACAGGTCGTCTATCATCGCCTTCACCACGAACACGCGCTCGGGGAAAACGGCCTCGATCTCGAATGTGAGCGGGCCGATGACGGGTCCGCGGTATGGTTCGGTGCGTCCGGCCCCAAGCCGGTAACTCTCCTGCTGGGCTTCCATGGCCGCAGCTTGGGCGCGGGCCCTTTCCGGGTCCATCGGGACGCGGTCCTTGCCCCCCGGCAGGTTTTCCCAGAGGGTTGTCGTGGTTTCCGCCTGGGCGGGCCAGCGGCGGAGCGCCTCGGCCAGGTAGATCGCGTGCAGCGCGTCCCCGGTGCCGAACTGGTCCATCCTCCAGGAAACCCGGACCTTCCCCCCGGGTATCGGCTGGAATGAAAGCATCGACGGCGCAGGGGACCCGCCGCCCAGCACCAACCCGGCGGTTCTGTAGATGTCGAGGATGGTTGCCGTCGTCACGGGTTCGGAATCCAGCACCAAATTCATCGGCGCGTAACCGCATCCGGCCAGTTTGTCCTCCAGGATTCCCTCCTTCTGCGCGGGAACCTTCATTTCCGGGGACAGGTAATCGGGGGTCATCTCGGCGATGCTCACCGGCCAGCGGCCGCGCCCGGCCCGGAACGCCTGTGCGGCGAAGCCCGCCTCGGCAAGCCGCCAGTAGCCGGCCTGCTTTCGTTCGGGCGGCCAGTTGTTTCTCGCGTCGGCCCACCAAACCCCGCGCGACGTCAGGAAGTACAGGTAACCGAGGGCCAGGGCCGGGTCCATATCTCCCAGCACGGGGCGGGCGAGTTCCAGGTCCCGGCGAACCGCGGGTTCGGTCCGGGCCACCTCGCGCAACTGCGCTTTCAGGGCCGGCCGGCGGGTCAGGGGAAGGAACAGGGAAACGAGGTCCCAACCCCGTTGGTCGGGTTCCACTTGCCCTCTCCGCAAAACAAGTCCCCGGGCGACGGGGGTGAGCAGGCGGCTGCGGGCCCCCTTCAGACCGTTGAGCGCCACTATCGGCAGGACCGACGAGATGTCGCCGACGCCCAGGGCCGTGGGGATGCCGCCGACTTCGGCCCGCAGGGTCTGGTCGGCCGTCCTCAACGCGACGGGGAACGAAACATCCCTCCAGTACAACTCCTTGCCTCGTCCGCCGCCAGACGGGCCAGAGCCTTCGCGTCGTCGCCTCCCGGCCTCATCCCCAGAAGAACGGGGGCGGTTCCCGCGACCCCGCCCCAGTACGATTGCAGGGCGAGGGCGCTCACCATCTTCCTGGCGTTCAGGGCGTTGGCCCTGCGAACGGATTCAGCGGCCGCCTGCCATTTCCCATCGCCCGCCTCGCGCACCGCCTGGTTGCCGAGGCACGCCGAGGCCAGGTGAAGGCCCAGGGTCTGCGTCCACTCGAAAGCCCGGTTCCTGGCGAAAGGGAACACTCCCGGCGCCGCGGTTTGTGTCAGAACCGGGCCAAGCATGCTCTGAAACCGATCCATTTCAGGATTGGCGGAGGACGAAAGCCCCACGATCGGGCTGGCCGCCATCCGGTTCCGGAACTGGTATCTGAAGCCGATCGCCCGGACGGATTCGGCAACCGGGGCAGTCGGTGACTGCTGATCGTCCGCAAGGGTCGGCGCGCCCATGGCGCGGTCGGCGCGGTCGGACACATTGATCCGCCGGGCGGGCGTATGGGTCAGCGCGATGAAAGCGACCAGCAGCGCGGCGGGGAGCGAAAGAACGAGCAGTTCCCAGGTGAGGCGTTGCTTCCAGAGGTTCTCGATCCGCATGGTTGTTGTCTTCCTTTCCACGGGGTCAACCCAGCAGCATGATGACGAGATGGTAGGGCGACACGGCGAGAAGCAGCGTGCCCCAGGTGGCGAGGAGCAGCCAGGCAAGGAGGCCGATGAGCGAGCGGCGGGCCTCGCCGAGTTCGAGAAGGGGCGAGCGGCAGAACGCCAGCCAGCCGACCAGCAGCGGCAGACCCGCCATGACCAGCAACTGCCAGCCAAGCCCCCAGATGATTTCCGCGCCCCCCCAGATCGGCATCGTGACCGCGCCCGCAACGCCGCCGACCACGACCAACAGCCATGGGATCTCGAGCAGGGCTGTCAGGATCACGGCAAAGAACTTCACGCGGGTGAAGAGGGTGAAAGTGGCGCACACAAAAGCGCTGGAGAATACGGTCAGGCAGGTGCACGCGAGAAAAATGATCGTGGTCTGGTGCGGCGCCTTCTCGATTTCCAGGGAAGCATAGATCCCGACAGCCGGGGCTGCCAACGCCAGCACCAGGGCGCGCCAGGCGAGGGCCGCCATGCGTTCGCGAAACAGGCGGCCGCGGGTGACCGGAAGCGCGAACAGCTGGAACTGGGTCCGCAGGCGCTCGCCCGGGGAGAAGGCCGCCGCCCCGAGCAGCGGACCGCTCAGCAAGAGAAGGAAGAAGACGGTCAGGACATCGCCCCCGGACAGGGAAGAGGCGCTGAAAGCAATCCCGGACCTGGCGGCGAGCAGGACACCCCCCGCGAGGAGCAGCAGCGCCCGGAAGGCCCACTTGAGGTGATGGCGGGCCGGCGGATCGAATGCGCGTCTGGATTTCGGGCGGGACATGCCCTGCACGGCCACCGTTGCGCCCGGGAGCAGGCTCCATTCCGGGTTGCGGATGCGTTTTGCCGCCACGGCGATCATGGCGACGATCCAGATGCCCATGAACACGCCGGTCATCCCGTCGCGTCCGGCGTAGGGAAACCACTGCGACGACCACAGGGCCTGCACCGCGGAGCCGTAAAGGAACAGGGCCACCGGACCCGACAGGGCCACCAGCACCAGGTTGGGGGGGAGCAGCAGCGGCATGGTGAAACCCGTGAACAGTGCGGCCAGCGCCAGGGTGTACTCCTGCCCTTGCTCCGGCATCAGCGAAGTCGACCACCTGCCGCCGCCCACCAGCACGGCGGAAATTCCCAGGTACAAGGCCCAGAGTAGGAGAGCCGCCAGCAGCTTGCCCACCAGGATGTGCCAGCGCGCGATCGGCAGGCTGCGAAGGAGGGCCCAGGTGCCCTGTTCGCGCTCCTCGAAGGAGGCGGCCATACCGATGGTGTAGGCCGCAACGAGCATCATGCGTGGGTAAAGGCCCGTGAATCCGCCGCCGCGCGGTTCGCCGAAAAGGGCCGACAACAGGCGCGGGGCCACGTCCATCAGCCAGCAGGTGGCGGCCAGGGCCAGCGTGATGCCAAGGTACCGATAGAGGTCCTTGCCCAGGATGCCGTAGGAGCGCAACACCGGCGCGACGCTCACGCGCGAGCGCAGGCGGGCCGTGAGACTACTCATGGAGTTCACCTCCCGGACCGGCCAGTTCGAGGAAGGCGTCCTCGAGGCTCAGGTCCTCCACCTTCCAACTGGTCGCGCCGAGGCGCGACAGTTCGGCCTGCGCGCGTTCGGCCTCGTAGCCGTCCAGCACCACCACGGCCTCGCGGCCGTCGGAGGCGCTGCGGATGAGCCCCGTGCAGGCGAACGCCCCCGGCGCGCCGTCGTCGTAATAAAGGCGGACGCGCTTGAGGCCGGCGAGAAGCTCCTCGGTGGACTGGCTGCGCACGAGGGATCCGGCGCGCAGCACGCCGACATGGTCCACAAGGCCGGCGATCTCGTTGATGAGGTGCGAGCTGATGAGGATCGTGCGCCCGCCCTCCATGTACTCGGCGAGCACGCCCTCCACAAACTGGCGGCGCGCGAGCGGGTCGAGGCCCAGCGTGGGCTCGTCGAGGATCAGCACCTCGGGGTTGAAGGAAAGCGCGAGGAGCAGGTTCACCTTGGCGCGCTGGCCCTTGCTGAGGGTTTTGAGCTGCTGGTCGCGCGGCAGGCCGAAGACGGCGGTGAGGTGGTCGGCGCGCGACTCGTCCCACTGGCCCGCGCGGTAGTGGGCGGCGAAGGCGCAGATCTCACGCACGGTCATCCACTCGTAGAAATTCGGCGTGTCGGCCACGTAGCCGACGCGGCGCTTGAGTTCGGTGTCCTGCCGCGCGGGGTCGAGACCGGCGACGCGGGCCGACCCGGAGGTCGGTTCGAGCAGGCCCATCAGCATGCGGATCGTGGTGCTCTTTCCGGCCCCGTTCAGGCCCAGGAACCCGTACACGCACCCGCGGGGGACGTTGAGCTCGAGGTCGCGCACGGCCCACCGGGAGCCGAAGCGGCGGCTGAGGCCGCGGGTCTGGATTGCGAATTCGTTGGGGTCGTTCATCGGGGGTCACCTCCGGCTTTGGGGTCGCGGTCCTCGGAGAAAACGGCGTCGAGGCGCTGGTTGAAAAGTTCGGTCAGGCGCCCGCGGTCCAGGCCGAAGAGGCGGGCCTGGGCCACGAGTTCGTCGAGGTGCGCGACGAGCTGGCGGCGCTGCTCGGTGCGGCTGAGGGACGATCCCTGGTCGCTGATGAAACAGCCCATGCCGGCCCGCGTGTACACGATGCCCTCGCGTTCCAGTTCCGCATAGACGCGCGCCACGGTGTTGCGGTTGACGCGGACCTGCACGGCCACATCGCGGATGGGGGGAAGCCGGTCGCCCGGCTTGAGCCGTTGGCTGGCCACGGCGAACTTCACCTGGTCCATGAGCTGCTGGTACACGGGCTTGGGGGAGGCGGGATGGATCTGGAAAAACATGGTGCCTGGATTCCTCCTTTTGCCTGATTCTGGAACTGTCATAGCACAACTATGACAAATAGCAAGGACAAAATGGAGGCGGGTTGTTCGGGGGCGTGACGCGGCGACGGAACGGGCCGGATGGCGCCAGGGCGAAGGCTTTCCGCCCCGGGGAAAACGGGGGCTACTTCGCCCCGCTGGCTCCCTGCAGTTCCTGCATCAGCTGCTGGGGCTGGAAGATGCTGGTGATGAGTTTCACCGGCTGTCCGGCGGGTTCGTACACGGTGACGATGCCGGCGCGGAAGACCCCGAGTTTCTCGGCCATCGCGCGCTGGTTCGGGGTGCCCATGTCGAGGCGCAACGGGATGAACATATTGTTGATGAAGGGACCCGAGGGGGCGGCGGGCAGGACATTATCCTCGATGTAGCGGGCGGCCTGGGAACCGCGGTTGCCGAAGAAGACGAGGATGCGTTTCTTGCCGGCGGCCGCCTCCTGCATGGCGACGCGCAGGTCCGAGCGCCACTTGATCTCGATCTTTGCGGCGGCCTGGGAACCCTCGATGAAGCCGCCGCCCACCTGGAGGAGGCTGTTTCGGCCGCCGTAGGGGTCGGAGACGGTGTTGGGATTGCGCGGGTCGTAGCGCCACTCGGTGCCGTTGACGACGAACTTGTACTCGTAAGTGCCGTCGGGGAGATCGAGCGCCGTGCTCCAGATTCCGCCGGGCGCGGCTTTCATGGGTGTCTTGTCCATGCTCCAGCCGTTGAACGTGCCCGAAAAGGCGACATTATCCGGATTTAAGAATGTTAAACGCCGCCGCCATCAGCAACCTCTTCAAGGCCGTCGCCGATCCCGCGCGGTTACGCATCCTGCACCTCCTGTGCGCGGAGGAACTCTCCGTGGGTGAGCTGGTGCGGATCCTGAGCCTCCCGCAGTCCACCGTGAGCCGCCACCTGAAGACGCTGCGCGACGAGGGCATCGTGGCGGACCGGCCCGAGGGTGCGGCGACATTCTACCGCGCGGCGCTGGAGGCCGAATCGGGCAACGAGGCCGACACGCGCTTTCGCGATTCGCTCGCGTCCCTGCTGAACGCCGACGCGCTTCCGCCCGCCGACCGCGAAGGGCTGGAGCGGGTGCTGGCAACGCGCGAGGCGGCGCAGGAGGGTTTCTTTGACCGGATCGGCCTGCACTGGGACGCGCTGCGCGAGGATTGTTTCGGGCCGTCGTTCCACCTGGAGGCGTTCCTGCACCTGCTTCCGGCGGAATGGACGGTGGCGGACCTGGGCACGGGCACGGGTTACCTGCTGCCGGCGCTGGCGCGGCGTTTTGCGCGGGTGATCGCGGTGGACGCGAGCGCGCCGATGCTGGAACTTGCGCGCGGCCGCATCGACGCCGAGGACGCGGTGAAAGTGGACCTGCGCGCGGGCACGCTGGAGCATCTGCCGCTGCGCGACGGCGAGGCGGACCTGGCCGTCGCGTTCCTCATGCTGCACCACCTGCCGGACATCCCGCAGGCCCTGCGCGAGATCCACCGCACCGTGCGCCCGGGCGGGCGCCTGCTGGCCGTGGAACTGCACCCCCACACGAACGAGGCATTCCGCGTGCGGATGGCGGACCGGCGCGGCGGGGTGGCGCTGGGCGACCTGCGGGCCTGGCTGGGCGAGTCGGGCTTCCGCGGCGTGGAGGCGTGGGACTTTCCGCCGCGCGAGCGTCCGGAGCACGAGCTGGCGCCGATGCCGCGCCTGTACGGCCTGGCGGCGCAGCGCACGCCCTGAATCCAAGTTTGTCCGCCACGGCGGACGCATCGCCAACAACCCGAGGAGTGAGTAACAGGATGCCAACCCTGACCGCAAACGAGTACCGCGTGAAGGACATCGCGCTGGCCCAGTGGGGCCGCGACGAAATCCGCATGGCCGAGCACGAGATGCCCGGCCTGATGGCGGTGCGCAGGCAGTACGGAAGCAAGAAGCCGCTGGCGGGCGCCCGCGTGACCGGGTCGCTGCACATGACGATCCAGACCGCCGTGCTGATCGAAACGCTGGTGGAGCTGGGCGCCGACGTGCGCTGGGCGTCGTGCAACATCTACTCGACGCAGGACCACGCCGCCGCCGCGATCGCCGCCGCCGGAATCCCGGTGTTCGCCCACAAGGGCGAGTCGCTGGAAGAGTACTGGCAGTTCACGAAGCTGGCGCTGGCCCACGAGGGCGGCCCCACGCTGCTGGTGGATGACGGCGGCGACGCGACGCTGCTGATCCACCGCGGCGCCGAGCGCGAGGTGGAGTTCGAGAAGACGGGCAAGAAGCCCGCCGTCTGCACCGACAACGAGGAGATCGAGATCATCGACCGGCTGCTCAACGCTACGCTCGACGAGGATCCGAAGTGCTGGCGCACGATGGCCGAGGGCATCGTGGGTGTGAGCGAGGAGACGACCACCGGCGTGCACCGCCTGTACGAGATGGAGCGGGCCGGCACGCTGAAGTTCCCCGCGATCAACGTGAACGATTCGGTGACGAAGAGCAAGTTCGACAACCTGTACGGCTGCCGCGAGTCGCTGCTGGACGGCATCAAGCGCGCCACCGACGTGATGGTGGCCGGCAAGAAGGCCGTCGTGTGCGGCTACGGCGACGTGGGCAAGGGCTGCGCGCAGGCCTTCAGCGGCATGGGCGCCCGCGTGTACGTGACCGAGATCGACCCGATCTGCGCCCTGCAGGCCTGCATGGCGGGCTACGAGGTCGTGACAATGGACGACGCCTGCGCGTGGGGCGACATTTTCGTCACCACGACGGGCAACGTGGACGTCATCACCCGCGAGCACATGGACAGGATGAAGAACGAGTCCATCGTGTGCAACATCGGGCACTTCGACTCGGAGATCCAGGTGAACGGCCTGTTCAACGACCCGACCCTGAAAGTGCACGAGATCAAGCCGCAGGTGGACCAGATCGAGTGGCCCAATGGCAAGCGCGTGACCGTGCTGGCCAAGGGCCGCCTGGTGAACCTGGGCTGCGCCACGGGCCACCCGAGCTTCGTGATGAGCAACAGTTTCACCAACCAGACCATCGCCCAGATCGAGCTGTGGACGGAGCGCGCCACCGGCAAGTACCAGCGCAAGGTTTACGTGCTGCCCAAGCACCTCGACGAGATGGTCGCGCGCCTGCACCTGGAGCAGCTGGGCGCGAAACTGACCCAGCTGACCCCGAAGCAGGCCGCGTATATCGGCGTGCCCGCCGAGGGCCCGTACAAGCCGGACCACTACCGCTACTGAGGCGCGGCCGGATTGGTTTCCAGGCCGGGTCCGGGAGGCTGGAACTCCCGGACCCGGCGTTTTTTGTTGGGGGCGCGGTTTCCGCGCGCCGCTCGTTCAGCGCCGGACGCGCGTCCCATACCAGCCTGTGGCAATGCCGCAGGCAAACGGCCCAGCCGCCCCGTCACGGCGGGTCAAACCGCCCTCAGCCGAGGATGATGTCCTGGTGGAACGGTTCCGAGTTTTCGAGGTTTCGCAGAAGGATCGCCGCAAACGCCGACGGTTCCATTTCGCCGCGACAGAACTCGAGCGGCGAGAGAACCCGGTCCTGGGGCAGGCCGTTGGGCTGGACCATCGCCAACAGGCGCGTGTAACGCGCGAGCAGGCCGTCCCCATCGCCCCCCGCCTGTCGAAGAACCCGCATCCGAAGCCGGCGCAGCGCGTGGGCGGTTGTGCGGGCTGTCTTGGTGAAGGCCGGGGCCAGGTGGGGCAGCGGCGCTTCGGTGCGCGCCGCCATCTCGCGCAGGGAATCCGCCACGGCGGCCTCGATCCGCGCTATGCCGGCCATCACGGGGCCGGCGAGGGCGTCGGCCCGGACGGCCGCGGCCTCGGTTGCCGGTTCGTTCAGGGCGTCGCCCGGTTTCAGGCCGAGTTCGAGCATCGTGGCCAGGGTTTCGCCGTCCAGCACCGTGGCCGACCAGCGCGGAAGCGCCGCCGATTGTCGCGTCCCGCAGACTTCGTAAGCCGGGGCAAGCTGGGACAGGTAAGCCAGTTCCCCCGGACCGCCCACGTAGGCCAGAACGGGGAGGGCGAGATCCTGCAGGACGGGCCGCGTGACCACGTTCGGCGAGAAGGAATGCGGCCGGGCCGACAGTTCGTCATCCAGTTCCGCCGGTGAGAAAGTGCGGACCGCCCTGCGCGTGACCGGGTTCTCGGCGACCACTCGCCCGTCGCGGCGCACCAGGCGGCACCGGATCCCGCCGGATATCCAGAATGCATTCAGCGTGTCCGGCGGACGCATGAGGGCCGGTTCGTATCCCGCCGCCGCCAGCTCGCCCCCGCGGGAGGCAATCCCGGTGACGAGGGCGCGGTGATTGGCAAACGCGGCGCGCAGCACGGGCACCTGGCGGGTGCGGAGAAATGCCATGCGGGGAGCGACAAACACGATCCCCAGCCCGCCGAGGAATCCGGCGAGGATGCGGCAGAACGCGCCCTCGAAGCCGACCCCTGGTTCGAGGGCGGATGCCAGGAGGGCCGAGGCGCCGGCCGAAAAGGGGCGGCGCGACCCGGTGCGTTCGAGCGCCGCGCCGAGGCGCGCCGCGGACGCGTCGAGGGACCACAGGAATGCGGGGCTTCCCGGCGCCACACCCTCCCCGCGCGAGACCACGCGCCCAAGATCCTCCGGCCCGCCCGCCGGACCGCGAAGCCAGCCCTGGCGCAGTTCGTCGAAGTCGTGATCGTCGGAGGCGACCCAGAAAACGGGGACAACCGTGCGGCCCAGTGCTTTCGAGGCCCTGCCGGCCGCCGCAACGGCGGCAAGCGCCTTGAGGATGACGTAAAGCGGGGACGCGAGCAGGGTGGGCTGCTGCCCGGTCACCACGGCAAGCGTGCCGGGGACCGACAACTCCCGGGCCGCCCGCGCCCCGGAGGCGTTCCCGCAGGCCGCATTGAATTCCGCAACCTCCGCCGCCCCGGCGGGTGCAAGCGGCGCCGCCGGGTTGGCCGGTCCCGCGGGTTCCGGGGACAGGTGTTTGAGGAATTCGCGGGCCCGGCCGCGCCCGGCCGCGAAATCATTGGCGAAAACCGCCCCGGCAAAGGGGTCGCGCGGACCGGTCATCGCAGGAGCCCCGCGAGTTTCAGCGTGCGCAGGACCAGCTGCTCAAAGGGCGTCTGTGTCGTGGCCAGGACATGGGTGATGCCGCGCCTGGTGCAGAACGCGTGCAGGTCATCGCAATAGGAACGCGCGACGGCGCGGTACTGGCGCAGCAATCTGTCGGTCACGGTGATCTCGGCCACGGCTCCATCCTCGCAGTCCACCAGGCGCAGGTCGCCCTGCATCCGGGGCTCCAGTTCCTCGCGGTCCAGTATCTGGATGGCAACAATTTCGCACCGTTTGTGGAGAAGGCGCTTGAGGGCCTCCGCGTAGCCGGCCTTGTCGAGGAAGTCCGACAGGACGATGACGAGTCCGGGGCTCCGGGCCTGGAGCGCAAAGCGCTTCGCCGAGGCCTCCAGGGACGTCCCGCCCTCGGGGGCCATGCCGGCGAGAAAATCGAAGATGGCGGCCGCCTGGGACCTGCCGCGCTTGGGAGGCATGGAATACCGGAGCCCCGTGCCGAAACCCGACACGGCCACGCGGTCCGAACCGACCAGCGCCACATACGCCAGGGCCGCGGCCACGCGGCGCGCCGCGAGCAGTTTCGGCGGATCGCCGAAAGCCATGCTGCGGCTGGTGTCCACGAGCAGGTAGACGAAGAGGTCCTCCTCCTCGACGAACAGCTTGAGGAAGAGCTTCTCCAGGCGGCCGTAGGTGTTCCAGTCCACGAAGCGCGGCTCGTCGCCGAACACATAGTTGCGGTAGTCGGCGAACTCGACGCTGCTCCCGCGGTTCTTCGTGCGGCGCTCGCCCTTCAGGCGACCGGCAAAAAGGCGGCGGGAAACCAGGCCGAGCTGGCGCAGCTTGCTGAGGAATTCCGGGGACAGGAGTTGTCCGCGGGTGTCGGGGGCGGCTTCGGCGGGGGTGATGCTCACGGGCGCCCCCATTTTCCGGTTTCGATCCACAGCGCATCGCCGTGGGTGAAGAAGGGGTATCTCCACGGATACAGGTCGCGCCCGCGGAATCCGCCCGCGCGCCCGACGCCGGGCAGCCCGGCCAGGGCGGACTGAAGGTAGTCCAGCGCCAGGTCCATGTCGCTGGCGGGATGGAAAACCCTGAGCCCGAAGGCGGACGCGCGGGCCTTCTCGCCGGTCATGCAGCCAACCCACACGGGCCGGCCGCCGAGGGATTGGGCCGCCGGCCACAGGCGCAGAATGCCGCGCTTCCACCCGCTCCGCTGCTCCAGGGTCCATTCGGCCGGCCGCTCCTCCACGAAGACGGGAAAAATCGGCGCGGCCACCTCCCGGGTCAGGAACGCCTTGGGCGGAACGGTGCGCCAACCCTTCGCTTCCAGGGCGCTCCGGACCGCCGCCGCGTCCCCGAGGACAACCACGTTCACCGGAACGAGCCGCGCGCCCATCAGGCTGAAACCGTCGCGCGGCAGGGCCGCCATCAGCGTCTGCGTGGTGGGGCAGTCCGTCACACGCGACGGGCGGGTGGGACTTGTCTCGGGAGCCTTGCGGCGGACAACCGCGGTCTTCACGCCGGAAAGGGCCAGTGCCGAGACAAAAAGGACGAGCGCTGCGAAATCCGCGCGGCGCGGCACATCGGCAACGCCCGGCAAGTTGTGCGCGACGGTGGCCGTCACGACCAGCGCGATCAGGCCCACGCAGAATCCCGCCAGGACGTCGCTCGGATAATGGACGCCGAGGTAGATGCGGGAGAAACCGACGAGAAACGCGGAAACGAGCAGTCCGAACGCCGTGCCGATCCACAGGCGCATGCGCCCCGGATGGTTCCAGAGCCAGTAGTACAGACCGCCCAAAAACGCCACCGACATGGAGGAGTGGCCGCTGGGAAAGCTGAATCCGCTTTCGGCAACGAGCGCCATGGCGGTGTCGGGCCGGGCGCGGGCGTAGGTGAACTTGATCGTCTGGCCCAGCGCGCCGGTGAGCAGCACCGCGCCCAGGATGACGACGGCGCTCCGTCGCTGGCCCGTGGCCAGGCAGACGGCGGCGGCCACCAGCGACAGGAGAAACACCGACCAGCCGTCGCCCAGGTGGGTGAAGAACTGGAAGAAGACGTCGGCCTTCTGGGAGCGGAGCTGGGCCACCAGGTTGACCAGCGAGTAGTCGAACTGGTGCCATGTGTCGCCGCCGTGCACGCCTTTCAGGATGAGGGCGAGGACCGCGGCGAGCAGCGCCACGAGCATCCACCCGGCGGTGGCCCCCATCCCCCACCGGCGGCTGAGGCTGACCCGCGCTTCGAGGAAGCGGAACAGGCGCGGACTTCGCGCGGCGATCCGGTTGTAACCGGCCGAGGCGTGGATCCGGCGGCTGGCATTTTCCAGCCACCCTCCCATCTGTCCCGCATTCTCCACCGCGAGGCTGATGAGCCATGCGCTGATCCACACGCTGAGAACCACCGCGATCAGCAGGAGGGAGAATCCCTCGAGCACCTCCGCGGCCTGCTCCCAGCTGGCGCCCAGCAGGAAACCGATCCCGAGGTGGAGCAGGGTCCACAGGAAGGCCCCGACCAGCATGAATCCGAAGAACTTGACGCGCGAGTAGCGGGACGCCCCGGCGACAAAACTCAGGATGGGGCGGAACACCCCCAGGAACTGGCCCGTGACCACGATCAGCGGCCCGCCCTGGCGAAAACGGCGCTCGGCGGTCTCCAGGTAGGTCAGCTTGAGCCAGCGGGCATCCTCACGAAACAGCGTCCGCCCCTTCGTGCGCCCCAGGGCGTAGTTCAGCACTTCCCCCAGGTAATGCGACAGGAAGACGACAAGGAACATGCCCGCAAAATCGAACACCTGCAGGTAACACAGGAAGCCGACGAACGCGATGAACACCCCGCCGGGGATGAAGTGCCCCATGAGGATGATGGTCTCGAGCAGCACGACCGCAAAGACGAGCAGGTACGCCGCCGATCCCAGTTCCTGGAGATGGTTGGCAAGGCTTTGGAGGAATTCGGGCATGGCGACCTTTGAAGGTTTTGATTCAAGTACACGCGCGGCGGCAAGTCAAACGCCACGGGACCAACCGCCCCCTTTTACCGTTGAAGCCCCCGGCGCGAACCGGCATGTGCTGGCATCGTGTACGCCGCGGAGACAAACAACGGGTTCCCCCTCCTGATTTTCGTTCTGATTGCGGTGGCCGCAGTTGCCGCAATCGCCTGGGGATTCTATGCCTCGGCCAAGCGGCGCAAGGAACTGGCGGCCTGGGCGGCGCAGAGGGGTCTTTCCTTCGACCCCGCCAAGCGTGCCGGATTCGCGGAGGGACTCGGGTTCCCGGAATTCGAGAAGGGCGAGAACCGTTACGCCTACAACCTGTGCGAGGGCAGGTGGCCCGGCGGGCGCGGCGTCTCCTGTTTCGACTTCCACTACGAAACCTACTCGACCGACAAGGACGGGAACCGCGAGACCCACCACCACCATTTTTCCGCCGCGCTGGTGCAGAGCGAACTGCCGCTCAAGCCGCTGGCGATCCGCCCCGAGGGCCTGTTCGACCGCGTGGCCGAGTTCTTCGGCGCGGACGACATCGATTTCGAGTCCGCCGAGTTCAGCCGCAAGTTCCACGTGACCTCCCCCGACCGGCGTTGGGCCTTCGACGTGATCCACACGCGGGCGATGGCGTTCCTGCTCGACCAACCCGGGTGGAGCGTGCAGATGGCCGGATCCGTGGTTGCGGTTTTCCAATCCGGGCGCGTGCTGGGCGCCGGTGATTTCGAGCGGGCCGTGTCGGTGGCAACCGGCCTGCTGGACCTGTTCCCGCCCTACCTGCGCGAGCAGCTTGCCGGGGGAACGGCACCGTGACGCTTCGCGGTTGGCTTTACCGGCGCCTGGTCCTGGGTGCCGGCGCGAACCGAGACCTGGATCACCGGCGGCAGATCGCGGCGTTCGATCCGAGCAACCCCAATCCCTGGTTGAGGGAAACGCTGGCCCGCGCCCGCGAAGGGGTCCCGTATTACCGCGATCTCCTCGCCCCCATCGCCGATCCGGTAGCGGATTTCTGCTCGGTGCCATTCCTGACGCGGGACCTGGTGCGGGCAAACTACCGGCGGCTGATGAGCGAGTCGCGCGACCCGGCGGCCTGCGTTGAGGCGACCACCGGCGGCTCCACGGGCAAGCCGCTCACCGTGATGCACGACCGCGACCACAAGGAATGGATCCGGGCCGCGGAGGGTTACTACTGGCGCGAGTTCCTGGGCGTCGTGCCCGAGGAGATCCCCATGGTGGTGTTCTGGGCTTCGGCCCATGCGATCTGGGGCCAGCGGCGCAGCACGGCCAAGCGCCTCACGCTCTGGCTTACGCAGACCGACCTGCTCGGCTCCTCGCGCATCACCCCGGCCGAATTCGAGGAGGGCATCGCCGCGATCAACCGGCGCCGCCCGGTGGCCATCAAGGCCTACGCCAGCCCCCTGTACCAGATCGCCCGCCATGTGCGGCAGAACAACCTGCGCATTCACAAGCCGCGCCTGGTCTTCTCGCTGGCCGAGACCCTCCACCCGCAGATGCGCGCGCTGATCGAGGAGGTGTTCGCTTGCCCCGTGTTCGACTTCTACGCATCGCGTGAAGTGGGGCCCATCGCCGGGCAGTGCCGCCGCGGGCGCATGCACCTCTTCCCTTTCACGACGCACGCCGAGGTGCTGGACCCGCAGAACCGGCCCGCCGCGCCCGGAACCGAGGGGCGGGTGGTGGTCACGTCGCTCCACAACGCGGCGATGCCTCTGATCCGCTACGAGATCGGCGACGCGGCCGTGGCGGGCCGCCCGTGCGACTGCGGAAGCCGCCTGCCCACGCTGGAGCGCGTTGCCGGGCGCCTTCTCGACTACTTCACCGCCCGCGACGGCACCATCGTTCACGGGGGATATTTCACGCTCCTCCTCTACCGCCTTCCATGGGTGGACGAATTTCGCGTCGTGCAACGGGCGATGGACGAAGTGGAGGTCCATTTCGTGGCGCGGGGAGCGGTTTCCGCGGCCGACAAGGCCGGTGTGGAGTCCCGGATCCGGCTGGTGATGGGACCGACATGCGCCGTCTCGTGGCACGAGGCGCAAACCCTGCCCCCGACAGCCCACGGGAAACGGCTTTACACCATCAGCCACGTGGGCACGGCCTGGGCCGGCGGACCCCATCCCGGGCAAGAATAACCCACCGACCTCCGTGTAGGCAACGAACGGTCCCACAAGTGTTTGGGGGCGTAGCTCAGCTGGGAGAGCATCAGGCTGGCAGTCTGAGGGTCAGGGGTTCGAATCCCCTCGCCTCCACCACTCCTTCTCCGGACCGCGAACCAATACCCCGTTTCCATTGCCGCGGGATTGGCGTGCGCCGCCCCGGCGTTCACCCCATCTTCGGGAACATGTTCTCGCCGCGGCGAACCGTCACGCCCTGCAACAAGCCCCATTTTGCCAGTTCGGCGAAAGGAACCTCCGCGATCGGTTTCGGGAAACCCAACTGGTCCCAGATCAGTCCGGCGGTGGCGGGAATGAACGGAGACAGCTGCACGGCAAGCACGCGCAGTCCCTCGCACAGGACATAGAGGACCGTGGCCAGGCGCGGGGCCTGGGCCGGGTCCTTGGCCAGCGAGAAGGGCTTCTGTTCGGTGATATAGGTGTTCAGGGCGGACACGCCGTCCCACACGCGCTTGAGCAGTTCGTTGAACTTGCCGTCGTCCACCAGCTGCTCGTACACGGTGCGCCTGCCGTCGGCCGACAGGGCGAAGGGCGCCAGCAGGGTGGCGATAACGGCCTCGTCGGCGGCCTCGTAACCGGCCGGCGGCGCGACCCGGCCGGCCTGGTACTTTTCCACCATGGTGAGCGTGCGCGCGGACAGGTTGCCGATGCCGTTCACCAGGTCGGAGTTGTAGCGCGACAGCAACGCGTCGTGGCTGAACTGGCCGTCCTGGCCGAAATCCTGCTCCCGCATGAGGAAGTAGCGCAGCGGGTCGGGGTTGCCGCCGAAGATGTCCAGCAGCGCGCGGGGATCCACCACGTTTCCCTTCGACTTGGACATCTTCTCGTCCTCGCCGGAGGCGGTGCGCAGGGTGACGAAGCCGTGGCCGAAAACGCGGCGCGGCACTTCCACGCCGGCGGCCATGAGCATCGCGGGCCACAGGAGCGTGTGGAACTTGAGGATGTCCTTGCCCACGACATGGACGTCGCAGGGCCACCACTCGCGGAAGCGTTCCTCGTCCGTGCCGTAGCCCGCGCCCGTGATGTAGTTGAGCAGCGCGTCGAACCAGA
>JADHEF010001113.1_pt1 | contig 19508 bp, 17 predicted proteins | sample 8952391 | NCBI WGS metagenome assembly JADHEF01 (sample SAMN16124439, study PRJNA663245) | bioreactor sludge metagenome | isolation source: sludge (nitrite) | place: India:Bengaluru | collected 2019-02-28
GTGTGCTCTTCCGATCTGTAAGAGCATGTTATTTTACAAGTTATAAAAATGATTGAGCATTAATATAACCTTCGTTGACCACATATCCGCTTCGAATTCTACGCGTAGCAGTTCAAAGCCAACCTCAAGACCGTACTTTTCTGAATAATCTCTTGTAATGTCATAACGCCCCTCAGAAAAAGAAACAAGAGAAAATGATGTGGTGATTTAAATAAAGCTTTTCTTATATGATAGGCAGGGTTTACAATCTGATTAGGTTAGTGAAGTTTATGGCATGGTCAATTATCATGATACATGATGATGGTTGACAATAGTATTGCAATGTATTAGTATTAAATGTGATAAAATCTTGGGGTAATTCAGAAACTGAAGAAATATGGAACGGTTTTTTTGTAAAGAAATTACCTCATGATATACAAAGAATTTCTAAAAGAAAATTAGTTCATATACATGCAGCAAAAGTAATAGAAGATTTGAAAATCCCACCTGGTAACAGGCTTGAGAAGCTTACTGGTGACAGAAAGTCCCAATGGAGTATCCGAATAAATGAACAGTGGCGTATTTGTTTTAAATGGGATAATGGCAATGCTTTTGATGTTGAAATAGTAGATTACCACTAGGAGGTAAAATTGTGAATAAAAGAATAGAACCTATCCATCCTGGAGAAATACTTCATGAAGATTTCCTTCTGCCAATGAACATAAGTGCTTATAAATTGGCAAAGGAAACTTTTATTGATCAAACTAGAATAAGTGAAATTATTAAAGGAAAGAGAGCCATAAGTATTGATACTGCTTTAAGATTTTCAAAGTTCTTTGGCACAACACCTGAGTTCTGGGTAAATATTCAAATCCAATATGAAATGGAAAACAAAAAATTAAAATTAGCATCCGAATTGACAAAAATACATACACATGTTTTTAATAATTCACCGCAGCTTAAAATAGTATAAGATAAATTGCCATCTTTTTGATAGTGTCAGATTAAACGTGTTTTTTCCAAAAAATAAATAACTGTTTGTACAAGTACAGTAACTTTCTGACAGATTAATACTACTTCTGATAATAAAACTTCTGTCTACTTATAGGGTTTTTTCCTATATCTTCTATATAATCAATCAACTATTCATAAAACTTCAATGAAAATTATAATTGTTTCCATCTTGATAATACCAATTATATTTGGTATACTTAATAATGCCTTTAAAGGGATGGCTGGGAAGTAATATCTCATAAAGGCTCGCATGTTAAGCTCGGAAAAGGTATTTTAAGAGAGATAATTCCATTGCATAAAGAACTTAAAAAAGGCCTGGAACGGAAGTTACTTAAAAGACTTAGAGAGGTTTAATTAAGGATGTATTATCATTTTAAAATATTAAAAGAAGATAACGGCTTTACAGCAGATTGCTGCGAGCTTAAGGGCTGCCGGACTGAAGGAGATACCATAGAAGAACTTGAAAAAAACTGTTCCGAAGCTTTAAACCTGTATCTCGAAGAACCAGTAGACTCTAAATTAATATTCCCCCTTCCCGATACAAAGCTTGATAAAAAACCGGAATTACTCTGTGTCCAGGTAGAGCCTGAAATTGCTTTTGCTATATTACTTAAACACCATAGAATAAAATCAAAGAAAACTCAAAAACAAATATCTGAAATGATAGGAATGAAGAATATTTACAGCTATCAAAGACTTGAAAAAAGAGCAAACCCTTCTCTCCAGACTATTAAAAAAATTAACTCAATCTTCCCTGATATGAAGCTCGATTGTATTTTACAATAGTCCTTAATCCCACAAGGCCAAGAGAGATATTCCGAGCGCAGCTTCTTACCGCTGTTAGACGATGAACCGCATCATTCTCAGAACAAGTCATTTTTTAATCCCCCCCCGCTTCCGCCGGGGGGACACAGGACGCACGTAGGGGTAGGCGGTCTTATATTCCAAGGACCTCCTCTATTGATTTTCGGAATTCATTTTCATTTGTGTTGTTATAAAAAGGAACTCCGGTAATTCTGTATTTATCAGTCATAAGGTTAATTGTTTTTTTCTCTTTTCTGATTTCTTCTAAATATTCTTCTTTCCATTTATCATTTGCGATCAGATGAGCGCCTTTGGGTTCTATGAATACCTGGTATGTGAGTTGTTCTTCGTTTTTCTGTTTGCAAAAGAGTAAAAAGTCAGGTTCAAAGGCTCTTCCAAATTTATCGAATATTTTTAAAACCCTTTCATTTCGTATCAAATAAATATTTTCGTATTTCTGGTTAATGTTTTCAAACCTTCTTGCAAACATTGCAACAAAATCTTTTTCTTCTTTTGTTCCGTAATTTGCATTGTAAACATACCAAGGGTTTTTAACAATTAAGGCTTCCTGTCCGTCTGCTCTTTCACTGTACTTGTTTATCCGGATTTCTTTGTCTTTAAATACATTCTGAATATAGTCATGAATGTAATCTGAGCCTTCATGCGTGGTTATATGTGATTTTATATCTGCTTCAATGCTAGATAATAAGCCGGAAACTGCTTTCAAATAGTCTTTGTTTCTTATTCCTGTTAAGCGTGTTTGAGTACCTTTAAATGTTATTTCAAGCCCTGCAAGGTATTCGGGTTTATTAATGAAATCAGAAATAGAATTAATATTTGGGAAGTATCTCGTAATATCTGAAAAATAAAAAAAAGGATTATGAGAAAGGGCAAACCTGATGATATGTGCCGGAATATCAGAAAGTTTTATATCTTTTGATTTTATAGTTTCTGTTTCATACTCCTTTTCTTGTTCAATAAAAGCACTACTCACTTTTCCAAAACCAGAGGATAGCTCATATTCAAAGTTTTTCTTTTTTACTCCCAAATCGGCAAAGGATTGTACTTTTTTAAAGTCTTTTTCGATTTTCTTATTGTAGAATAATGAACCAGTATTAAAAAAATCAGTTTTCTTGAAGTCTATTTTCAAAGTCAGTTGCTTTGTAACAAGATTTTCATCATCTTCATATATACCGGAATCAACAAGAGCTTTTTTAATTTCCGATATATATTTACTGTCTTCTTTAGTATGATAATATAGTTCTTCCAGCACTTTTAAATCATTTGCCGTGTCATCATCATATTTTCTTGTAAAATTATCCTGTTCATTGTCAAGTTGAAAAGGAAAGTATCTTGCGCCACGGCCGATAAGCTGTGCTTCTGCAATAGTTGTTTTTCCGGGATTGCCTGCTTTTCCATCCCTGCCGTCATATAACCTGACAATGTCAAAAAGGTTAAGAACATCCCAGCCTTCATTCAATTTCTGAACCGCAAAGACTGCTCTTATAGGATTGTTTTCATCTTCAAGGGTATTTAAGCGAATCTGATTAATCTCAGCTTCTGCATCATTATTGGCACTGATACAGTTTTCTTCCTTGAAATGAGATTTAATTCTGTCAACAATTACTTGATGAGAGATGTTTTTATTTTGAAAGTAGGAAAATGCTTTTTGTATGATTGGCAGAGTTGATGTTGACTGAAGATTCTCAATGTGTTTTTCGGTTAAACTTTCAATGAGTTTATGAAACCGTTCTTTGTTATCTTCTGATTCCTTAATTGTTTTTTTTGCTTTAAAAAGAATAACTGGTTTTAAGTTAATATTATTATCTGTAGCCAATTCCTGCCTGTAAAGATTGAGAAGAAGAGCTTGAATAATGCGTTCTTCTTCTTCATAGTACGAACGAATAAGATTAATTTCTTTTGAAAAACCCTCAATCCTGAATTGTGAGAGGTCATATCTAAAAAGGACTTTGTTTTTATATTTTTCAGAAATCTCTCTACTTTCATAATCTATTGTTGCGGTAAATTCCAGTAAAAGATTATCAATATTCTGATTTAGAACTTCTAATACAGTACCTTCCCAGCTACCGAATAAGTCGGCAGTATTTTTTGTGCCAGAACTTAAATGATGGGCTTCATCGGCAATAAGTACCATTTTATTATCTTTAAAGTCTTCGTAAGTAACACAGTTTTCTTTTGTGTTATTCAGATCAATATGAAGCTGCTGGATGGTTGTAAATTTAATATTGATATTTTGGTCATCGGCACTATCAAAGGTATCAACTTCTTTAACATATATTTCTTTGCCGGAAATTATAATTTTGTCATTGAATAAATACTTCGTTGCCTGCTGATTTAAGAAATTGTCTTTAGTTTTCTGTATAATGTTGTTTGAATTAACAAAAAATAAGAAATTGCGGTAACCCTTTTCATATAGGTACAGAAGAAGCCCTGCCATAATCAAGGTTTTACCGCTTCCTGTCGCCATATTATATAAAAGATGATACGGTTTCAGACCTTTACCTTCAAAAGCTTCGTTGTAATAAAGAATAAAACGCTGAAACGCTTCTGTTTGATATGTTCTTTCACCAAAACCAGGCTTCAAGTTATCTTTTATGGAAAGCGGTATTGTAATATCTGAAATAGTCCTTTTACCAAACTCATTGAGTAATACTTCATATAAAAATGCCATCTGTATTACTCCTTTATTCCATAAAAATCTTTTGTTACCCGTTTTTCTTCTTCGGTGCAGGCAAAGTCCTTGTCATCCATTGATGAAAGATTTACATACAGTTGGTTTTTATCCAGTAGCTCGCAAAGATGGTCTTTTTGTTGTTTTAAAGACAGCTTCTTAAAGTCTTCTATGTGATCATCCTGTTTTTTAATGTCCACATTGTAGTTTAAGAATGACCGGTTTTTCATTTTTTCCCAGATTTTAAGAAGTGCATTTGTATCTTTTGCTTTTTCGATTTGTTCAATAAACGTTTCGTTGTATTTTTTGAGTTCGAGATAAACGAATGAACCACCGCCTTTCCAATTGAATTGCTTAGAAATGCCTGATTGTTCACCTTTAATAGTGTTTAGCAAACGATTCAATGGCAAAGTCTCTGTATATTCTAATTGTTCACAAATAATGTATTTTCTTTTCATTTTATGAGCAACAGCGCCAGTAGTGCCACTACCAGAGAAAAAATCTAAAATAATATCCCCTTCACTTGAGCCTAGTTCAATAATCCGTGCTAATAATTTTTCTGGCTTTTTGCCTTTTCTTAAAGACACGCCACCTTCATTATGAATATCGTTAGGTAATACATCATCCCAAATATCTGAAATTAATTCTCCAAAAACCTGTTCTTCACCCATGTCAATCAATCTATCCGACATAAACAAAATTACTTTGCCTTTATACATGAAATAATCTGATTTATCATCACGCAGTAGTTTAAATGTCTTGCTATGGTCTTTTTGAGATTTATTTTTCAAATCTCTTGCAGCTTGGCTAATACTTTTATCATCTAAATATGCAAACTGAATCACTTGCGTATTATGCTGAAAAACAAAGTTTTTCAATTCATTTTCATACTCATCTTTGTAAAGTTTTTTCAACTCTGTTTTCTTTACATTTGATTCCTTTGCGAATGCTTCTAAAACACTACAATATTTCCAATTTGAAGGCTCATCATTAATATTTACAATAAAATTGTTATACCTTTGATCCCAGTCTTTTTCACGAAATGTTTTATTAGGTTTCCATTTATTCGTATTTTTGGAATAAATGACTAAATGCTCACTAATATTTACGACGCCAGGGTTAATAACCTTTGCTCCTGATACTGAGCTTCTTTTTACAGTAATAATATTTTTTCTATTTTCCTTTCCAAATATTTCATCTAGTAAAAACAGAATACTCCCTAACTCATTTTGATCAATAGATATATAGATTGCACCTTCCTGCTTCAATAACGCATGGGCTAATAGCAATCTATTTTTCATAAATGTCAACCACGTAGAATGATTAAAATTATCATTATACTTAAATGAATCATTACCTGTATTGTACGGAGGATCAATATATATCAATTGAATTTGACCTTCATATAGTTTTTTCAAAGAACATAATGAAACAAGATTATTTGATTTAATAAGTAAATTATCTGTGATAGTGTTCCTGTCATTTCTTTGGAAACTATCTATTGGCTTTTCACCATCAGTAGTATAACGTTTAGCATTCGTTAAGACCTTCGGTTCTAATAACTGTGTAATTTCATCTTGTGCTAATATCTCGTTAAAAAATATCTCATCCCTTTTCTGTTCTTCTGTACTTTGGCCGCCTTCCAGAATACAATCTTTAAAAGGCCAAACCAAAGCCACTTCATTGCGTTGTTTCATATACTTGCCGTCAATGGTTAAACCTACTTTGTTTTTGTATTGAGTATAGCTGTCATTGAGATAATTTTTCTGTTCTAGAAACTGTATGAATAATGTTTGATTAAAGACCGTAACATCTTTGACTTTCTTGAAAAACTTCTCTTTGAGTTCTTTTTCGGAAAGAAGGAGTTCGATCAGTTCTTCATCATAATTTTGAGCTTTATTGATAATAACCCATTTTTTAAGTTCACCGTTGTCGGTAGTGAAATTAGGTTCTTTTTTCAATGTCTTTTCAAGCGTTTCTAAAAACTTCATTCTTTAACCTCATTTTCCTTTTTTTCTTCGCCTAACATGGACGGCGGGCGTCTTTGGGGCGGAATTATGAAATTGTTTATCCAAATCTATCATATTTTCCACCAAAAAGTCTGGCGCGGTTTTTCGTCTAACGACTCGCGTGTAGCCGAAGTTGCCGGAGCGTACTCGCGGAGGCAATTTGGGAGAGGGCGGTACTCCGCCCGAACCGGCTACACGCTGTTGTACGCCGTACCGCATTTCTTGTTAAGAATTGCCAAGGACGGCAATTTTTAACTATTACAAATTTCCATAGCGTATTACTCGTTTGCTAAATACTTTTGCTCAAATTTGTGAAGAAGTTCATGCAGCTTTTCATGTGTACCTGCACCCATTACTTTTTCTTCATGCTCTTCAAATAAATTCAATAATTGAGCTTGTTGTTCCATCGGAATCTTTTTATCACCAAGAGGAAATAATATTTTATTTTCTTTATCTATATGACTTTGCAAAAGAGAAATATAATTAGAAGCGGATTGAATAAAAATATTTTTATCAAACGTCTCATTCTCTGTTGATTCAGCCATTTGAGATATATATTTTCTTCCTTCAATATGCTCAATCAACATTTGTCCGATAGGTCCATTTTCTTTTGGTATACCGACTTCCTCCATTGCTGGAAACATCAGACCTTCTTCTTTACCATGATGACATTTGTCAGCGAAAAGACGTAGAAAATTAATCATTTCTTTTAGGTCAACAATTTCAAATTGTTTTTTTTCCTTGATGAGTTGAACCATCTTTTCAAGAATCTTTAATCCAAAGAGGATTCCTTCATGTTCTTTTATTAAATCTTCACTTGCATACTTCATATTAAAGCCTCCTGATATTTTTAAGCCAGCCATGGACGGCTGGCATTTTCATAAATGCGGTATGACGTACAACGTCCCGCGGTTAAACGACGTTTTACTTTACAAACTCTAAAACACTTTTATTCGTATTGTTAATTTTGAAAACTTAAAAACTGAAATAGCCTGAATTCATTAAAAGTAAAATGTGCCGCAGGCCAAGCGAGGTACTCCGAGCGCAGTGTTTGAACCGCTGTTATATGCAGTACCGCAATTCTTTTATAATTTCTTTGCCTTTTTTTTCCATGCCCTTCCTCCCGTTGGAGCCAGGACGGCGGAAACGGTTAATTCATAAAATTATTATTTATATTCCTCATAAAATTGTTTAATGTAATTTTTACCATTATCATCAATTATTATTGGATCTGCAAAAAATTGTATTCTAAGAATGTTTGCATTTACAATTTCTTGAATATCAATATCTGGAATAACTACACTTATTCGTTCTCTGACATTTCCATTATTTAAAACCATTCTATGCGGTTTTTTGTCATTATACTTAAATATTTTTCCATTTGCATCAATAAGTACATTTCCGTCAATAAATGACCAACTTGAACCTTCATATACAATCTCAAAAGTGAAATATTCTATTTTTGATGTTATTTTTTGCATAGATATGTTATAAAGTATATCTTTATAAATTAATACACTATCAACAGTAAAAGGATTTTCAATATCTTCATATTTTTCATGTTTAACTTTATATGACCCAACCCCAGTTGTTAAACATCCACTTAGTACAATCACAATAAAACAAAAAACTAATAATTTTTTCATTAATTTTGCTCCTTACATCATTTTTTAATATTCAACTGTTCCACTAGCTGTAGCAATTACATACGCACCAGTTGATATGCTACTTTTATATTTTTTTCCATTAACAAATATTTCAGATGTTACTGTTCCATTGTCTTGATTGTTTTGTGCAGATATATAAACAAATTGATATTCTTCTTGAGTAAGTTTTATTGAATAAATATATGTCCATGGAGTAAAAACATTGCTATACTGTTCTGTATCTTCATTTTTATTTGACAATGTAATATCTACAGTTCCAGATGAACAAGCAACTTTGTACTCAATCTCCTTTTCTTCTACTAACTCACAATTAATAAATATTGGAGACATTAGAATAATAAAAATAAATACACTTTTCATATTTTGTATTATTATACAATCATTTATTGTTGTTGAAAAGCTTTTTTTATTAAGCCCGGCAGGACGCCGGGCTTTTCTTGGGCATGGGAATTTTTGCACAATTGAAAACTATTCATCTCAATCCATAATCAATTAAGCGGTATTGCATATAACGTCCTGAGGATACGCGATGTTTTGCGGTTCTTACTCTAAAACATTTATGTCTACTTTGTTAATCTTGAAAAGGGTTTAACTTTTACTATTCAAGTTTGATGATAGCAAAATATGCCGTAGGCCAAGCGAGGTACTCCGAGCGTAGCGCAGTATCCTCTGTTAGACGATGAACCGCACCATTTTTGGAAATTAGCCATTTCTTAATCCCGCCCCCTTCTTCCGCCGTAGCATAGGACGTGCGAAGGCGGTTGAAATAATTATTTTTTACCTTTCCGTCTATTGCATTCTTTACATAGCATTTGTAAATTATCAGGTGCAGTTTTACCACCTTCAGACCAAGGAGTTATATGGTCACCTTCCATTTCTTCATATTCCCATTTATTTTTCTTAGTATCTCCTTTACAAAGTGGGCATATTCCTTTTTGCTTTTCGTATGCAGATCTTTTTTGACTTTCTGTAAACGCTCTAATATTCAAATATTTTTCATCATTAGTAAGGAGATAAGAATATATTCCCTTTTTATTTGTTACATCATCATCCATCATGAGTATTTCAACTTGATTATCTAGTTTGGACGAATCGTATTTTTTTTTATAATATTTATTATAAAGTTCACCCCATGGAATACCTTTCATTTCTTTTCGGTACTTTGGGAATATCACTATCACCCAATTAATTACATTTTGAAAATAAAGCCATAACTCATTTGCATTTGGTTCATGCTGATATTTTGACATATATTCTTCAATTTTTCCATCGTTTATCCAATCTATTGCAGTTTGAAGTATTTCTTGTCTAATTGGAGAACCATTAATATAATTCTTTGATAAGAGATATGCAGCACAATTTGATTTACTAAATATTGTTTTAGCATGTGTTAACCAAGGACCTGTATAAACTGCATTTCTCAATTCTTGATCAGTTAGTCGTTCACCAGCAATATTGATTATTTTAAACCAGTCAAGTTTTTCTTTATCATTACCTTCACAAAAATAAACCATACAACAGTAGTCTAATATTTCATTTTTTTCTACTTCTGTTAAATTATGAAATGCACGATTATCAATTGAAAAATCACCTGATACATACTGACAAAAACTTATTGTTCTTTGTTGACCATCTAATACTTCAAATGCCCCATCTTCATTTTTTACCCAATACATAACATTGAGAGGAAAACCTTTTTTAATAGTATCAATAACAGCATCTCTCATTTTGTTGTCATAAACAAATTCCCTTTGATATTTTGGTCTTATGTTTAAGTTTCCACTATAACCTATAACTCCTTCTTCATTATTGTCTCTATATCCTTCAACTATTTTCTTTATTGTAATTTCATGTAGTTCAATTTTCATTTCACACCTCTTTTGAATGTAATTTTTTTCTAATTAAAACTCTACCATAAGGACACTTGTTTTTCCCATCAATAGTATATGCTAAATCTGTTCTTCCCCTATAGTTTTTTTTAATTCCCAACTCCTTAGCAAAATCTCCAGACCCTACTCCCAATAATTCAAATTGTTCTGGATTTAATTTATCAATAAATGTAATAGGAACTCCCATAATTCCATTATAATCACATGGAATATCAGTATAAACAGTAACATCAATAGCATCATAATTGTCATATTTTATATAATCTTCCGGGTTATATTTTTTATAAAAAGTTAATAAATCATTATGCTTACTAACTGGTAATGAAGTTATCCAACATGATGAAGCAACTCTAGCAATCTTTTTCCCATTTTCAATGTGATGATATTTATCATAATAATCTGGGATTTCAAAAAACATACCCGTATTAAAATTCGTATAACCAGTCCTTGCTTTATCTTCCTTAATCAATGGAAATAGTTCTTTGTATGTTAAAGAATTAGTATTGCCAATAATAATAAAGTCTTTGGAAAATGCTGTTAATGTTTCAATAAATTGACGAAATAAACTAAAAGGAGGATTTGTAACTACAATATCAGACTCTTTTAATAATTCCATACACTCACTACTTCTAAAATCTCCATCACCCTTTAACATTGTTAAAATATTATTATTATTCTTTATAAGGTATTCTACATCTGTTAAATCAGTAGCACCATCTTCATTAAGGTCCAATACCTCAGTAATCTCAATTTTATATCCCTGTTTTAAGTTTGTATCCGGGTGGGTAGTTTTATCTTCATCAAATAGACTTAACTGTTTATAAACAATAGTTGAAGTCGCATATGAAGTTGCAATTAGTTTCTTTAATCCCAAATAATTGAAATTCAATGCAAAGTACTTAAAAAAATTACTTTCGAATGGATCATCACAATTGCAAAATATAACTTTATCTTTAAACGAACTTTTATAATGTTTCAACTCTAATTCTATATCCACTAACCTTGTGTAGAATTCATCATTTTTATTGGCTTTAGCCTTGTTTAAATCTTTAAAGGAATTTCCCATATCATACCTCATTCTATTTTTCTTCGCCCGCCATGGACGGCGGGCGTCTTGGGGGCGGGATTAAGAAATTGTTTTACCTACTATATCATATTTTAAAACAAAATGTCTGGTGCGGTTTTTCGTCTAACGTCCTGCGGTTAAACGAAGCATCGTAGTCCAAGAATAGAAAACACAAAGTTATTGTTTCTTACTTTTGTAACTTGTTGCTTCTTTAAGTTGAAGTTCAAATCCTACGATGTTTGCCGCAGGCCAAGCGAGGTAATCCGAGCGCAGCGTTTGAACCGCTGTTATCCACCAGTGCCCCCACTTCTTGTCCAAGCCGCACGGCGGAGCCAAGGCTGGACTTTTTTTATAGTGTCAGGTAAAATATTTTTAAATATATCTCTTAACCTGATTTAGCTATATCGGTTAAAATACTACCCCTTTCATCATATTGATATTTAAGTCTTCCAAGTGTTGTATCTAGATCTAATAATTCATCTTGTGTAATCAAATAATGTTCTAATACTTCTTTAACTTTTTTATTCATAACTTGCTGAACAATTTCCTTACTAATGTTATTATTATCAACTATAGAATATAGCATTGACAATTCATTTGAATTTAACCTAATAAAACATTTTTTCCATTCTTGAGTATACCCTATTTCTTCAAAGAAAAATCTATATAAAATATATATTTCCGGCATATATAATAATATTTTATATTCATCTTCTGATTTCCCAAATGCTTTAAAGAAAAAATCTTTGCCTTTGCCAACCTTTCCTTTTGTTGCATTTAAAATTGTTTGAATAGCTCTAATAGATTTTCTATTCCAATACTTTCCAATGAAATCTCTATTCAAATTATATTCACCAATTATTGGATGATATTTCATCGGAAAAGAGTAAATATTTACAGATAATTCTTCGCATAAATCAATATTTATTTTTAATCTTTGATATAATTCTAAAGGTTTATCACTTTCATTATAAAGTAAATAATTTGAAAAAGATTTGATACCATAATTTGCACAACACCGGACTGCATTTAAATATACTTTTTCATAGATCATACTATCAAAAGCTATTCGAAGAGGATTTATTGCAATTTCACTTAATAATTTAGCATTATCAGCTGTAATTAGTCTTGCATCCACACCCTGATTAAAATCGACTTTTCGATATTTTGGTGCTTTATTCCTATATTTTTCATAATAATCTTTAATTAATGGATAGACTTTTAATAATGATTTTTTTGTTGCAAAAGACTTATTTAATATTTTATTCTCCTCAAATATATTATATACTATTTGCTTATCTTCTTTACGAAGCTTTTTTAACAACTCTATATAGAGTTCATAAAGTGCATTTCTATAAGCATCATCATTAATATTTTTCTTTAAATTGTTAACATAAATATTCAACTTATTCGGTTCATAAAATATAGAATCTTTTGAAAAACCACATTCCTTAATTTCTTTTATAATTTTATGAAATTTTTTTGAAGCTAGAACATTATTATCTAATAATAACAATTTTTGCCTATCACCAAAGGTTTTTTTTGCATGTGATATTTGTTCTGAGATTGATATGAAATGTTGATATTTAGGTTCTAAAGTTGGTACTGCACAGAAAGAACATTTTCTAATACAGCCTCTTGTTGTATATCCATAAAATGCATTATTTTCAGGGTATTTATAACTTATTTCATTTATAATTGAATAATCTAATGGAAGTTTATCAATAACAATATTGTTATCGTCAAAAATGCCAGGTTTGTCTAAAAGGCCAACATGTGGTCTAATACCAGTTTCTTCAAATATTTTATCTGGCATGACTGAAGCCATTACACCACCAACATATATTTGATCAATATTTTTAATTAATTTTTTACATATGTTAATAGTTTCTATAGTTGTTTTATAATAAAAAGTAAATAACGTTGTAATACATATTCGGTCCCAATTAAGTATAGAATTATATGTGCCTTTTTTATATAAATCTTTAAAATGAATTAACCATGATTCAAGTATTGCTTTATATTTTGTATTAGTAGTTAAAACAGATGTTAGTAATTCTCTTTTCCCAGTTTTAATATACTCATTAATTAAACAATTATACTGCATCCAATCAATTTCTTTTTCAATTTTATATAACTTCTTTATTGCTATTGCTGTAATATCTTTTAAGATTAAATCTTTTAGATTACCTTTGTAAAATTTCACACTATATCCAAGCATTTTATGATATGTGGCAATTTTCATTAACCCAATAGGAGGATATTTATTTTTATAATCTGGCTCAACAAGTAATATTTTTTTTCTCATAAACTTATTTAAATTCCTCTTCTATTTTCTGTATTAATTCTTCTGCCTGTTGGGGAATTAAAGTTCTTTTAACTATTAAAAATACTTTATTTAATATTTTTCTCTCTTGTTTTGTAAGAGCTGGTAAATTATCAGTTCGATATTTTATTTTATCTGCTCCTCCATCAATAAAATCACTAAACGCATTTTTTATATTATTTTCATCTTGATTAGAATCTTTATGTATTTCTTCAATTTTTTTAAGAATTGTCTTTAATGATTTATTTTTTTCATCACAATCCTTTTCTATGTCGGTTTCTATCTTCTGAATTGTTTTTATAGCAAAAGCTGCTTCTTTTCTTACTGTTTCAATTTTTTGTTTTAATTCTTCTTTTTCCCCAGCAATAAATCCTTTAGCAGTTTTTTCTTGATATTCATTTTGTATTTCATCTAATTTGCTTATTTTTTTATACGCATTTTTAATATCATTTGCTTTATGATACAATTGATAAAGAGTTCCATGAAACAACTCTTTTAATTTTTTTTCAAAATATTTTAAAGTTTCATTTTCATTAAAATAGTCCCTTCTGGAATTTGGTATTAATTCAGTATGATTGCAAAATATTTCTCCAAAAAAATAATGATTCCCTCTTTCTTCTCGATGTAATTTTTTATTAACTAAAGTCTGTTCATTCCCAATTTGAATATTACCTTTCCTTAATCTGATACCTCTATAATAATTCGGTATACTTGGTATTTGCTTTTCAAATCTTGATAAGCCATACCAGCCCCATGCAATTATTTCTTTAGAACTATTATTTATTTCAAAGAAATTAATATCAAATATTTCATCAATACTTTTCTTTTGATTTTTATCAGACTCATAAATAAAAGTTGTATAGGGCTTTAATATTTGATCTGTATTTAAATAAATTGAATACTCGTCAATACCGACATTTAACTCTTCACTTTTTTTATAGATTTTTGATTTAAAAATAAACTGTGTTTGATACGGTACAGGTGCAACCATTGTTAAATATTCTCTAATATTATTAATGTTAAGTAAGTTTTCATTATTTACATCAATTAGTTTAACTTTAAAATAATGTTTTTCTAAAACCTCTTCCTCTGTTTTTAGTTCAATAACAGATTCAACAAGATCACTTGCATCATGCTTAACACTGGTATCAAATAATTTAGACTGAAGAGATTTTGCATTCCATTCCATAATTGTTTTCCTAGACTCACTTCTATATGATGTCTCAAATTGAAGTTTACTGCAGTATCCCAAGCCGCCTAAACGTCCAATACCTCGGAATCCTTTATCTTTCGATCTATCTTTATTTGATAAAGCAATATTTCCTAAAATGCTATATACTGCATTTTCTTTAATACCAGTTGCATTATCTTCAAATATTATTTCTTTTTTTGAAATATCAATTGTGATATGTATTTTGCCTTCTTTCCTATCTTTTAATATTCCTAATTCTACAGCCTTATCAATCTGATCAGCAGAATTTTGTATATATTCTCTGAATATAAAACGAGCGTCTTCATACATACCTTGAGTCAGCGTCTCTATAACTGTTTTACCTATACGTATTTTTTTTATTTCTTCCATGCTTCACCTTGATTATTTAAATTGTTTGTAAACCGGTTTTGGAAATTTAACTTTAAGAACAGATCTAAAAATTGGATTTTGAATTATGTATTCACCTTGTTTTAGTCTCGTCATCATATTCTTATAAACATTAGGAATAAATTGATAATCTTTTTTGGATATTTCAATTGCATTAGTTCTACCATAAGCATGTGTCGAACAATTACCTGCTACCCTGTCATAGATAACACTTCTAAATTGTTCTGCCGAGAATAATATTATACCTAATGACCTTCCTCTTTCAGCAATATCTATTAATTGTTTTAATATTGGAGAATTCTTTGGTATATCACTTGAAGCGTATTTATTTAACTCATCAATAAAAATAATAATTTTTGAAGGTATATCACCTTCATCTCTTTGAGTTTGTCCCAGTTTTAGATCATAAACATTTTTAATTACATCACCAAAAACAAAGCTTTGCATAGATTCTTCAAGTTTAGCAATATCTATAACGTACACATCATTTTTTTTAATACCCATTATTGAATCTTGTATACGGGTCTCATGCTTTTCCTCAACAGTTCTTTGAGAAAATATCGGATTTTTTGTTGATTTATTAATTATTCTTTTAAATTTTCGCCAGCTTGCTATTGATATTTCTTTATCAGCTTTAGCATTACCAGCTTTGCAATAATCATCAATTTCATTTCTAAAATTTTCCCATGTTTTAATATTTCCAAAATTCCCTTGGGCAGAAATAATATAGTTTATAATTGAATCCATCGTTTGTGCTGGATCATCAATATTAGAAAACAATAAGTCTAAACTGTCTTTGTCATATTCATAAATATATTTATAAAAATTAACTTTATTCCTATTAATCTGAGATTCAATTAAATCTTTACTTGCATATGTATTCGAATAGTTATTAGTTGAATAAGGGTATAAATACCTTACGTTTATAAAAGGCTCGTAAGAAAGACCTAACATTTCATATAATTTTTGATCTGCAATATCTAATTCACAATTTGGTTCATCAATTGCTAATAAATCTTTTCCTTTAACATTGAGAAAAATAAATGCGATACCATCATTATTATCATTCATAGAGTATTTTTCTTGGATAGCTTTCAAAATAAACATTGCATATGATGTTTTCGCTGCTAGCCCTGATATTCCCGAAATGTTTAAATGTGCTCCCTCTGGACCTATTAAAAAATCAGAATTTAACGAGATTGGTAGTGTTACTCTATTATTATCTTCTGCACTTTCATACATTTGTATATAGCCGCAAACAAGTGGATTTTTTACATTATCAAGGCCTAAAGCTTTTTCAACTTCATGCCTGTCTGCCATTGAAACCTGTGAACCATGAGTAACTGGGATATAAATATTTTTGGAATTTCCAACAACTTTAGCTTTTATATAATTCATACCAATTCTTTCAGTATTAGCAATAGCTTCAACATCCCCAAAATCATTAGAGATATAACTGGTTAAATAGCTTGGAGTATCAGTTATGTGAGATATTTCTTCAACAACACCAAAGGTTGTTGAGTCATTAATATGATTTACTTTAATTACATCAAAAGGATTAAGAATTAAATTCTTTGATGTCCAAAAATAGAATTCATCAATCGTTGTTGGCCTGTTCTCTGTAGCAGCAATTTTACCAATTATTTTACTTTGCATAAGTTTCCTCATCAAAAAAGATTTAAAAAATATTCAGTGCTAAGATATTTACTTTTTATATAACATTCCGTCATGTAAATTGGATATAAATGATTAGCCCATCTAGTGTCATCACCATAACATACAGGATTTCGTTCATTAATAATATTAGCTGTGATTATATTAATTAAATCTGTTTCAATTCCGTTTTCTTGTTCTGACTCTGTTATAAGTATTCTTTCCAATTTTAATATTCCATCAAAAGGACTATAAGTATATTTTGAGTCTCTAATTCTTACATACCATATTGCAAATTTTACATCTCCAGATATTTCTGATTTATATAGATATGCTGGTGTTCTATGAAATAATGGTAATTTAGCAATTATTGAAGCATTACTTCTACCACGCTCATCCATACATTTTTCTGGATTAAATGATTTTGAGGCTCCTATTACACTTTGATAATTACTTTTTATAATAGATAAATCTTTATAATCCCCTGTTTTCATTTTTTTATATTCTAATGAACCATCTTTGAGTAAAAATGTATTTTGATCAAGTTTATCATTTTTTGTCAAGAAAGCTACTACTTCTTTTTCCTTCTCAATCATTTCATCTTGTATTTTGGCTATACCAAAATTTTCATATCTCTGTCCAGGTTGTAATTTTTGTTCACTATATATTAATATTTTTGAAAACGAAATATTGTGATTTTTCAAAATATCAATTTCAGAAACCTTGTTTTTTAAATTTTCAAAGAAATTTTCCCTGAAATTACCATCTTTATCAGCTGATTCTGGTAAAGCAATTACATTGTGCATTTCAAGAATGTCAGGTAGCAATTGGCTATTTTCTCTATAGCAACAACCGACTCCAATTTGACCTGCAATTATTGGGAAAACTTTTTTATCATATATGATATCATCAACTTTATATGTTCTTCGAGAACCATCAAGAAAATATTTGAAAAGTGGCTCTGTGCCTTTAATGTTTTTACATTGTTCAGTCAAATCAATAGTTTCTTTTATCTTAATTGTTTCTGCATATTGATTTAATGAAATATTACTTGGTTCATTATAATTAATTGTAGAATTTGAAATTGAATCCAAGCAGTATTTATTGGTCTTAAAGCTTTTACCATCAGTTGCATCTGCAATAAACTCAGCAATTCTTTTCATAATTATTCCCTATCAAATATTAATTCATTATGCAGGAAAAAGAGCGATAGCTGCTTAGAATTCGTTCTGCATACTACCTAATGGTGTAACAAAACAATATTTTAAATCTTTTTATAGATTTATCATACAATATTTTTGTAAAGCTGCATATCCTCGCCCGTCGGCCGGAGGTCCGGGCGATTTCTCTTGTGGGGGCATTGTGGATAACGTTCCGAGGATAAGCGACGCAGCGTAGGCAAAGAATGAATATTTCAAAGTTGCAATATTCTTCTTCCAGAACTTGTTGTTTATAGATGTTGTAGTTCAAAACCTACGATGTGTGCCGCAGGCCAAGCGACCAGAGGGAGCGAAGCGCATTATCCTCTGTTATACGCTGAAAGCTCGCGTCCTCAAGTGAGCCATGGATGGCGAACTTGACATTATTTTTTTACTCTATTAATTCCATTAATAAGCTTAATGCCTTTTCTGCATATTGAGTCTGTATGAAAATATGATCGTGATAATATGCAGCTATTACATTTGCACTAATTCCATTTAAAGACAATTTTGAAGCAACAGCAGCTGTAAGCCCTACAGCATTCAGGCTTGAATGCACATTCAATGTTATATATTTATAAATATCTTTTACTTCAATATTATTTTCTATTGCTTTCTCTTTGGAGATTATTAATGTTAATCCTTCTTTTTCCTTAAATGAACATATTGGCTCTAAATGTAAATAATCTCCATAATTTTCTGGTAAAGTAATAAAAACATACTCACCTTCATTCAGTACTGGTGACATATTTCTTAGCAGTTTTTCTAAATCTCTCTCGCCAGACATTTTCTTCAATTCCTTAAAATAATTGGCTTCATACTTTTTTTCAAAGCTTTTCAACTATTAAATATTCATAACCAGTTAGCCTGTTTTTCTATGATTTCTTCCTTCAAGTCTTTCAGCAAGCCATATCTTTATTATAGACTGCCTTGTAACACCAAGACGACCTGCTTCCTTATCCAGGGATTTTATCATCCACTCTGGAATATCAACATTTACCCTTCTTTGTTCCTGTAAAAGTCTTTTTCCATTATTTATATCTAAATCTTTTATTATGCTTTCACCACTTTCAAACTTTTTATCAAATTCAGTAGCTTTCATATAGCTCTATCTCCTCATCTCTCGATCTTCTTACAGATATTATCCTGATATTCTCATTTCTGTAGGTTATTATCCCAGACCAATGTTTTTCCTCAATTTTGCCTATTACTAAAAATCTCACCTCATCCTGAGTTTTAGCTGGGATTTCAAGTAAATCAGGATCTTCCCATAATTTCTGTGCTTCGATGAAGTCAATTCCGTGCTTTTTGGAATTAATTTTACTCTTTTCTTCATCGTATTCAAAGCTATTCATGATATAATTATTATACCTTTTATATACCGTGTCAAGAGGTTGTAATTTTGTTCAAAAGACAGTTACAGCTGGTATTCTCAATACTTTATGTTACAGTTAATTATTGCTCGGGCAGGACGCCCGAGCGCTTCTCCTTCTTCGCGAGCTTTTTGCGTATAACGTTCCGCGGGTAAACGAAGAAAGCGGATTACTCATTTCGTACAGTATGTTTAATTGGTTTTATCAATTCGTTTCACTTTAATCGCGCTTTTTTGG
>JADHEF010001101.1_pt1 | contig 19481 bp, 21 predicted proteins | sample 8952391 | NCBI WGS metagenome assembly JADHEF01 (sample SAMN16124439, study PRJNA663245) | bioreactor sludge metagenome | isolation source: sludge (nitrite) | place: India:Bengaluru | collected 2019-02-28
CGCCCTCCTGACGGAGGTCGCGTCGGCGGCCGGCGTGCCGAAGAAGGCGGCGAAGCCGACCGGCGCCGCGGCCGCGCCCGCGAAGGCCCCGGCCCTCGCGGCCAGGGCGCCCGCGAAGGCGGCCGCGCCCGAGGCGGGGAAGAAGACCGTCCGGATCCGCCAGGTGAAGTCCGGCATCTGCGCCCCGGTCGACCAGAAGCAGACCCTCAAGGGCCTCGGCCTCCGGCGGATCCGCCACGAGGTCGTGAGGCCCGACACGCCCGCGCTCCGCGGGCAGATCCTCAAGGTCCGCCACCTCGTCGAGGTCGTGGGCGAGTAGCGAGAGGGACGACACACCATGGCTCACGGACTCCACAACCTCGGTCCGCGCAAGGGCGCGACGTCGGCGCGCAAGCGCGTCGGCCGCGGCCCGGGCTCCGGCCTCGGAAAGACGTCGGGCAAGGGCCACAAGGGCCAGCAGTCGCGCAGCGGCTACTCCGGCCAGCTCGGCCGCGAGGGCGGCCAGATGCCCCTCCACCGTCGCCTTCCCAAGCGCGGCTTCAAGAACATCTTCCGCAAGGAGTGGAACACCGTTCCGGTCGAGGCGCTCGAGCGTCTCTTCGCAGCGGGTGCCACCGTCGACGCCGAGGCTCTCGGCAAGGCCGGCCTCCTCAAGCACAAGGGCGCCGAGGTGAAGATCCTCGGGACGGGCGAGCTGAAGAAGGCGCTGACCGTCGTCGCGAACCAGTTCACGGAGGGCGCCCGGAAGAAGATCGAAGCGGCGGGCGGCCGCTGCGAGGGCGTCCCGGCGTGATCGTCCTCGAGTCCTTCCGGAACGTCTTCGCGGTCCCGGACCTCAGAAAGAGGGTCCTCTTCACCTTCGGGCTGCTGGCGATCTACCGGATCGGCGCGCACATCCCGACGCCCGGGCTCGACGCCCTGGCGCTCGAGGAGTTCTTCAAGGCGAGCGCCGGCGGGCTCCTCGGGTTCCTGGACATGTTCTCGGGGGGCGCCCTCCGCCGACTCTCCGTCTTCGCGCTCGGGATCACGCCGTACATCACGGCGTCGATCATTCTGCAGCTCCTCACCGTCGTCTGGCCCTACCTCGAGAAGCTCTCCAAGGAAGGGGAGATGGGCCGGCGCAAGATCACGCAGTACACCCGGTACGGCACGGTCCTCCTCTCGGTCGTCCAGGGCGCGGGCATCGCGCTCTGGCTCTGGGGGACGACGACGCCGACCGGGAAGTTCCTGGTCCTGCGAGACCCGACCTCCGAGGGCGGGAAGATCCCGTTCGTCCTGATGGCGATCCTCACGCTGACGACCGGCACGGCCTTCGTCATGTGGCTCGGAGAGCAGATCACCGAGCGCGGCATCGGCAACGGCATCTCGCTCATCATCTTCGCGGGTATCGTCGTGGGCCTCCCGACCGCGGTCTGGCAGATGTTCCGGCAGATCCAGCGTGGGCAGATGTCCCTCTTCACGGCGCTGCTCCTGACCATATTCATGCTCGCGGTCGTCGCGATCATCGTCTTCGTCGAGAGGGCCCAGCGGCGCATCCCGGTCCAGTACGCCAAGCGCGTCGTCGGACGCCGCGTCTACGGCGGGCAGAACACCTACCTGCCCCTCCGGGTGAACACGGGCGGCGTCATCCCGATCATCTTCGCCGTCTCCATCATCCAGTTCCCGCAGTACCTCGCCTCGGCGTTCAAGAGCGACTTCATGAAGAAGCTGGCCGACCAGCTCGCCATGGGGCAGCCGCTCTACAACCTCTTCTACGCCCTCGCGATCATCTTCTTCTGCTACTTCTACATCTCGATCATCTTCAACCCGACGGACACCGCGGAGAACATGCGGAAGTACGGCGGGTTCATCCCGGGCATCCGCCCCGGCAAGGCGACGTCGGACTACATCGACAGCGTCCTGACGCGGATCACCCTCATCGGCTCGCTCTACCTCGTCATCGTCGCGCTGATCCCGGAGTTCCTGCTCATGGGCTTCAAGGTCCAGAGCATCCCGGGCATCGGCCCGTGGCTCGACGCGAACATCCCGACGTTCATCACGCAGGGCCTCGGCGTTCCGTTCTACTTCGGCGGGACGTCGCTCCTCATCGTGGTCGGGGTCGCGATGGACACCGTGCAGCAGATCGAGTCGCAGCTCGTGATGCGGAACTACGACGGGTTCCTGAAGAAGGGCCGCATCCGGGGGCGGCGGAGCTAGGACGATGCCGGTCGACGTGGTGTTCTTCGGCCCGCCGGGCTCGGGAAAGGGGACCCAGGCCTCGCGCCTGGCGTCCACGCTCGGGATTCCGCAGGTGTCGACCGGGGACCTCCTCCGTTCGAACGTGGCCCGGGGCACCGACCTCGGGAAGGTCGCCCGTCCCATCATGGATTCGGGGGCGCTCGTCCCCGACGACCTCGTTACGAGGATGCTGAAGGAGAGGCTCGAGGAGCCCGACGCGGCGACCGGCGCCCTCTTCGACGGCTACCCGCGCACCGTCCCGCAGGCCGAGGATCTCGACCGGCTGCTCCGGATCGAGGGCCGCTCCCTGACGGCGGTGCTCTTCATCGACGTTCCCGACCCCGTCATCGTCGGAAGGCTCGTGAAGCGGGCCGAGATCGAGGGACGGTCGGACGACACTCCGGAGACGGTGGCGGCCCGTCTTCGGGTCTACCGCGACAAGACCGAGCCGCTCGCCGAGCGCTACCGGACGCTCGGGCTCTTCCACCGGATCGACGGCGACCGGCCCGTCGACGAGGTCGCGTCCGACGTCCTCGCGACGCTGAACCGCGTCACCGGGAGGGTCCTGGCGTGATCACCTGCAAGGGCCGGACGGAGCTCCTGAAGATGGAGCGGGCGACGTGGATCGTCCAGCAGACGCTGGCCGACTGCGTCGCGGCGTGCCGGCCCGGCGTGACGACCGAGGAGATCGACCGGATCGCCGCGGACGGCATCCGCCGGCGCGGCGGAAAGGCCGCCTTCCCGGGCTACCGGGGCTATCCGAAGACCGTCTGCTCCTCGGTGAACGACGAGGTCGTCCACGGGATCCCGACGGCGAAGAGGAAGCTCCGCGACGGGGACATCGTCGGCATCGACCTCGGGGTCATCGTCGACGGCTACTACGGCGACGCGGCGCGAACGGCGATCGTGGGCGAGGTGCCCGCGCCGGTCGCGGAGCTCGTCCGCCAGACGTGGCGCGCACTCGTGGCCGGAGTCTCGGCGGTCCGCGTCGGCGGCCGAATCGGCGACATCGGAGCGGCGGTCGAGGCCGTCGCGAACGAGAAGGGCTTCGGCGTCGTCCGCGAGTACGTCGGGCACGGTATCGGGACGGCGCTCCACGAGGAGCCCCAGGTGCCGAACTACGGGCCGGCCGGGAAGGGCGAGAAGATCCGCGAGGGGATGACCCTCGCGATCGAGCCGATGTTCAACCTCGGGACGTCCCGGGTTCGGGTCGGGGCCGACGGCTGGACGGTAAGGACTGCCGACGGAAAGCCGTCGGCGCATTTCGAGCACACGGTCGTGGCGACGGCCGGCGGGCCGGTCGTCCTCGGATTCGGCCGCTACACGTCCGACGGTCTCGTGACGGGGGTCCCGGACGAGACGGAATACCCGGTCCCGGCGGCATCGCCGCGGGGGGAGCCGGCCGAGACCCCGGGCGAGAGCCGGGTCTGAGAGGAGAGGGTTTCGAGGCGCAGATGTCGAAGGAAGACGCCATCGAGGTGACCGCGACGGTCATCGAGCCCCTGCCGAACGCGATGTTCAAGGTGGAGCTCGAGAACAAGCACCAGGTCCTGGCTCACATCTCCGGGAAGATGAGGAAGCACTTCATCCGCATCCTGCCGGGGGACAAGGTCCTCGTGGAGCTCTCTCCGTACGACCTGAACCGGGGTCGCATCATCTACCGGTACAAGTAGTAAACTGTAAGGCTCCGCCGGCTCCCCCGGGAGACCGGGGGCGAAACGATCGAGGGATCACATGAAAGTCCGCGCGTCCGTGAAGAAGATCTGCTCCAAGTGCAAGGTGATCCGCAGGGCGGGGGTCGTCCGGGTCATCTGCGAGAACGCCAAGCACAAGCAGCGGCAGGGTTAGAGGGAAGAGGGAATGGCTCGAATCTCCGGCGTCGATCTCCCCCCGAACAAGCGTGTCGAGATCGGTCTCACCTACATCTTCGGGATCGGGCGCCCCACGGCCCGGATGATCCTGAAGGACACGGGTGTGGGACCCGACACGAGGATCAAGGACCTGTCCGAGGACGAGGTCGCGAAGATCCGCAAGAAGATCCAGGACGACGTGAAGGTCGAGGGCGACCTCCGCAAGGAGACCGCCCAGGACATCAAGCGTCTGATGGACATCGGCTGCTACCGCGGGCTTCGTCACCGCCGCGGCCTGCCGGTCCGTGGGCAGCGGACGCACACGAACGCCCGCACCCGGAAGGGCCCGCGTCGCGGCGCCGTGGCCGGCAAGAAGAAGGCGACGAAGAAGTAAGGATGAGGAACGCCGATGGCTGCCGCTGAAGCTAAGGGCCGGAAGAAGGGCCCCAAGAAGGAAAAGAAGAACGTCCCGCACGCCGTGGCCACGGTCCAGGCGTCGTTCAACAACACGATCGTGGCGATCACCGACCCTTCGGGGAACGTCCTCGCGTGGTCGTCCGCCGGTCGGATCGGCTTCAAGGGCTCCCGGAAGGGGACGCCGTTCGCGGCCCAGCTCGCCGCGGGCAACGCCGCCCAGCTCGCGCAGGAGCACGGCGTGAGGACGCTCGACGTGCGCGTTCAGGGCCCCGGCGCGGGGCGCGAGAGCGCGATCCGCGCCCTCGCCGCGGCCGGGCTCGACATCCGTTCCATCAAGGACGCGACCCCGATCCCGCACAACGGCTGCCGCCCCCGCAAGCGGCGCCGCGTCTAGTCCCGGGCCCCGATCCGGGGGAGCGCGGCTCCCCCGGCGGGTCGGCGAGAGAGGGAGGCCCGCGGGCCTCCCGACCCCCCTCAGCGGGGGGCGACCCCGGCGCGCGGTGAGCGCGCCGGCGCCCGTAAACCGGCTCCCGATTCCGGGCCGGGACGAAGGGCGGAACGCAACGACGGAGTCGGCCAGGAGGTATCCGTTCCCGTGGCGCGTTATCGCGAATCCGTCTGCCGGCTCTGCCGGCGCGAGGCCATGAAGCTCTTCCTGAAGGGCGACCGCTGCTTCACGAACAAGTGCGCCATCGAGCGCCGCAACTTCCCGCCGGGCCAGCACGGGAAGCGGCGCTCCAAGATCCTCGGCTACGGCATCCAGCTCCGCGAGAAGCAGAAGCTGAAGAGGTTCTACGGGCTCCTCGAGACGCAGTTCCGCCTCACGTTCGAGAAGGCCGAGCGGATGCGCGGCGTCACGGGCGAGAACCTCCTTTCCCTCCTCGAGCGCCGGCTCGACAACGTCGTGCACCGGCTCGGGTTCGCCGCCTCCCGGCAGCAGGCCCGCCAGCTCGTCCGGCACGGCCACGTCGCGGTGAACGGCCGGAAGGTCGACGTCCCGAGCTTCGTCGTCGTTCCGGGCGCCGTCGTCTCCATCAAGGAGAAGAGCCGCCAGAACCCGGGCGTCGTCGCGGCGGTCGACTCGGCCAAGGGACGCGGCGTCCCGGAGTGGCTCGAGCTCGACTCCACCGAGTTCAAGGGGACCGTCAAGTCGCTCCCGCGGCGCGAGGACGTCTCTCTCCAGGTCAACGAGAAGCTCATCGTCGAGCTCTACAGCAAGTGACGGGCGGGGACCCGAGGAGAAGCGAACGATGATGTGGAAGGGCTTCCAGCGACCGAACCGCCTCGAGGTGGACGAGGAGTCGGGGAACTACGGCCGCTTCACCGCCCAGCCGCTCGAGCGCGGCTGGGGAACGACGGTCGGGAACGCGCTCCGGCGCGTCCTCCTCTCGTCGATCGAGGGGGCGGCGATCACCGCCGTCAAGATCGACGGCGTCGAGCACGAGTTCACGGCGATGCCGGGCGTCGTCGAGGACGTCACGGACGTCATCCTGAACCTCAAGAGCCTCGCCATCCGGATGCACGACGACGGCCCCCGGATGCTCGTCCTCGACGCGAAGTCGAAGGGCGTGGTGACGGCCGACGCGTTCGAGGACGACGCCCAGGTCGAGATCCTCAACCCCGAGGCGACGGTCGCGACTCTCGCGGACGGCGGCCGCCTCCGTCTCGAGGCGACGGTCACGAAGGGGCGCGGCTACGTTCCGGCCGACCGGAACTTCGACGCCGAGGCGCCGATCGGGACGATCCCGCTCGACTCCGCCCACTCGCCGGTCCGCCGCGTGAACTACCACGTCGAGGCCGCGCGCGTCGGCCAGGCGACCGACTACGACAAGCTCGTCCTCGAGGTCTGGACGAACGGCACGCTCACGCCGCGCGACGCGGTCGGCCTCGCCGCCGTCCTCCTCCGCGAGCACCTCGCCATCTTCGTCAACCTGGAGACGGAGGAAGGCGCGGCCGCGAGCGGGCCCGAGATCCCGCAGAGCGAGCTCGACGCCCTTCTCGACCAGAACGTCGAGGAGCTCGAGCTCTCGGTCCGCAGCGCCAACTGCCTGAAGAACGCCGGCATCCGGACGCTCCGGGAGCTCGTGCAGAAGACCGAGAAGGAGATGCTCGAGACGAAGAACTTCGGGCGGAAGAGCCTGAACGAGATCAAGGAGATCCTGCGCGAGAAGGGGCTCGCCTTCGGCATGAAGCTGGAGACCCCGACGGGCGCGGGACGCTGAGGACCTGACCGATGCAGCACAACCGGGCCGGACGCAAGCTGGGGCGGACCAGCGCGCACCGGAAAGCACTCTTCCGCAACCAGCTCGACTCGCTCTTCCTTCACGAGCGGATCCAGACGACGATCTCGAAGGCGAAGGAGCTCCGGCCGCTCGCCGAGAAGCTCGTCACGCTCGCGCGTCGCGGCGGCCTCCACGCGCGCCGCCTCGCCCTCCGGGACATCAGCCAGGACGCCGCCAAGCGGCTCTTCGACGAGATCGCGCCGCGCTTCGCGACGCGTCCCGGGGGCTACACCCGGATCTTGAAGCTCGGCCAGCGGCCGGGCGACGCGGCGGAGAAGGCGATCATCGAGTTCGTCGACTTCGACTACGCGCAGCGGCGCGCCGAGAAGAAGGCCGCCGAGAAGGCCGTCACCGAGAAGAAGGAGTCGCTCCTCGAGAAGGCGCGGCGCCTCGTGACCGGCAAGGGTGGCGAGAAGGAAGCCGGCGCGAAGGACGACGAGTCGGCGGAGCCGGCGAAGGCCGACGACAAGAGGGCCGCAGACAAGAAGGCGAAGGCCCCGAAGGCGGCCAAGCCCGCGAAGACGGCCGCGCCGAAGGCCCCGAGGCCGAAGGCCGAGAAGAAGGGGGGCTCGACTCCCCGGACGCCCCGCAAGGCCGGCGGCGCCTAGTAGGTCCCGTGTTTCCCGGGAGCCCTCCGCCTCGTGGCGGGGGGCTCCCGATTCCCTCCCGCCCCCGGGCCGCGGTTCCGCCGCCCTCAGCGGGCGCCGAGCAGCAGGACGACCGCGACGGCCTCCCGCGTTCCGTGCGTGATGGAGACGTGGGCGCCGACGACGCCGAGCGCGTCGGCCCTCTCCCGGGCGCGCCCGGTCAGGACGAGCCGAGGCGGGCCGCCCGGCTCGCGCGCCACGGCGATCTCCCGGAACGCCACGCCCCGCATTCCCGTTCCGAGCGCCTTCATCGCCGCCTCCTTGGCCGCGAAGAGGCCGGCGACGTGCTCGCCGATGCGCCGGGAGTCGAGCGGGCGACGGACCTCTCCCGGGACGCAGACCCTCTCCAGGAAGCGCGACCCGTGCCGCGCGAGGGCGGCCTCGATTCGCGCGATCTCGCAGAGGTCGACCCCGAGGCCGCGGACGGCCTCGCCGTGAGGGTATGCGCCGGCCACGAGCTGCGCGCGCGGGTCCGTCGTCACGCGGGCTTCTCCGGACGCCCGAGGAGGACCCGCGCCGCCAGGACGAGGTGCAGGACGCCGAGCCCGGCGACGAATCCCCGGAAGGAAGGGGCCGCGAGGAGCGATTCGATCGAGTCGGGAGACGGGAGGACGACCCGCCGCATCCAGAACGCGCTCCAGGGGACGAGGACGAGCAGCAACCCGGCCTCCAGGAAATAGAGCCCGAGGACGAGCTGAAGGAACCGGCCTCCCCGCGTCTCGCTCACCCCGGCATTCTAGAGGGCGAAGGAGAGCGGACGCCGCCGGTGGCGGCGCCCGCGGGTCGGATCGTCGGGCCGGGCCGGATCAGCCGCGCGGCGAGGCGCTGCGGCGCGAGGAGGAGTCGCCGGACCGGGAGGGCGGCGGGCTGGAAGGACGAGAGGAGGACGACGGAGCGGAGGAGCGGGAAGGGGCGCTCGTCTGAGGCGCCGGCGCCGAGCGGGGCATCGAGGACGAGCGCGACGGGGGCGCTTCGTAGCGGGGCGCGGGGGCCGAACGCGAGGGGTACGAGGGGCGCGAAGGCGCCTCGTAGCCCCGGGAGGGGGCCTCGTAGGAACGGGAGGGCGCCTCGGTCCGCGGCGCGGGAGCCGAGCGGGAAGGATACGAGGGGCGCGAAGGCGCCTCGTAGCCCCGGGAGGGGGCCTCGTAGGAACGGGAGGGCGCCTCGGTCCGCGGCGCGGGAGCCGAGCGGGGCGTGCTCGTAGGAACGGGAGGGCGCCTCGGTCCGCGGCGCGGGAGCCGAGCGGGGCGTGTCGTCGCCGCGCCACCCCTCGTCCGCCCGCGGCGCCGGAGCGCTCCTGCGAGGAGCCGGGGCGGGCTCGGAGTCCCGGGTCCGGGCGGGCGCCTCGCCGCCGCGGGAGGGCTCGCTGGCGCGCCAGGGCTCGGAGCGGGGAGCGGTCTCTCGCGTGCCGGCCCGCGCGGGGGTCTCGGAGGACTCCGCAGGAGGCGCGGCCCGCCGGGCGGGAACGTCGAACGTGCGGGACGGGGTCGAGCCGGGGCGGGTCTCGCTGCCGGGAGAGCGCCAGCCGTCGTCGCCGCGGACGTCGCGGTCTCCGAAACCGCCGCGCAGCGGGGGCTCGGCGTCGTTCCGGTTGGGGCCGCGCGTTTCGCCCGAGCTCCCGGCGTCCCGCCAGCCCTCGCCGGACCGGGTGGAGGAGCCCCGCGCGGGAGCCGTGGCCTCGGTCGTCCGCGCCGGAGCGGACGAGGCGCCGAGCCCCCTCTCGCTTCCGCGCGAAGGCGCCGTGGTCGCCGCGGTCGGGGAGCCGAGCGTGCGGCGGGGCGCGCCGACCTGCTCGGCAGGAACGGGACGATACGAGGGGTCCTCTCCGGCGGCCACGTAGGCCCGCCGAAGGCCCTCGGCCTGGGTCGATCCGAGAGTCCCCTCGCGCCGAAGGACGGGGGTGAGGTCGTCGAGCCCGCCGCCTCCGCCGCCCCCGCGGGGCGCGGCGTCGAGGGTCCTGGGAACGCGCCGGACGGCCTCCTGGACGACCGTCGTCACGGAGCCGCCGCGGCCACGCTCGATCCGGAGGGGCGTCGTGGCGACGAGGCCCCGCTCGCCGGGCTGGAAGCGAACCGCCTCGTGCCCGAGGACGTCGCGGCGGGCGTCGAACCGCGAGCCGAGCCGGTTGACCGAGGTGTAGCTCCAGCCGCGGGGGTCGATCCGCGTCAGATCGATCCGGCCGCGCAGGTGAGGGTAGGCGTGCGTCCAGCGCTCCGCGCCGCGACGGTTCCTGTGGGAGCGGTCCCAGTAGGAGCCGTAGTAGCCGCCGTAATAGCCGATCGGGCACCAGCCGACCCACGACGGGGTGTAGGACCAGTAGACCCAGGCGGGGGAGTAGCGGATGCCGGGGGTCCAGTACCAGCCGAAGCCGACGTCCCAGCCCCAGGAGCCGTAGTGGTAGGGGAGCCAGCCCCAGGGCTCGTAGGAGACCCAGGTCAGGCCGACGGGGGACCAGCGCCAGTAGCCGTCCGTGTAGGGGCGCCAGCCGACGGAGACGGTGGGCCGCCAGGCCCGGGAGCCGCCGACCGTGATCCAGGATCCGTGGCGGTCGAAGTCCGCGACGGCGTAGTCGTACTCGTAGCCGGCGACGACGTCCTCGGACGCCGAGCGGTTCCCGGAGAAGGAGCGACGGTCGGAGACGAATGCGGCGAAGCGGTCGCGCGGCTCGCCGAGCCAGTCGACCTCGAGCTCGGAGTCTCCGGAGACGAAGGCGTACTGGCCGGCCCGGAGCGTGGCCCGCCCGGAGCGGGCGGCGATCTCCGCGCGGCCCGAGACGACGTAGACCTCGGTCCCGCGTCGGCCCGTCTCGACCCGGAGGAGGCCCTTGTCGGGGAAGAGGACCGTCACGTCGCCGGTGTCGATCCGGGTCGCCTCGTCGCGGGAGGTGGACCAGCGATGCTCGAGGTGGATGCCGCCCCGCTCGAGGTAGACCGAGTTCCGGTCGTCCTCGGACTCGTAGGTCCGGGCGAGCCGGTCGAAGCGGAGGTCGGTACCGACGTCGATCCGCAGGACGTTGCCGTCGGCGAGGATCGCCTCGGCCCGGGAAGACGTCCCGGTCGAGATGCGATCCCCGACGAGGATCGGCGTGTTCGGCCGGGCCGTCGAGTCGTCCTCGGCGCTCGAGACGAGCGTGACCTCGGAGCCGACCCACGAGAGGTACGAGTACCCCTCGCGCTGCGCGAGGGCCGGCACGGCCGACAGGAGGAAGGCGATCGCGAGCGCGGGGCGAAGGATTCTGGTGGTCATCGGAGTCATCCTCCCTTCCCGGGGGATGCGACCCGCGTGCCACTCCGGGAGTCCCCCCGGGGAGACGTTCGGACCGGCGTCCCGAGCGTGCGGCCGGCCCGAGGTGGCCTCCGCGCCGGAGCTCCTGCGAATGCGACGCGGCGGAAGTGCCTTGACCCGGACGCTTCGCCGGGTCACCCTTGAGACGTGGTCTTCGAATTCCTGAAGAAGAAGTTCCATTCCCTCACGACGGATGCGGTCGCTGCGGACGAGTCGCGGCAGGGGGCCGGCGGCGACTACGAGGAGCGACGGGCGCGCGCCGAGGCCCTGCACGATCGGGGCGAGACCGCGGAGGCCGTCGCGCTCCTGGAAGGGCTCGCCGCGGACCTCGCCGGCGAGGGGAGCTTTCCCCTGGCCGTTGCCGTCCGGCATCAGATCAGCTCGTGGGGGGCCGGGCCTCCGGCGACCGAGACGGCGGCCCGGGACGCCGAGGAGATGGCGCGGCAGCGGGAGGAGACCGGCGTCGTCCGCGCCCGAGGCGCCGGCCAGGCGTCGGCGCCGATTCCCGAGGGACTCGAGAGGTCTCGGTTCTTTGCCGAGATGACGAAGGAAGAGATTGCAGGCTTCATCGCCTCCACGGTGCGGCGGACCTTCCGCGAGGGGGAGCTCGTTCTCGAGCAGGGCAAGGCCGGGCGGGACTTCTACATCGTCACGCGGGGCGTCCTCCGCGTGGAGACGGCGATGGGCGAGGGGCGAAAGCTCCGCATGGGGGTCCTGATGGCCGGCGACGTCTTCGGGGAGGTCGCCTTCCTGACGGGACGGCCGCGCACGGCGACGGTCCTGGCGGAGACCGCCGCGGAGTGCCTCGAGATCGGCGGCGACGCCTGGGACGGGGCTCTGGCCGGCCTCCCGCGGGTGAAGAAGGTCCTCGAGGAGGTCCACCAGGAGAGGGCCCGGTTCGCGGCGGACGCGATCGTCGAGGAGCTGCGGCGGCAGAGAGAGGCGGGAGGGAAGGGCTGAATGGCGATCCGGGACATCGTGAAGTACGGCGACGAGCGCCTCGTCGCGAAGAACGAGGACGTCACCGATTTCGAGGACCCGGCGCTCCGGGAGCTGATCCGTGACCTGTTCGACACGGGGTGGGCCGCGCCCGGCCTCGGGATCGCCGCACCCCAGATCGGGGTGAACAAGCGGGTCTGCGTCGTCGACCTCTCGGTCGGCAAGGACCCCGACCAGAGGCTCGTCCTGATCAACCCGCGCGTCGTCGACGCCGAAGGGCTCGTGCGGGACGAGGAGGGGTGTCTCTCGTTCCCCGACATCGTCGAGATCGTCGAGAGACCGGAGGCGGTCGCGGTGGAGGCGTTCGACGAGAAGGGGGTCAAGCGGGTCCTCGAGGGGGCGGACCTCCTCGCCCGGGCGTACTGCCACGAGATCGACCACCTCGACTCGCGGCTCTTCATCGAGCGGATGTCGAGCCTGAAGCGGGGCTTCGTCCTCCGCAAGGTGATCAAGAGGCAGAAGCGCGGCGAGTGGTAGGGGAGGCGCCGAAGGCGCCGCGGGGAGCAAGAGGCAGAAGCGCGGCGAGTGGTAGGGGAGGCGCCGAAGGCGCCGCGGGGAGTCTGGCGGTGAGGCTCCCCGATCAGGACCCTGAGGAGGGGAGGCGCCGAAGGCGCCGCGGGGAGGCTCGTGGCGAGCCTCCCCGATCCATCAATGACTCCGCAGCTCCTGGATCAGGTCGGCCCGGTGGAGGGTCCGCGCGAGGTGTCCCGCCAGCGCGACGAGATGCTCGAGCTCGGTCGAGTCGCCGGGAGCCGGCGGGAGCCCCCGGCGGTGGAGGCGCAGGGTCCCGAGGAGCTCCGAGCCGACCCAGAGGGGCGCGGAGACGATGAGCCAGTCTCCCGAGGAGTCCCGCGACTCGCCCGGAAGGCGCGGGGCCTTCTCGATGCGAGGGTCCTCGGAGAGCGCGAGGACCGCGAGATACGACGGGGGCGCGCCGTCCGGCCAGGCGGGGGAGACGGCGACCCGGGTCTCGGCCCGTCCGGGCCGGCGCGTGTGGAGCGTGACGCCGTCGGCGCCGAAGAGCGGGCCGATCCTCTCGAGGATCGTGACCAGGATCTGCGCCCGCTTCTCTTCCGTCCCGGCCTCCTCCGCCTCCAGCTTCTCGGTGATCTCCTGCTGGAGCTCGAGGAAGCGGGTCCGGGCGCCGATCGTGTCGAGGAGGTGCTTCGTCCGGAGGGCGTTCTTCGTCCGGGCCTTCAGCTCGCGCGCCGAAAACGGCTTCGTCAGGTAGTCGTTCGCGAGCGCCTCGAATCCCTTGAGGAGGTCCTCTTCGTCGGTCCGGGCGGTGACGAAGAGGACTTGCGTGTCCGCCGTCTCCGGGAGGGTCTTGATTCGGCGGCAGACCTCGTAGCCGGAGAGGTCGTCCATCTTCACGTCGAGCAGGACGACGTCCGGGGCCCGCTGCGCGACCTTCGCGAGCGCCTCCGTGCCGGAGAGGGCGAACTCGAAGTCGCAGTCGAGCTCCTCGGCGATGTAGGAGGCGACCTCCGACTGGAAGGGATCGTCGTCTACGAGGAGGATGAGCGGGCGGGAAGAGCGTGGGCGGAACATCGGAGCGGGCTTTATCCCTCGCGGGGGCGGGGTCGTCAAGGAGATTGCGACGGACCCGTTCCCCGCAGAGAATCCGGGACCGTGAGCCTGCGCCTTTTCGATACTGCGGCCCGTTCCCTGGTCGATTTCGAGCCACTCCACCCCGGCAGGATCGGCCTCTACACCTGCGGCCCGACGGTCTACAACCGCGTCCACATCGGGAACCTCCGGACGTTCGTCTGGGAGGACGTGATGTGTCGGGCCTTCCGGAGCCTCGGCTTCTCGGTGACTCAGGTGATGAACCTGACGGACATCGACGACAAGACGATCCGCGGCGCGCTCGCCGAGGGGCTCCCCCTCCGCGAGTTCACCGACCGGCACATCGCCACCTTCTTCGAGGACCTGAAGACCCTCAACGTGATCCCGGCCGCGGTCTACCCGCGCGCGACGGACCACGTCCCCGAGATGGTCGAGATCGTGAAGAAGCTGACCGAGCGCGGCCACACCTACGAGAGCGACGGCTCCATCTGGTTCCGGATCGCCTCGTTCCCCGCGTACGGGAAGCTCTCGCGCGTCGACCTCTCCTCGATGAAGCGCGGCGCCCGCGTCGCCGACGACGAGTACGAGAAGGAGGACGTCCGCGACTTCGCCGTCTGGAAGGGGGCGAAGGAGGGCGAGCCCGAGTCGGCGCTCTGGGAGACGGAGCTCGGAAAGGGGCGGCCCGGCTGGCACCTCGAGTGCTCGGCGATGTCGATGAAGTACCTCGGCGAGACGCTCGACATCCACACCGGGGCCGTCGACAACGTCTTCCCGCACCACGAGAACGAGGTCGCGCAGAGCGAAGGAGCGACGGGGAAGACCTTCGTCCGCTTCTGGCTCCACGCCGAGCACCTCATCGTGGACGGCGAGAAGATGGCGAAGTCGAAGGGAAACTTCTACACGCTCCCCGACGTCCTCGCCCGCGGCTTCTCGCCGCGCGCGGTCCGCTACCTCCTCCTCTCGGTGCCGTACCGCCAGAAGCTCAACTTCACGTTCGACGCGCTCCGCGGCGCCGTCTCGGCCCTCGAGCGGCTCGAGTCGCTCGAGACGCGGCTCGGCGAGCGGGCCGGCGCGGCCGGCGCGGACGGCGCCTCCGAGGCGTTCCGCGGGCGCGTCGAGGAGGCTCGGCGCTCGGTGCGGGCCGCGTGGGAGGACGACCTCAACAGCGCGGCCGCCCTCGGCGCCCTCTTCGCGTTCGTGAAAGAGGCGAACACCGCGCTCGAGGGGGGGCAGCTCGACCCGGCCGACGCGGCGGCGGCGCGCGCCCTCCTCCGGGAGGTCGACGGCGTCCTCGGCGTCCTCGCCCCGGCGGAGGACGCCTCGCTCGAGGCCGAGGTCGAGGCGAAGATCGCGGCCCGGCAGGACGCCCGGAGGCGGCGCGACTTCGCCGCCTCCGACGCGATCCGCGACGAGCTCGCCGCCCGCGGGATCCTCCTCGAGGACACCCCGCAGGGGGTCCGCTGGCGGCGGAAGAGTTGACAGGGTCCGGGGCCTTCCCCCACTATCCGCCCCCGATGACGTTCGCCCCGGTCCTCTGGCACTGGCATCACTCATAGCGACGGCGAGCGCCACACGCTCGTCGGACGTGAGTCGTCCGAGGGCGCGGGGTAGAGAAGAGAAACCGCAGAGACCCCCTCGGACGACCGAGGGGGTTTCGTTTTGGCTCTCACCGCGGATAAGACGCTCCTCGTCGCCTCGGCCGGCCGGCCGACGAACGCGGCCCTCGCCGCGGCGGCGCGGCTCCTCGACCCTCGCCTCCCCGCGGTCGAGCTGAGGCTCGACGCGCTCGGGGAGACGCCTGACTTTCCGGCCCTGCGCGCCGCCTTCGCCGGGCGCACGCTCCTCGCCACGCTCCGGTCCCGCGCCGAAGGGGGGCGCTTCGACGGAACGGCGTCCACGGCCGCCTCCCTCCTCGGGGCCGCGCTCGACGCCGGTTTCGACCTGGTCGACGTCGAGCTCGCGCTCGCGGGGCCCGGCCTCCTCGGCCTCCCGAGGGAGAGGGTCGTCGTCTCGTCCCACTGCTTCGAGCGGACGCCGGAAGACCTCGAAGAGCGCGCGGCGCGGCTCGAGGCGACGGGCGCCCGCTTCGCGAAGCTCGTCGCGACGGCCTCGGACCTCGCCGACGCGCTGCGCCTCCTTCGGCTCCAGGCCGCGCGCGGGCGGGAGGAACGCCTCGCGGCGTTCGGCATGGGGGAGGCCGCCCTCGTCACGCGCGCCCTCTCTCCGTACCTCGGCGCGTCGCTCTCCTTCGGAGCCGCGCTCGCGGACGAGGCGACGGCGCCGGGACAGCTTCCGGCCGCGGACCTCCTCGACGTCTTCGCCGTCGGCCGCCCCCGCCGGGTCGAGGCGCTCTACGCCCTCCTCGGCGGGCGGGTCTCCCACTCCCTCTCCCCGGCGATCCACAACGCCCGCTTCGAGGAGCTCGGGCTCCCGTCCCTCTACGCTCCGGTCGCCCTCTCCTCGCTCGCGAGCGAGCTCGGCCCCCTGCGCGAGGCGTGCGACGAGCTCGGCCTTCCGCTCCGGGGCGCGTCGGTGACCGCGCCGTTCAAAGACGAAGCCGCCGCGCTCGCGGGCGCGCCGGGCGAGGCGCGCAACACGCTCCTCTTCGGACGAGACGGCTCCGTCTCTGCCGCGAACACCGATCGCGAAGCGCTCCTCGCCGCGATCCCCGAGGCGCCCGAGGACGGCGCCGCGCTCGTCCTCGGAGCGGGCGGGATGGCGCGCTCCGCCGTCGAGGCGCTCGTCGCGCGGGGGTGGCGCGTCGACGTGGCCGCCCGGACGGCCTCGCGGGCGGCGGCGCTCGCCGCGTCCTGCGGCGCACGCGCCGTCGCGAGCCCGACCGGGGCCGGCGTCTCCTACGCCGTCGTCGTGAACGCGACCCCGCTCGGCCTCGACGTCGAGGACCCGCTCCCGTGCCCCGGCACGCTCCTCGGCCCGGGCGTCCTCGCGGTCGACGCCCCCTATCGCCCGGGAGGCACGGCCTTCGCGCGCCTCGCGCTCCGGCGCGGCGCCGGGCTCGTCGACGGCTTCACGCTCCTCCTCGCGCAGGCCGCGGGGCAGTCGGCGCTCTTCACGGGACGGCCGGCGACCGCGGAATCGCTCGCCGCGCGGCTCCCCTCGCGCCTCTCCAGCCTCTTCGAGGTCTCCCGATGAACGTACCCTCCCCGAACCTGCCGCGGGGCGTCCAGGCCCTCCTCTTCGAGTCCGCCGAGCGCCGTCGCCGGCTCGAGGACGCCGTCGTCCGCGTCCTCGCCGACGCCGGCTTCCGCGAGACGGTCCTGCCGGTCCTCGACTTCTCGGCGCCGTACGACGGCGTCACGGCCGAGGGGGACGAGCGGCTCTACCGCTTCGTCGACCGCGGGGGAGAGCTCCTCGCCCTCCGCGCCGACTTCACCCCGATGGCGGCGCGCGTCGTCGCGCCGCGCCTCGCGGGGCTCCCGATGCCGGTCGCGCTCTTCTACCGCGGCGACGTCGTCCGCGACGAGCCGTCCGGCGTCGGCCGGCCTCGCGAGTTCGCGCAGGTCGGGGCCGAGCTCTACGGCGACCCCTCGTTCGAAGCCGACCTGCGGATGCTCCGGACGCTCCTGGGCGCCGCGGACGGGATTCCCGCGACCCGCCTGGTCCTGACGCTCGGCTGGGCGGGCCTCCTGCCGGCGCTCCTCTCCGCCGTCGCCCCGGGCCTCGTCGCCCGCAAGCGGAGCACGCTCGACGCGGCCCTCGCCGACGCCCGGGCGCGCCGCGTCGGAAAGCTCTCCGAGAGGCTTCGGGCGGCGGGCGCGACCCCGGCCGCGGCCGACGAGGTCGGCGCGGCCCTCCTCGCGGGGTTCGACCCGGAGTCGGCTCTCTTCCGCCTCCCCGTGCTCGCCGAGGCGGCGCGCTCCCTCGCGGCCGCCGCGCGGGCCGCGCGGGAGGACCGGCCGGAGCTCGGGGTCGTCGTCGATCTCGCCGGGACCCCCGCCGCGCCCTACTACACGGGCCTGACGTTCGCGCTCGACGCGGCGGGAGGGGGCGGCAGCCTCGCCGCCGGCGGCCGCTACGACGGCCTCCTCGGCCGCTTCGGGCCGCCGGCCCCGGCCGTCGGCTTCTGCGTCGGCCTCGAGGCGCTCGCCTCGGCGGCGGAGGCGGCGGAGGAGGCGCCGGCCGCGCCCCGCCCGTTCCGGATCGCGACCGGGAAGGGGCGCCTCCTCGGGAAGACGCTCGATCTCCTCCGGGCCGCGGGGGTCGACTTCCCCGAAGGGGACGGCCGGCGGCTTCTCCTTCCCGACCGGAGCGGCCGCTTCGAGCTCCTCCTCCTCAAGGACGACGACGTCCCTACGTACGTCGCGTTCGGCGGCGCCGACGCGGGCGTCGTCGGGAGCGACCGGATCGGGGAGTCGGGCGAGGAGGTCTGCGAGCCGCTCGAGCTGCCGTACGGCGCCTGCCGCCTCTCGCTCATCGGGCGCGCGGGAGAGGACTTCCGTCCGAACGGGCACCCCGTCCGCGTCGGGACGAAGTACCGGAGGCTCGCGGCGCGCTTCTTCGACGGCCGGAAGATCCCGCACGAGGTCGTCCCGCTCGCCGGCTCCGTCGAGCTCGCGGTCGCGCTGCGGCTCACCGACGTCGTCGTCGACCTGATCGAGACCGGCTCGACGATGGCCGCGCACGGACTCGCCGAGATCGAGACGATCCTTCCGAGCCGCGCGACGTTCGTCGTCGGGCCGCGGGCGCTCGTCGAGCGCCGCGCCGAGGTCGCCTCGCTCGTCTCGCGCCTCGCGGCGAAGGTGGAGAGTCCGTGCTGAGGGTCGTCGCCGCGAACGGACGCGAGGGGAGGGCGCTCCTCGCGCGCCTCTCCGCCCGCCGCTCCGCGCCCGACTTCGCGACGCTCCGCGAGGCGCTGCCGATCGTCGAGGCGGTCCTCTCGGGCGGCGCGCCCGCGCTCGCCGGATTCGTCCGCGACCTCGACGGCGAGGCGACCCCGGCGAAGGGGCTCCTCGTCCGTCCGGCCCGCGAGAAGGAGGTCGATGCGGCGTTCGCCGCGGCCTTCCGCCTCGCGCGGAGGAGGCTCGAGGCGTATCACCGGCGGCAGCTGCCGAAGGGCTTCGCCTTTCGCGACGCCCTCGGCGTCTCGTTCGCCGAGACGCCGGTGCCGCACGAGGCCGTCGGCGTCTACGTCCCGGGCGGGCGCGCGTTCTACCCGTCGTCGCTCCTGATGGGCGTCGTCCCGGCGCGCGTTGCGGGCGTGAAGCGGATCGTGGTCGCGACGCCGCCGCGCGCGTTCCGCGGGAGCCGCGAGCTGCGCTGGGCGCTCGGGGAGCTCGGCGTCGACGCCGTCCTCCTCGCGGGGGGCGCGCACGGAATCGCCGGGCTCGCCTCCGTCGCCGGCTGCACGAAGGTCGTCGGCCCGGGGAACCGCTGGGTCGCCGCGGCCAAGCACCTCGTCTCCGGCGTCGTCTCCGTCGACATGCCCGCGGGACCGTCCGAGGTCCTCGTCCTCGCGACGACGGGTGCCGACCCGGCGCTCGTGGCGGCCGACCTCCTCGCCCAGGCCGAGCACGACCCCGACGCCGTCTGCCTCCTCTTCACCGACCGGCGCGACCTCGCCGTCGCGACGGCGAAGGAGGTCGAGCGGCAGATTCGGGAGCTCCCGACGGCCGGGACGGCGAGGGCCTCTCTCGCGGCGAACGGCTTCGCCCTCGTCTTTCCGACGCTCGAAGCGGCTGCCCGTGCCGGAATCCCCCTCGCGGCCGAGCACGTCGAGCTGATGGGGCGGGCCGCCGAGGGGTACGCGGCCCGGTTCGCCGCGACCTCTGGCGCCGTCTTCGTCGGCGACGGCACGCCGACCGCCTTCGGCGACTACCTCGCCGGCCCGAACCACGTTCTGCCGACGGGCGGCGCGGCACGCAGCTTCTCGGGGCTCTCCGTCCGCGACTTCCTCCGCTGGGGACGGAGCGTCTCCGTTCCGCCCGCCGCCGCGAGGCGCCTCGGTCCCGCCGCCGCGACGCTCGCGCGCTTCGAGGGGCTCGAGGCGCACGCCCGCTCGCTCGACCTGAGAGCCGGCAGCCCCCGCGGACGAGCGCGCGCCGAACGGGGGCAGGCTCGGAGGGCCGATCGATGACGCGCGACCCGCTCGCCGCGGCGCGGCCCGAGATCCGCGCGCTTCGCGCCTACCGATTCGAGCCCCGGCCGGAGAGCGTCCGCGCGAAGCTCGACTTCAACGAGAGCCCGGCCGACGTCCC
>JADHEF010001116.1_pt1 | contig 19444 bp, 21 predicted proteins | sample 8952391 | NCBI WGS metagenome assembly JADHEF01 (sample SAMN16124439, study PRJNA663245) | bioreactor sludge metagenome | isolation source: sludge (nitrite) | place: India:Bengaluru | collected 2019-02-28
CCTGGCATGCCATTCGGCGACCTGGTGCGCAAGCTGGGCCGATCCGCGTCGTCGGTGAAGAACCGCATCCATTTCCTCGGCGTGCAGCGCACCACCTTCCGTCGCTGGACGGCCGCCGAAGATGCACGGCTCGCCGCGCGTTATCCCAATGAGCGCAATGCCGATATCGCGCCGGAATTCGATTGCAAGCCGGAGGAGGTGTTCCGGCGCGCGCGCAGGGTGGGGCTGAAGAAGTCGCCGGCATTCCTGGCCAGCGAGGCCAGTGGTCGCATGCGTCCGGGGCAGATCAGCGAGGCCGCCCGGAAGTCGCAGTTCAAGAAAGGTTCCGTGCCTGCGAACAAGGGCTTGCGCCGCCCCGGTTACGCCCCCGGGCGCATGGCCGAGACGATGTTCCGGAAAGGCCACATGGCCGGCGCGGCGCGGCACAACTACGTGCCTATCGGCACGCTGACGGTGAAAGACGGCGTGCTGTGGCGGAAGACGACCGACGACCCGAACCTGTACCCGGCCCGGCGCTGGACGCCGGTCGCGCGGCTGGTGTGGGAGGCCGCCCACGGTCCGATTCCTCCCGGCTACGTGGTGCGCTTCAAGGACGGCATGAAGACGACCGTGGCGGATGAAATCACGCCGGACCGCCTGGAGTGCATCAGCAAGTCAGAACACGGCGCGCGCAACGTGTTCTGGAACAAGTATCCGCGCGAGGTGGCCGAGCTGATCCAGCTGAAGGGCCGGTTGACCCGACAGATCAACAAGCGAACTAGGAGTGCAACATGAGCATGAAGGATGTCCGCGATTACCTGCTCAAGCAGATGGCGGAGCTGGCCGATTCAGACCTCACGGGCGAGGAACTGGCCGAGAAGGTCAGGAAGGCGCAGGCCACCTCGCAGGTGGCCACGACCTACATCAACGCGGTGAAGATCGAAGTCGATGCCTACAAGGTGTTCGAGGAAACCGGCAAGCTTCCGGTTGCCATCGAGAAGCCGCAGCAGCTCACCGGGGGGCGCTGATGCCCCGCACTCGCGCCGACGTCGACGCAAATCGCCGCAAGCGCACGCTGGCGGCCATCCATGCCGCGGCCCACAAGCTGGGCCTGGCCGATGACGTATACCGCGACCTGGTCGAACGCGTATCCCGCGAGCATGGCCCGGCCCAGCGCAGCGCCGGCAAGTGCGACCTGCGCCAGCTCGATGCCATCGCCAACGAGCTGCGCCGCCTCGGCGGCATGCCGGCAAAGGCGGAAGCCGCGGCAAGGAAGTGGGCCGGGCGGCCGAAGGGCGACCTGTCGCCGCAGATCGGCAAGGTGGAGGCGCTGCTGGCCGATGCCGGCCGGCCTTGGGCCTATGCCCACGGCATGGCCCGGCACATGTTCAAGGTGACCCGAGTGGAGTGGTGCAATGCCGACCAGCTCGGGCGCCTGATTGCCGCGCTGGAATACGACGCGCGGCGCCGCGCTGCTAAGGCGCAGGACGGGCGCTGATGCTGGCCACCTGCCCGCATTGCGCATTCCAGGCCGAGATCGAGGCCTTCTTCACCGACGATGACGGCAAGCGCTTGGCCGCCGTCATGAGCGACATGCCGCCCGAATGCGGCCGCGCCGTGCTGGCCTACCTGCGCCTGTTCAAGCCGCCCAAGACCGGCCTGCGCGCTGCGCGTGCCGTGAAGCTGGCACGCGAGGTGGCCGCCCTGGTAGTGGCCGGCACGGTGTGCAAGGACGAGCGCAGCGGCATCCGCCGCCCGGCCACCCCGGCGATGTGGGCCGCCGGCATCGAACAGATGCTCGCGCAGCGCGAGCGCATGTCGTTGCCGCTGGAATCCCACGGCTATTTGCGGGCCGTCGTCTACGGCATCGCCGACAGCGCGGATGCGGCCGCGGAAAGGGCCACGGAAGAGCGTGCGCGCTCGGGCCGGCATCTTGCCGGTGGCGAGCAGCCGGCCGGGCGCTCGGCATCCGAGGACAAGCTGTCCAACCAGCTGGCATGGATCGATCAGCAGCTCGGCTACGGCTCAATGACGGCCGAACAGGCCGAGATCGAACGCAACAAGGCATTCCAGCGCTACGGCAACGGGGGCAAATGATGCGTGGTGCAGAGGCCAGGCGCAGGCAGTTGTTGAGCGACGTGGCGGCCAAGGCGGCCGACACGGCGCAGCTGCTCGGCCTGGCCCCTGACCATGCCGGCCAGGTGGGCGCGGCCGTCGCGGATGCCCTGGCAAGCGACTGGCGCGGGCAGACGATCTATTTCCCAGCCGATGCGGCATACATGCTGACCGACCGCGACCGCCAGATGCTCGAGCTGCAGCGCGGCGGCACGCCTATCCCCGACATTGCCCGCCGCTTCGGCGTTTCCGTGCAGTGGGTCCGCTTCCTGCTCAAGCGCGCTGCGGATCGGGACCGCAATCTGGATCAATTCGACCTTTTCGGCCGCGATTCCGATTTCACCTGACGGAACTTTGTTCCATCATAGTCCGGCAAAGTCCGGCTTCTTCCGGCCTCTTCCGGCCGTTTTTCTCGCCTTCTCCCCTGATATATCTCACCCCTGATCATCCACGCTGATGACCTTGTCCGCCCCGTCTCCCGCCGCCTCCCTCGCCGCCAGCTCGACCACGCCGCCGGACGTGGCGAAGAAGCCCCACGCGGTGAAGGCCCCGTTCGGCGCCACCCGCGAGGACGACTACTACTGGCTGCGCGACGACGACCGCAGGAACCCGGACATGCTGGCCTACCTGAAGGCCGAGAACGCCTATGCCGATACCGTGCTGGCGCCGCTCAAGCCGCTGCAGGACCGGCTGTACAGGGAGATCGTCGGGCGCATCAAGCAGGACGACGCCAGCGTGCCGTATCGCGAGCGCGGCTGGTGGTACTACGCGCGCTACGAGACCGGCAAGGACTACCCGATCCAGGCGCGGCGCAAGGACGGCCCCGGCGTGGACGCGCTGTCGATCCAGCAGGCCAACGCGGCCGGCGACTTCGCCGCCGAGCAGGTGCTGTTGGACGTCAACGCGATGGCCGCCGGCAAGGGCTTCTTCGGCGTGGACGACGTCGAGGTCAGCCAGGACAACCGCCTGCTGGCCTGGGCCGAGGACGACGTCGGCCGCCGCCAGTACGTCATCCGCTTCAAGAACCTGGACACCGGCGAGATCCTGCCGGACACGATCGCCGGCGCTTCGCCCAACCTGGTCTGGGCCGACGACAACAAGACCCTGTTCTACGTCGAGAACGACCCGGAAACCCTGCTTACCGTGCGGGTGCGCAAGCACGTGCTCGGCACGCCGGCCAAGGACGACGCGCTGGTGTACGAGGAGCACGACGACAGCTTCTACATGGGCATCGGCCGCACCCGCGACGACCAGTACATCACCATCGGCGTGCACAGCACCGTGTCCAGCGAGGAGCGCTACGCGCCGGCCGCCGACCCGCGCGAGTTCACCGTGCTGGCCCCGCGCGCGCGCGACGTGGAATACGACGCCGACCACTTCGGCGGGCGCTGGGTGATCCGCACCAACGCCGACGGGGCGAAGAACTTCAAGCTGGTCACCGCGCCCGACGGCGCCACCTCGCGCGGGCAGTGGCGCGACTGGCTGGCGCACGACGACAAGGTGTTCATCGACGGCTTCGAGCTGTTCGACGGCTTCACCGCCGTGGGCGAGCGCTCGGACGGGCTGGAGCGCATCCGCCTGATCAAGGCCGACGGTTCGCACGAGTACGTGCAGGCCGACGAGCCGGCCTATTCGATGGGTCTCGGTGCCAGCGCCGAGCCGGATACCGACTGGCTGCGCTACGGCTACACCTCGATGACCACGCCGGCCACCACCTACGAGTTGAACGTTAGAACCGGCGAGCGGCGCCAGCTCAAGCAGCAGACGGTGATCGGCTACGACCCGTCGCAGTACGTCACCGAACGCGTGTGGGTGGCCGCGCGCGACGGCACCAGGGTGCCGGTGTCGCTGGTGTACAGGAAGGGCTTCGAGAAGGACGGCAGCGGTGCGCTGCTGCAATACGGCTACGGCAGCTACGGTGCATCGATGGACCCGGGCTTCAGCGGTTCGGTGGTGAGCCTGCTCGACCGCGGCATGGTCTACGCCATCGCCCACATCCGCGGCGGCCAGGAGATGGGCCGGGTCTGGTACGAGGACGGCAAGCTGCTCAACAAGCAGCACACCTTCACCGACTTCATCGACGTCACCGAGGCGCTGGTGAAGCAGGGCTACGCCGCGAAAGATCGCGTCGCGGCGATGGGCGGCAGCGCCGGCGGCCTGCTGATGGGCGCGGTGGCCAACATGGCCCCGCAGGATTACCGCGTGATCGTCTCGCAGGTGCCCTTCGTCGACGTGGTCACCACCATGCTCGACCCGTCCATTCCGTTGACCACCAACGAATACGACGAGTGGGGCAATCCGGAGCAGAAGGTCTATTACGACTACATCCTCGGCTATTCGCCCTACGACAACCTCAAGGCGCAGGCCTACCCGGCGATGTTCGTCGGCACCGGCCTGTGGGATTCGCAGGTGCAGTACTGGGAGCCGGCCAAGTACGTGGCCCGGTTGCGCGACCTGGACACCGGCACGCAGCCGGTGGTGTTCCGCATCAACATGGAGGCCGGGCACGGCGGCAAGTCCGGGCGCTTCCAGCGCTACCACGAGCAGGCCGAGTATTACGCCTTCCTGCTCGACCAGCTCGGCGTGGCCTCCGTGCCGTGATGCGGGGCGCGCTGCGCGATGACGATGCCGCGGCCCGGCCTGCCGCCGACGCGCCAAGCCCGCCGGCACAGGCAAGCCAAAGGCCGGCGGGTGCTGCCCACGTGCCACCGGTGCGCTTGCGCTGGGCGTGGTGGCTGCTGGCCTGGGCCAGTTTCTGCACCGGCATCGTCGGCATCTTCGTGCCGGGCTTGCCGACCACGGTGTTCATCCTGATCGCCGCATGGGCCGCCACGCGCGGCTCGGCGCGGTTGCGCCACCGGCTGGTTTCCCACCCGCGTTTCGGGCCGGCCATCCTCGACTGGGAAAACCACGGCGCGGTCAGCCGGCGCGGCAAGCAGATGGCCTCGCTGGCGATGGCGGCCTGTGCGGTGATCGTGCTGGTGTTCGTGCACAGGCCCTGGGTGTGGGCGGTGTCGATCGGGCCGATGGTGGTGGTCGCCGCATGGCTGTGGTGCAGGCCCGAGCCGCCACCGCGGGATTGATCGCGGTAGCGTCGGGACGGTACGCACGGCGCCATGCATCGGGTGGCGGCATGCACGGTGGAGCACGGAATGCCCTGCATCGCCCGCGTCGCCGTGCTGCCGGGAGGGCGGGATATACTCGGGAGCATGAAGCGAATTCTCCCGTTCCTGATGTGCGTGGCCTGCGCGGCCGTCCTGTCCGCCTGTGGCAACAAGGGCCCGCTGGTGATGCCGCAGAAGCCGGTGGACGTGCCGGCGACGCCGGCTCCCGCGCAGCCCGCCACGACCACGCCACCGGCCGATGCCGCGCCGCAGACGCCGCCGGCCAAGGGCGACGGCAGCAGCGGCTGAGCGATGACGGCCTTGCGTTTCAGCAAGATGCACGGCGCGGGCAACGACTTCGTCGTGCTCGACCTGCGCGACGGCACGCCCCCGCCCGACGCCGCGCTGGCGGCCCGGCTCGGTGACCGCCACATGGGCGTGGGCTGCGACCAGATCCTGACCATCGAGCCGCCGCGCAGCGCCGGGGCGGTGGCCGCGTACCGCATCTGGAACGGCGACGGCTCCGAATCCGGCCAGTGCGGCAATGGCGCGCGCTGCGTGGCGGCCTGGCTGGTGCGCGACGGCGCCGCCCGCGGCCCGCGCTTCGTCATCGACAGCCCGTTCGCCGCGCACGAGGTGGAAAACCTCGGCGCTGGCCGTTACGCGATCGACATGGGCGTGCCGGTGCTCGATCCGGCACGCATCCCGCTGGCCGGTTTCGCCGCGCCGCAGGCCGAATACGTGCTCGTCGCTGCCGGCGCGCCGGTGACGTTCGGCGCGCTGTCGATGGGCAACCCGCATGCGGTGATCGAAGTGGACGACGTGGCCGCCGCGCCGGTGGCCGTGCTCGGCCCGGCGTTGCAGCATTCGCCGGCCTTCCCGCAGTCGGTCAACGTCGGCTTTGCCCGCGTGCTGGCGCCGGACCGCATCGCCCTGCGTGTGTACGAGCGCGGCGTCGGCGAGACGCTGGCCTGCGGCAGCGGCGCCTGCGCGGCCGTGGTCGCGCTGGTGCGGCGTGGCCGCGTCGGCCGCGACGTGGCGGTGCAACTGCCCGGCGGCGAGCTGCGCATCGCGTGGCCGGCCGACGATGCGCCGGTGCGCATGGCCGGGCCGACTGCATTCGTGTTCGAAGGAACGCTTGACCAGAGGAACCGCCAAGACGCATGAACGGCATCGACGAACTGCCCGAAAAGATCAGCGCGCACGAAGTGGCTGCCTGGCTGCGCCGTCACCCCGGTTTCCTGCGCCAGTTCCCCGACCTGGCAATGACTCTGGTGGTGCCGCGCGACGACGGCCCGGCCGCGTCGCTGGCCAGTTACCAGCTGGAAGTGCTGCGCGACAAGAACCGCGAGCTGTCGCGCCGCTTGACCGAGCTGTCGGCCAACGCGCAGGTCAACGAGCGGCTGGCCGTGCGTACCCACCAGCTCACGCTGGCCCTGCTGAAGCAGGCCACGCCGGCCGACACGCTGCGCGCGATGGCCGCCTCGCTGGCCGAGGATTTCAGCGGCGATCTGGTGCGCATCGTCGTGTTCGCGCCGGTCGAGGGCCTGGACGATGCCGATTGGCTGCAAGTGATCGCGCAAGACGCCATCGCTCTGGTGCCGTTCCGCGACTGCCTGCGCGAAGGCGAGCCGATTTGCGGCCGGTTGCAGGAGGACAAGAACATCGTGCTGTACGGCGATCTGGTCGATGACGTGCAGTCCAGCGCCCTGCTGCCGCTGCCGGGCATCGGTCTGGTGGCCGTGGGCAGCCGCGACGCCAACCGCTTCTACCCGGGCATGGGCACGCTGTTCCTGCGCATGATGGGCGAGTCGCTGGCGGTCGCGCTGGAACGCTTCGCGCACTGAGGTACGGCTCGGTGGCCGATGCGGACGTCGAAGGTTTCCTGGCCTACCTGCAGGTGGAGCGGCGCATGTCCGCGCATACCCTGGATGCCTACCGGCGCGACCTCGATGCGCTGGCGGCATGGAGCATTGCGCGCGGCACGGACGAAGTGCGCGTGCTGGATGCCGAGATGCTGCGTGCCTTCGTCGCCGACGAGCACCGGCGCGGGTTGTCGCCCAAGAGTCTGCAACGGCGCCTGTCGGCTTGCCGCAGTTTCTACGGCTGGCTGCTCAAGCGCGGCCAGATCGGCGTCAGCCCGGCCGCGCAGCTGCGCGCGCCCAAGGCGCCGCGCAAGCTGCCCGACGTGCTCGATGCCGACGAGGCCACGCAACTGGTGGAAGTGCCCACCGACGTGCCGCTGGGCCTGCGCGACCGCGCGCTGCTTGAGTTGTTTTATTCCTCCGGCCTGCGCCTGAGCGAGTTGTGCGCGCTGCGTTGGCGCGATTTCGATGCCGGCGGCGACGATGCCAGTGGGGGCATGGTCACCGTGCTCGGCAAGGGCAGCCGCCAGCGGCGCGTGCCGGTGGGCTCGTTCGCGCGCAAGGCGCTGGCCGCATGGCGTGCCGAGCAGGGCGGCAGCGAGGCATCGCCGGTGTTCCCCGGACGCGGCGGCGGGCCGATCACGCCGCGCGCCGTGCAATACCGCATCCGCCAGCTCGCGGTGAGGCAGGGCCTGTTCAAGCCGGTGCACCCGCACATGCTGCGGCACAGCTTCGCCAGCCACATCCTCGAATCCTCCGGCGACCTGCGCGGCGTGCAGGAGCTGCTCGGCCATGCCGACATTTCCACCACGCAGATCTACACGCATCTGGATTTCCAGCACCTGGCCAAGGTGTACGACGCCGCGCATCCGCGCGCGCACCGCAAGCGCGGCAAGGACTGAAGGCAGCGCCATGCGCCGGCGCGAAGCGGCGGTCGGTGGACGCCGGGACGGATCGCTGCGTTGATTCAGCCGGCCGGCGTGTTGCGTTGCCGGTAGTGTCGCCAGAAGTGTTCGGCAATCGCCGCCGCGCGAGCGTCCGCGCGTGCCTGCATCGCCGGGTTGCCCAGTTCGGCCGTGGTCTGCCGGAACAGCGCCAGCCAGCGTTCGAACAGGGCTTCGCTCAGCGGCAAGGCCAGGTGGCGCGGCAGCGGCGCGCCGTCGAAGCGGTGGGTGCCGCGCAGCAGCGCCGACCAGAAATCCACCAGTTGCGACAGATGCGCCGGCCAGTCGTGCACCGCCGCCGCGAACACCGGGCCGAGCAGGTCATCGGTGCGCGCCCGCGCGTAAAAACGGTGCACCAGTGCGGTCACCTCGCCCTCGCTGCAACAGGGGACGAACGGTGCGGCCGGGCGAGGCGTAGGCAGTGGCGAATCCATCGGTTTGCAGCTCAGTCGGCGAACAGCCGGTTCCAGCCGTCGTGGCCGAGTTTTTCCAGCGTGGAAAGATTGCGCTGCACGATCACGTCCGCATCGGGAAAGGCCTCCACTGCGCGGTCGATGCTGGCTTCGCGGATCAGGTGCAGGGTCGGCCAGGGCGAGCGGTTGGTGTAGTTGCCGATGTCGTCGTCGGCCGTGCCGGCGAAGCGGTAATCCGGGTGGAAGCTGGCCACCTGCAGCACGCCGGCCAGGTCCAGCGCTTCCACCGCCGCGTCGGCGTTGTCGAGGAAGTCGTTGAAGTCGAGGAAGTCAGTCAGCACCTGCGGGTGGATCAGCAAGGTGGTGTCCGTCTGCTCGGGCGGCGTGTCGCGCAGCAGCAGCAGCTCCTCGGCCAGCTGTTCGAGCAGCGCCTCGGGCGTGCTCGCGTCGCTGACCACGAAGCGCACCTGCTCTTTCACGTACACCGCCTTGGCGAACGGGCACAGGTTCAGGCCGATCACCGCCCGTTCCAGCCAGCGGCGGGTGGCGGCAAGCACTTCCGCGTCGTCGGGAGGCGTGGTTCCGCTCGGCAGGGCGTCGGATGCAGTCACGGCAGGTTCGCTCACGGGCATCAGTCGCGGAAGTTGTCGAACTGCAGCGGCACTTCGAATTCGGCCTTGCGCAGCAGCGCGATCGCGTCCTGCAGGTCGTCGCGCTTCTTGCCGGTCACGCGCAGCTTGTCGCCGTTGATCTGGCTGTCCACCTTGAGCTTGGCATCCTTGATCTTCGCGGCGATCTGCTTGGCCAGCTTCTGCTCGATGCCTTGCTTGACGGTGATCTTCTGGCGCGCGCCGGCGAGGTTGGTTTCCACCTCGCCGAATTCCAGACAGCGGAAGTCGATGCCGCGCGCAGCCAGGCGCTGCTTGAGGATGTCGCCCATCTGCTTGAGCTGGAAGTCGCTGGGCGCGGACTGGTTGATGAACTTGTCGTCCTCGAGCACGAACTTGGCATCCACGCCCTTGAAGTCGAAGCGGGTGGAAAGCTCGCGGTTGGCCTGGTCCACCGCATTGGTCAGTTCGTGCTTGTCGACTTCGGACACGACGTCGAAGGAAGGCATGCGTGGTCTCCGCGTGCTGGAACAAACCCGCATTCTAGCCGCTGGCCCGGCCGGAGCCGAGCCGGGCATTGCGGCGATAATGCGCGGATGCCGTTCAAACCCCATGCCATCACCGCCATCGTCTGGATGCTTGCGGCCGTCGGCTTCTTCTCGCTGATGGACGCGGGCATGAAGCTGCTGTCCGCGCATTACCCGCCACTGCAGGTCACTGCGCTGCGCGGTGCGTCGTCGTTGCCGTTCGTGCTGGCATGGGCATTGGTCAAGGCCGGGCCGCGCTCGCTGCTGCCGGCGCGCCCCGGCCTGCAGGTGCTGCGCGGCGTGCTCGGCATCGTGATGATCCTGTGCTTCGTGCAGGCCTTGCGCAGCTTGCCGCTGTCCACCGCCTACGCGATTTTCTTCGTTTCGCCGTTGCTGGTCAGCGCCTTGTCGGTGCCGCTGCTGGGCGAGCACGTCGGTCCGCGCCGTTGGGCGGCCATCGGGGTCGGGCTGGTCGGCGTGCTGGTAGTGCTGCGCCCGGGCACCGACGGCATCGTCTCCTTGCCCGGTCTGTTGGTGCTGCTGGCGGCGCTGGCCTACGCGGTGGCCTCGGTGCTGGTGCGCAAGATGTCGGCCACCGATACCCAGCAGTCGCTGGTGACGTGCTTCCTCGCGGTGATGGCGCTGGGCGCGGGCCTGCTGGCATGGCCGCAATGGCGGCCGCTGCTGCCGGAACACGCGCTGCTGATCGCCGGCGTCGGCCTGGCCGGCGCGCTGGGGCAGGTGGCGATGACCGCCGCATTCCGCCACGGCGAGGCCTCGCTGGTGGCGCCGCTCGAATACAGCGGGCTGCTGTGGGTGCTGGCTTGGGACTGGCTGTTGTGGCGCACGCTGCCGGACTGTACCACGTGGGTCGGCGCGGCCATCATCATGGCCAGCGGCCTGTATCTGCTGCATCGCGAGCAGGTGCGGGCGCGGGAGTGAGTCCGCAGTGCCGTACATGTGCTCATGAACGGATGGAATGAGTCCGCGACACACCGGCCATCCGCAGCTGCCAGGCTTGGCGTCCCCGTTTCCCGTGCGTTTGCCGTGTCCCTGATCGAATTCCGCAATGCCGGCAAGACCTGCGCTGCCGGTGGCCGCGAGGTCGCCGTGCTGCGCCCGTTGCTGCTGTCCGTTGCCCGCGGCGAGGTGTTCGGCATCGTCGGCCACTCCGGTGCCGGCAAGTCCACGCTGCGGCGCATGATCAAACGGCTGGAATCGGCTCGTGCCGGCCAGATGCGGAGGGCGGCGAGGACATCGCCGCACCGGACGCGGCCGCCCTGCGCGCGCTGCATCGGCGCATCGGCATCATTTTCCAGTACTTCGACTTGCGGGCCTCGCGCACGGTGGCCGGCAACCTGCGCTGTCGCTGGAACTGGCCGACGAGCCGACCGGGCGCATCCGCGCACGTGTGGACGGATTGCCCGGATGCGCGGGGCTGGCCGACCGGGCCTGGTACTTGCCTTGCGCAGCTGTCCGGCGGACAGAAGCCGCGCGTGGGCATCGCCCGCACACTGGCCAGCGTGCTCGACCCGCAAACCACCGCCTCGGTGCTGCCACCATTGGCGCGGCTGAACCGCAAGCGGGGCCTGGTCATCGTGCCGATCACCGGCGAGATGGACGTGGTGCGGCGCGTCTGCGACAGGTTGGCGGTCTCGATGCCGCCGCGGGTGCTCGATCAGGTGGCTCTTGCGCTGATCGACGCCAACGATGCGCTCGATGCCGGGCTCGACCTGGACAACAAGGACGATCCTTGCGTGCGCAAGCTGGTCGTCGCATTGACCCGCCCGGGAGTGAAGGACTGCATCGGGAAGAAATGCGGCGGCGCGGTGTTGTCCGCGTTCCGAAGTGGCCGCCTTGCGGGCATGGCCCTGCGTTCAAATGGCGATCGACGTGAAACGGGCCATGGCGGCCCGTTTCACGTCGGATCGCGACAGGCAGGGTCAGAACCGCGCGCCGACGCCGAAGCCCAGCGTCCACGGGTCCAGCTTGACGTCTTGGCCGACGCCGGCGCCGTCCACGCGCAGGTCGGCGCGTTCGTGCAGGTAGCGCGCATCGACGCGGGCAAACCAGGTGGGCGTGATGTTCATGTCCAGGCCAACCGTGCCGATGGCGCCGCGGCCGTTGTCCAGCGCCACCTTGCTGCCGGTGCCGGACAGGCCATCGATCTTTTCATGGGTGAAATTGGACTCGTAGTAGCCCACGCCGACGAACGGGCGGAACACGGCATCGGCCGGGCCGAAGTGGTATTGCGCGCTCAGTGCCACCGGCTGCTGGTCGACGGTGCCGATCTTGCCGGCGGGGCCGCTGACGCGATGGTTGAGCTTGTCGGCCGCGCCCCACAGTTCGACGGCAAGGTTGTCGTTGAAGAAGTAGCTGCCGCTGATGGTCGGCGCCAGGCCGCCATCGACCTTGCGGATGCCGGGGGCGGCATCGTCCTTGGGTTGCAGCATCACGCCGCCACCGACGACGGCCCAGTGCTTGCCCGAAGCGGTATCGGACGCGGAGTCCTGGGCGAAAGCGGCAGGCGCGAAAGCCAGCGCGGAAAGAGTGGCCAGGCCCAGCAGTGAAATCGTGCGCATCGAGGTGTCTCCTCTCGTGGTTGTGTTGCGGCCCTTGGTGGGCGCGCACATCCTCGACACGCTTGGATGAATCGCCGTGGACTTGCGTCGTGCGATTCAGTTTCGCGTTCAGCGCGCTGTCGGCAAGCGGTGGCGCGTATCGTGGCGTGCATGAATGTTCCCGACGATGCCGGTCTGCTGCGTGGCTTGCCGCCGCACATCCGCGACGATTGCCGCGTGCTGGTGCTCGGCTCGATGCCGGGCAATGCGTCCTTGCAGGCGGCCCGTTATTACGCCCATCCGCGCAACCGGTTCTGGCCGCTGATGGCGGCGCTGTGCGGATTCGATCCGGCGCTCGATTACCTGGCGCGGCTGGCCGCACTGCAGGCGCGGGGCGTCGGCCTGTGGGACGTGATCGGCCGTTGCCGGCGCAATGGCAGCCTCGATGCGGCCATCGAGCTCGGCAGCGAAGTCGCCAATCCGCTGGCCGCGCGCATCGCCGCATTGCCGCAATTGCGGGCGATTGCGTTGAATGGCGGCAAGGCGGCACAGGCATTCGCCCGTCACGTGGCGCCGGCCTTGCCTGCGCATCTGCTGGTTCAAGGAGGGGCGCTGAGCCTGCTGACCCTGCCGTCCACCAGCCCGGCCAATGCCGCGATGGATCTGGCCCGGCTCGGCCACGCATGGAACAGCCTGCGGCCGTGGTTGCCGGAAGAATGACATTCCGGGACAGTGCGCATGCGTATTGTCGTCGCCATTGGTCTTACCGTTCGGCCGCTTGGAACAAGGCGGTTGGCGGGGTCGCGGCCAGCCCGCACAATAGCGGAAGAATCCGCACACGTTGGAGCGCCGCATGGCCGAGTTGAAGCAAGCCCTGGTTCCCGATATCGGGGACTACCACGATGTCCCGGTGATCGAAGTGCTGGTCGCGGTCGGCGACCGCGTGCAGAAGGATCAGGGGCTGGTGACGCTGGAATCGGACAAGGCGACGCTGGAAGTGCCGTCCTCGGTGGCCGGCGTGGTCAAGGAGCTGAAGGTCAAGGTCGGCGACACGCTCTCGCAGGGCGGGCTGGTGGCGCTGATCGAAGCCGATGATGCCGGCGCTGCACCGTCGGCTGCACCGGTTCCCGCGGCGAAAACTGCACCTGTTGCGGCTGCCGCACCGGCGCCGGCAAAGACGGCAGCGGCAGCCGGCGGTCTGGTCGAGGCGCGGGTGCCGGACATCGGCGATTACCACGACGTGCCGGTGATCGAGCTGCTGGTGTCGGTGGGCGACACGGTGAAGAAGGATCAGGGTCTGGTGACGCTGGAATCGGACAAGGCGACGATGGAAGTGCCGTCCTCGGTGTCCGGCGTGGTCAAGGAGATCAAGGTCAAGGTCGGCGACACCTTGTCGCAGGGCGCGCTGGTGGCGCTGGTGGAATCGTCCGAAGCTTCCGTGCCGACGGAAACCCCGGCCAGCGAAACCGGCGCGCAGGTGCCGCCCACGGTCGAAGCGGCCGAAGTGCCCGACCGCCTGACCGCCCGCGCGATCGCGCAGGAAGAAGCCAAACCCGCGCCCTCGGCCGGTGCGCCGAGCACGCCGCCGGTGAGCTTCGGTGCCGACAGCGTGTTGCCGGGCAAGGTGCCCTATGCCAGCCCGATGGTGCGCGTGTTCGCGCGCGAGCTGGGCGTGAACCTGATGCAGGTGAAGGGCAGCGAGAAGGCCGGCCGCATCACCCGCGAGGACGTGCAGCGCTACGTCAAGGCGGCGCTGTCCGGTGATGCGCCGGTGACCGTCGGTGCATCGGCGCCGGCCGGCGGCGGGCTCAACCTGCTGCCGTGGCCGAAGGTGGATTTCGCCAAGTTCGGCGACGTCGAAGTGCAGCCGCTGTCGCGCATCAAGAAGATTTCCGGTGCCAACCTCGCCCGCAACTGGGCGATGATCCCGCATGTCACCCAGTTCGAGCAGGCCGACATCACCGCGCTGGAAGACCTGCGCGTGCAGCTCAACAAGGAGCACGAGAAGGCGAAGGACGGCATCAAGCTGACCATGCTCGCGTTTCTCATCAAGGCCAGCGCCGCGGCGCTCAAGCAGTTCCCCGAGTTCAACGCCTCGCTCGATGCGGGCGGCGAGAATCTGACGCTGAAGAAGTACTTCCACATCGGTTTCGCCGCCGACACGCCCAACGGACTGGTGGTGCCGGTGATCCGCGACGTGGACAAGAAGGGCGTCAACCGGATCGCGCAGGAAACCGGCGAGCTGGCCAGGAAGGCGCGCGAGGGCAAACTCGGTCCGGCCGACATGCAGGGTGGCTGCTTTTCGATCAGTTCGCTCGGCGGCATCGGCGGCACCGCGTTCACGCCGATCGTCAATGCGCCGGAAGTGGCGATCCTCGGCGTGTCCAAGTCCTCGATCCAGCCGGTGTGGGACGGTGCGCAGTTCCAGCCACGGCTGATGCTGCCGCTGTCGTTGAGCTACGACCACCGCGTCATCGACGGAGCCCTGGCCGCGCGCTTTGCCGCGTTCCTGGCACAGGTGCTGGCCGACATGCGCCGCGTGCTGCTGTAAGGCACGCGACGCACACGAAGAACGACATCCAGACGCCCGCCGCCACAGGCGCGGGCCACGAGGAGAGCTTCATGGCGGAAATCGAAATCAAGGTGCCGGACATCGGCGACTACCACGACGTGCCGGTGATCGAGGTGCTGGCCAAGCCCGGCGACCACATCGACAAGGACCAGAGCCTGATCACGCTGGAATCGGACAAGGCGATGCTGGAGGTGCCTTCGCCGGTGGCCGGCACCCTCAAGGCGCTCAAGGTGAAGCTGGGCGACACGCTGTCCACCGGCAGCCTCGTCGCCATCCTCGACACCGACGCGGCCGCGCCGGTCAAGGCCGCACCGGAAGGCGACCCGCCGCCGGCAGCCAAGCCGCCGGTCACGCCTTCGCACCGCGCGCCGGACCCGGTGCTGGCCGCGCGCGCGCTGCCAGCCAGTGGCCGCACCGCCGACATCGAGTGCCGGATGGTGGTGCTCGGTGCCGGTCCGGGCGGTTACACCGCCGCGTTCCGCGCCGCCGACATCGGCTTGGACACGGTGCTGGTCGAGCGCTATGCGGCGCTGGGCGGCGTCTGCCTCAACGTGGGCTGCATCCCGTCCAAGGCGCTGCTGCACGCGGCGGCGGTGATCGACGAGGCCGCACATGCCGACGAGATCGGCATCAGCTTCGCCGCGCCGAAGGTGGACTTGGACAAGCTGCGCGCGTTCAAGCAGGACAAGGTGGTGGGCCAGTTCACCAAGGGCCTGGCCGGCATGGCCAAGCAGCGCAAGGTGCGCACGGTGCAGGGCACGGCCGCGTTCGTTTCCCCGCACGAGATGGAAATCACCGGCGCCGACGGCAAGGTGCAGCTGCTGCGTTTCGAGCAATGCATCATCGCGGCCGGTTCGCAGGCGGTGAAGCTGCCCAACTTCCCGTGGGACGACCCGCGGGTGATGGATTCCACCGACGCGCTGGCGCTCGAAGAGGTGCCAGCGAAGCTGCTGGTGGTCGGTGGCGGAATCATCGGCCTGGAAATGGCCACGGTGTATCGCGCGCTGGGCAGCGAGGTGACGGTGGTCGAATTCATGGACCAGCTCATGCCCGGCGCCGACAAGGACCTGGTCAAGCCGCTTGCCGACCGGTTGAAGAAGCAGGGCGTGACGGTGTACCTCAAGACCAAGGCCGACAAGGTGGAGGCCGGCAAGAAGGGCATCACCGTGCATTTCCTCGCCGCCGAGGAAGGCAAGGCGCCGGAGCTGGCCTCGGGCACGTGGGACCGCGTGCTGGTGGCGGTCGGCCGCGCGCCCAACGGCAAGAAGATCGGCGCCGACAAGGCCGGCGTCGACGTGACCGACCGCGGCTTCATCCCGGTTGATCGGCAGATGCGCACCAACGTGCCGCACATCTTTGCCATTGGCGACGTGGTCGGCAACCCGATGCTGGCGCACAAGGCCACGCACGAAGGCAAGCTGGCGGCCGAAGTTGCCGCCGGCGAGAAGAAGGAATGGGTGGCCCGGGTGATCCCGTCGGTGGCCTATACCGACCCGGAAATCGCGTGGGTGGGCGTCACCGAGACCGAGGCCAAGGCCAAGGGCTTGAAGGTGGGCGTGGGCAAGTTCCCGTGGGCCGCGTCCGCGCGCGCGGCCGGCATCGGCCGCAGCGAGGGTTTCACCAAGCTGGTGTTCGACGAGGAAACCGAGCGGGTGATCGGCGGCGGCATCGTCGGCGTGCATGCCGGCGACTTGATCGCCGAGGTCGCGCTGGCCGTCGAGATGGGCGCCGAGGCCGGCGACATCGGCCACACCATCCATCCGCATCCCACGCTGAGCGAAACGGTGGCGATGGCGGCCGAGGTGTTCGACGGCACCATCACCGACCTGTACCTGCCGAAGAAGAAGTGATGCCGTACATCCGCTGATGCGGGTGGACATGTGCGAAAGGCCGGGGCAATGCTCCGGCCTTTCGCGTTGAAGCGGGCCGCGGGACCGGCTTGCCCAAGTGGCGAGGGCTGGTCACGATGGAGGCGCAGGGCAAGCAGCCCGGCGCATGCAAGCCAGGGGGAATCTTTCGATGCAACGCATGCTGAGCGGCCTGTTGCTGGGTCTTGCCTGTCTGCCCGGTGCCGCAGACGCACAATCGCCGGCGCCTTCCGATGCCACCGTCGTCGCCGTCACCGCTGCAAGAATGGTGGACGTGCTTGCGGGCAAGGTGGTCGAGCATCCGCAGGTGGTGATCGCCGATGGCCGCATCGTGGCCGTCGGCAAGGCCGGCGATGCCGTGCCCGACGATGCGCGCCGCATCGATCTGGGCCACCGCACGCTGCTGCCGGGCCTGATCGACATGCACGTGCACCTGACCGCGGACCCCACGCTCGGCGGTTACCGCGGGCTGGAGTTCACCGACAACTTCTGGACGGTGGTCGGCACCGCCAATGCGCTCAAGACCCTGCGGGCAGGGTTCACTACCGTGCGCAACGTCGGTTCGGCCAACTACGACGACGTGGCGATCAAGCAGGCCATCGAGGGCGGCTACGTGCGCGGGCCGCGCATCGTGCCGGCGGCCTACGCCATCGGCGCCACCGGCGGGCATTGCGACAGCACCGAATTTCCGCCATCGGTGCCGATCACCAGCCCGGGCGTGGCCGACGGCGCGGCGGCCATCCGTGCCACCGTGCGCAAGCTGCGCAAATACGGTGCTGAAGTCATCAAGTTCTGCGGCACCGGCGGCGTGTTGTCCAAGACCGATACCGTCGGCGGCCAGCAATACAGCCTGGAGGAAATGACTGCCTTGGTGGACGAGGCGCATCTGCTGGGGATGAAGGTGGCCGTGCACGCGCATGGCACATCCGGCATCAACGATGCCATCCGCGCAGGCGCCGACACCATCGAACATTGCTCGCTGGCCGATGCCGAGTCGTTCAAGCTGGCCAAGGTGCACGGCACCTGGTTCTCGATGGACATCTACAACGACGACTACATCCTGGCCGAGGGTGCGAAGAACGGCGTGTTCGCCGAATCGCTGGAAAAAGAGCGCCAGATCGGCCGCAGGCAGCGCGAAACCTTCAGGGCCGCGCATGCGGCGGGGGTGAAGATGATCTTCGGCACCGACGGCGGGGTGTACCCCAATGGCGACAACGCACGCCAGTTCGCCAAGATGGTGGAGTGGGGCATGAGCTCGATGGCGGCGATCCAGGCCGCCACCCGCAATGCGGCGCAGGCACTGGGGCGCGAAAAGGATGTCGGCGCGGTCGAGGCCGGCCGTTACGGCGATCTGGTCGCGGTGGATGGCGATCCCTTGACGGATGTGCGGGTGTTGGAGCACCCGGTCTTCGTGATGAAGGGCGGTGCGGTCGAGCTGGCAGTCGACTGAGAGTGCCGCGACGCGGGGTTTGGCTGCGCGGTACTGGATGCCGCCCGTGCGCTCGGTCCAAAGGCGAAGCCCCGGCAGAACCGGGGCTTCAGGGGACGGCCACCGCGGTTGAGCATCGACGAGGATCCACGGGCCAGCTTCATTGACCGGGCGGGCGGACGAAAGTTCCGGGAAGAAAACTGAATGCGTGCGACCTTGGTCGATGCCGCATTGCGGCATGAAACCGATTCCGCGTCGAATCAATCAGTTGCCTCGAAAATTTGTGCGCTGCTATAATTTCGCGGCTTTGCGAGGGCATGCATCGCCTCGATCACTTCACCCGTACTGCAAGGTTTGTCCCGTGTTGAACAGTGTCGCCGCAGGCCGGCGACTGGCGCAGCGCACGCTTGTCTGGCAAGTCGTGGTGTCCGTGCTGGTGGCTCTGGCCTTTTTGCCCAAGGGCTTGCCCTGGGGGCTGGCGGCACTGGCCGGCGGGCTGGCCTTGCTGCTGGGGGGCTGGCTGTCGACCCGGATCGCACTGGGTGGCGGGGTGGCTCCGGCTGCGACGGCCCTCGGCCGCCTGCTGGCCGGGGTGCTGGTGAAGTGGTTGGTGGTGGCGGTGGTGCTGACGTTGGCGCTGGGCGTGTTCCGGTGGCCAGCGTTGCCGGTTCTTGCCGGCGTCGCTGCTGCAGTGCTGGCCAACGTGCTGGCCCATACGGTCCAACGACAGGTGTGACTCCGTGAGTGAACAAGCCGGTTCCGGTGGTCTGAACGAATACATCAGCCATCACCTGACCCACAACACCATCGACGTGTTCGGGGGCAAGTTCAACGTCGATTCCTGGGCGGTCGCGCTCGGTCTCGGCCTGATCTTCGTGCTGTGGTTCGGCCTCTTCGCGCGTAAGGCCACGGCCGGCGTGCCGGGCAAGGGCCAGGCCTTCGTCGAGATGATCCTGGAGTTCATCGACGGGCAGGTGAAGGACACCTACAACGGCGACCGCCGTTCGATCACCCCGCTGGCGCTGACCATTTTCATGTGGGTCGTGTTCATGAACACGATGGACTTGCTGCCGCTGGACCTGCCGGGCTGGCTGATCAAGACCTTTGCCGGCGACGAGGCCGCGCACCACGCCTATCTGCGTGCCGTGCCGACCGCCGATCTCAACACCACGGCGGCGCTGTCGGTGTCGGTGTTCTTCATCCTGATCGGCCATGCGCTGGCGGCCAAGGGCGGGTTGGGCTTCGGCAAGGAATTGCTGACCGCGCCGTTCCATGCGCACGGTCCCATGTCCATCGTGCTGGCCCCCGTCAATCTGGTGATGAACATCATCGAGTGGCTGGTCAAGCCGGTGTCGCTGGCTATGCGACTGTTCGGCAACATGTACGCCGGCGAGCTGGTGTTCATGCTGATCGCCGGGCTGATGGCCAGCTGGATCAGCTTCGTGCCGGGCATCGTCGC
>JADHEF010001117.1_pt1 | contig 19441 bp, 18 predicted proteins | sample 8952391 | NCBI WGS metagenome assembly JADHEF01 (sample SAMN16124439, study PRJNA663245) | bioreactor sludge metagenome | isolation source: sludge (nitrite) | place: India:Bengaluru | collected 2019-02-28
CGAACACGCCGGCCCGGCCATCGTGCTGTCCTTCGTGCTGGCGGCCATCTGCTGCACCTTCTGCGCATTGGCCTATGCCGAATTCGCCTCGCTGGTGCCGGTCTCCGGCAGCGCCTATACGTATGCCTACGCCACCTTCGGCGAGCTGGCGGCGTGGTTCATCGGCTGGATGCTGGTACTCGAATATGGCGTCTCTGGCTCGGCGGTGGCCGTCAGCTGGACCGGCTACTTCCTCAGCCTGCTCGACCAGTTCGGCCTGCATCTGCCCGCCGCGCTGGTCAATGCGCCACTCGATGGCCAGCTGCGCCCGACCGGCGCCGTCGCCAACCTGCCGGCCGCGGCCATCGTGCTGCTGCTGACGTGGCTGTGCTACGTGGGCATCCGCAAGTCCTCGGCGATGAACCTGGCCATGGTGATGCTGAAGACCGCGCTGATCGTGCTGGTTATCGTGGCCGGCTGGAAGTACGTGGACCCGGCCAACTGGCACCCGTTCATCCCCGCCAACCAAGGCCCGGGCAAGTACGGCTGGGAGGGCGTGCTGCGCGGCGCGGCAATGGTGTTCTTCGCCTACATCGGCTTCGAGGCGGTATCGGTGGCGGCGCAGGAGTCACGCAACCCGCAGCGCGACCTGCCGCTGGGCATGATGCTGTCGCTGGCCATCTGCACCGTGCTGTACGTGGCGATGGCGCTGGTGCTGACCGGCCTGCTGCCCTACCCGCAACTGGGTACCGACGAGCCGGTGGTCACCGCCGTGGCCGCGCATCCGCAACTGGGCTGGCTGCGCATCGTGGTGGAAATCGGTGCGCTGGTGGGGTTGGCCTCGGTGGTGCTGGTGATGATCATCGGTCAGCCGCGCATCTTCATGATCATGGCCAACGACGGCCTGCTGCCGCCGGTGTTCACCCGTATCCATCCGGTCCACCGCACCCCGCACGTGAACACCATGATCACCGGCATCGGCATCGCCGTGCTGGCCGCCGTGTTCCCGTTGGACGTGCTCGGCGAGCTGACCTCGATGGGCACGCTGATCGCCTTCGCCACCGTCTGTGCCGGCGTGCTGGTGCTGCGCCATACCCAGCCCGACCTGCCGCGCCCGTTCCGCATCCGCGGCGTGTGGTTCGTATGCCTGGCCGGCGTGGCCAGCTGCGTGGCGCTGCTCTCGGCCATGACCCTGCACAACTGGCTGCTGATGCTGGGTTGGACCGCAATCGGCCTGCTGATCTATGCCGGCTACGGCTACCGCCACAGCCGCCTGAACCCGGCTCGTCCCACCCGTGCACGGTAAGCGCCGCCGATTCTCCTAGAATGTGGCCATGAACACCGCTTCCCTGCCCTACGATGCCGGCCGCCTGCGCGTGCTGGCCGACGAGATCATCGTCAACGTCGCCGAGCTGGCCCGCGCCGGTTGGACCCCGGCCACCAGCAGCAACTTCTCCGAGCGGCTGGACGACCGCCACGCGGCCATCACCGTGTCCGGCCGCGACAAGGGCCGGCTGACGCCCGACGACATCATGGTGGTGGATTTCGACGGCCGGCCCGTCGCCACCGCTCTGCGCCCTTCGGCCGAAACCCTGCTGCACACCCGGCTGTACCGGCGTTTTGCCGAGGTCGGCTGTGTGCTGCACACACATTCGCCGGTGCAGACGATCGCCTCGCGCGTGTACGCCGCACAGGGCCACGTGCGTCTGCAGGGCTACGAACTGCTCAAGGCGCTGCACGGCAACACCACCCACGACACCGCGCTCGACCTGCCGGTGTTCCCCAACACCCAGGACATGACGGTGCTGGCCGCGCAGGTCGATGCCTTGCTGGACAAGCAGCCGATGTGGGGCTACCTGATCGACGGCCACGGCCTGTATGCATGGGGTCGCGACATGGCCGAGGCACGCCGCCATCTGGAAGCCTTCGAGTTTCTGCTGCATTGCGAGCTGGAGCTGCGCAAGCTGCGCGGCCCCGCTGCCGATGCCGCCACGGCATGACCTGATGGCCGCCGCGCCGGGGCTGTCCCGCGCGACCACGCTACCCTGATCCTTTCCGCATCCCCGATTCCACGAGGCACGCACCATGAGCCGCCTGCGCATCTATACCGATACCGCCCCCGAAACGACGCTGCTGGACAGCCGCGACGGCACGGTCATTTCCGCCGAACTGGCCAGGATCGGCGTCACCTTCGAGCGCTGGCAAGCCAACCAGCCGATCGAGCCGGGGGCACCGCAGGAAACGGTGATCGCCGCGTACAAGGACGACATCGACCGGCTGGTGGCCGCGCGCGGCTTCAGCAACGTCGACGTGGTCAGCATTGCCCCGGACAACCCCAAGCGCGAGGAAATGCGCGCCAAGTTCCTCGACGAGCACTTCCACATCGAGGACGAGGTGCGCTTCTTCGTCGCCGGCTCGGGCCAGTTCACGCTGCACGTGGACGGCAAGATCTACGAAATCGAATGCATGAAGAACGACCTGATCGCCGTACCCGACCGTGCCCTGCACTGGTTCGACATGGGCGCCGAACCGCACTTCGTCGCGATCCGCTTCTTCACCGATCCGGCCGGCTGGGTCGGCCACTTCACCGGCAGCGACATCGCAAAGCGGTTCCCGCGCTACGAGCCGGCCGCCTCCGGCCAGGCGGCCTGAGCGATGGGCCGGATCATCCTCACCGACATCGAAGGCACCACCAGCAGCATCTCCTTCGTCAAGGACGTGCTGTTCCCGTATGCACGCCGGGCCCTGCCCGGCTTCGTCGCCGAACATGGCCGGCAGCCCGACGTGCGGCACTGGCTCGATGCGGTGGCAGTGGAGATCGGCGGCGCCTGCGCCTGCCAGGATGCGCTGATCGTGGAAACGCTGCAGGGCTGGATCGACCAGGACCGCAAGCACACCGCACTCAAGGCCCTGCAGGGAATGATCTGGGATGCAGGCTACCGCCGCGCCGATTTCACCGCGCACATCTACCCGGATGCCGCGGCTGCACTGCGCCGCTGGCATGCCCAAGGGCATCGGCTGGCCGTGTATTCGTCCGGTTCGGTGCCGGCGCAGAAACTGTTCTTCGGCCACAGCGATGCCGGCGACCTGAGCGGACTGTTCACCGACTGGTTCGATACCGAAGTGGGCGGCAAGCGCGAGACCGCGAGCTATGCCTGCATCCTCACCCGGCTGGGCGTGCCTGCAAGCGAAGTCCTGTTCCTGTCCGACGTGGTGGCCGAACTGGACGCCGCCCGCGAAGCCGGGCTGGGCACCGTGTTGCTGGACCGGCGCGAGGACTACGCGCAACCACGCATCGGCGAGGCCGCCAATGGGCATCAACGGGTCGAGGATTTCTCGGAAATCACAGCCTGATCCACCCGCATCCACGGGCGTTGCCATGCCTGTACGCACGGGCGCCATGCCGCAAGCGATGGCAACGCTACCTGTTTCGGCGTTGCTGCCGCGTGCAGGCTGGACTGCGCCCCGCCAGCACAGGAAATCCGCCAGCCGATACCCCGCGCAACCGAAGAACGCCTCCCTCCCGGGAGGCGTTAGCGCATCAGTTCACCGGAATCGCGCATCACCGGGCCCGGGTGCAGGCGGCGGAGACATGAAAATGAAGATGCGGCGCCCGGACAAGGATGGACACGCCAGCGCCGTGCCCGCCCGTCGCTGACCCGCCATGCTCACTCGGCGGTTCAGCCTGCCGTGGCGTGGCGCTGCACCAGCACGTCCACCACCCGTGTCAGCGACAGGCCGCGTGAGCGCAGCAGCACGACCAGGTGGTAGATCAGATCGGCCGCCTCGCCCAGCAGTTCCGGATCATCCTGGGCGACGCCTGCCAGTGCGGTTTCCACGCCTTCCTCGCCCACCTTCTGCGCGATGCGGCGGATGCCCTGCTCGAACAGCCGGGTCGTGTAACTGCCGAACGGGCGCTCGCGCTCGCGCTGCGCCACCAATGCCGACAATTCGGCCAGAAAATCGCCCGGTGCGGTCGGGAAGCAGCTGGGGCGTCCAAGGTGGCAGGTATCGCCGTGCGGGCGCGCCAACACCAGCAAGGTGTCGTTGTCGCAATCGGTCTCGATGCCGGCCAATTCCAGCACGTGCCCGGACGTCTCTCCCTTCATCCACAAACGCTGCTTGCTGCGGCTGTAGAAGGTGACCTTGCCGCTGGCCAGCGTCGCCGCCAGCGCCTGCGCATTCATGTAGCCGAGCATCAGCACGCGCAGGGTATCGGCATCCTGCACCACCACCGGCAACAGCCCGTCGCCCTTGGCCCAGTCCAGCTCGCCGGCCTGCACGCGGCTGTCCACCTGCGCGGCCACGGCCGGGGAATTCACGTCATCGGACATCTCGCACCTCGATCCCGCGTTCGCGCAGGAAACTCTTCAATTCGGGAATGGCGATCTTGCCACTGTGGAACACGCTGGCGGCCAATGCGCCGTCCACGTCGGCCTGATCGAACACGTCGGCGAAGTGCTGCATCTGGCCCGCACCGCCGGAGGCCACCAGCGGTACCTTGCACACCTCGCGCGCTTCGCGCAGCTGGGCAATGTCTTAGCCGCGGCGCACGCCGTCGTTGTCCATGCAGTTGAGCACAATCTCGCCGGCTCCGAGGTGCTGCGCCTCGGCCAGCCAGTCCAGCGTGCGCATGCCCAGCGCGCGGGTCTTGCCCGGGTCGCCGGTGTGAGTGCGCAGGCGCCACTGGCCGTCGGCCTCGCGCACCGAATCCACGCCCACCACCACGCACTGAACGCCAAAGGCCTCGGCCAGCTCGGAAATCAGCGCCGGCCGTTCAAGCGCCGGGGTGTTGATCGAAATCTTGTCGGCACCTGCATGCAACACGCGGCGCGCGGTGTCCACGCTGCGGATGCCGCCGGCCACGCAGAACGGGATGTCAATCAGGCGCGCCACGCGCTCCACCCAGGCCACGTCCACGGCGCGGTCTTCCGGACTGGCACCGATGTCGTAGAACACCAGCTCGTCGGCGCCCTCGTCGCGGTAGCGCAGCGCCAGTTCGACGATGTCGCCCATGTCCACGTGGTCGCGGAACTTGACGCCCTTGACCACCCGTCCACCGCGCACGTCCAGGCAGGGAATGATCCGGCGCATCAACATGCCAGCGCCTCCGCCAGCGTCAGCCGGCCTTCCAGCAGTGAGCGGCCGAGCACTGCGCCGCCGCAGCCGGCCGCGCGCGCGGCAGCCACGTCGGCCGCATCACGGATGCCGCCGGAGGCTTGCACCCGCAGCGCGGGCCGGGCCGCGTGCAAGTGCGCATACAGCACCAGGTTGGGACCGGACAGCATGCCGTCGCGGGCGATGTCGGTGCACAGCAGGTGGCGCAGGCCGGCTTCGGCGTAACGGGCCAGCAGTACGTCCAGCGTGGCCTCGGCGGTTTCGGTCCAGCCATGCACCGGCAGGCGCCACACGCCGTCGGCATCCTCGCGCGTGTCCAGCGCGACGGTGATGCGCTCGGCGCCGAATTCGCCCAGCCAGCCGAGCACGGTGTCCGGTTCGTGCACGGCCAGCGAGCCGATCACCACCCGCGCCGCGCCGGCATCGAGGATGCGCGCCACGTCCTCGCGCGAACGCACGCCGCCGCCGGTCTGCACGCGCAGGCCGGTTTCGGCGGCGATCCGGCCGAGCAGCGGCGCCAGCGTGTAGCCGCCGGCCTTGGCCGCATCCAGATCGACCAGATGCATCCAGCGCGCGCCGGCTTCGGCGAAAGTCGCCGCACGCGGCAGCGGATCGTCGCCGTAATGGGTCTCGCGGGAGTAATCGCCCTGCGCCAGCCGCACCACCCGGCCGCCACGGATGTCCAGCGCCGGATAGACGACGAAATCCGCGTCCGGCGCGGGGTTTGATGCAGATGAGGAGGAAGTCATGCGACGGCCCGTGCGCTGAAGTCGTGGGTCAGGAAGTTGTGCAGGATGCGCGCACCGGTGTCGGCCGATCGCTCGGGGTGGAACTGCGCGCCGCAGAACAGGCCGCGCTGCACCACCGCGCTGAACAGCCCGCCGTGGTCGCAGGCAGCCACCGTGTCCGGCGTCACCGGCGCGGCATAGCCGTGCACGAAGTACGCGCTGGCACCGGCAGGCAGGCCGTCGAGCAGCGGTGATTCTGCCAACGGAATCAGCCGGTTCCAGCCCATGTGCGGGATGCGCAGGCCCTGCGCGGCATGCAGGTGGCGGACCACGCCCCTGAGCACGCCGAGGCATTCCACCTCGCCTTCCTCGGATCGCTCGAACAACAGCTGCATGCCCAGGCACACGCCGATCAGCGGCACCTGCAGGGCACGCAACGGCTCCACCAGCCCCTGCTCGTGCAAGCGCGCCATCGCATACGGCGCGGCGCCGACACCGGGCAGGATCACCCGCTCCGCACCAGCCAGTTCTTCCGGCGTGCGCACCAGCCGCGCCTGCACGCCGAGGCGTTCGAGCGCATAGCGCACCGAGCCCAGATTGGCTCCGCCCGCATCGATCAACGCGACATCGCTCACAGGGCCCCCTTGGTGGACGGCAGCTCGACGCCTTCGCGACGGACCGCCTGGCGCAGCGCGCGCGCCAGCGCCTTGAAACAGGCTTCGATCTGGTGGTGGTCGTTTTCGCCAGCCACGCGCAGGTTGAGGTTCATGCCCGAGGCATCGCACAGCGAGCGGAAGAAGTGCGGCACCAGTTCGGTCGGCAGGTCGCCGACCCGCTCGCGCGTGAACGCACCGTCGAACACGAAGTACGGCCGGCCGCCGAAATCCAGCGCGGCACTGGCCAGCGTCTCGTCCATCGGCAAGGTGAAACCGGCCGCCGGCGAACCGGCCGGGTCGAAGCCGTCGAATCCATACCTGCCGATGCCGCGCTTGTCGCCCAATGCCTCGCGCAGCGCCTGCCCGAGCGCCAGCCCGGTGTCCTCGACGGTGTGGTGCTCGTCGATGTGCAGGTCGCCGTCGGCCTGCACTTCCAGTGCGAAACCGCCATGCTTGCCGATCTGTTCGAGCATGTGGTCGAAAAACGCCAGGCCGGTGCGGATGCGCGGCTCGGCCGTGCGGTCCAGGTCCACCTCGACGCGGATTTTCGTTTCTTTCGTGTTGCGCTGGACCAGCGCGCGGCGCGGCGCATCGGCCAGTTCGTGGGCGATGCCGGCCCAATCCCATTGCCCGCCGAACTGCGCGGTCTTGAGCTGGAAACCGCGGATCTTCAGATTGCCGGCAAACTGGATATCGGTCGGCCGGTCGCCAACCATCGCCGAGCGCGCCCAGTCGATGCCGCGGTCCTGCAGGTAAGGCAACGCCAGGCCGATGGCCGGCTTGCGGTCGGGGCTGTTGTCGGCCGGGAAGCTGGTGTCGATCAGCACATCGCGGAAAACGATGCCCTGGCTCTCGAACACCTGCATCATCAGGTTGTGCGGGCCATCGAAACCGGCCTGCGGATACGCCTCGGTACCGAGGCCGTCCTGGTTGCTGACGATGACGAACTGCCAGCCGGCATCGCGCAGTTTCAGCAGCGCCGGGATCACCCCGCGCACGAAGCGCAGTTTCTCGTAGGCGTCGATCTGGAAATCGGCCGGCTCCTCGATCAGGGTGCCGTCGCGATCGACGAACAGGATCGGCGTGCCACTCATGCCGCCACCTCCTGCATCGACGCGGAAAGTGCGGCGATCACCCGGTCATTCTGCTCCGGCGTGCCGAGGCTGATGCGCAGCGCATCGCCGAGCTGCGGCGCGGCGCGCTGGTCGCGCACCACCACGCCGGCAGCCAGCAACGCCTCGAATGCGGACTGCGCATCGGCAAAGCGCAACAGCAGGAAATTGCCTTGCGAGGCATACACCCGGCGCACGCCCGGCAACGCCACCAGTGCGGCCCTCAGGCGTTCGCGTTCGGCCCGCACCGTGGCCACGCGCTGTGCGGTTTGCGCCAGCGCCTGCGGCTGCAAGGCTGCCAAGGCCAGTGCGGAACACGGTGCCGGCACCGGATACGGCGCCTGGCAGTGGCGCAGCATCGCAATCAGCCCGGCATCGGCGATGACGCAGCCAATCCGCGCCGCCGCCAGCGCATGCGCCTTGGACAAGGTGCGCAGCACGGCGATGTTCGGGTGCGCGGCCATCAGTGCGACCGCCGATGGCACATCCGAAAATTCGCCGTAGGCCTCGTCCACCACCACCAGCGCGTGGCCGAGCAGGCGCGTGGCGAGCGCGGCAATGCCGTCAAGCGGGATCGGCGAACCGACCGGATTGGACGGCGAGCACAGGAATACCAGCTTCGCCCCCCTTTCCAACGCCGCATCGCCGATGGCGCCGAGGTCGGCGACGAAACCGTCGGCGGCATCCACCAGCGGCACCTCGACCAGCGGCGCGTTCTGCAGTCGCGCGCATACCGCGTACATGCCGAACACCGGCGGCGTCGTCAGCACCGCATCGCGGCCGGACACGCACAGCGTGCGCACCAGCAGGTCGATGGCCTCGTCGCTGCCGCGGCCGACCAGCAACTGCTCCGGCGCGCAGCCGTAGAGCCCGGCCAACGCGGCGCGCAAGGCCGGCGGCTGCGGGTCGGGATAACGGCGGCACGCGGCATCGGCATCGCCCGGGCTGGGCCATGGCGATTCGTTGGCGTTGAGCCAGACATCGCCGGTCACCGTGGCGCTGCGCGCGGAGGAATAGCCGACAAAATCACGCAAATCCTCGCGCACCAGCGACAGCACGGGATCATCCTTCACCGGGCTCATGCCGGCACTCCCAGCCGCACCGCGACGGCCAAGGCATGCGCGCCCAGGCCTTCGGCACGCGCCAGTTCCAGTGCACACGGGCCGATGGCGCCGATGCCGGCCCGGCTGGCCGACTGCACGCTGACGAAGTTCTGGAAACTGCCCACGCCCACCCCGCTCCACGCCCGCGCCGCACCGCTGGTGGGGAGCACGTGGTTGGTGCCGCTGCAGTAATCCCCGAGCGCTTCGGGCGTGTAGTCGCCGAGGAACACCGAACCGGCCACTTCCACCTTGTCCAGCCAGGCGCGCGGCGCACGCAGGGCGAGGATCAGGTGTTCGGGCGCGTAGGCATTGCTGATGGCAAAGGCATCGGCCAGATCGTCCACAAGGATCAGCCGCGATGCCGCCAGTGCCTTGCGGGCGATGTCCGCGCGCGGCAACACGGCCAGGTCACGCTCGATCTGCACCTGCACGCGCTCGATCAGGCCGGCGCTGTCGGTGAGCAGCAGCACCTGCGAATCGGGCCCGTGCTCGGCCTGCGACAGCAGGTCGGCCGACACGTAGGCCGCATCGGCACCGTCGTCGGCGATCACCAGCACCTCGGACGGGCCGGCCGGCATGTCGATGGCGGCGGCACCCGCCTGCGCGGCTTGTTGCTTGGCCTCGGTCACGTAGCTGTTTCCCGGTCCGAACAGCTTGTCGCAGGACGGCACGCTTTCGGTGCCGAACGCCATCGCCGCGATGGCCTGCGCGCCGCCGAGCTTGAACACGCGGGTCACGCCGGTCAGCCGAGCCGCCACCAGCACGGCCGGGTCGGCCGTCCCGTCCTTGCGTGGCGGCGTGCACAGCACCACTTCGGCGCAACCGGCCAGACGGGCCGGCACGCCGAGCATCAATGCGGTGGATGGCAACGGCGCACTGCCGGCCGGGACGTACAGACCGACCCGGCGGATCGGCCGGATCACCCGCTCGCAGACCACGCCCGGCGCGGTCTCCACCGCGTAGGGTTTGGCCATGCCGGCGGCGTGGAAGGCTTCGATGCGCGCCGCGGCCTGCTCCATCGCTGCGCGCAGCGACGCCGGCACGGCTGCTTCGGCAGCGGCGAATTCGTCCTCGCCGACTTCGAATCGCTCCGGTGCCGCGCCGTCGAAACGTGCGGTGATTTCGCGCAAGGCCGCATCGCCGCGCGTGCACACCGCATTCATCAGTTCGGCCACGGTGGCGCGGGTCTGCTCGGCCACAGTCTGCACCGGGCGGGTCAACGCGGCGCGGCGTTCGATGTCGTCCAGTTCGTTCCAGATCAGGCGGTTCATGCCAGCGACCTCTCGACGGCCAGCACCATCAGGCCCTGCGCGCCGGCGCGCTCCAGTTCTTCCAGCCGCTGCCAGGTCAGGCTGCCGTGGCACATGGTCTGCAGGCGCAGGGCACCGCCATCGTCGGGCAGGCGGGTCAGCGGGTCGGCGTCGGGCAGCAGCCGGGCCAGTTCGGCAGCAGTGTCCGGGCCGGCGGCGCGGAACATCAGCAGCTTGCGGTCCTTGAGCTTCTGCACGCCGTCCAGTCGGCGCAGCAGCATGGCCATCAGGCCGGCGCGCACGTCGTCGGGCTCGCGCAGCGGCCCGGCCAGCACGGCTTCGCTTTCCAGCAGCACTTCCACCGGCTTGAGCTGGTTGGCCCGCAGCGTGGCGCCGCTGGAAACCAGGTCGCAGATCAATTCGGCCGTGCCCAGCCGCGGGGCGATCTCGACCGAGCCGGACAATTCGACCACGTCGGCCTGCACGCCGTTGTCTTGCAGCCACAGCGACAGGATGGACGGGTAGCTGGTGGCGATGCGCATGCCCTGCAGCTGGCTCACGCCTTGCCAATCCCAGTCCTCGGGCACGGCGATCATCAGCCGACAGCCGCCGAAGCCGAGCCCGCGCAGTTCGCGGAAGGCCTGCGGCAGGCCGATGCGGCGGCGCTCGCCGGCCTGCTCATCCAGCTCGTTGCGGCCGACGATGCCCAGGTCGCACACGCCGTCGGCGATCAGGCCGGGAATGTCGTCGTCGCGCACCAGCAGCAAGTCGATCGGCAACGATTCGCCGAAGCAGAACAGCTTGTCGCGGCTTTCGCGCCAGCTCAGGCCGCAGGCGGCCAGCAACGCGCGCGCAGGTTCGGCCAGACGGCCGCTTTTCTGGATCGCGATGCGCAGGCGGTCGCGGGCCGGAGTTGCAAGGGAAGGACTCATGATTCGGTGTGCTCAGACGGATTCGGAAGCCGGCGCATCGGCGCGCGCGGCGGCGGCATAGCCGCCCGTGCCCCGTTCCAGGGTGCGGGCGACACGGCCGATGGTGGTGACGCTGACGCCGGTCAGCGCGTGGATGTCGCGGTACGGCAGGCCGCGCAGCAGCAGCGGCACGACCCGCCAGCGGTCGGTCATCGCTTCCAGTTCGGCCGGCGTGCACAGGTCTTCGAGAAACGCGCAGACGTCTTCGACGCCGCGCAGGCCGCGCAAGGCGGTGGCCAAGGCAATCAGGCGGTCTTCGGATTCTCCGGCGGGACTGCGGCGTTTCATGAACAGGCAATGCGATGTATTAATGCGTTAATACATTTGAACGCATGCCGGCACTCCCGGTCAAGTCCGTTCCACGGACCGCGTTGCCGTCGGCCCGTATGGCAACGCCGGAAACGGAAGGCCCGGGAATCCGCATCCCCGGGCCTTCCCGTTGTCACGCCGTGAGGGACAATCCGCCAGCCCCTCCCCTTCCGGCGACTCAGCCTGCCGTCACGGTGCCTGCACCGGCTTGCGCGGCAACTTGTCCTCGCGCATCGCGGCCTGATAGACGAAGGCCGCGACGATGGCCGATGCCTGCTTCAGGTCGTCGGCCGATGCGTGGTCGTAGGTATCCAGGTCGCTATGGTGGACGTTGGTCGAGTAATCGAGCCGGTCCTGCACGAACTGGAAACCAGGCAGACCGACGCGATCGAAGGCGATGTGGTCGGTACTGCCGGTGTTGCGGGCGGTGACCACGGTGGCGCCGAGATCGTGGAACGGCGCCAGCCAGCCGGCGAAGATCGGCATGGCGGCCGTGTTTTCCTGCGCGTAGATGCCGCGGATCTTGCCCGAGCCGTTGTCCAGGTTGAAGTAGGCCGACAGCCGAGCGTATTCGGGTGTGGTCTGCAATGCCCCGGTCGGCTCGCGCAGGAAGGCCGGGATGGCCCGCTGCTCGGGATCGGCCGGCTCCGGGTAGCGGGCAAAATGGCGGCTCACGTAATCGGTGGAGCCCACCAGACCCTGCTCCTCGCCGCCCCACAGGGCGATGCGGATGGTCCGGCGCGGCTTGACTCCGATCGCCTTCAGGATACGCACGGCCTCCATCATCACCGCCACGCCGGCGCCGTTGTCCGAAGCACCTGTGCCCGCATGCCACGAATCCAGATGCGCCCCCAGCATGACCACTTCGTCGGCCTTGCCGTTGCCGGGAATCTCGGCAAGCGTGTTGTAGCCGGGCGCATTGGCGTCGCCGACGAAATCGGCATCGACGTTGACGCGCAGGCGCACCACCTCACCCTTGGCCAGCGCGCGCATCAGCGGGTTGTAGTGCTCGGCAGCCATGACCAGCGACGGCACGCCCACCGGCTCGCCGGCCTTGCGCGAACCGCCTGCTCCGACGCGGAGGATGCCGTTGTCCCAGCCGCTGAGGCTGATCGAGGCCAGCACGCCTTCGTCGGCGAGGAAGCGGTTGGTGTCCAGCATCATCTGCTGGCGCTGCCTGTATTCGGTCAAGCGCTTGGCGCGGCCGGCCGCATCGGCCGGCTTGGGCAGCGGAAACGTCAGCAGCTCGTCGAGCCCGGCCTGATCCAGCCGCCTGGAATCCGGCTCGGTGCCCGGCTTGTAGTCGCGCGCTTCGTCGAGCAGCGCAATCTTGCCGCGCAGCTTGCCGTGGTACTTGTCGAAATCCGCCTTGGTCTTGAGGCTCACCACCGCAGCCTCGCCTTCCACCGGGCCTTGCGTGCCCGGCGTCCACGCCTTGGGCAAGGCGTGCAGCGGCTGCACGCGCGGCGCCAGAAGATCGACCGAAGCGGAACGGAACTCCCACCCGCGGCCGAAATCGGCAAACGCTTCGTCGTGGGCATTCACCAGCCCCCATCCGCTCAATTTCGTCCGGGTCCAGGCGTTGGCCTTGGCCATGTTCGGCGAATTGGTCAGGCGCGGACCGATGTCCTCGGCCAGGTGGCCAAGGGTGTCCATCACCTGCGAGCGGTAGAACGCCTCTTGGCGGATCTTGCCGATCACGTCCAGATTTACCGGCTCGTCGGCCGGTGCGGCAAGAGCCGCATTCCACCCGGCCAGCGCCAGCGCGCCGACCGCAAGACATTGCTTCAACGAATGCATCGACATCCCCATGGCGGTTGTACCTCCCCGCCCACAGGATGCACGGCGGAAACCTGCCGGAGATGTGCCGAAGGGCATGGGGCCGTCGCGGCATGCCACCACCACGGCCGGAGGGAGGAATCAGCGACCGGACAGGGCCCGCGCCTGTTCCAGCTCCACGCGCAGGGCGTCGGCCAGGTCCTCGCGGGCGACCTCGAACTGCTGCTCGCGAACGAGGTCCTTCACCGCCACCACGCCGCGCTGCAACTCGTCCTCGCCTGCCAGCGCAACGAAGCGGATGCCGGCCCGGGCCGCGTACTGGAACTGCTTGCCGATCTTCTTCGGCTCCATCTGCACTTCGGTGTTGATGCCGCCGGCGCGCAGGTGGCGGGCGATATCCAGCGACTCGGCCAGCTGCGACTCGTCCATCAGCGCCACCAGCACCTGCACGCTGCTTTCCGCGATGCCGTCGATCAGCCCGGCCTCGCGCAATTGCCAGAACAAACGGGTCAGGCCGATCGAAATGCCCACGCCCGGCAACCTGCTCTTGGTGTAGTGGCTGGCCAGGTTCTCGTAACGGCCGCCCGAACAGATCGAACCGATCTGCGGATGCTCGACCAGCGTGGTCTCGTAGACGCTGCCGGTGTAGTAGTCCAAGCCGCGCGCAATGGAGAAGTTCAGGCAATACGCGCTTTCCGGCACGCCCAGCGCACTGACCAGTTGCAACACCTCGCGCAACTCGGCCACGCCCTCGCGCAACGTCGCCGCAGCCGACCCGGCAGCGGTTTCCAGCGCATCAAGGCGGGCCAGCGCATCGGCATGGCCGGTGGAGCGCACTTCGACGAAATCGAGGATGGCCTGCACCTTGTCGGCGGCGATGCCGAAATCCGGCCCGGCCAGCGTTTCGCGCACGTAGTCGGCGCCGCGCTTGTCCAGCTTGTCCACCTCGCGCAGCACCCGCATCTGCGCCTCGCCATCGGCCACGCCGAGGCTTTCGAAGAAGCCGCGCATCAGCTTGCGGTTGTTGAGCTGGATGCGGAACGCGCCGATGCCGAGCTCGGAGAACACCGCATGGATCACCGCGATCACTTCGGCATCGAAACGGATGCTCAGCGCGTCCTTGCCGATCACGTCGATGTCGCACTGGTAGAACTCGCGGAAGCGCCCGCGCTGGGCGCGCTCGCCGCGGTACACACGCTGCATCTGGTAGCGGCGGAACGGGAAGGCCAGCTCGTGCTCGTGTTCGGCCACGTAACGGGCCAGAGGCACGGTCAAGTCGAAGCGCAGCGCCAACTCGGGCAGGCCGCCCTCGCCCCCGGCTTCCGCCGAGTTGGCGGCGGCATTGGCCAGCGCGCCGGTGGACTGGACGAAATACACCTGCCGCTCGGTCTCGCCACCGGATTTGGTCAGCAACACCTCGGACAGCTCGAACACCGGCGTCTCGACGGGCAGAAAACCGAAGCGCTCGTAGTTGCGCCGGATCACGTCGAGCATGCGCTGGAAGGCGATCTGCTCGCGCGGCAGCAATTCCATGACGCCGGGCGGTGTGCGTGGCTTGATCAAAACGGGCTCCTGCAGGATGACGTGGGCAGACAGGCGTGAGATTCTAGCGTCCCCGGGCCATGGCGGCCCATGAGGTATGATTGCCCCATGCGCCAGCGACTCTCTGCCGTACCCGCTGCACTGACAGGTTCACCCTCGGTTTGTCCCGGCAAGGGATGTGCCACCCAAGGGGGAGCGCCCAGTTTCTGCGACCTGTGCCTGGTCAAGCACTTGGCCGTGTGTTCGGCCTTGGATGGCAGTGAAATCAATGCGATGGAGCAGGCTGCCGGCCAGGTGGAACTGACCGCCGGCCAGACCCTCGCCCGCGAGGGCGACCGCCGCCAGTACGTGTTCACCGTCACCAAGGGCGCGCTGCGTCTGGTCCGCTTGCTGGCCGACGGACGCCGCCAGGTGGTGGGTTTCGCGATGCCCGGCGACTATGTCGGCTTCAGCGACGCGCCGATCTACCGCAACCAGATCGAAGCGGTCACCCAGACGGTGGTCTGCCGGTTCGAGGTGCAACGCATGCGTGCGCTTTGCGACCAGTTCCCCGCGCTCGAACACAAGTTGTTCGAACGCGCCTGCGCCGAGCTGGACTCCGCCCACGAGAGCATGCTGGCCCTGGCCCGGATGAACCCGGTGGAGAAGCTGGCCGATTTCGTCGTCAAGCTGTTCAACCAATCGGTACGACTGGGCAACACCACCACCACGGTGCTGTTGCCGATGAGCCGGGGCGACATCGCCGACCATCTCGGGCTGACCGTCGAGACGGTCAGCCGCAGCTTCACCAAGCTGCGCCGCCAGAACCTGATCGCCCTGCCCGACGTCAACCGGGTGCAGATCCTTGATCTGCCCGGTCTGGAAGCCTTGGTCGGCGGCTGACCCATGCACTCCGCGCTGCGCCATCGCTCCGATGTGCCGCGGCTCGCACCGAAGTCCACTGCCGTTTTCCCCACCGCCACCCGGCAAAACGTCGGCGCTGGCGGCGTCTTGATCAAAATCAAGGCCCGATCCGTGCCGCAAGCCGATGATCCGTGCCCATCACCACAGGGGGTGGGGGGCATCTCGCAGGCAACATCCATCCAAGGGGCAACATCGCAAGACCAGGGCACCGCCAGATCGTCAATGCGGGCGTCACGTACATCCGGACCAGATTTCCCGCTTCCACCATCCAGCCGTCATACCAATGCAATGAAAAATCAGAGGGCCCATCACCATGGTTGACTCACTCGTCGTGGACCTGTCGCGGCTTCAGTTCGCGGCAACTGCGCTTTACCACTTCCTGTTCGTGCCGCTGACACTCGGCATGACCTTCTTCATCGCCGCCGTCGAAACGGTCTACGTCATCACCCGCAACCCCATCTACAAGCAGATGGCGCAGTTCTGGAGCAAGTTGTTCCTCATCAACTTCGCCCTTGGCGTGGCCACCGGCCTGACGATGGAATTCGAGTTCGGCACCAACTGGTCGTATTACTCGACCTTCGTCGGCGATGCCTTCGGCGCACCGCTCGCGGTCGAGGGCCTGATGGCCTTCTTCATGGAGTCGACCTTCATCGGCATCATGGTGTTCGGCTGGCAGCGCCTGCGTCCGGGCACTCACTTGGCCGTCACCTACCTGGTCGCGCTGGGTTCCAACCTGTCGGCCCTGTGGATCCTCGTCGCCAACGGCTTCATGCAGGTGCCCGAGGGCATGGCGTTCAACTATGAAACGCTGCGCATGGAGATGACGAGCTTCCTGGACCTGTTCTTCAATGCCGACGCCCAGGCCAAGTTCGTCCACACCAGCATCGCCGGTTACGTCACCGCCGCCATCTTCGTCACCGGCATCAGTGCCTTCTACATGGCCCGCGGCCGCCACGTCGAACTGGCCCGTCGCTCCTTCCGCATGGCCACCGTGTTCGGCGTGCTGTCCACGCTGGGCGTGATCACGCTGGGCGATGCGCTGGGTTACGTGGGTGGGCAGTCGCAGCCGGCCAAGCTGGCCGCCATGGAAGGCCTGTGGGAGCCCGAGCAGGCGCCGATGCCGTTCAACGCCATTGCCTTCCCCTCGCAGAAGGATCGGACCAACCACGGCACCGTGCAGATCCCGGCCGTGCTCTCGTTGCTGGTCACTCACTCGTTCGACGGCACCGTGCCTTCGGTGAAGGAGATCGAGGCCAAGAACGAGGACCGCATCCGCAGCGGCATCATCTCCGCACGCGCGCTGAAGCTGCTGCAGGCCACCCCGACCGACGCACAGGCCAAGGCGGATTTCGAAGCCCACAAGGCCGACCTCGGCTTCGGCTTCCTGGTACAGCGCTATTCGCCCGAACTGCAGGACGTGACCGAAGAGCAGATCAAGCAGGCTGCCCAGGACTCCATCCCGCCGGTGGCACCGATCTTCTGGAGCTTCCGCCTGATGGTGCTGTGCGGTCTGCTGATGCTGGCCTATTTCGTGCTGGCCATGATCTACAGCATCCGCAACAACATCCACAAGAAGACCTGGCTGCTGAAGCTGGCGCCGTGGATGATCCCGGTGCCGTTCCTGGCCTGCGAGTTCGGCTGGCTGGTCGCCGAGTTGGGCCGCCAGCCATGGACGCTGTATGAAGTGCTGCCCACCTGGATGTCCGCCTCCACGCACTCGGTCTCGTATCTGGTGTTCTCGCTGATCGGCTTCGTCACGGTCTACACCATCTTCATCATCATCGAGATGTACCTGATGGTCCGCGCCGTGAAGGAAGGCCCGGGGCACGACATCCCGTCCGATTCCCTCTTTACCAAGTTCCTGCCCGGCTACGCCGCACTGGCCAAGTCAGGCAAGCAGGAGGCCTGATCCATGGAAATCTATCTGCTCCTCAAAGTCATCTGGTGGGTCCTGCTGGGCGTGCTGCTCATGGGTCTGGGCGTGATGGTCGGCATGGACATGGGCGTGGGCACCATCCTGCGCTACGTGGGCCGCAACGACATCGAGCGCCGCGTCGTGATCAACGGCATCGGCCCGCACTGGGACGGCAACCAGGTGTGGTTCATCCTCGGCGGCGGCGCGATCTTCGCCGCCTTCCCGCTGATCTACGGCACCGCGTTCTCGGGCTTCTACGTGGTCATGCTGCTGTTGCTGTGGAGCATGATCGTGCGTCCGCTCGCCTTCGAGTACCGCAGCAAGAAGGAAAGCCTTGCCTGGCGCAGCGGCTGGGACTGGATGCTGTTCGTGTCCGGCTTCCTGCCGATGCTGGTGTTCGGCGCGGCCATCGGCAACGTGCTGCAGGGCGTGCCGTTCCACTTCAGCTGGAACATGACCTCGTACTACACGGGCAGTTTCCTCGCCCTGTTCAACCCGTTCGCGATCCTGTGCGGGCTGATGTCGGTGATGCTGGCCGCCTTCATCGGCGCGGCCACGGTGGCCAACGGTGCCGACGGCGTGATCGCCGAACGCGCCCGCAAGGTCTCCACCGTCTCCGGGCTGGTGTCGATCGTGCTGTTCGTGATCGGCGGCATCTGGATGCGCAGCATCTCGTTCTTCGTGCTTGATGCCGCGCCTTCGGGCAACCTGCCGCAGACCCCGCTGCAGCAGACGGTCAGCACGCAGGTCGGTGCGCTGTACAACAACTACGCCGCCCATCCGGTGCTGTGGTTGCTGCCGGTCGTCGCGATCCTCGCGCTGGCCTACGGCATCGTCGCGGCACGCGGCGGCAAGAGTCACCTGTCGTGGTGGTGCGGCGCGCTGGCGTGGATCGGCGTGCTCGGCTCGGTGGGCGCGGCGATGTTCCCGTTCATGATGCCGTCCAGCAGCGATCCGTCGCACAGCCTGACCCTGTGGAACTCCAGCTCCAGCCAGCTCACGCTGACTTGGATGACGGGCTTTGCCTTGGTCTTCGTGCCGATGATCCTCTGGTACACCAGCTGGTGCTACTACGTGATGCGCGGCAAGGTGAAGGCCGAAGACATCGAAAACGACGAACACGCGTACTGATCGAGAGGAAACGGACATGCGTACTTTCTGGAATTTCGTGATCCTCGTGGTGCTTGCCGGCCTGGCCATCCTGCTCGGCATTGCGCTGGGCGAGCGTGGCGCGTGGTATTTCGCCTGGTTGCTGGGCACCGTCGTGGCGGTCATGGTCGCGGCAGGTGCCGGCGTCATGCTCGATGCACAGGACGCCATCGCCGCAGCGGAAAAATCGCCCGAGCGGAAGTGAGCTCCCTCCGGGATTCCATGGCGGATCCCGGCTTCGGGTAAAACGAAAAGCCCCGTGGTTTGCACCACGGGGCTTTTTTTCATCCAAACGGAGCCGTTGGAGACGAGAGAACGGGGTTCCGTCAATCGGGACGAGAAGAGACCACGTGATCGGCCCTGTCGTGCAACGAGAAGCCGGCAACGGGCATGCTCGGGACAGGCAATATCCGCGCGTACGAGGCGAGCGACCATCCCGTCGATGATCTTGCCGTGTTTGCCCTGCCGGGCTTGAACCGGCGGCAATCGATTCGGCCTGCGCAACCAGCAGCTTCAACCTGGCCGGAGCGTGCCCAGCACCCTGTCGAATTCCGGCTCGCCACGCCGCACTGCGGGGCCCAGCCGGCCCGCAGCAATGACCCGCAGCACGTCGGCCAGTTCGGCTTCGCGCCGCAGGTGGGTCGCCACCAGCATCGCCTGCGAGCCATGCGCGGCAAGACGCGCCAGCACGTCGGCCGCAGTGGCGGCATCCAGCCCTTCGGTGGGCTCGTCCAGCAGCCACAGCGGTGCTTGCCTGAGCAGGAGACGCGCGAGTGCCAGACGCCGTGCCTGACCGCCCGAAAGCCCTTGCCCGCCTTCGCCCAGCGGAGCATCGAGCTCGCCCGGCATGCCACGGATCGTAGCCGCCAGGCCGGCTTCTTCGAGGGCTGTCCAGAGCGCGGCATCATCTGCGGCGGGGGCGGCAAG
>JADHEF010001112.1_pt1 | contig 19433 bp, 13 predicted proteins | sample 8952391 | NCBI WGS metagenome assembly JADHEF01 (sample SAMN16124439, study PRJNA663245) | bioreactor sludge metagenome | isolation source: sludge (nitrite) | place: India:Bengaluru | collected 2019-02-28
CGGAGCGGCCCGGCGGAACGCTCGAACCTCGCCGTCGTGAACACGGGGACGGAGGGGACCGTCACCCCGAGGATCGTCCTCCGGTCGGGGGACGGCGCCTCCGTCTACGAAGTCCCCGCAGCCCTCCTGCCGCCGCTCTCCCCCGGCGAGTGGCGGCAGGTGAACGACGCCGACCTCCTCCGGGCCGCGGGCTTCGCCGAGGCGACCGCTCTCGTGAGCCGCGCGGCCGGCACGGCGCCGCTCGGCGCCTATGCCGTCTTCAACGACAACCTCTCGCACGACGGCTCCTTCGTGCCGGCCGTTCCGGACGACGCGTTCGGGGGCGAGCTCGTCCTGCCGGTCGTCGTCGAGACGCCGACCTTCGAGAGCGAGCTCGTCCTCTTCAACCCCGAGGCGGTGCCCGTCGGCGTCTCGCTGACCTACACCGAGTCGCTCGCGGTCTCGAAGGGACGGGTCGGAGTCGTCTCGATCGAGCTCGCGCCGTTCGAGCAGAGAATCCTCCCGCGGGCCCTCGACACGCTCCGGGAGCTCGGTCTCCCGCTCGGCCCCCGCGGCGCCGCGTCGTACGCCGGGACGCTCCAGGTCCTCTTCGCGTCCCCGTTCACGACGCTGGTCCGCGGCCTCGCCGGTTCGAAGACCGCGGCCGCGGGAAGCGGGGAGTGTGCCGGGATGGGGAGCTTCGGCCTCTTCTACACCGCGGTGCCGGCCGCCCCCGGGGCCGCCGTCGAGGCGGTCGTCGACGGTCTCCGCCAGACCGCGACGACCCGCTCGAACCTGGCGCTCTTCAACCCGTCGGCGACGGTGCCGGTCACCGTGGCGTACGACGTCCACGACGGGTCGACCGGGGCGAAGGTCTCTTCTTCCGCGCCTGTCGACCTCCCGCCGCTGGGATGGACGCAGGTCGACCGCGTCCTCCTCGGCGCCGGCGTGACCGAAGGGTTCGTCCGCGTCCGCAGGACGTCCTCCGGCGGCGTCTTCGGCGCCTACGGCGTCCTGAACGACGGTGCCGCCCCGGGAGAGAGGACCGGCGACGGGAGCTACGTCGCGGGGGAGGCGTACGACCCGCCCGATTGAGTGAGCCGGCTCGGCGCCACCGCGGAGGGGGCAGGACGGAGGGCCGCGCGGAGGGCGCGGCGCCACGTGTCCGCGACGCTCTCGCGCGCACGGACCAAAGGGACCGCTCGATCGTTGCGCAGGCATAATCACCCGATCCAGCGTTCGGGCGGCGGCAAGGGGATTTCCCGGACGCGTCAACGGGAGGGTCCGTGGCCAGTCGAATCGTTCGCATCCTGCTCGTCTGTCTCGTCGTCGCGACCGGCACCGTTTCGGCGGAAGAGCCCTGGCTCGAGGCGCCTCTCCGGGCCGACGCCGCGGCCGTGCTGCGCGCGTCCGAGAAGAAGCTTCCCGGGGAAACGGAGGAGAACTCCGCCTGGTACCGGCTCCTCCTCGACGAGTCCCGCTGGACGTTCGAATCGGACGGTCGGTACACCGTGACCCATCGGCGGGTCCTCCGGGTCCTCTCTCACGAGGGGGCGGAGGGGATGGGATCGGTCGCCGCGAGCTGGAAGCCGTGGAGCGAAGCGAAGCCGGTCCTGAAGGCGCGCGTCATCCGCAGGGACGGTACCGTCCTCTCCCTCGACGAGAAGACGATCGCGGAGTCCCCCGCGTCGTCCGATCCGCTCCTCTTCGACGACCGAAAGGTCCTTCGGGCGCCGCTCCCCGGAATGGAGCCGGGCGCCGTCGTCGAGTGGGAGGTCGTCAAGACGAGGACGAGCGCGCCGCCGTCGGGCACGCTGGGGAGCCAGCTGTTCGCCTACTCGTACCCCGCGGGACGGATCCGGTTCCGCGTGGAAGCGCCCTCGACGCTGCCGTTCGTCTGGAAGGCGTCGGGGCTCGACCTCGCGCCGAAGGTCTCGCTCGCGGCCGGCCGCGTCGTCCGGGTCTGGGAGCGGACGTCCGTCCCGCCTCTCGAGGAGGTCGAGTCCGATCTGCCGCCGGAGGTCCCCGCGAACCCGCTCGTCGAGTTCGCGACGGGCACGTCCTGGCGCGACGTGGCGACGGGCTACCGGGCCGTGGTGGAGGAACGCCTCGGCGCCGGGCCGCTCTCGGCCGGGCTGTTGCCGTCGGGGCCGTTCCCGAGCCGCCTTCACGAGGCGGCCGCGCTCGCGGAGTGGGTCCGGCGGGAGGTTCGCTACACGGGCCTCCTCTTCGGCGACGGGGCGATCGTCCCGTCGCCCCCGGCGGCGGTCCTCCACAGGAAGTTCGGTGACTGCAAGGACCAGGCGACGCTCCTCGTCGCCGCGCTCCGGGCGCGCGGTTTCGATGCCGCCGTGGCGCTCCTCCGCGTGGGGGAGGATCCGGACGTAACCCCGGCTCTGCCCTCCCTCGACGCCTTCGACCACGCGATCGTCCACGTCGCGGGGCTCCGCGCCGACGGCATCTTCGTCGACACCACGTCCCGGTTCGAACGACTCGGCGAGGTCCCCGTCCGGCTGCAGGGGCGACTCGCGCTCGTCTGCCGGCCGGAGACGAACGGTCTGACGCGGATCCCGGTCGCGCCTGCCGCCGCGAACACCTCGAGAACCGAGGTCCTCGTGACGGTTCCGGAAGCGGGGCCCACGAAGGTGACGGAGAAGACGGTGTGGGCGGGAGCGTTCGAGTCGAGCCGCCGGCAGGCGTTCGACGGCCTGAGCGAGAGCGACATGAAGGAGGCCTTCGACCGCTGGACGACGGCCAGCTTCGGGGGCGGCAAGGTCCTTCGCGGCGTCGCCTCCCCGGCGCGCGACCTCTCCGGGCCGTTCACGCTCGAGCTCGAGGTCGAGCAGCCCGGGTTCGTCCGCGCGGACGACGAGCGGGCCGTCGTCGCCCTCGCCGCGGACGGCTTCCTCAGCGAGCTGCCGGACCCGGAGGAAGGCGAGCGGAAGAACGAGCTGACCGCGGTTCCCTTCCGACAGGAGTTCCGCTACCGGTTCATCCCGCCGCAGGGCTTCGCGCCGCTGCTTCTTCCCGAGGAGGAGACGCGGAGCCTCGGTCCGGCGACGTTCCACAGGAAGGCCACGGCCCGGGAGGACGGGAGCGCGGACTTCGAGGCGACCGTCGAGCTGACGCGCGCGCGGCTGACGCCGGCCGAGGTCGTCGCGCTGCGCGAAGGGCTCGCCGCGCTGCGCGAGTCGGAGCCGATGTCGTTCGTCTTCGAGCACCGCTCCGCCGTCGCGGCAGCCCGCGGCGACCTCGAGGACGGGCTGAAGATCCTTCGCGAGGAGGTCCGCCGCGACCCGTCGAAGGCGGCGCCGCACCGCCGGCTGGCCCGGCTCTTCCTGACCTCCGGTGTCGGGGACGCCGCCCGACGGGAGGCGCGCGAGGCCGTGAGGAAGGAGCCGGGCTCGGCGAGAGCGTGGTACCAGCTCGGCCTCGTCCTCGAGCAGGATGCCTGGGGCCGCCTGCGTCGCAAGGGGTGGGACCCGGTCCAGGCCGAGGCCGCCCTCCGCAAGTCCCTCGAGCTCGATCCCGACAATCTCGAGGTGTGGTTCGAGCTCGCCATCCTCCTCGAGCACGACCGCGAAGGTTTCCGCTACGTCGATCCCGCGCGGCTCGCGCTCGCCCTCGGCGAATACGGCAAGCTCGTCGAGAAGGCGCCGGGCGCGACGGTCCTCGCCCGGAACTACGCCTTCGCCCTGTTGCGCGCCGACCGTCCGGCCGACGCCGCGGCGTTCCTCGAGAAGCGATCGGACGCGGACCAGATGCTCGGCCTCCGGGTCGCAGCCGTCGCCGCCTCCCGCGGGACCGTCCGCGCCCTCGAGCTGCTTCGGCAGGCGAACCCGGACCTCGCGGCACGGCGCAAGGCCGCGGGCGAGGTCGGCGCGCTCCTCCTCGTCCTCCGGCGTTATCCCGAGGGCGCCGCGCTGCTGGAGGAAGCGGCGCGCGGAGGGGACGGCGCCGCCGCAGTAGCGGTTCCCGTCGAGACGGCCCGCCGCCTGAAGAAGCGTGACGGTCCCGTCCCGGCTCCCGTCGCGGGCGACGCCCTGTCGGCCGTCAATGCCCTCATGGCGGCGGTCTTCTCCCCGGACGGCGGAGTCGACGCCGCCGAGAAGCTCTACGTGAAGGCGGTGCGGACCGCACGTGACGCCGACGGGGCCGCTCTCCTCCGAAAGTTCCTCGAGGAAGAGGTGAGGGGCATCCGGCGATCCGCCCTGGCGTCGGGGGCCTCGCTCGCGTTCCTGAGAGACAGCGCCCTCGCGGCCGGGCTCACCGCCGACGGGTCCGCGGCAGAGGGATGGCTCGTCTCGGGGACCGTCCCGGTGGCGGGACAGGCTCCCCGTCAGATCCGCGTCTGGGTCGGCGAGGAGGACGGCGTCCCCCGGATCGTGTCGGACGACGGCGGCTCCCGGTTCCTCTGCTGGTATGCGCTCGACCTCGTGACGCGCGGCCGGACCGAAGAGGCGCGCCGCTGGCTCGAGCGCGCGGCGCTCGAGGTCGAGGTCCACGAGGAGGAAGGCGACCTCCTCCTCGATCCCCTCCTCCCGCGTCTCCGGCCGGGCGCCGGGGCGCCCCCCGCCGAGCTGCGCCTCGCCGCGCTCGCCGGCCTTGCCGGCGCGCCGCTCCCGGAGCCTCTCCTCGACGAGCTGCGCCGCGCGCAACGCGAGAAGCCCGAGGACCCTCTCCGGGCCGCGCTCCTCCACAGGTCGCTCGTCGCGCGGACCGGGGCCGATTCGAAGCGGACGAAGGAGGAGGCTCGGGCGCTTCTCGAGGAGGCGATCGGACTCCTGCCGATCATTCGCGTCGACCGCGCCTCGGGCGAGACGGCTGCGATGTTCGACATCGGGCTGAAGGGGAGGGCCGGCCGAGTCGATGAGGCGCTCGCCGCGGCCGAGGAGCACGCCCGGTCGCACGCGAGCTGCCGGCTCGTCGGCTCGTCGCTCGTCTCGCTGCGCTCGACGGCCGGCGACTCGGCGGGGGCGCTCGAGGCCGCGGACCGTCTGATGCAGCGTCCCTCGCCGTCGGCGGGCGACGCGAACACCTCGGCCTGGGCGCGATACGTCGCGGGAAAGGTGGACGAGAAGGCCCTCAGCCAGGCGAGGCAGGCCGTCGAAGGCTCCCGGCGCTCGAATCCCGCCATCCTGAACACGCTCGCCGCCATCTGCGCCGAGCTCGGGCGGCACGAGGAGGCGCATGCCCTCGTCCTCCGCTCGATGGAGCTCCTGGGGCTCGACGAGCCGATGCCGGGCGACTGGCTCGTCGTCGGGCGCATCCGGGAGAGCTTCGGCCTCGTCGACGAAGCGATCGAGGCGTACGGCCGGGCGAGCAAGGACGAGGAGGATCAGGCGTCGTTCCCCGATTCCGTCGGCGAGATCGCGGCGCGCCGCGCCCGGGCGCTCCGCGCGGCGAAGGCGGGCGCGGACTGAGCGCCCCGGTCGGCTGACCCGGCCGGGGGCAGGGCGGTAGCATTCCTCCCGCACAGGGAGGAGCCATGGCCGCGAAGAACGTGCACGGTCGGACGGTCGTCTTCGCCGGCGGGTGCCGGACCCCCTTCCTCCGCGCCGGGGCCGCCTTCGCCGACGTGATGGCCTACGAGCTCGGGGCGATGGCGCTGAAAGGCCTCCTCGACCGGACGGGCGTCGAACCCGCCGCCGTCGACCGCGTCGTGATGGGCACGGTCCTCGCCGACCCGCGGACGACGAACCTCGCGCGCGAGTCGGCGCTCGCCGCGGGACTTCCGGCGTCGTGCCCCGCGTTCACCGTCACGGCGGCCTGCGCTTCCTCGAACGTCGCGGTCTCCGGAGCCGTCGAGGCGATCGCGAGCGGCGCCGCCGAGGTCGTCGTCGCGGGCGGCGCCGAGACTCTCTCCGACGCGCCGATCCGTTTCGGCCGGGAGGTGCGCAAGCGCCTCATCCGGTCGCAGAAGGCGAAGGGGGTCCTCGACTGGGTGAAGCTCCTGCAGGGGCTTTCGCTGAAGGACCTCGCCCCCGACACGCCCGCGATCGCCGAGTTCTCGACGGGGCAGACGATGGGGCAGAGCGCCGAACGACTCGCGAAGAGGCTCGGCCTGACGCGCGAGGCGCAGGACCGATGGGCGCTCCGGTCCCACCGGAAGGCGGCGGCGGCGACGAAGGCGGGGCTCTACGTCGAGCAGGTCGTCCCGGCGCGGGTGCCTCCGTCGTACGGGCCGATCGGGGCCGACGACGGCATCCGCGGCGACACGACGCTCGCGAAGCTCGGCGCGATCCCCCCGGCGTTCGACCGCGCGTTCGGCACCGTCACCGCGGGGAACAGCTCCTTCCTGACCGACGGGGCGGCCGCCTGCCTCCTGGCGAGCGCGGAGGCGGCCGAGAGGCTCGGGCTCGCGCCGCGGGCGCGGGTGGTGACGACCGCGCTCGTCGCGATGGAGCCGCTCGAGGAGCTCCTCCTCGGTCCCGTCGCGGCCGTCGCAAAGGCGCTCGACGCGGCGGGCGTGTCGGCCGGCGAGGTGGGCGTCTGGGAGGTCCACGAGGCCTTCGCCGCGCCGGTCCTCGCGTTCCTGAAGCTCCTCGCCGACCGGAGCTACTGCCGGGAGCGGCTCGGCCGGGCGGATGCGGTCGGGCGGATCGACCCGGGGAGAGTCAACGCCCGGGGCGGCTCGCTCGCCCTCGGGCACCCGTTCGGAGCGACCGGCGCGCGCCTCCTGACGACGTGCGTCGAGAGGATGGAGCGCGAGGGGGCCGAGCTCGGCGTCGTGACAACGTGCGCGGCGGGCGCCCTCGGGCACGCGATGGTGCTCGCGCGATGAGAAGCCTCTCGCTGAAGAAGCGTCCCGACGGCGTCGCCGTCCTCCTCTTCGACACGCCGGACCGGCCCGTCAACGTCCTTTCGGCCGAGCTTCTCGACGAGGCGGGTCCGCTCATGCGGGAGATCCGGGAGGACGACGCGGTCGTCGCCTGCGTCCTCGCGAGCGCCAAGCCCGACGGATTCATCGCGGGAGCCGACCTGGACGAGGTCCTCGCGATGAGCGCCGCGGAGGCCGAGTCGATCTCCCGCGGCGCCAATGCCTGGCTCGACCGCGTGGAGGAGAGCCGGAAGCCCTTCGTCGCGGCGATCCACGGCGCGGCGCTCGGCGGGGGCCTCGAGGTCGCGCTCGCCTGCCGCTTCCGCCTCGCGACGGACGACCCGAAGACCGTCCTCGGCCTCCCCGAGGTGATGCTCGGGCTCCTTCCGGCCGCGGGCGGCACGCAGCGCCTGCCGCGCCGGATCGGCCTGCAGCGGGCGCTCCCGATGCTCCTGACCGGCCGGCGCCTCCGCGCCGCGCAGGCCTTTCGGCACGGCCTCGTCGACGCCCTCACGTCCCCCGGCGGGCTCGTCGAGACCGCCGCGAAGGCGGCGCTCGGCCTCGCGAATGGAACGCTGAAGCCGAACCGGGACAAGCAGCCCCTCACCGAGAAGCCGCTCGCCCTCCCGCCCCTCCGCGCCTGGGCGATCGGGAAGGCGCGGGTGGAGGTCCTTCGGAAGACCCGCGGCCTCTACCCGGCGCCGCTCGAGATCCTCGCCTGCGTCGAGAAGGGGCTCGCCGAGGGCCTCGCGGCGGGCCTCGAGGAGGAGGCGGTGCGGTTCGGGCGCCTCGTGGCGACCGAAGGCGCGAAGAACCTCGTCCGCCTCTTCGACGCGATGACCGCGCTGAAGAAGGCGCCGAAGGGCGAGGCGCCGCGCGAGGTGAAGCGGCTCGGCGTCCTCGGCGCGGGGCTGATGGGGGAGGGGATCGCCGCCGTGTCGCTCCCGCTCGCCTCCGTCGTCCTGAAGGACGTCTCGGAGGAGGGACTCTCGCGCGCGGCGAAGAGCCTGCGGAAGGGGCTCGACCGCCGCGTCCGCTCCGGCGCGCTGACGCGCCTCGAGAGGGACCGGCAGTGGTTCGGCCTCCGCCCCACGACCCGCCCGGAAGACCTCGCCGGCTGCGACCTCGTCGTCGAGGCGGTCTTCGAGGACCTCGCGCTGAAGCGGAAGGTGCTCGCCGAGACCGAGGACGTGATCGGCTCGGAGGCCGTCTTCGCGAGCAACACGTCGGCCCTCCCGATCTCGCAGATCGCTGCGAAGGCGAAGGTCCCGGAGCGCGTCGTCGGGATGCACTACTTCTCGCCGGTCCCGAAGATGCCGCTCCTCGAGGTCGTCGTCGCGAAGAAGTCGGCCGCGTGGGCCGTCGCCACGGCGCGGGCGTTCGGCGTGGCGCAGGGGAAGACCGTCATCGTCGTGAAGGACGGCCCGGGCTTCTACACGACGCGGATCCTCGCCCCGTTCATCAACGAGGCGGTCGTCCTCCTCGACGAGGGGGCGGCGATCCCGACGCTCGACGCGGCGCTCCTCGACTTCGGGTTCCCGGTCGGACCCGTCGCGCTCCTCGACGAGGTCGGGATCGACGTCGCGGCGCACGTCGCGCGCGACCTCGGCAAGGCGTTCGCCTCGCGGGGCGCCGCCGCGTCGGGCTCGTTCGCGCGGCTCCTCGGCGCGGGCTTCCGCGGCCGGAAGAACGGACGGGGGTTCTACGTCTATCGAGCTGAAGCGCGCTCCGGCGGATCGAAGGAAGTCGACCGGGAGGTCTACGCGTTCTTCGGTGGCGCGGAGCGGACGCCGATGCGCGGCGCCGACCTCGCGGACCGGCTCGTTCTCCTCATGGTGAACGAGGCGATCTGGTGCCTTCAGGAAGGGGTCGTCGCCTCCCCGCGGGACGCGGATGCGGGCGCCGTCCTGGGCCTCGGGTTCCCGCCGTTCCGGGGCGGGCCGTTCCGCTGGGTCGACGCGGTCGGCGCGGCGGAGGTCGTCGGAAGGATGGAGCGCCTGCGAAAGCGCCACGGCAAGCGCTTCACGCCGGCTCCGCTCCTCCTCGAGGCGGCGCGGGCCGGCCGGCCGTTCCACGGCTGAGCGCCGCAAGTCCGGACCGGCTGCCGGACGACGGGAGATGGGGCGGGGCGGGCCTTCCGGCCCGCCCCGCGAAGCTCAGCGCTCGAGCTTGAAGCCGACGCGGATCGTCACCTGGAACTCGGCGACCTTGCCGTCGTGGATGCGGCCCCTCTCCTCGACGACCTCGAACCAGTCCATGTGCCGGATCGTCTTCGAAGCCTCTTCGACGGCGGCCTTCACGGCCTCGGCGAAGCTGACCGGCGACGTGCCGACGAGCTCGACTTTCTTGTAGATACCAGGCATCGGTTCCTCCTAGCGAATTCTCGGGACGGGGGTCCGCAGGGATTCTATCGGCGCCCGCCCCGGGGAACGCTCAGAAGCCGAAGCCCCAGCCGAGCTCGACCTCCCACTGGTCCATCTTCAGCTCGATCCGCTGCTGGCCCGGGACCTCGAGCGGGTTCGCGCCGCTGACGGTCTGCGAGAAGGCGCGGGTCACGGCGACGTGGAGGGCGCTCTTCGGCGAGAGGAGCTTCGAGACGCCGACGGTGACGTGGTCCTGGACGATGCCCGGGGCGAGGATGTTGAAGAGGACCTCGCTCTCCTGCACCGGCTGGGTGCAGTGGGCGTAGCCGGCGCGAAGCGTCCACGAAGGGGTCGCCTCCCACTGGACGCCGAGCTTGTAGACGGTGACGTCGTCCCAGCCGAAGCCGGCGCCGCCGTCGGCGCCGAGCGGGGCCTGCATCAGGTTCGGGAGCATCGGGTTCCCGACGGAGCCGACCTCGCTGTAGTAGATCTGCTGGACGTCGGCGGCGATCGACCACCCCTTCGCCGGGAAGACGGCGATGCCGGCCGTCCAGGTCGCGGGGACGTCGAAGTCGCCCTTGCCGGCGAAGAGGCCCGCGTAGTCGTCGAACTCGCCCATGGCGATCTTCGTCTGGTAGGAGGCGCCGACGCCGAGGTACTCCCCGAACTTGCCGTGGTAGCCGATCCGCGCGCCGAACCCGGTCGTGGTGTCGGCGCCGTTGTTCGTCAGCTTCGCGGGGTTCGACGAGAACATCGAGAAGGCCGAGAGTCCCTTCGCCTCGAAGCTCTGCCAGCCGAGGATCGGCGAGACGCCGATCGCCTGGTGCTCCGCGAACTCCCACGTGAAGGAGGGTGCGATGAAGGCCTGCATCAGGTTGACGCCGGCGAGGGCCTGGCCGAAGACGGGGTTCGACCAGTCGGTGTTCATCCCGCCGTTCCCGTAGATCGCGAGGCCGACGTGGAAGCCGTTCGACAGGTGCCAGGCGCCCGCCATGGCCGGCATGACGAAGGCCTTGCTGTCGCTCTCGTAATTGCCGGGCGCGAGGCCGAACGTGCCAGGATAGCCGGAGGGGTTCCCGGTCACCGTGTACTCGCGGTTCGGGTTGAAGAGCGCGAGGCTGATGTCGTAGCCCTTGACGAACGCGATCGTCGCGGGGTTCGTGGCGCTCGCCAGCGTGTTCAGGTGGAGCGCCTGGCCGGCGCCGGCCATCCCCTTGTACGGCGTGCCGTAGCCGAGCGAGAAGTAGCCGTTCGTCGCGAACGCGGGAGCGGCCAGGGCGAGCAGGGCCAGGGCCGTGATCGCCAGGATCGGGTTTCGTCTCATCGCACACTCTCCATAGGGCACGCCGCATCGGGTCGTGCCGGAATCCGGGTCTGTGGGAGGAAGGTCGGGACCGGCCTTTCGGCCGGGGTCAGGTCGTCAGCAGCCGCCGCCCTTCTTCGGCGCGGGGGCCGCGACGGCCCTCACGACGAGCTTCGGCGGGGGCGGGGCGGAGGCGCCGGTGAAGTAGCCGTTCAGGGCGCTCCGCGAGCGGAACTCCGCGATGAGGGCCGGCGTCGGCTCCGCGGGCGGCTGCGGCGGCGCGAGGACCTCGCCCTTCCAGGCGTCGTACCCGCCCGAGAGGAGGAGCACCTCGCCGGGATAGGCCTCGAAGCCTTCGGGGAGCGCGGCGAGATCGCCCTGCGCGTAGGCGACGAGCGTCCGCGTCGGAGGAAGGGTCGCGACGTACTTCGCGGGCGTCGTCCCTTCGGGGAGCGGGGCGGTGCCGGGGATGGCTCCGGCGGGCGCGTCCGCGGCGCGCAGGTCGACGATCCAGAGTCTCTGCGGATCGGAGACGATCTCTCGCGCGAGGTCGACGGCGCCGATCGTCCCGAACGGCTTCGCGGCGACGGCCGGCTTCGAGGCGGGGAGGGCGAGCGTCGCGAGGCCGAGGACGGCGAGCGTGCCGAGCGCGGCGAACTGTCGGTTGCGGAGGCGGTCGTTCGACGGCGGGACGTCCTTCCCGGCCCTCCTCGCGAAGATCAGCTCGAGCTTCTCGGCGCCGAGGAACGCTCCGATGGCCATCGCGACGACGCCCGCGGCGAGGACGGAGAACGGCAGTCCCGTCGCCTGCGCGATCGTCACGGAGCCCATCGCGCCGCTCTTGTAGAAGCCCTCGAGGGGGCCGTAGAAGAGGCCGAAGAGGAACGAGCCGGCCGTCACGCCGACGATCGACCAGAACCCGTCCCACTTGCCCGAGGCCATCGCGACGACGCCCGTCCCGGGGCAGTAGGCGGAGACCATGAAGCCGATTCCGAGGAGGAGGCCGCCGACGACGTGCGGGCCGACGAAGGTCTCCGGCACCGTCAGGAGCGAGAGGTCGAGGACGCCGAGCCCCGAGAGGAGGCCGATGCCCGCGCAGGCCGTCGCGATCGCGCTGAACATCACCTTCAGGACGCGCGTGTCGGTCAGGTAGAACTGGGCGGCGAGGTTCTTCGCGTTCCCGAAGCCGGCGCGCTCGAGGACGAAGCCGAACGCGAAGCCGACGAGCGTCCCGAGGAGGAGGCCGGTGGGGAAGCCGAAGACGTCGTTCGGGTAGAGCGGCAGGAGGTTCATCGCCACTCCTTTCGGAGGAGCGGGGCGACGAGGTAGCCGCCGGCGAAGACGCACATCATGAAGATCCAGGAGCCGAGCGAGAGGACGGCGCCGCCTGTCAGCGCCTGGCCCGAGGTGCAGCCGCGCGCGAGGCGGGCCGCGAAGCCCATGATCACGCCGCCGAGGATCGCGAGCGCGATCCGGCGCCCCTTCGGCACGCCCTCGCCGCGGATCACCTCGCCCTTGAGACGCCCGGCCGAGTAGGCGCCGACGAGGCCGCCGAGGAAGACGCCGAGGACCTCGAAGACGAGCCAGTCCTGAAGGACGCTCTTGCCCGGGCCGACGTACTGCGAGAAGTAGGCGTTCGCTTCCGTCGCCGCGGGGGCGACGAGGTGGGCGGCGCCGATCGCGAGGCGGGTCGGGACGCTCGAGGAGCCGAGCCCGAAGCCCATGACGAGGAACGAGCCGAGGAGGACGAGGCCGAGCGCGAAGCCGGCGACGTAGGGGTTCCAGTAGGGACGTTCGACGGGGGGCTGCATCTCGTTCACCTCGTCACGGGAGGAAGCGGAAGGCGGAGTGCTGCCCCGCCGTCAGGAGGATCCAGCGGAGGGCGAGGCCCCCCGCGAGGATGAGGACCGGGAGCATCGGGGCGAACGGGAGGTGCCGCTTCGCCTCCGCGGCCTCCATGGCGAGCGGGACGAGGAGGCCGAGGACGACGACGCAGGAGAAGAAGACGGCCGTGTACGGCCCGCCGAGGAACTGCGACGCCGCCCACTCGCCCGTCTCGCCCGCGGTCGCGAAGCCGAGGAGCATCAGGGCGATGAGGACGAGCTCGGCGACGATGGCGAGGGCGTCCCAGCGGACGAGCGTCTTCCGGTCGCCCTCCTCGAGCGGGAGGAGGAGGAGGAGCGCCGCGCCGGTCGAGAGGCCCGATGCCAGGAAGAGGGGCCCGAGGACCGCGCTGTTCCAGAGGATGCGCGACGGCATCGTCCCGAGGAGGAGGCCGGTGTAGATCCCGAGCGCGACGCCCATCCCGACGCTCGTCAGGAGGATCCCGCGCCGCCACCGGTCGGCCTGGCCGAAGAGGGTCTCGAGGAGCCGCGAGAAGGCGCCGGGCGTCTTCCCGCGGAGCCACGCCCGCTGCGCCTCGCCCAGCGAGCCGAGGCCGAGGAGGAGGCCGACGGGGTAGATCAGGACGAGGATCCAGGCGCCCCAGGACATCGGCGAGGTGGCGTGGAAGAAGAGGTAGAAGCGCCAGGCCCAGAGCCTGTGGGCGAGGTCGAGCCAGAGGGCGCCCATGCCGACGGAAAGGAGCGCGAGGGCGGCGAACGGCATGAGGCGAAGGGCGTCGCCTTTCGGCTTCTCTCCCGACCGCAGCTCGAGCGCGGCGGCGAGGACGAAGATCCCCGCGACGAGTCCGCCGAGGAAGAGGTAGGCGACGATCTCCCAGCCCCAGACGTGGAGCGACGGGTCGATGCCGGGGTTCGTACGGGTCGTTGTGGCTTCGATCAGGTGGTTCATCGCACGCGCCTCAGACGAGGAAGTGGACGTTCGGGCCGGCGCCCGACTCGGGGTGGTTCACCTTCGAGCGCCGCTCCCGGAGGAGCTTCGCCACGGTCGACTCCGGGTCGTTCGAGTCGCCGAACGTGAGCGTCCCGGTGGGGCAGACGCCGACGCAGGCGGGCTGGAGCTCCTTCCGGACGCGGTGGAGGCAGAACGTGCACTTGTCGACGTACCCCTCCGGGTGGACGAAGCGCGCGTCGTACGGGCAGGCGGCGATGCACGCCTTGCAGCCCGAGCACTTGTGGTGCGTCACGAGGACGACGCCCCCCTCGTTCACGTGCGAGGCGCCCGTCGGGCAGTTCTTGACGCAGGGGGCGTCGGTGCAGTGGTTGCATCTCTCGGAGCGGATCTCGGCGGAGAGCTTCGGGAACTCGCCCCTCACCTCCTCGACGATCCAGTCGCGGCAGAAGCCGTCGGGGACGTCGTTCTCGGCCTTGCAGGCGAGGACGCACGCCTTGCACCCGACGCACTGGCGGGTGTCGACGGTCATCGCATAGCGCTTCGCGGCGGAGTTCGTCGCGCCCATCTCAGGCCTCCGCCTTCGCGGTCGAAGCGTTCGCCGTCGCCGCCTTCTCGCCCGTCGTTTTCTCGATCGTCACGAAGTTGACGCTCATTCCGGTCGTCCCGGCGACCGGGTCGACGGCGATGCGCGTCACGAGCGTCTGGTCGTCCATGCCGCGGTTCGCCGCGAACCTCAGCCCCGGGTTCGTGTGTCCGTAGCCGTGGACGACGAAGACGCAGTCGGGGCGGATTCGCTGGGTCACCTTCAGCTTCACGGGCTGGGAGCGGACGCCGTCCTGGTTCACGAGCGTGACGACCTCGCCGTGCGCGAGCCCCTGCTCCTTCGCGGCCTTCGCGTTCAGCCAGACCTCGTTCTCGTCGTAGACCTCGGAGAGGAAGCGGTTGTTCGTCGTCCGCCCGAACGTGTGGACGGGGGAGCGGCCGAAGAGGAGGCGGAACTGCCCGTCGGCCGGCTGCTCGTGCCGCGTGTAGGGCGGCAGCGGCGGCAGGCCCGCCTCGGCCATCCGCTTCGAGTAGAGCTCGATCTTCTTCGACGGCGTCGCGAACGCCAGCTCGAGCCCTTCCTCCGCCCGGACCGGGACCGGCGTCCCCTTGAGGACGCCCTTCCTCTTCGCGGCCGCGACATCGTAGCCGCCCGCCGAAAGCCGCTCGGTCACGAGCTGCTCGCCGCTTTCCCAGGGGAAGTACTGTCCCAGGTCGAGCCGCTTCGCCAGCTCCTTCGCGATCCACCAGCCGGGCTTCGACTCGTACATCGGCGGGACGACCTCCTGCCGGATCGGGAGGAACGGTTCCGACCAGGGGATCGGGGCGACGTCGTCCCACCGCTCGAGGTACGTCGCCTCGGGGAGGACGACGTCGGCGTAGCCGACGATCTCGGCCGGGAGGACGTCGACCGCGACGAGGAGGTCGAGCTTCTGGATCGCCTCGAGGACCTGCTTTCGCTGCGGGAGCGCCTGGAGGAGGTTCGAACCGTAGACGATCCACCCCTTGACCGGGCAGCCCTTCGTCGTGATCCGGCCCGGGACCGTCGCGTCGCAGACGCCGTGAGAGAGGACCTCCTCGGCGAACGGGTAGATGACGCCTTCGGGATGGTCCTGCGCCGCCTTCGTCTCCGCCGGGTAGGCCGGGACCGGGTACTTCGGGACGTTCATCTGCGTCGGGACGAAGATCCCGCCGCGGCGGCCCCAGGAGCCGAGGAGGGCGTTCAGGATCGCGATCGCGCGCGAGCGCTGGACGTCGTCGCCGTACCAGGTGACGTGCCGGCCCGGGTGGACGAGCGAGGCAGGGCGCGCCCCCGCGATGAACCGGCCCGTCTCGACGATCGTCGCGGCCGGGATCGTCGTCTCGGTGAACGCCCACTCCGGCGTCTTGTCGGCGACGTGGGCCTTCAGCTCCTCGAGGCCGACGGCGTGCTTCTCGACGTAGTCGCGGTCGTAGAGCCCCTCGCCCAGGATCACGTGGATCCACGCCAGGAGGAGCGCCATGTCGGTGCCGGGCTTGATCGGGAGCCAGTAGCGGGCCTTGCCCGCGGCCGTCGAGTAGCGCGGGTCGACGACGACGAGCTCGCCTCCCTTCGAGATCATCTGCGCGAAGTCCTGCACCTGCGTGTTGTGCATGTTCTCGCCGAGGTGCGAGCCGATGAGGGTGAGGACCCGCGAGTGCGCGAGGTCGAGGACCTCGGGCGAGCCGAGGGAGGCGCCGTAGGTCAGGTTGAAGCCGACCTCGCGCGGACCGCGGCACTGCCCGTACGACGGCGCCGTGACGGTCGCCGAGCCGTAGGCGAAGAGGAGGTGCTTGAAGAACGACCCGCCGAAGCCGTGGGAGAAGAGGGCGACCTTGTCGGGGCCGCACGTCTCCTTGATCTTGAGGAGCTTCTCGGCCGTGAAGTCGAGGGCCTTCTCCCAGGAGACCTCCTCGAAGTCCTGCTTCCCGCGCGCGCCGGTCCGCCGGAGGAACGGCTTCTTCAGCCGGTCGGGGTCGTAGAGGAGGCCGGTGCCGCCGGTGCCGCGGGGGCAGAGCCGGCCGCGAGAGAGCGGGTGCTCGGGGTTCCCGACGAGCTTCGTGACCTTTCCGTCCTTCACGTGCGCGAGGACGCCGCACTTCCAGAAGCAGAGCTCGCAGAACGTCGGGACGACCCGGTCCGGGCGGCGCACGAGCTCGAGGCGAGCCTGCGGGGTGTGACGCCCGAGGAGGCGTCGACCGTTCTCCAGGAGTTCCTGTCGCGGTACGGGGCGTCCGTCGACGGGGCGGCGATCGTAGGACCATCAGGCGTCCTGGCGAGCGCGGGGGCGGACTCCGCGGACGGCTACGAGGTGACGGCGGCGCTCGGGCGCGAGTGGAGGCCGGCCCTGCTCGGGGCGGAGCCGGGCTCCGGAGCCGGTTTCATGGGCGGAAGGGGACCCGGTCCGGGCGCGGGGCGGGGGATGCCGCCGATCCGTCTTCGGCTGCGGCCTTCGCCCGCGCTGGGTCGCGCCCCGGCGCTCGCGGGGCTCGTCCTCGCCGGCGGCGCCGCAGCGGCCCTGGCCCTCGTCGGGCTGGCGATCGTCGCGGCTCGAGGCCTCGCCGAGCGGGCGAGGCGGGAGGCGGCCGAGGCCGAGGGACACCGCCTCGCCACGGTCGCGAGGGCGGGAGCCGGCCTCGCGCATCGTCTCCGGAACCCGCTCGCGGTCGTGAAGGGGACGGCCCAGCTCCTCGACGGGCGCGTGCCGGAGAGCGAACGGGAGCGCGTCGTGCGGATCGTGACGGCGAGCGAGCGGATGGAGACGATCCTCTCCCGGCTCCTCGACTTCGCGCGCCCGCCCGACCCGCAGCCCGTTTCGTTCGATCTCGGCGCGCTCGCCCGCGAGGTTTCCTCGCGCGCGGGCGACGGAACCGCCGCGGGCGTGGCGGTCCGCTCGGACCATCCGGTCCCGGCACGCGCGGATCGCGAGCACGTCGAGACGATCCTGGAGGAGCTGCTCGCGAACGCCCGCGCGTTCGACCCGGAAGGGACGATCGAGGTGACGGCCCGGACGGAAGGGGGCCGGGCGGTCGTCGAGGTCGCCGACCGGGGACCGGGTCTCGACCTCGACCCGGCGAGCGCCTTCGAGCCGTACGTCACCTCGCGTCCCGACGGGACCGGCCTCGGGCTGGCGATCGTCCGTTCGCTGGCGGCGGCCAACGGCGGCGCCGCCTCGCTCGGGCCGCGCGCGGGCGGCGGCTGCGTCGCGACGCTCGCGCTGCCCGGAGAGGGAACCTGACGTGGCGCGACTCCTCGTCGTCGACGACGAGGCGTCGTTCCGCGCGCTGCTGCGCGACATCCTCGAGGGGGCCGGCCACGGCGTCACCGAGGCGCGGGACGGCGCGGAGGCGCTCGCCTTCCTGGAGAGGACGGCGTTCGACCTCGTCCTGACCGACCGGAGGATGCCGGCCGTCGACGGTCTCGAGCTCCTTCGGCGCATCCGCGCGCGGACCTCCCCGCCGCCCGTCGTCGTCCTCACCGCGCACGGCTCGATCCCGGAGGCCGTCGAGGCGGTCCGGCTCGGCGCCGCGGACTACATCGCGAAGCCGCTGCCGTCTCCGGAGGCGCTCGTCGACCTCGTCGCGAGCCTCCTGCCGCGCGAGGACGACGGCGAGATCGTGACGGCCGGCCCCGCGATGAAGGAGCTGCTCGATCTCGTCGACCGGGTCGCGCCGCGGGACGTCGCCGTCCTCGTCACCGGCGAATCGGGAGCCGGGAAGGAGCTCGTCGCGCGCCGGCTCCATGCCCGCTCGCCCCGCGCGAATGGGCCGTTCGTCGCGGTGAACGCCGCGGCGCTCCCCGAGACGCTCGCCGAGAGCGAGCTCTTCGGCGCGGAGCGGGGTGCCTTCACGGGAGCCGACCAGGCGCGCGCGGGTCGCTTCGAGGAGGCCTCCGGCGGGACCCTCTTCCTCGACGAGGTGGGGGAGCTGCCGCTCGCTCTCCAGTCGAAGCTCCTCCGCGTCCTCGAGGAGCGCGTCGTGCGGCGGCTCGGGGGGAGCCGCGACCTGCCGGTCGACGTCCGGCTCGTGGCCGCCACGAATCGGGACCTCACCCGCGAGACGGAAGAGGGCGGGTTCCGGCAGGACCTCTTCTTCCGTCTCGCGGTCGTCGTCGTGAACGTCCCGCCGCTCCGCGAGCGGCCGGACGACGTGCCGCTCCTCGCGAGGCACTTCGCGGAGCGGCTCGCCGAGCGGCACGGCGTCCCAGTCCCCTCGCTGACGGACGACGCCCTCGCGGCCCTGTCGGCCCACGCCTGGCCGGGGAACGTCCGCGAGCTGCGGAACGTCCTCGAGCGCTCGGTCGTCGTCCGGGGAGGAGCGCCGATCCGCACCGCGGACCTCGGCCTCGCCCCGGCCGCGGCGCCCCTCGACCGCGCTCACCGCGAGCGGGAGGCGCTTCTCGCCGCGCTCCGGCGGACGAGGGGAAAGCGCGAGGAGGCCGCGAGGCTCCTCGGAATCTCGGTCCGTACGCTCTACTACCGCCTCAAGCAGTGGGGAATCGGCTGACCCTCTGGCCGGGAACAGGCGGTGCTTCTGCAGGGGCCGTGCAGGGAGACTGCGAGGTTTGCAGTCCCGCGGGCCCTCGGAGAGGCGGTCGAAGTCGCGGAAGTCACTCTACCTGACGTGTTTCGCTCTGGTCGTCGGTCGCTCGGCGCGGCTGGCATCGGGCGTGTTTGTCGCTGGTCGAGGCGGCCCGAGACGGTCGCCGCCACAACCGACCAAGGAGCCGAACATGAAGAAGATCGCTTTCCTCGCCGTCCTCCTCCTCGCTACGCCGATCCTCGCCCAGCCCGGCCCTCGCGGCGGACAGGGGAACGGCCCGGGCGCCGGGTCGACCGCGCCCGCCGCGCCGGCCGCGAACCCCTTCACGACGTACTTCGCCTCTCTCCCGCAGGAGACGCTGAGCTCCGCCGAGGCCGCGGAGGTCTCCTTCATGCGCGAGGAGGAGAAGCTCGCCGGCGACGTCTACCGCGCTCTCTTCGCCGCTCACGGCGACCGCGCCTTCGCGAGCATCGCGGCGGCCGAGCAGCGCCACATGGACCTCGTGAAGCTCCTCCTCGACCGGTACGGCCTCGTCGATCCGGCCGCGACGGCCGCCCCGGGCGAGTTCAAGGACGCGCGGCTCGCGGCGCTCTACACCGACCTCGTGGCGAAGGGGAAGGTCTCGCTCCTCGAGGCGCTGAAGGTCGGCGCGACGATCGAGGACCTCGACCTCGCCGATCTCGCGAAGGCGCTCGCCGCCTCCGACAACCGGGACGTCGACGCCGTGATGCAGAACCTCGCGAAGGGCTCGCGCAATCACCTCCGGGCCTTCGCCGGCCGTCTCGCGGCGCTCGGCGCTCCCTTCTCCGCGCAGTACGTCCCGGCCGACGACGTGGCGGCGATCCTCGCCGCGCCGCGGGAGCGGGGCGCGGTCGACGAGACCGGCAAGCTCCTGCCCGGGACCGGGACGGGTCCGGGCCGCATGGGGCCTGGCCGCGGACGCGGTCCGGGCGCCGGGAGCGGCACCGGCACGTGCGACGGGACGGGGCCGGGCGCCGGCACCGGTCCGGGCGCGGGCTTCGGACCCGGCGACGGAACGGGCGCCGGCTGCCCGAACCTGTAGGCGCGA
>JADHEF010001118.1_pt1 | contig 19429 bp, 11 predicted proteins | sample 8952391 | NCBI WGS metagenome assembly JADHEF01 (sample SAMN16124439, study PRJNA663245) | bioreactor sludge metagenome | isolation source: sludge (nitrite) | place: India:Bengaluru | collected 2019-02-28
CTCGGCGCCATCGCGAAGTACGCCTGGATGCTCGACGGCCTCCCGCCCGACCCGGGCTGGTCTCGCGCCCCGGTGCCGTAAGCGCCTCGGGCGCTTCGCCGCGGCAGGCCCCCCCGTTCCTCGCGAACACGTGCAGCCGCCGCCGCGCGCGCGACGCGGCGACGTAGAGGTTGCCGGGCTTCATCGCCCACTCGCTCCCGCCCACGTCGAGGAGGAGCACCACGTCGGCCTCGAGCCCGAGCTTCTCGTCCAGGATCAATCGCGCGACGAGCGCGGCCGCGCGCCGTCCGCTTCTCGATAGGCGTGCCGAGGAAACCGGCGATCGCCGTCGTGTTCAGGCAGCTCGTTCGGAACGGGAAGACGGGGAGGAGAGAACGCGAGAGCATGGGCATAATTCGGCTCGTAGGCGAGCTTCGGGAACGGATTTGCTGATTCAGCAAGACAGTCGAGCCAGGGCAGCCGTTTGCGGCGGCCGCCGTGTAGCGTCGCACTCGCGGAGGTTCTATGAGGCAGAGGGCAGGAAGCGGCGGACTTCTCAATCAACGGCTCCTCGGCGCCCCCGTCATGCTGAGTGGAGGCCCGTTCTCATCCGTCTTCAACCGCCCGACCTGGGCTCCCCCGGATCACTGGCGGGTCCGTGGTAGCGGAGTATGGGGCTTCCCCGAGCGATCCAAGAGGGTCCAGGCGGTTCTCCAGGCGTGTCGTGACCTTGGAATCCCTGTACTGTCACGAGGGTTCTTTTCTCCGGCGAACGCCGATGCCTACTGTGTGAAGGCGAGGTTCCTCGACGGCGGAATCGATGGTCAGACGGGGACTTACCTCAGCGGGCCCCGTGGTGTCTGGGTCCACGGGCGGAAGGCTGTTCAGCTTCTCGCCTTCACGATCGGGCTGAAACCGCATCCCGCCTGGCTCTCGAAGGGAACCCCGGCGACAGCTTGCCTGAATGGACTTCTCCGGGAGCTCGAGCTCGAGAACCTTGAGATGCCCTCCGATGCTTTCGTCAACCTCCCCAGGAGACCACTGGTCGCGATAGCGACAGAGGACGATGAGTGGACGGGCTAGTCAGGCTGCCATCTCCGAAACGCAGAGGAGCCTCGTAACGAGAGGAGCGATGAGCACTAGCGAAGCCAGAGAGTTCGTCTTCACGTCGGAGTCCGTCTCCGAGGGGCACCCCGACAAGGTCTGCGACCTCATCGCCGACTCCATCCTTGATGCCCACCTCGCTGGCGACAAGGATGCCCGCGTCGCCTGCGAGGTCCTGTGCAAGGGCGGAGACGTCGTCCTCGCTGGTGAGATCACCTCCCGGGCTACCGTCGACGCCTCCCGGATCGCGCGGGAGGCGATCCGGCGTATCGGCTACACCGATCCGTACGCGCCCTTCAATGCCGACGGGGTCGCGATCCAGGAGTTGATCTCGCTCCAGGCGACTGAGATCGGCATAGCTGTCGGCGGCGCCTCCAAGAAGGAGAGGCCTCAGGGCGCCGGCGACCAGGGGCTTATGTTCGGCTACGCCACCGACGAGACCCCCGAGCGGATGCCCCTTCCGATCCTCCTCGCCCATCGCCTCTCCGCGCAGCTCGCGAAAGACCGGCACGTCGGGCGCGTCGCCTGGCTTCGGCCCGACGCGAAGACCCAGGTGAGCGTCCGCTACCGCGAGGGCCGTCCCGTGCGGGTCGAGACCGTCCTCGTCAGCACGCAGCACGCGAAGGAGATAGGCCAGCCCGACATCGCGGCCTGGGTGAAGGACGACCTCGCCCCTCGCGCTCTCGGCGAGTGGCACAGGAAGGACCTCGAGCTCCTCGTAAACCCCTCGGGCTCCTTCGTCATCGGCGGCCCCTCAGCCGACGCCGGCGTCACCGGCCGGAAGATCATCGTCGACACCTACGGCGGCTTTGCTCGGCACGGCGGCGGCGCCTTCAGCGGCAAGGACCCGTCGAAGGTCGACCGCAGCGGCGCCTACTTCTGCCGCTGGATCGCCCGGCAGATCGTCGACTCCGGCCTCGCCCGCAGGGCCGAGGTCCAGGTCTCCTACGCCATCGGCCGCGCGGAGCCCGTCTCGACGATGGTCGAGACGTTCGGCACGGGCGACGAGGAAGCCGCTCGGCGGTTCGTGCAGGCGCAGGACTTCTCACCGGCCGGGATCGCGAAGCAGCTGAACCTCCTCCGGCCGATCTACGCGTCGACGACGAACTTCGGGCACTTCGGACGGAAAGGGCTTCCTTGGGAGGAATGAGGAGAAGGACCCTGCGGCCACGAAGGCTCGGGGGTGCCCCTCTCCAAACGTCCGAGGTAGCGGACATCATCTGACCGTCCCTCTGTCCGACGATGACCTCTTGTGATTCCCATGCTCCTCAAGGCAGCCCCTGCCGCCGCATCGATGTCCGGGTCCCGGCCGCTCCGCGTGCGATCCGTTCGACGTGCCTCTGGAGCGGCCGGCGGAGCCGAACGGAGCCTCGAGCCTGACGAGCGTAGCTCTTTGACCCGAGAGGAGTTGTCGCTTAGCCTCCCAGTTCGGCCAGCAGCGGATCGTCGGAAGCTGCCGGCCCCGGGAAGAGCAGTGTCGACCACACGCGAGAAAGCAGTGGACCGCGTCCCCGAGGAGTCGGCCGAGCAGGCTGCTGCCGGGAGAGTGGCTGTCGCCGCCGACGCCGGGACTCGGGCCAGGGCCTTCGAACCCACCGATCCCATCTACCCCCGGCTCCAGACCTGCGGCCTCCTTGCGGACACGATGGCGCTCCTGCTCGCAGAGGTGTCGGCCGGAACACCGCTCGCCGAAATCTCCCGCCGCGTCTCGGAGGGGTCGTTCCTTTCCCTCCGTTCCGCGAGCGGTCGCAAGTACGTCCTTGCCGCCCTGCGGGTCCGATATCTGAACGCCGCGCCGCCTCTGCCCAGCTACAAGGCCCTCTCGAGCTTCCTCGAGAAGGTCTCGAGCCCCCTCGCGCGCAACCAGGTCCTGCTCCCGTATCTCCTTCGTGGCGACACGGCGACCTACCGCGTGCTGACTCGCCTCGTTTTCCCTCTCATGCACAGCGGGAACGCCGTCCCTACGAGCGAGGTCGTGAGGGAGCTGGGGCATCTCTTCGTCGAAGAGCACCGGAAGCCCTGGAGCCCGTACCTACAACGCCGATGGGCGCAGGGCGCCGTGTCCGTGCTTCGGGACGTAGGGGCGCTCACCAGCGACGGCGGGCGCGAATCCCTCTCGGACTACGTCGTCCGACCCGAGGTCTTCTCGTTCCACCTGTGGGGTCTGTGGGCGTTCGGACGCAGGGGCCGCGACGTCTTCGATCCGGCCTTCTGGAAGCTGCTCCTGCTCGACGAGGCCGGAGCCCGCGAGGGCGTCCGGCAGGTCGCCGAGCGGCGCTGGTGGAAGATCAGCAGCGTCGGCGGTATCGACGAGGTGCACCCTACGTTCCCGTCACTCGAGGAGTGGATCGCACATGGCCTGGGATGACGACCGCTTCGATCGCTTCGTGGAAGCAAGCATCCGCATGGCGCGCGGCCAGCTGCCCGGATACGGCTACCGCCAGGTCATCCTCCCCTACGAGCCCAGCCTCGAGCTGACCTGTATCGACGAGCTGAGGAAGCTCCCAGGCCGGTTCCAGGGCGCCGGTTTCATGGCGAAGCTCATTCCACTTGCGCCGCTCGTGGCCGAAGCAATGAACCGGTTTGCTGGCCGGCCCCTGTCCGACTCCCGCGAGTACATGCGCATGGAGAGCGACCTCGGGAATCCCCGCCAGGGCCTCCTCGGAAGGACGCTCGACCTCCTCGAGCCCCAGATCTCATCCGCCGACCCGGAGACGACCATCGTCGTCCTATGCCGCCTCGGCGCCCTCTATCCGTTCTGCCACGTTTCCGCCCTTCTCGACGGGCTGCACGCGCGATCCGGCCAGACGACGCTCGCCGTCGTCTACCCAGGCTCCGCGGACGGTACGCAGCTGAGGTTCCTGGGCCTCCTCGATCCGACGGGCGGCTACCGCGGGCACATCGTCACCTGACGTCCGAGACACAGGGGAACCGAGATGCAGATCCGACAGCTCTTCGAGACGGACCGAGACCCCACGCGCTCCCTCAACGAAGTCATCAACACCGAAGGTGACCTCGACCCCCGGTCCGAGATCGACGAGTACGTCTTCATTCCGTCGACGAAGGAGTACCTGCGCACACTGATCGAGGGGGTTCTCGACACGGCGCAGGGGCACTCCCCAGACTGTCTTCGCGGCTGGATCTCGGGCTTCTTCGGCTCGGGCAAGTCACACTTCCTGAAGCTCTCGGCCGCCCTCCTCGAGAACCGCCTCATACGGCTTCCGGACGGCACACAGAAACGGGCGCTCGAATACGCCGTTGCCCGGCACAAGCTCGACCTTCCCTGGGAGCGGCTCGCCAGGGACTTCCGGATTCGCTCCGTCACGGTGAACCTCGCCCTGGCTCACGGCGGCGGGAAGCTCGCCCAGGAGACGCCCCTTCTCTACCGGCTGACGAGCGAGCTGAACCGGGCCGGCGGCCACTCGGCCGTGCCCCATATCGCCGCCCTCGAGCGCGAGATCAAGAAGCGGAAGAAGTGGGATGCGTTCCTCAAGGCCGTGAAGGACTACACCACCAGCGTCGAGGAGCGGCGGACCGACGGCACCCCCTACGAGTGGACGGACTCCGACGTCCGGGACTTCAGCTCGGAAGCCCATCGCATCCTCGAAGCGACGCTCCCGTCCGTCCTTCCCCAGTACACCAACGTCCGCGACTACCTCCGCGACCGTGAAGAAGAGAAACCGTCCCCTGAGTCCGTCGTCCAGCTCGCGCTCGACCTCGCGACGAGCCTCGACAAGGAGCTCGGGCGGGTCCTCCTCTGCGTCGACGAGGTCGCCCTCTACCTTCGCGGGAAGTCCGGAGGGTTCGACGGCGACCGCCTCCGCGAGATCCAGGGACTCGCCGAGACCGTCAAGGACAAGGGACGCGGCCGGGTCTTCCTCTTCGCCACCGCGCAGCTCCGCGTCGACACCATCGACGCCGAGTTCTCGAACCTCGCCGAGTACGTCGTCTTCCTGAGGGATCGCTTTCCCACCGGGGGACGCCTCAGCCTCGAAGAGCGAGACATCGACACCGTCGTCAGGGAGCGCTGGCTGAAGAAGCTGGAGGATGGCCCGGCCCTCGCCAGCCTGAAGAAGCTCGTCAAGGACTACGGCGGGCTCCTCGCGAACGCCGCGAAGCTCCGCGACGAGAACCTCGTGCGCGAGACGCGGCCCCTCACCGACGACGAGGCCGTCGTCGCGTACTACCCGTGCCTGCCCTTCCACATCCGGCTCCTCCAGTCGATTCTCGAGGCCCTCCGCGGGGACCGCCAGATCGACCAGACGGCAGCACAGAGCCGTGCGCTCCTGACCTCGATCCGCTCGCTCTTCATGGACCAGAACGGGGCGCGCCTCGCCGATGCCGAGATCGGCAGCCTCGTCACCTTCGACCTCGTCTACGACGTCATCCGGGACGTCGTCCGGAAAGCCGACAGCGCCACCGACCAGTGGATCAACGGCGCCATCGCCTCTCTCGGCAGGAGCGGGAGTGTCTCGATCGCCTCGGTCGCGAAGGTGATCTTCCTTCTCCAGCACCTCAACCCGCCGGCCCAGCGGCGCCTCCGGGTCTCCGCCGAGAACGTCGCGGCGCTCCTCTACCCCCGGCTCGGGACCATCTGGGAACCGCACCTCAAGGACGTCCGGGAGGCCTGCGAGAAGCTCGTTCACGAGCACTTCGTCGCCGACGAGCCCGAAACCGGATATCGCTTCTACCGCGAGCAGGAGCAGAGCTTCCAGAAAGAGGTGGCCACTCAGCCGGTCGACGAGGCGAAGCTCCGCGAGCTCCTCAAGTCGACGCTCCTTCAGGAAGCGAAGCTCGCCGGCCTCGACACCCTGCCCGTGAAGGGAGGGCACAAGCTCGACGTCGCCTTGCAGGTCCATCACACCCCGGCGACGCTTCCAAATCCCCTCGAGCCGGCCTCCGGCCTCGCGCTCCACTTCCTTCGGCCGTCGGAAACGGCCGCCCCGAAGCAGGTGAAGATCTGGGCTGCCAACTTCGCGTCGGCTCCGCACGTTGCGCTCTGGGTCCTTCCGGGCCTCTCCGACGCCGAGGATGTCGCCCGCCGTGCCCTCAAGCTCGAATCGGCCATCGACGCCCACGTCCAGAAGCACGGCCAGCAATCCCGGACCCTCCTGAAGAAGGAACAGCAGCGCCTCGGCGAGCTGAAGGAGAAGGCGGTTCCGGGAGCCGTCCGGCAGGCGCTCTCCTCCGGCACCCTCGTCCACCGCGGCCTCGACACCGCGCTCGCCACGTCGAGCCGCAAGCCCGCAGAGCTCTTCCGCGAGTCGATGAACGAGGCCGTCGCCCTCGTCTTCGAGCAGCTCGAGGACGGATGCGTCATCCTCGACGATCCGGCGCTGCGCAAGGTCCTCTCCTGGCGCCCACCCGCGCAGCAACCCGACTACTTCGCCACGCTGAAGCTCTTCGACGCCGGCGGCCAGCCCCTGCTCGACCGGCCCTTCCTCAAGGAAGTCACGCTCGCCCTCCAGGGGCGCCCCGAAGGAGAGCGCACGGGTAAGGCCGTCCTCGAGAAGCTCTCGCGCGCCCCGTACGGCTGGCCGGAGCGCGCCATCAAGGCCGGCGTCGGCGCGCTCCTCCGGGCGCGCCGCATCACCGTCCGGCTCCCCGACGGAGCCGTCCTCCGGAGCGAAAGCGACCCGAAGGCCGAAGGATGGCTCACGGGAACGCAGCAGTTCCACAAGTCGCTCCTCGAGCTCTCCGACCTGAATATCTCGGCTGAAGACCGCCAGCTCCTCCAGCGGCTCTTCGCGACGGCCTTCGAACGGCCCGGTCTCGACACGCTGGAAAGGCTCGAGAAGGAAGGCCCGGCGCTCGTCGCCAGCACGCTTTCGAGCGCCCGGGAAGCGCTCGCCGACCTCTCCGGCAGGGGCCTGCCCGGGGTCGACGTCCTCCAGCCGTTCGTCACGAACCTCGAGACCGCGCTCCAGCCGGACCTCGCCGCGGGCCAGCTGAAGGCGCTCGCGGCATTGCTCTCTCAGAAGCAGAAGGCTCTTGGCCCCACGGCCGACCCCGTTGCCGAATTCGAGCAGGGCGCCACCCTCATCCGGACCGTTTCCAGGCTCCGGGGCCAGGGGAAGCTCGGGCGGCTCGCACAGCTGAAAGAGAGAGCCGACAGCCTCTACCCCGCCTGGCTGGGGCGGTCCACAGGTGCTCCCGAGTCCATCCGTGCGGTTGCGGCAAAGCTCCGGGATCGGGCCGGCAGGATGTCCATGCTCTCCGAGGCCGACAGCCTCCTCTCGGACGATGGGGCCTGCTTCCAAGCGTTCGCGACCGATTTCGGTACCTGCCACAGGTCCAGGAGCGAGCGCCGAGGGCTCGCCACGTCCACGATCGAAGCGCACCCCCAGTGGCCCTCAGCCACGGCTGCCGCCCAGACAGAGATCCTCGCGAGCCTCGCCTTCTCGGAGTGCGGCGACGAGGAAGCGCTCACCCCGGCCACGGCACCCGACGGGCGCTGCCCGACCTGCCGGAGCGGCTACGGCGAGCTCCTCGACCACCTCGACCTGATCGACGCCCGGCAGGCAAAGGCTCTCGCTCGGCTCGATGCGCTCGGGGCGCCAGCGACACCCCCAGAACCGCCCGTCCCGGGGGAGCCCCCTTCACCGCCCTCCCCTCCGAGCCCTCCGGTCGGTGACACCGCCCCGAGAGTCACCATGAAGGTGAGGTCGGAAGCAGACCTGACGCAGCTCTTCTCAAAGGTTCGCGAGGCCGCAAAGGGGAGCCTCGGCAAGCCCCGCACCGTAACCGTCGTCTTCGGCGAGCCTGAGGACTAGACATGGAGAAGGCCCGGCGAGACGCACTCCGTGCCGTCGTCAACAAGACCCGCCGGTCGGTCGAGGAGAGCCTGGAACGACAGCTCTCGGCGTTCGGCCTGAGCTGCAAGAGCACTCCGATCCCGAGAGAGGACCTCGCCCTCCACCCGGCTCAGGAAGCGTTGTACCCGCGCCTTCTCGACGCCGTCCGGCGTCAGGGGCGGGCCGTGGGGGCGGACGGCCAGATCACACCCCAGGCCGTCACCCGCTTCGTCAGGGAGACCGGCGGCACCTGGATCAACCGCCTGGCCGCTCTCCGGGCCCTCGAGGCTCGCGGCCTTCTTGCCCCGGCCGCAGCGTTCGTCGCGGATGAATACGGCGGAGGCTCGCCCCGCGCGGCCCGAATTCGGGAGGAGGCCGCCGCCAAGGGCAAGACCCTCACCCGGGACGAGGCGCTGCGAGCCGGAATCGAGAGCGCCTGCCGCGAGCTCTCGGAGAACGTCGGAGTTCTCTTCGACCTGACTGACGAACAGAGCCTTCTCTGGCCAGACGCGTCCTCGCTCAAGGAGATCCTGGGGCTCTTCTCCGTCGACGTGCCGAACGAAGACTGGCGCGAGCCGGACGTCCTCGGGTGGGTTTACCAGTACTACAACACCGAGGCGAACGCGGAGCTGAAGAGACGGAAGGCCCGGACGACCGGATTCCAGTACACGGCGGACGACATCCCGATCGCCAACCAGTTCTACACGCCCCACTGGGTGGTCCGCGTCCTGACCGACAACACCCTCGGCCGCCTCTGGCTCGAAAGCCGTGAGCGGGTGCCGCTCCTCGAGGCATCAGCCCCGCGGGCCGGCGAGGCGCAGGAAGCGAAGCCGTCCCACACCCTTCGCGAGACCCGGATCGGCATTCCCCACGCAGGCGATGCCCCCGACGCGTTTCGGGCGTGGCTGAACGGGACCCCCGACCCGATCGCCGGGGAGACCGTCGACCAGCTCTGCCGCTTCCTCGTCCCTCTTCCCTCCCGGCCGATTCCGCGACCACGGAAGCGGGCACGCGAGCTCCGCGTGATCGACCCGGCCTGCGGCTCCGGGCACTTCCTCCTGTACGCGTTCGACGTCCTCTTCGCCATCTACCGCGAGGACGAACCCGACCTCGACCCTCGCGAGATCCCGGCGCTCATCCTCCGGAACAACCTCTTCGGCATCGACATCGACCTTCGGGCGGCCCAGCTTGCGGCCTTCGACCTCTACCTGAAGGCCCGCGAGACCCTGTTCGCCATCGACCCCGATGCAGCGCTGACAGTTCAGCGCCTGAACATCGTCATCGCCGACGCCCATATCGGAAAAGACCCCCGCCGGGAGACCTTCCTCGACCGCTACAAGGACGACCCCGAGATTCGCCAGCTCTACTCCAAGGTCCTCGAGGCCCTCGACAACACGAACGCACTCGGAAGTCTCATCAAGGTGAGGACCGAGTTCGAAGGGCTGTTCCGGGGTGTACAGGAGGCACAGGGCCGAAAGGCGAAGGCACAAGAGGCCGCATGGAGCGCCTCGGGGCAGCTGACGCTCGTGGACGGCGGACCGCAGGTCAAGTTCGAAGAGAAATTCCGAAGCCACTCAGGTCGGCAGTGGACGCTCGACGAGCTTCTCGAGGAGCTTCGCGGCTTCGAGAGCGAGGTGGCTCCCGGGCAGGACATCGGGGCGAGGCTCTTCTACACCGACCTGGAGAGAAGTGTCGGTCTACTGTCCCTGCTCTCTCAGCAGTACGACGTCGTCTTGATGAACCCGCCGTATGGCGACATGCCGCCAGAGGCGAAGGACTACTGCCAGGGGAATAGAAGCCAGGGCATCGAAGCGCACTACCCGAGGACTCACGTTGACCTCTACGCCGCGTTCATCGAGCAGTCGTTCGACATCCTCTCGCCGAACGGGTTCCTTGGTGCCCTCGTCCCCTGGACCTACACCTACCTCTCCACCCTGAAATCCGTCAGGATGGAGATTCTCTGCGGCGAGGCGAGACCCGAGTTCCTGCAGGAGTACGGCTACGGAATCCTCGACGGTGCAACTGTAGGGACCGTGGGAACCGTCGCGAGGAAGCTCGTGCCCGCGACCAGCGCTGACGCCCTGGATCACGTTTGTGCCTTCGAGCGCCTATCAGGCAAGAAGAGAGACTGGGAGAAGGAGGATGCCTTCCGCTCGACCCTCCCGGATTTCATTGCCACGGGTCCGAGCTACGGGATCGACTGGTTCACGGCCCGCCTCCGGAGCCTCCAGGACGTTCCTGGAATGCCGTATGCGTTCTGGGCGACCGACTCACTTCGGGCGCTGTATCGGCAGCTTCCGCCTCTCGACGTCGAGCAGAAGGACGTCGTGGTTTCCGGACGCCCTACAACGAAGATCGCTGATGTCCGGGTTGGCCTGCAGACATCCGACGATCCGCGTTTCCTGCGGTACTGGTGGGAAGTCCCCCGGGATTCGGTCGGGCAGGGGAAGCGCTGGGTGCCCTTCGTCAAGGGCGGGAAGCAGGTTCGCTTCTATACGCGTGTCGACCTCGTGGTGAACTGGGAAAGCGACGGAGCGGAGATCCGGGACTCTGGGAGAGCGGTGATCAGGAATCCCTCCTACTACTTCCGACCCGGGGTCACTTGGCCCCCTGCGAGCTGGCGGATGCGTCGCTTCGGGTCGTTCTCCAACGAACACATCTTCGGCCACAAGGGCTGCTGCATCTTTCCTACGAGCATGAAGCCCCAACCCCTGCTAGGCCTGTTGAACTCATCTCTTGGAACGGCACTAATGCTCATACAAACGCCGGAACGAATGTGGGAGGTGGGTCGAGTCGCAGCGATTCCTATTCCCGTAGACCGGCTGTCGGGTTCCGGGCTTTCAGAGAGAGTCGAGGAGACGGTCCGTCTGGCGCGAAGTGCACATATTGGAGACGAGACGTGCCGCGATTTCGATCGGCCCTCTCTGAGCGTGGTGCTGGAGAATGCGCTCGATTTGGAAGAAGGACCCTGTCTTGAGCTCCGGCAGCTCCTGGAGACTGTGTGGAGCGCCAGGCTCGTTAGCGAAGCAGGCGTCAGCGCGAACATCAGCGCCCTCGATGAGGCTGTTTTCGATCTGTATGGCGCGTCACCTGGAGACCGGGAACTGGTCCGGGCGGAGGTCCAGCGGCGGGAATCGGGAGCATCCGTTCTCGTGGATGACGCGGAGGCCGAGACGCCCGATGGCGCGGATGATGATGTTTCTGACGGCGAATCGGAGCAGGCTCCCGGCGGTCTTGACACTTCGCGAGGCAGAGACCTCACGGCTCGCTGGCTGTCTTACTACCTGAAGGAGACGATCGAAGCCGACGAAGACGGAATCGTCCCGGTCGCCTCTACTGGCATCGAGCCGAGCCTCCTGCACCGCCTCCGCGAGACGATGCAGAGGGGCCTCGGGAAGGAAAGGGCCCAGGCCCTTGAAGCTCATGCCCCGGCCTACCTCGGGACCAGGAGCCTCGATGAGTGGCTCTCCATCTCGCGCGATGAGACCGTAGAGATTGATGGATCGAAGTCGAAGCTGCCTGTCGGATTCTTCCCGTGGCACGTTCGGCTCTACCGGAACCGCCCCATCTTCTGGCTCCTCACCTCGGAAGGATTCGAGCGTGGAAAGGTCCGGCTTACGTTCAGGGCCTACATTCACTACCTGAAGCTCACGCCTGACACCCTGCCGAAGGTCCTCTCTCACTACCTAGAAAACGACATTTCGGCCGCGAACGATGCGTGGAGAGACGCCAGTGCGAAGGCCGAATCCCTCGAAGGGAAGACACGCGTCGGAGCGGAGCGCGAGGCCAACGAGTGGCTCCAGACCCTCGATGCACTGAGGCGGTTCGAGAAAGCCATACGGGAGGTCATCGCAGGACCGGAACGGGCCGAGAGGGTTCCCGCATCGGCGAAGTGGCTCCCGCGGACGATCGCCGCCGTTCGTGGCGGCCAGGACCTGGGCCACGGCTACCAGCCGGACGTCGACTTCGGCGTTCGCGTGAACATCACCCCGCTCGTCGATAAGAAACTCCTGCCCCGGATCGTCCTGAAGAAGCTGGGAGGCTGATGTGCTGAAGCGACTGCACCTGAAGAACTTCAAGGGATGGGAGGACACAGGCTCCCTGGAGCTGGCGCCGATCACCGTTCTCTTCGGCTCGAACAGCTCGGGCAAGACGAGCCTCCTCCAGTCACTCCTCCTCCTGAAGCAGACAGCCGCGTCGGCAGACCGAAAGCGGGTCCTTCACACGGGAGACATGACGTCTCTCGTCGATCTCGGCACGCCCCAGGACATCGTCCACGGGCACGACACGGGCCGCGTGGTCGATTTTCAGCTGGCGTGGCAGCTCCGGCAGCCGATCGAGGTCCCCAAAGCCCGCCCCGATCAGCTCCAGTTCCAGCTCGGCGTCGGTCTCAGCTCCGAGGGCACTGCGCACGTTCAGGCATTCCGATACCGCGCGCAAGATGGCCTCGACGTCGGCATGACGCGGCGGGAGGACGGGAACGGGTACGACTTTCACAGCACGCCGAACCTCACGCGGCGTCAGGGGCGGCCGCCGGCGGCGATGCCGGACCCGATCCGGTTTTACGGCTTCCCGAATGAAGTCTCGAACTTCTATCAGAAGGCCGACTGGCTCTCCGACCTGACGCTTGCGCTCGAGAGACAGCTCGACAGCATCCAGTACGTCGGGCCTCTTCGTGAGTACCCGTCCAGGAGCTACCTCTGGTCGGGAGAGAAGCCCGGGAGCGTGGGCACACGCGGCCGCGATGCAATCGCTGCGCTTCTCTCGGCCCGAGCCGAGAACAAGACGATTCCTCGGGGCGAAAAGCAGGGCCGACGGTACGACGCGTTCGAGACCGTGATCGCGAGATGGCTGAAGGAGATGCGGGTCATCGACTCCTTCAGGGTCGAGCGGATCGCGAAGAACCGAAAGGACTACGAGGTCCGGGTCAAGCGAACGCCCAAATCGGCCGAGGTCCTGATCACGGACGTCGGCTTCGGCGTCTCGCAGCTCCTGCCGGTTCTCGTGGAGTGCTATTTCGCGGAAGCGCGGTCCACCGTGATCTTCGAGCAGCCCGAGATCCACCTTCACCCCCGCGTCCAGGCGGACCTCGCGGACGTCCTCGTCGACGCGACGAAGCGCTGCAACGTCCAGTTCCTGGTCGAGAGCCACAGCGAGCACTTCCTCCGCCGCCTGCAGCGCCGGGTGGCCGAGCACGGCGTCGACGAAAAGGGAATCGCGCAGGACGAGGTCGCTCTCTACGTCTGCGACGTCGTGGACAGCCAGTCTCGGATCGAGCGGCTCCAGGTGGACGAGTTCGGGAACATCCGGAACTGGCCGAAGGACTTCTTCGGCGACGAGGTGGGCGACCTCAACGCGATGGTGGACGCGGCGATGCGACGCCAGGAGGCGCCGTGACGGGCTGCGTCGTCGACACGAACGTCGCGATCGCCGCCAACGGCAGGGCCGCTTGCCCCCAGGCTTCTCCCGAGTGCGTCAAGGCCTGTGTCGGTGCCCTGCTCGAAGTCCTCAGCGACCGGCGAAGGCTCGTCCTCGACGACCGGTGGCGGCTCATCGCCGAGTATCGGCACAAGCTCTCCGCGTCGGGCCAGCCGGGGATCGGCGACCGGTTCCTGAAGTGGGTCCTGACGAATTACGCGAATCCCGCGCGTTGCGAACGGGTGGCCGTTCACGAGGCCGGGTCGGGTGAGGAGTTCGAGGAGCTGCCGCCGGAGGTCTCCAATATCGCGGACCCCTCGGACAGGAAGTTCCTCGCCGTCGCCGCCGCGCACCCGGACCGGCCTCCGATCCTCGAGGGGGTCGATTCGAAGTGGTGGGGCTGGAAGGAGACGCTCGCCAGCCATGGACTGACGGTGGAGTTCCTCTGCCAGAAGGAGCAGGAGGAGACGTTCGCGAGGAAGTTTCCGGGGTCCGCGTCCGGAAAACCGAGCCAGTAGGAATGGACTTCTTCCGGTTCCCGCGCACGCCGCATCTCTTCTGGCAAGGGAGCGAGCCGCCGAGGGGGGACAAGCTCCTCACGGCGGACGAGGCCGACCGCCTGCTCCGGCGGCCGGTCACCGTGGAGGAGAAGGTGGACGGCGCGTGCATCGGGTTCTCCCTCGATCCGGCCGGACGCATCCGGGTCCAGAATCGTGGGAGCTTCCTCGAGCCGGGTGGTGCGCCTCAGTTCCGGCCCCTCCGGGCGTGGCTCGCACCCCGCGAGCTCGCCCTCGCAGAGGCGCTCGGGCCGGGCTTGGTCCTTTTCGGAGAATGGTGCTACGCGCGGCACAGCGTCGCGTACGACGTCCTGCCGGACTGGTTCCTGGCGTACGACGTGTACGACGCGGCCGCCGGCCGCTTCTGGAACCGTCGACGCCGCGACGCCTTCATCCACCGGCTCGGCCTCACGTCCGTTCCGATCCTGGCCGAGGGAGTATTCGACCGTCAGAGTCTCCGCACTCTCTGCGGGCCGTCCCGCCTGGGCTCGACACCGGCGGAAGGGGTTTACCTCCGGTGGGATGACAACGATTGGCTCGCTGCCAGGGCGAAGCTCGTCCGCCCCGGCTGGATGCAGGAGGACGAGGGCCACTGGAGCAGCCGACCGCTGGAACCGAACCGCCTCGCCGCCAACCGCGAGGGCGGCGTCTCTCCGGGAGCCTCTCTATGACCGATCTCCTCCGTCAGCATCTCGGCTATCGGCTGCAACAGCTTTTCGACCAGAAGCGTGTCGTCGTCTGGGCCGACGCCCCGGGGCATCTCGAGCCCCTGCTGCGCGACGTGATCCCGAAGGACGTGCGGATGCCGAAGCTCGAGGGGAACCTCCTCTCCCTCCGGCAGGAGATGGACCGCGAAGACCCGTGGCTGGAGCGAAAGTGGCTCCTCTACGTTCCGCGCCTGCCCGAGGGAGTCGGTCTCGAGTGGATCGCGGACTACACACAGGGCTTCTCCGCCGTGGAGCAGGGTGACCTTTGCTGGGCCCTTCACGAGTTCTTCCACCTCCTCGACTCGCCCGACGTCCGCTCGATCCTCAGCGGGCCTACTGCCGCCCGGCTCGCCGTGGACTTCGGGCGGTACGTCCCTCAGTCGAAGGGGCAGCTGGCCGAGGAGGACGTCGACCTCGCCCTCTTCCGCGCAGCGCTGGAGCTTCCCGGGAAGACCGGGATGGACGTCGTCGTTCGATACCTCGCACTTCCCGACGTCGGGAAGGCACTCGATGTTGCCGGGCTACTCCCGCTCCTCACGTCGTTCGTGAAGCGCTTCCTCGGCCTGCGCCGCCACCTCGTGGACGGCGCCGGGCCCGAGAACGGTCCTCTCGCACGATGTCTCGTGGCCTCGGCTCTCGTGGAAGCGAAAGCATCGGAAGCGAAGCCCCTGTCGAACCATCTGCCTCAGGAGAGCTTCCGGCCGGCGTGGCGAGAGGCCCTGGAGAAGGGCTTGAACGACCCCGCGCTCGCGAAGCCGCTGGCTTCGGCCATAGACGCGGCGCTGAAGAGCTCCGACCTCCTGACCGAGCTTTCGGATCCGGTCTCCCTCACCCGTGGGCCCGCACTGGCGATCCTCGATCGGAGGATTCAGAAGCTCTTGCTCGAGCGCCACCCCGCCGCATTCTCCGAGGCGCCAGCCTGGTGGCAGATGGTTGCCGACGTGGCGGAGGCCCGAATCCCGGCTCACGCAGCGGGTTCGGAGGGAGCCTGGACCTGGAAGGGCGTGCAAGCTGCGGCGAACCTCGTTCTTCGGGCCCGCACGCGCCTTTCCGACCTCGTGGGGTATCCCGCAGCCTGCTTCCCGCGCCTTGCGGAGGAATACGCGCGTGACAGCGGGGGCGACTGGGAGATCGATGCCCTCTACCGGTCGCTGCCTCAGGGCGCGCACAAGCTCGAGGAGGGCTTTGACCGGTGGCTCTTCACCCCCGCACGGGAGGCCTACCAGCAGTGGGTCCGGGAGGCGACCCGACGCTTCGTCGAGGCGAGAGAACGCGAGTCGAGCCCCGGGCCGAAGGCGCTTCTCCCTCAACGCCGCTTCTGGAGCGAGATGGTCGACAGGGGCGGCAAGCGGGCCGTGCTCATCGTTGACGCGCTCCGCGCGGACCTCGCCCATTCGTTGGCTGCGCAGCTCCGGCAGTCAGGCCGGACGGTCGAGACGCAGATAGCTCTGGCGGAGCTGCCGACCCGGACCGAGATTGGGATGGCCGCGCTCCTGCCGCGGGCGGATCAGGAGTTCCGGGTCGACGTCGAGAAGGGGAAGCTCGTCCCCTCGATCGGCTCTGCGCGACTTCCGAGCGTGAACGAGAGGACGAAGCACCTCGAGTCGGCCTCCATCCAGATGGGAAGGAAGGTCACGCGGAACGAGGTCGGGGAGTTCCTGAAGGGCGGGGCAAAGCTCCTTCGCTCCTGCGCGGATAGGGGGGCGACGGCTGTCGCCTTCACGACCGACCTCGATGATGGTGGTGAGCTGGCGGCACGCGTGTCGTTTCGGCTCTTCGACGAGATCCTCGGGACCTGCGCCGAGTTCGTGGACGCCGCTCTCGCGGCCGACTTCGAGGAGGTCGTCGTCGCGGCCGACCATGGATTCCTCGTTCGGAGCGAGGACGGGGCTGAGCCGGGCGTTCTCGGTGTTCGGGAGACGACCGATTCGTTCACGCGGAGCCTTCGCTACGCCGCAGGTGCCGGCGAGCCGGGCCCGAACATGGTTGCTTTCAACGCCGGACAGCTGGGTCGGGAAGGGGTCACCGCCTACGTTCCCCGGGACAGCGCCTGCGTTGCCCTCCAGGGTGGGCCGGGCCTGTTCGTTCACGGCGGACTATCGCTCCAGGAGGCGGTCCTCGTTTTCCTTCGGGTTCGGCGGGATACCGCTGCGACGGCGCCACTTCACGTGAGGCTCACGGGTCCCGAGAAGGTGAGCAGCCTGACGTTCAAGGTGGCCATCGTCGTGCCCGGTGTCGACCTGCCGCTGCTCTATCCGCCCAAGTCGGTCATCGTGCGCGTCCTCGGTGCGACCTTGCAGTCCGTCTTTGCGTCCCCGCCTCTCTCCATCGAGGCTGGATCCGGCGAGAACCGCACCGACGTCGTCGTGGTCGTTCCAAACGGGGGTAGCTACTCGGTAGTTCTCGTCGACGCGGAGAGCGAGCGACGGCTTTCCTCGTTCCCGGTGACAGTGGAGGTTCTCGGCGATGACTTCGGATTCTGAGCAGACTGCGGCCCCCTCGAGGCGCGACGCGCTCGACGACAAGGTCCTCGAGCACTTCCAGGGGAAGGTCGTCCGCAAGGACCTCGTCCTGCCTCTGAAGGGTGAGTACCAGGTTCCGAACTACGTCCTAGAGTTTCTCCTCGGCCGGTACTGCGCCTCGACCGACGAGGACGTCATCGCCGGTGGCCTGCGCGAGGTCGAGAAGATTCTTCGGGATCACTTCGTTCGGAGCGAACAGGCGCCCCAGGTTCAGGCCCTCGTCCGGGAGAGAGGGCGTTACAAGCTCATCGACAAGGTCAAGGTTCGCCTCTCGCCGAAGGAAGACCGGTTCTGGGCCGAGCTGGTCCAGCTCCGCGTTTCCGAGGCAAGCATCGCTGACGCCCTGGTGTCCCGGTATCCGAGGCTCCTTCTCGGCGGCTGCTGGGCCCAGGTGGAGCTTTCCTACGCACCGGAAAACCTCGTGAAGGGCTCTGTCTTCCCATTCGTCATCGACCGGCTGTCACCGATCCAGGTCGAAGCCGGGGGCCTCGACGAAGTGCGCGAGAAGCGAAGGTCCTTCACGGCCACGGAGTGGAAAGCCCTGACTCTCAGGAGCCTAGGGCTGGATGCCGCGCTCTTCACTCCCCGCCAGATCGACCTCTGGCTGCTTCGTCTCGTGCCGTTCGTAGAGGACAACTTCAACCTCGTCGAGTTCGGCCCGCGAGGAACGGGCAAGAGCTACTGCTACCGGGAGTTCTCCCCGTACGCGATCCTGATCTCGGGCGGCGAGACCTCCGTCGCCAACCTGTTCGGGTCGAACGTCGGGCGGGCCATTCAGACGGGTCGCGTCAGCCAGTGGGACGTCGTCACGTTCGACGAGGTGGCCGGCCTCGCAAAGATCAGCGACCCCCAGCAGGTCCAGATCTTCAAGGACTACATGGAGTCGGGCACCTATTCCCGTGGGAAGGACCCGATTTCGGCGAATGCCTCGTTCGTCTTCGAGGGAAACCTCGACGTGGACGTCGACGTCGCTCTCCGAACCTCTCATCTCTTCTGCCCGTTCCCCCTGAACATCCGGAACGACCGGGCCTTTCTCGACCGCGTCCACGCCTATCTCCCCGGCTGGGAGATGCCCCGGATGCGGACGGAAATGCTGACGGGGCATCACGGATTCATCGTCGACTACCTCGCCGATCTCTGGCGTCAGCTGCGCGGGACGTCGTACGCCAACGCCATCGACCGTTTCTTCCGCCTCGGCCCGGCCCTCGATCGAAGGGACGACAAGGCCATCCGGCGGACGGCATCGGGTCTCTTGAAGCTCGTCTACCCGGGCGGAGAGTTCGAGGCGGACGACGTCCGCTGGGCGCTGGAGCTCGCGCTCGAGATGCGGCGCCGGGTCAAGGAACAGCTGAAGCGGATGGGCGGTATCGAGTTCTGGCAGACCGGTTTCACCTTCTCTGGCGAAGACGGCGTGGAGCGCGAGGTCGTACCGCCAGAACGCCCGTCCGGAGGCCTCCTTTCGCCGGAGGACGTCCCGCCCGGCCGAATCCACGCGATCGGCCGAGACAAGAGGGATCGTCGACCCTGCGTGTTCCGGATCGAGGCCGAGCTCGTTCCGGGAAGCGGGAAGGCCCTGCTCACGGGTGCCAGGTCCACTTCCGCGTCGGACGCATTGAAGGCGGTTCACGATCACATCCGCAATCACCTGACGGAGCTGGGAATCCCGAAGGCTCGCCTGGACCGGGACATCCACGTGCAGCTCCTGAACCCGATGGAAGCGATCGAGCCCTCGCAGATCGGGATGGGTCTCTTCATCGCCATCGTCTCCGCGCTATCGGGGCGGGCGCCGTATCCGGGTCTCGCCGTCGTGGGAGACATGAGCGTGCAGGGCGCCATCCTCGAGCCCGATGCGATCGGGGAGATGGTCCTGCTCGCGAGGGAGGGCGGTGCGAGTCGGCTCGTGACCCCGGCCGGAACTCTCGGCGACATTGCCGGCCTTCCGCCGGGTCTGACCGAGGGAGTCGGGATCAACGGGTACGAGTCATCGGTGACGGCCGTGGAAGTGGCGCTGGCCGCGTCCATCCATGAACGGAAGCCCGAGACCCTGAGCGTGTGAGGAGCAGGGCCGTGTGCATGGATCGATTCTCGTAGACGAGGTGGTTTGGTCTCCATCGCGGGCAGGTTCCCGTGAGGCGGATGGGCAATGAGCAACGTGGACTTCCGGGAGATCGCGGACGGGGTCGCTACCGGTTCGGAGTCCAAGTGTTCGACTCCGAATGCGAACAAGCTCATCCGAGCCTTGCTCAAGGCAGATCCTATGGAGGTCTCGGACTCCATCTGTCCCCCATCCGGACCAACCATGCCGGCGACTCCGCCCTTCGCGGAGGAACGGAGGTCCCGATGCTCAA
>JADHEF010001119.1_pt1 | contig 19422 bp, 14 predicted proteins | sample 8952391 | NCBI WGS metagenome assembly JADHEF01 (sample SAMN16124439, study PRJNA663245) | bioreactor sludge metagenome | isolation source: sludge (nitrite) | place: India:Bengaluru | collected 2019-02-28
CGTTCAGCGTCCGGCCCGCCGGCAACGCACCGGCCGTCACCACATACGAATACGGTGCGGTGCCGCCCGTGGCCACCAACGTCTGGCTGTACGCCACACCCGCGGTCGCCGCCGGCAATGCTGTCGCCGCAGGCGCCAGGCTCAGCGTCGGGGCCGCGATGGTAACAGTGTATGCGCGGGATCCAGTGAAGTTGCCGGCATCGGTCGCCTGAACCGTGAAGTTGAACGTACCGGCCGTCGTCGGCGTGCCCGACAACTCGCCGGTGGCCGTGTTCAGCGTCAAGCCCGCCGGCAGCGAACCGGCCGCCACCGCATAGGTATATGGCGCCGTGCCGCCCGTGGCCGTCAGCGTCTGGCTGTAGGCCGTTCCGGCCGCCGGATTGGCCAAACTCACCGGGCTCAACGCGATGGTCGGTGCTCCCACTTTCACGCCCGCCGTCGAAGCGACGCTGTTCAACGTGAGTGTGGCATCCGTACCGCCCGCATTGCTGATACGCCCGCCGTCGAGGGTCAACGCGCCGATGCTGATGCCGTCGGCGTCGGTTTGCCCGGGCAAGACCGTGTAACGGAACAAGGTCGCCATCGTGCCACCTCCGGAGAGGTACGTGGCCCACACGGTCTGGCTGCCGATCGTGATCGCGATCCGGGGCGTTCCGCCGGCGGTATTGACCGTTACGGGCGAATCCCAGTTGACGATGAAATCCAGGTTCTGGCCTGCGGCATACGTCCCCGCCGCCGGAACGCCCACGCTCACCACGGCCGGGCCAGGGCCCGGCGTCACGCTGTTGCTCGCCGCCGAAGCCGGCCCCGTCCCGGCGCTGTTGGTCGCCGTCACGGTGAAGGTGTAGGCCGTGCCGTTGATCAACCCGGTCACCGTGCAGGGCGAACTGGCGCAAGTTCCGATAAAACCGCCCGGATTGGACGTGGCCGTGTAACCGGTGATCGTCGCACCGCCATCGCTGGCCGGCGCGGCGAATGCCACCGAAGCCTGTGCATCTCCCGCCATGGCCGTGCCGATGGTTGGCGTCCCCGGCACGGTGACCATGGACACCGCATGCGTGCCGCCGCCGGTGTAACCACCGCTTAGCGCATTGCCGGCGGCATCCTGGATGCCGGTACCGCTGGCCTTCATGTCGACCCGCAGCGTACCGCTGCCGCCGATGCCGTTGACCGTGACGGTATAGATTCTGTTGTCGGCAGTCATCACGCTGGCAACGCTGCCCTGCGCCGTGCCGCTGGCAGTCAGGACGAAATCGCCAAGGTCCACGCCGGTCACCGGCTCGCTGAAGGTGACGGTGTAGTCCACCGATGTGGCCGATGCGCTCGCCCCGGAATCCGGGACGCTGCCGGTGGCGACAGGCGCCACACCGTCGATCACCAGGGCCTTGTTGGCCCCAAGCGAGCCAGCCGCGCCGGGCGACGGCAAGGTCAGGTTGGCGTCGAAGGTGTTGTCGCCGTTGCGGATCGTGCCCCCGTTGAGCGCCAGCGCAGAGGTGCCGGCGTAGTCCAGATCGGCACTCTGGTCGCCGATTTGCACGGTGTAACGGAAAGTGAGCACCGAACTGCCGCTGCCGCTCAGGTACACGGCCGCACGATCGACGGCGCCGGTCTCCAGCAGCAGTGTCGGCGTGCCGGTCACGGTGACCGTCTGATCGAAGGTGGCGGTGATGTCGAGGACATCCCCGGCCTTGTAGCTGCCGTTTGGCATGGCCGAACCAACGCCGGTGACGGCCGGAGCGGCCACGTAGGTGTACTGATCGGGCGCGCCGGTGGCGCTGGTGCCGCCGGACGTGGTGACTCTCACGTCCACCGTGCCGGCGCTGCCGGCCGGGGCCGTGGCGGTGATCCGGGTATCGCTGACGACGGTGACCCCGGTGGCGGCCGTGTTGCCGAACTTCACGTTGGTCGCGCCGGTGAACCCGGTGCCGTTGATCGTCACCGTGTTGCCGCCCGCCGTGGGGCCGGATGAAGGCAGCACGCTGTTGACTGCCGGCATGGCCGCGCCCGCCGTGCTGTCACCACTGAGGCCCACGATATCGATTCCTTGGAGATCGCTGCTGGCGTGGCCGACCAAGCGGATTTCATCGACGGCCAATGGCGCGCCGGGCGCCGGGCCGGAAAACAGGTCACTGCCGGCCACGTCTATCCGGCTGCCGCTGATTTCGCTGCCGGATTTATAGAACCGCACACTTACACCACCGAAATAGCCACCTGTGATCGCGATGGTATTGACGGTGAATGCGGCAGCATCGCCACGTTTGAACGTGACCAGATCGACATCCGCAGCTCCCTGCGAGTCGATGCAGATGGCTCCAGAGATGACGGCGCAATCGACGTTGCCGCTGTCCCTCGTCAACCTCGCGGATCCATTGCCGGTGGCAACGACAAACTGATCCCCGCCCAGTGTCATGGTGAAAGACGCAATTCCGTCCCTGACGCCCGAGTCAGGCAGCGCAGGCGTGGTGGCCGGCCAGACGCCATTGCTGACACTGAAGGCCCCTGCCCACGCCGAGACCGGTGCGCACAGCGCCCACAACAGCAGCACTACACCCCAGAAAAACCGGCGCGCCCCGCCCCCCGACCGGCGGCACACAGCCGCCATCGTACTTACCTGATGCATTACGCCCCCTGGATTCTTTGATGGATCCCACACACCGGCCACCAGCGCTCACGCAATGCCACCTGCCGGCCACAACACGCAGTATCGAACTTTTACGGCATATACCGGAATAACTTGAACAATCCCATCACGCCCGGACATTTCCCTGATGCCCCCGGCATGCCCCTGTCGGCACGGATGCCGCCACACACCAACTTGGATGCGCCCGCAATCTGACAGACAACCCGCCTTCTCGAATCACCACACCCCGGTATTGGGCATCGACGCCCACGGTTCGGCCGGCGGCAAGGCATCGCCCTTCTGCAGCAGCTCGATGGAAATCAGGTCCGGGCTGCGCACGAAGGCCATGCGGCCATCGCGCGGCGGGCGGTTGATGGCGATGCCCATGCCCTGCAGGTGCGCGCACAGGACGTAGATGTCGTCGGTCTCGAAGGCCAGATGGCCGAAGTTGCGGGCACTGCCGTAATCCTCGTCCGAGCCCCAGTTGAGGGTCAGCTCGACTTCGGCCTCGGGATTGGCCGGCGCGGCGAAATACACCAGCGAGAACTTGCCGGCCTCGTTGTCGATGCGACGGGTCTGGTGCAGGCCCAGGCCTTCGGTGAAGAACTTCGAGGTGGCGTCCAGGTCGCGGACGCGCAGCATGGCGTGCAGGTATTTCATGCCGAGGATCTCCGGTACGGCGCGCCGGCGGCGCGCGGGGAAACGGGACGCGGCGCCGACAAGGCCGCCACGGGAGGCGGGCACCTTAGCGTCTGCGGCCGGATCGGTCGAGGCGCGGCATGGCAACGCCGTATCCCGGCCAGTACCCGCAACCGCACCGCGTCAATCGAGAAACAGATCCGGCAGCAGCGGTGCCGACGGGTCCACCGCATAACCGGACAGATCGGTGATGCCGGCCTGCGCCAGCACCTCGTCGTCGAGCAGGAACTGCCCGTGGAAACCGGCTGCCGGCCGGACCAGCACCGCATGCGCGGCATCGGCCACGATCTCCGGGCGGCGGCCGTTGGCGGCGGACACGCCGGGGATCATGTTCATCGCGTCGGTGGCAATCAGCGTGCGCGGCCACAGCGCGTTGACCGCCACGCCCTGCGGGCCGAACTCGGCCGCCAGCCCGAGCGTGACCAGGCTCATGCCCATCTTGGCCAACGTGTAGCCGGTATGCGGGCCCCACCACTTCGGGTCCAGCGACGGCGGCGGGCACAGGGTCAGGATGTGCGGATTGGGCGCGTTCAACAGGTGTGGCAAGCAGGCCTGCGCGCACAGGAAGCTGCCGCGCGCGTTGACCTGCTGCATCAGGTCGAAGCGCTTGATCGGCGTGTCCAGCGTGCCGCGCAGCCAGATGGCACTGGCGTTGTTGACCAGGATGTCGATGCCGCCGAAGGCATCCACCGTGGCGGCGACGGCGGCGCGCACCTGGTCTTCCTCGCGGAAGTCGCACTTGAGCGCCAGCGCGCTGCCGCCGGCCTGCTCCACCGCTGCGGCCGCGCTGTGGATGGTGCCGGGCAGCTTGGGGTTGGCCACCGCCGACTTGGCGGCGATGGCCACGTTGGCACCGTCGCGCGCGGCACGCAGCGCGATGGCCAGGCCGATGCCGCGCGAGGCGCCGGTGATGAACAGGGTCTTGCCTGCAAGTGAGGTCATGTCGGGCTCCCGGGAATGGAATCGTCAGGGCCGCCGGCACCACGCCGGCGCAGCTGCCGGGCATAGCGGCGCAGCATCAGCGGCACGATGAGGCGATGCACCGGATCGACCGGCAGCATGTAGAGGCGGCCGAAGCAGGTCGGCTGCTCGACCACGGTGGTGCAATACAGCCGCACGCCGTCGGGCAGATCGCACAGCTGCAGCGACAACGACACGCTCAGGTGGCGGTCGCGATCGCCCAGCACCACCTGATCGGGCGTCGCCGACAGCAGGGTGAAGATGCCCACCCGGTCGCCGGGCTGCGGATCGACCGCACCGCCGGTCTCGGCGATGCCGCCCAGATCCTTCATCCCCAGCCCGCGCATCACCCGGTTGCGGGCCGCCATCGCCAGTTGCAACCAGCGCGGCGACAGCGCCATCAGCACACGGTGCACCTGCAGCGCCGAGGACGGCCGCACCGGCAGCGCGACGCTGGCGCAATGGGCGAAATACGCATCGGCCGACGCCGGTGCCAGTGCATTGCCCGGCGGGAACGCATGCGGCCGTCTCACGGCTTCGGCCCCCGCCCCTCGTTGTCTTCCCAGTGCAGCACGCGCCGGGTGACGAAGCGATACACCGGCTTGCCGGTGCGGAACCACAGGTCGCGGAACCACGAGGTGCGCTTGAGCAGGCGGCGCTCCACCGGGGTGATCGCCGCGGGGCAATAGGTGCGCTTGTGCTTGAGCAGGTGGCGCAGGTCCTCGCGCGCGAGCAGGCGCATCCAGCGTGCGCGTGGCGGTCCGAGCACGGCCAGTTGGAAGTCGATCAGGCCGGGGCGGCCGTCTTCCAGCACCAGCCAGTTGGCTTCCTTGGCCAGATCGTTGTGGGCCACGCCGTGCCGGTGCACCTGTTGCAGCAGGCGGCGGGCGGCATGGAAATACGCCACGTCGCCATGCGGCGGACGCTGATGCATCGCCGCCCCGGGCAGGTGGCTGCGGTCCAGATGGCGACCATCCCAGGCCAGCAGCGCCGGCACGTCGGGCTGACCGGCCAAGCGCCGCAGCGCGCGCGCCTCGTGCCGTGCCAGCCACCACGCCGGCACGCGCAACCACCACGGCGTGGCGCCGAGATCGCGCCGGACGAAACGGCGCGCGCCGTCGCCGACCAGCAGGATGCGGCCGAAGCTGTCGGCCTTGAGCGGGACTTCGCGGCGGTCGGTGGCGGGAGACATGCGGCATTGTAGGAACCCATCCACGCGCTGTCGCGGGCGCGGCCTGATGGCGCGCGGTGGAGCGCGGCAAGCGCCATGGTCGTCGGGGCCGCGAGCAGCGCACGCGCGCCGACCGACCATCGCGGCGAAATCGGAGACCGGTTTCGACGAACGCCTCCGCCCGGCCGTGGCTTATCCTGTGCCGATGACGTCCGTTGCCGATGCTCCGTCCCCCGCCTCTTCCCTGCCGTTCGCCGGCGTGCTGTTCGACTGCGACGGCGTGCTGGTGGATTCCGAGCCGATCACGCTCGGGGTGATGCGGCAGGCCTTCGCCGACCACGGCTGGGACATGCCGCTGGCCGAATGCGAGGCGCGTTTCCTCGGTCGCCAGCTGAGCGACGAAGCCGCCGAGATCGAGCGCCGCACCGGCCTGCCCTTTCCCGCGTTCCAGGCCGAATTCCGCCGCCGCCGCGATGCCGCGCTGGCGGTGCGGGTCGGCCCGATCGACGGCATCCCCGAGGTGCTGCCGCGCATCTTTGCCGGCTATGGCGGGCGCATCGCCTGCGCGTCCGGCTCGGACCGCGGCAAGCTGGACATCATGCTCGGCCGGGCCGGGCTGGCGCGCTGGTTCCAGGGCGGGCGCCTGCTCAGCGGCACCGAGATGCCGCGCGGCAAACCGGCGCCGGACGTGTATCTGGCCGCCGCCGCCGCGCTCGGCGTGGAGCCGGCGCGCTGCGCGGTGGTCGAGGACACCCGCACCGGCGCACTGGCCGGGCTGGCCGCCGGCGCCACCGTGTTCGGCTACTGCCCGGGCGGGCCGGGCCACGACTCGGCGCTCAAGCTGCGCGAGGCCGGCGTGACCCGCCTGTTCCACGACATGCACGCGTTGCCGGCGTTGCTCGGCCTGCCCGCCTGACGGCCATCCGGGCGTCAGATTCCACTCCCTATACTGCGCCGATGGATTCGACCTGGATCAACGACACGCTGGCGTGGATCGGCGCCCACCCGGTGCTGGCCGGCGCGGCGATCTTCGCCATCGCCTTCTGCGATGCGGTGATCATCCTCGGCGCGCTGGTGCCGGCGCTGCCGCTGCTGTTCGCGGTGGGCGTGCTGATCGGGCTGGGCGAAATCTCCGGGCCGTATGCGGTGGCATCGGCCGCGGTCGGCGCCTTCGCCGGCGATGCGATCAGCTACTGGGTCGGCTGGCGCTGGGGCGACCGGCTGCGCGGCATCTGGCCGTTCAGCCGCTATCCGCAACTGCTCGAACGCGGTGAAACCCTGTTCCGCCGCAATGCGGCCAAAAGCATCCTGATCGCGCGCTATGTCGGCGCGATCCGCCCGTTCGTGCCGGCCATCGCCGGCATCGCGCGCATGCCGTTCCGCAAGTACGCGCCGCCCAGCGCCTTCGCCGCGGTGACGTGGGCGCTGCTGTTCCTGCTGCCGGGCTGGGTGCTCGGCCATGCCTACGATGCGGTGGCGGCGGTGGCCGGGCGGCTGTTCGTGGTCGGCACGTTGCTGGTGCTGGTGCTGGCCGCCGCATGGACGCTGGTGCTGTACGTGTACCGCTGGTCGGCCGGCCGGGCCGATGCATGGCTGGCGCGCATGCTGGCATGGTCGGCGCGGCACCCGGTGCTGGGCCATTACTCGATGGCCGCGTTCGACCCGGCCCGGCGCGAGTCGGTGCCGCTGGCCTTGCTCGCCCTCTGCCTGCTTGCGGTGGGCTGGGCCGCAACCGCGATGGTGGTGGTGGTGGTCGGCCACGGCGAGCCGCTGGCGCTGGATCTGGCCGTGCACGACGCGATGCTGGCCCTGCGCAACCCGCTGGCCGACCGCCCGCTGGCCGCGCTGGCCTCGCTGGGCGACTGGCCGGTGCTGGTGCCGGCGATGCTGGCCGGGATGGGCTGGCTGGCATGGCGGCGGCGCTGGATGGCGGTGCTGCACTGGCTGGCGGCGCTGGCGTTCGGGCTGGCGCTGACCCGCATGCTCGGCGCGACGGTGACGGTGGTGCGCCCGCCTGGCGCGAGCAGCGGTTTCGGCTTCCCGTCGATCGCGGTGACGATGATCACCATCCAGTTCGGCTTCTTCGCCATGCTGATCGCGCGCGAGCTGCCCGGACGACGCCGGGTGTGGCCGTACCTGTTGGCCGGCACGCTGGCGGCCGCGGTCGGCTTCGCCCGCCTCTACCTCGGCGCGCACTGGCTCAGCGACGTCATCGGCGGCATGCTGCTGGGCGTGGCCTGGCTGCTGGTGCTGGGCATCGCCTACCGCCGGCGCAGCAACCGCCCGTTCTGGATGAAGCCGCTGGCGTGGACCTTCTACGGCGTGTTCGCGGTGGCGGCGCTGTGGTATGCGCCGCGCAACATCGACGCCAAGCTGGCCCGCTTCGAGCCGGCCGCTCCTGCCCTCGCCTCGCTGGACGCGGCCGACTGGTGGAACGGCGAGGCCTGGCGCACGCTGCCCGCGCGCCGCAACGAGTTCGACGACGCCCAGCGCTGGCCGCTGGACGTGCAGGTGGCCGGGCCGCTCGCGCCCTTGCAGGCGTGCCTGCAGGCGGCCGGCTGGAAAACCCAGCCGCAGGCCGGCTGGGAGCAGGCGCTGGCGGTGCTCAATTTCGACACGCCGCCAGCCGACACGCCGGTGCTGCCGGCCACGCTGGACACGCGGGTGGAATCCTTGCTGATGCTGCACCCCGGCGCGCGCCCGGGTGAAATCCACGCGTTGCGGCTGTGGCCTGCCCCGGCCAGCCTGCAACCCGGCGACGTGCCGCTGTGGGTGGGCAGCGCGCAGACGCTGCGTTACCAGCGCCACGCCAACCTGATCGGTTTCTGGAGCCCGCTGCGCGATGCCGATCCGTCGCTGGATGCCTTGCGTGCCGGGCTGGACGGGCTGGACATGCGCGAAGGCCGGCATCCGGCATCCGGCCTGCCGGTGCTGCGCCTGCGCACCGTGCCGGAAACCGCGCTCGCCCGCTGAGCCGCCGCGGCCACAGCCGGGCAAGCACGGTGCGCAGGCAGCCGCGGCCGGCACGCAACGGACAGCGGATAGCGGGGAAGCGAGCAGCCGGAAGCGCGGCCCGAGCGTTGGTCCTCTTCTCGACGATGTGTTGATCGGCCTGCCGCCGCGGTCATGTCCTTCCCGGCATGCACTTGCCGACGTGCAATTGCCGGCCGTGCCTTTATCCAGCGTGTCCCGGCCAGCCGGCCATGCCCCGGTCCGTTCAGCCCATCCACGCCAGCAGGCGATCGAGCCGGGCGTGCACGTCGTCCTCCTGCAGCAGCGCCAGCCGCTGCGCGGCATCGAGCGGCAGCAGGTCGGCCAGCCGCCAGCCGACCCAGCCGGCCTCGTCGAAGCGATGCGCCGGCACCCGTGCATCGGACAGTCCGGCACGTTCGAGCATGTGCCCGAGCACGGTGCCCAGCAGCGCGTGCTCGGGCCGCAGCTCGTCGTCGCCATCCGGGTCGCGCCACGCCACGTCGGCCACCGGCTGGCCGGTGTCGCGCACCCGCGTGCGCCGCACCCGGAACCGCCGCGCGCCGCGCAGGCGCAGCTGCAGCAGGCCGTCCGGACTCGTGTCGAAATCCTCCACGCGCGCCTCCACGCCCCAAGCCGCAGGCGTCGCCGGCACGCCGGCCTCCCCGCCGGACAGCATCAGGCATGCGCCGAAGCGGCCGCCGTGACGACCGCCACCGCGCAGCATGTCCAGATGGCGCCGTTCGAACACGCGCAGGCTCAGGGCCGCCTCCGGCAACAACACCTGGTGCAGGGGGAAAATCGGCAAAACGTCAGGTCCGCGCATGCGCGCATCCTCGCACGGCCGGCCGGGCCGATTTGGCCGCTCCGGTCACGGCGCCTAGACTGTGGTCCGGTTTTTTCGCCTCGACACCATGCTGCCCAGTGACTGGCTCGCGCGTTCGCGCGCCCTCAGCGACCGCACCCGCACCACGCTGCTGTTGTGGGTGGGCGCGGCACTGGTCGGCGTGGTTGCCGTGCTGCTGGCCGAAGCGGCCAACTGGGCGTCGGCGCGGTTCCTGTCGGTGCAGGCACGTTGGGCGTGGGCACCGCTGCTGATGGTGCCGCTGGGCGGCATGGCGGTGCTGTGGATCATGCGCCGGCTGGGCCGCGGCGCCGAAGGCAGCGGCATTCCGCAGGCCAAGGCCGGGCTGATGCTGGCCGACACGCCCGAGCCGGTCGGCCGGTTGCTGTCCGCGCGCATCGCCATCGCCAAGTTCGTCGGCATCGTCGGCGGGCTGGCCAGCGGCTTCGTGCTCGGCCGCGAAGGGCCGACCGTGCAGATCGGCGCCAGCATCATGTACTCGCTGCGCCGCTTTGCCGTGCAGGACAGCCCGCAGCTGCGCCGCCAGCTGATCCTCGCCGGCGGCGCGGCCGGCATCGCCGCCGCGTTCAACACCCCGCTCGGCGGGATCGTGTTCGCGTTCGAGGAGATGGCCCGCTCGGTGGAGGAGCGCACCTCGGGCAAGCTGATTGGCGCGGTGATCCTGGCCGGCGTGGTGTCGCTGGCGATGCTGGGCAACTACGTCTATTTCGGCCGCATCCACGTGCCCGGCTTCAGCTACGCGATCCTGCTGCCGGCGGCGCTGATCGGCGTGCTGGCCGGGCTGATCGGCGGTGCGTTCGCCTGGGCCTGCGTGCATGTGGGCCGCTGGATGCCGGCGCCGGTCACCGCGTGGCGGCAGCGCCATCCCTTCCTGTTCGTCGCGGCCTGCGGGCTGGTGATCGCGCTGTGCGGCATGGTCTCGCCGATCCACGGCAGCGGCGCGGAGGTGACCAGCACGGCCATCAACGGCGGCCATCCGTTGCCCTGGCATTTCCTGCCGATGAAGTGGCTGGGCATGCTGGCCACCTTTCTGACCGGGCTGCCGGGCGGCATCTTCGCCCCGTCGCTGTCGATGGGCGCGGGGTTGGGCAGCTGGTTCGCGCCATTCTTCGCGCCCGAGCTGACGGTCAAGCTGATGGCCATCGGCATGGCCGCGATGCTGGCTGCGGTGACCCGCGCGCCGCTGACGGCCGCGGTGATCATGATCGAAATGACCGACGGCCATGCCATGGTGATCTCGATCCTCGTCACCTGTCTGGTGGCTGCATCGGTGGCGCGCATCTACCGCACCCATTTCTACGAAGTGCTGGCCGAGAACGCCGCACGCGTGGTGCGCCCGCACGCGGGCTGAAACCGGCCCGAAGCGGTCCGGTTTGCGGACGACGGCGGGACGGACTGTTCCGGAGACCTCTTCTTGCCCCGCCCCGGAAAGCGGCAGGCGTAGGATGGCCGTGCCTGAATACGATTTCAGCACCTTCATCCTTCTGATACACAGGATGCGCTCTGCTGCATCCGTCAACGGAAAGCAAGGGGATTCCTCATGCAGAACTCGCCACCCGTCACCAAACCATTCTGGCCGGTCCTCACCGGCCTGGTCTTCCTCATCGCCGGCGCCGGCCTGACCTGGGGCGGCGCCAAGCTGGCCAGCCTCGGCGGCAGCGGCTACTACCTCGTCGTCGGCATTGCGTTCCTGCTGACCGGTCTGCTGTCGCTCCTGCGCAAGCGCACCACCCTGTGGCTGTATGCGCTGGTGCTGCTGGGCACGGTGATCTGGGCGCTGCTGGAAGTGGGTTTCGACTTCTGGTCGCTGGAACCGCGCCTGTTCGTGCCGTTCGTGCTGGGCCTGTGGCTGCTGGCGCCGTGGGTGCGCCGCAACCTCGGTGCAGCTTGCCGCAGCCTGCCCACATTCGCCGTGCTCGGCAGCGTGGTACTGACCTTGGCGGTGACGCTGATCGCCGTGTTCCGTCCATACGGCGTGCAGGGCAGCTATGACTTGGCGCAGTCGCGCGGCGGCGCGCCCGACCCGTCGGTGCCCGCGGGCGACTGGCACTACTACGGCCGCACCGCCTACGGCGACCGCTACAGCCCGCTGGGCCAAATCACCCCGGCCAACGTCTCCAAACTCAAGCTGGCCTGGTCCACCCGCACCGGCGACACCCAGCAGTTCGGCGAGGACGTCGCGCTGGGGCCGGACCAGGGCCACGAGTTCAACCTCGAAGTGACCCCGATCAAGGTCGGCGACACCCTGTACATGTGCACCCCGCACAGCTGGGTGGTGGCGATGGACGCCAGGACCGGCAAGATCAAGTGGAAATACGACCCCAAGCCGAACAAGGCCAACGTGGACGCCAACGTCTACCTCGCCTGCCGCGGGGTGTCGTACTACAAGGCACCGGAAGGCGTGGCCACCTCGTGCCCGGAGCGGATCATCTCGCCGGTGGCCGACGTGCGCATCATCGCGGTCAATGCGAAAACCGGGCAGCCGTGCGATGACTTCGGCGACCACGGTTCGGTGTGGTTGACCGAGCACATGGGCAACGTGCCGCTGGGCTTCCACTTCATCACCTCGCCGCCGCTGGTGGTGAAGGACCGCGTGGTGCTGGGCGGCTGGGTGTTCGACAACCAGGCCAACTTCGAGCCGTCCGGCGCCGTGCGTGCCTACGACCCGATCAGCGGCAAGATGGCCTGGGCCTGGGATGCCGGCCACACGCCGGAAAACTGGCTGCCGCAGGGCGACGAAACCCTGACCCGCGACACGCCCAACGCATGGGGCGTTTACACCGCCGATCCGGCGCTGGGCCTGCTCTACATCCCCACCGGCAACGCACCGCCGGACAACTGGGGCGGCAGCCGCCGTCCGTTCGACGACGCCACCTCCAGCGCCACCATCGCGCTGGACATCGAGACCGGCGAGCGCAAGTGGACCTTCCAGACCGTGCACCACGACCTGTGGGACATGGACATCCCGGTGGGGCCGTCGATGGTCGACCTGCCCGACGCCAGCGGCCAGACCGTGCCGGCGCTGGTGCAGTCCACCAAGCGCGGCGAGTTCTTCGTGCTCGACCGCCGCACCGGCCAGCCGGTACCCGGCTATCCGGTCGAGGAAAAGAAGGTGCCCACCGCCGGTGTGGTGGCCGACGACCACATCGCGCCCACTCAGCCCTTCGCCACCGGCCTGCCTTCGCTGACCCCGCCGGACCTGAAGGAATCGGACATGTGGGGCGCCACGATGTTCGACCAGATGATCTGCCGCATCCAGTTCCGGCAGTCGGCCTATGAAGGCCAGTTCACCCCGCCGCACCTGGGCAAGGAGACCATCGTCTACCCGGCCTTCTACGGCATCGTCGACTGGCAGGGTGCTTCGATCGACCCGGTGCACAAGCTGCTGGTGGCCAACGCCAGCTACCTGCCGTTCCGCATCCGGCTGGAAAAGCGCGGCGCGGTCGAGGCCACCGGCGTGCTGCCCAAGTGGGACGGCAAGGGCAACAAGCCGGCCGCCAAGGGTGATGCGCTGTCGATCTCGCCCGACTACGGCACCCCGTACGTGGCCTACACCAACCCGTGGCTGGGCCCGCTGGACGTACCGTGCAAAGGCCCGATCTGGGGCACGCTGACCGCCATCGACCTGGTCAGCAAGAAGATCGTCTGGCAGCACCCGATCGGCACCACCCGCGACACCGGCCCGTTCCGCAGCCACGTCAACCTGCCGCTGAAGACCGGCATGTTCAACATCGGCGGCAACGTGATCACCAAGAGCGGGCTGGTGTTCATCGGTGCCACCGCCGACGACTACCTGCGCGCCATCCGCCTGTCCGACGGCAAGGAAGTCTGGCGCGCGCGCCTGCCGGCCGGCGGCCAGGCCACGCCGATGAGCTACGAGATCGACGGCAAGCAGTACGTCGTGATCGCCGCCGGCGGCCACGGCGGCCTGGGCACGCGCTCGGGCGACTACATCCAGGCCTACGCGTTGCCGGACTGACCGGCGCGCACGGCAAGCAAAACTAAGAGCGCGGCCGGCAACGGCTGCGCCCTTTGCGTTTTCCTGGATGACCCGTGTCGATGTCCTGGGTGGCACGCGCCGATGTTCGACGCTGCCTTCCCGTGCGCCGGCGGGCAATGCGTCGTCAGCGGCTGCTTTCTTCGAGTGCGGCGACAAAGCGCCGCGGCGCGCCCTCGAAACCGCCGTTGGACATGAACACCACCGCGTCGTCCGGCTTCACGATGCGCGCCAGTTCGGCCAGAAGCGCATCCACCGACGGCACCGAATGGCCTTCGCCGCGCAGCGCGTCCACCACCTTGTCGGCGTCCCACGCCAGTTCGGGGCGGTGCAGGAACACCACCACGTCGGCCAGATCCAGCGACGGCGCCAGCGCATCGGCATGCGCGCCTAGCCGCATCGAATTGCTGCGCGGCTCCATCGCCACGACGATGCGCCGGCCCGGGCCGACCCTCGCCCGCAGCCCGCCCAACGTGGTGGCAATGGCCGTGGGGTGATGGGCAAAGTCGTCGTACACGTCGATGCCGGCATGCCGGCCGACCAACTCCAGCCGCCGCTTGACGCTGTGGAACCGCGCCAATGCAGGCAGCACGTCGGCCGGCTCCACGCCCACCGCATGCGCTGCGGCCAGTGCGGCCAGCCCGTTCATCACGCTGTGCCGGCCCAGCAGCGGCCAGTGCACGGTGCCCAGTTCAACGCCCCGGTGCAGCACTGCGAACGCACTGCCGTCGGCCTCCAGCAGACGCGCGCTCCAGTCGAAACCGGCGCCGCCGTCGCTGCGCGCGACGGCCACCGCGTCCGCATCCAGGCCGAAGGTTTCCACCGGCGTCCAGCAGCCCATCGCCAGCACGTCGGCCAGGCGCGCGTCCTCGCCGTTGACGATCAGCCGGCCGTTGCCCGGCACGGTGCGCACGAGGTGATGGAACTGGCGCTGGATCGCGGCCACGTCCGGGAAGATGTCGGCATGGTCGTATTCGAGATTGTTGAGGATCGCCACCTTCGGCCGGTAATGGACGAACTTGCTGCGCTTGTCGAAGAAAGCCGTGTCGTACTCGTCGGCCTCGACCACGAACTCCTCGCCGCCGCCGAGCCGCGCGGACACGCCGAAATCCTCCGGCACGCCGCCGACGAGAAAGCCCGGCGCACGTCCGGCCGCTTCCAGCAAGTAGCTCAGCAGCGTGGTCGTGGTGGTCTTGCCGTGGGTGCCGGCCACCGCCAGCGTGGCGCGTCCGGGCAGCACCTGTTCGGCCAGCCACTGCGCGCCGGAGGTGTAACGGCGGCCGTCGTCCAGTACCGCCTCCACCGCTGGGTTGCCGCGCGAGAGCGCATTGCCGATCACCACCGCATCGCAGTCGCGGCCGATGTTGCCGGCCAGGTAGCCCTGCTTCAACGCGATGCCGAGGGTTTCCAGCTGGGTGGACATCGGCGGGTAGATCGCCTGGTCGCTGCCTTCGACCTCGTGCCCGAGTTCGCGCGCCAGCGCTGCCACGCCGCCCATGAAGGTGCCGGCGATTCCGAGGATGTGGATCTTGCTCATGCGTCGATTGTCGCGCAAATGGCCGAGGCGACGATACGGCCGCTGCCCGTGCAGGTTCGACGATGCAGGAACGCCGAGCGGGGCGTCGGCCCGAAACGCGGACGCCCCGCTCGGGGCGGGGCGTCCTGGGGGATGCGGCCGGCGCGGGCCGAAGGCTCAGCGCTTCAATGCCTGCTTGAGGCGCTCGGTGACTTCATCCAGCTCGCCGACGCCGTCGATGGTCTGCAGCTGGCCGCGCGCGGCGTAGAAATCGGCTACCGGCGCTGTCTGCTCGGCGTACACCTTCAGGCGGTCGCGCACGACCTCCGGGTTGTCGTCCTTGCGGCCTTCGGCCTTGAAACGGATTTCGCAGCGGGCGACGATCGCCTCGTTCGGCACCTCGAGCTTGATCACCGCTTCGAGCGGCTTGCCGATCTCGGCCAGCACGTCGGTCAGCGCCTGCGCCTGCTTCACGTTGCGCGGATAGCCGTCGAGGATGAAGCCGTTGGCGGCGTCGGGCTGGGCCAGGCGCTCCTTGATGATGCCCAGCAGGATGTCGTCGGAAACCAGCTGACCGGCTTCCATCACCGCCTTGGCCTTCAGGCCGATCGGGGTGCCGGCAGCCACCGCGGCGCGCAGCATGTCGCCGGTGGAAATGTGCGGAACCTTCAGGAACTCCTTCAAACGCACCGCTTGGGTGCCCTTGCCCGAACCGGGGGGGCCGAGTAGAACCAGACGCATAAATCACTCCTGAAGAAAAACACCGGGGCGGCGACACGGCTGCCGGACAGGCCGGCATGACGCACCGCCGCATGCCCTCAAGCTTAGCGCATCCGGGTCCGCGCCCGATGTTTCCGCCCGTGGAGGGGCATGCGACGATGGTGCAAGGCAAACTGCTGTATGCCCAGTCCGGCGGCGTCACCGCCGTCATCAACGCCACCGCTTCGGCGGTGCTGGCCGAAGCCCGCGCGCAAGGCGTGAAAGTGCTGGCCGCGCGCAACGGCATCCTCGGCGCGCTGCGCGAGGACCTGATCGACGGGTCGAAGGAATCGGCGGCCACCGTGCGCGCGCTGGCGCACACGCCGGGCGGCGCGTTCGGCTCGTGCCGGGTCAAGTTGAAGTCGGTCGAGGCCGACCGTGCCCGCTACGAACGCCTGCTCGACGTGCTGGCCGCCCACGACGTGCGCTGGTTCCTCTACAACGGCGGCAACGACTCGGCCGACACGGCATTGAAGGTCTCCGGGCTGGCGGCCGAATTCGGCTATCCGCTGACCTGCATCGGCGTGCCCAAGACCATCGACAACGACCTGGCCGTCACCGACTGCTGCCCCGGTTTCGGTTCGGCCGCCAAATACACGGCCGTGTCCGTGCGCGAAGCGGCGCTGGACGTGATGGCGATGGCCGAAACCTCCACCAAGGTATTCGTGTACGAGGCGATGGGCCGCCACGCCGGCTGGCTGGCCGCCGCCGCGGGGCTGGCAGGCGACACGCCGGAGCAGGCGCCGCAGGTCATCCTGTTCCCCGAGCGCGCCTACGACGAAGCCGCCTTCCTCGCCCGCGTGCGTCAGGTGGTGGAACGCGTGGGCTGGTGCGTGGTGGTGGCCAGCGAAGGCATCCGCGATGCGCATGGCCGTTTCGTCGCCGAGTCCGGCGCCGGCACCGATGCCTTCGGCCATGCCCAGCTCGGCGGCGTGGCGGCGCATCTGGCCGGCCGGGTCAAGGACGTGCTCGGCCTGAAAACGCACTGGGCCGTGCCCGACTACCTGCAACGCTCGGCCCGCCACGTGGCCTCGAAGACCGACTGGGAGCAGGCGCAAGCGGTCGGCCGCGCGGCGGTGAAACTGGCGCTGGCCGGACGCAACGCGACGATGCCGGTGATCGTGCGCACGTCCGATGCGCCCTATCGCTGGAAGATCCAGGCCGCACCGCTGGCGCAAGTGGCCAACCGGGAAAAGAAACTGCCGGCCGGTTTCATCCGCCGCGACGGTTTCGGCATCACGCCGGCCGCGCGGCGTTACCTGCAACCACTGATCCGCGGCGAAGCGCCGCTGCCCTGGGGACGCGACGGCCTGCCCGCCTACGTGGAACTAGAGAGGGTACCGGTGCCGCGCACGCTGCCGGACTGGCCGTGATCGACCGCATTCAAGGGCCGCAGCGCCCTTCCACCGCCTGCTCCAGCGCATAGGCCGGCAAGGCAGCCAGCTGGCCGGCCGCCGCCTTGGCCTGCGCCTCTTCCAGATAGATCCGCGAGCGGCCCTGCGCATCCAGCGACGGCGGCACGGCGGCGGCCGGTTTGCGCCATACCCGCACCACGGCCTGCTGGGCCGGGCAATCGGCGCGCGGCACGCGGATCACGTCGTTGAGCACCCAACCCGACGCCGGCTGCGCGATGGCCGGCGTGAACGCGGCGAGCTTCGCCCGCGGCTGGCAGGTGGGCGAACTCGGCACGGTTTCGAACACGTAGGGGCTGTCCGCCTCGCCGGTGAAGCGGCCTTGCAGGCGCACGCAGGCCTCGGGGATCTGGCGCAGCGTGTGCTCGGCACCAACCGCCTGCGGCGTCGCCGGAGGGCGTCGAATCTCCGGCGCGACATCGGCGGCCAAGACCATGGCGGGCGACGCGACACCGGCCAGCAGCAGGATCACGCAACGCAGGGAAGCAGCCATCATCGGATCGACCTCGGAAGAATCCGGCCCGCAGCCTCGCACCCCGCACCTGAACAGCCGATGCATCTCCCGGGCGGCCGCTGCGCCTGTCGATGCAAGCGGGTAAAATCACCGGTTCAATCACCCCTCACGTCCCTGGAGCAGTGCAATGGGCCTGGAACTGGTCAGCGCCGGCAAGAACCCGCCGGACGAAATCAACGTCGTCATCGAGATCCCGAAGGATTCCGAGCCGGTCAAGTACGAAGTGGACAAGGAAACCGGCGCGATCTTCGTCGACCGCATCCTGTCCACGCCCATGCGCTATCCGTGCAACTACGGCTACGTGCCGCAGACCCTCGGCGGCGACGGCGATCCGGCCGACGTGCTGGTGGTGCTGCCGCTGCCGCTGGTGCCGGGTGCGGTGATCCGCTGCCGTCCGGTCGGCGTGCTGAAGATGTCCGACGAAGCCGGTTCGGACGAGAAGCTGCTGGCCGTGCCGGTGGCCAAGGTGTTCAACGGCTACACCCATGTCGAGCACCTGCATCAGGTGTCCTCGCACTGGCTGGAGCGCATCGGCCACTTCTTCGAGCACTACAAGGATCTGGAGAAGGGCAAGTGGGTCAAGGTCGAAGGCTGGGGCGATGCCGCCGAAGCCAAGCAGATCCTGGCCGAGGCCATCGAGCGCTACAACGCGCACAAGGCCTGAAGCGCAGCGTTCCGTGCCGGCCCGCAGCCGCGGGCCGCGCGCGGGAGAAATCCGTCACGGATTGCCCGATCCGTCGGTGACCGCAAGACAGCGTTTCGGTACATTCCGAAGATGCAAGCCGGCATCTCGTGCCGGCAGGGGATCTGGTCTTGCGCATTCTGTATGTCGGCCCCGCGGCCAACCTGCCCGCCGACCTCGTCGGCTACATCGTCGATCTGGGCGATGACTGGCACGTGGATACCGTCGCCGACGGCAACACCGCCATCGCCCTGCTTTCCAGCCAGGTGGTGGATGTCATCCTCGTCGCGCCCGCACTGCCGGACATCACGCCGTCGGCGCTGCTCGGCCAGGCACGCACGCTGCGCCCGGAAACCATCCGCATCGCGCTGATCGCCCCTTCGTCCAGCCACTCCTCGCCGCCGCCGCGGATCATCGGGGTGGCCCACCGCTTCCTGCCGCTGCCGCTCTCGCCGGAAATGCTGCTCGAAGCGGTGACCAGCATCGAGGAGCTGCGCGACCTGCTCGACAACGAGCGCCTGCGCGACACCATCGGCCGCATCGAAAAACTGCCGTCGCCGCCCTCGCTCTACCTGCGCCTGAGCCGTGCACTCGAACAAGACGAGAATGCCGACATCGGCGAGATCGCGCGGCTGGTGGCCGGCGACCCGGCCATCGCGGCCAAGGTGCTGCAGTTGTGCAACTCGGCCTATTTCTCCAGCGGCCGCATCATCAGCGACCTGCGCACTGCCATCAACCGCCTGGGCCTGTCCACCTTGCGTGACCTGGTGCTGTTCAGCGAGGTGTTCTCGATGCCGCGCCTGAGCCAGATGGACTATCACGCCATGCAGCACCGCGCACTGCTGGCCTCGCGCATGGCGGCCAAGATCCTGCCCGGCACGAGCGCCGAGCTGGGCTCCACCGCCGCATTGCTGGCCGACATCGGCCTGCTGCTGCCGGGCGTGCGCAACGAGCATGCCCCCATCGACAGCGATCCCGGCGTGACGCCGGTCGCGGGCCACACCGAAGCGGGCGCCTACCTGTTGGGCTTGTGGGGCTTGCCGATGCCCATCGTCGAAGCCGTCGCCTTCCAGCGCACGCCGGCACGCTCCAACGCCCGCAGTTTCTGGGTGACCGGCGCCGTCCACGTGGCGGTGGCGATGACCAGCGGCGAGCCGGTCGACGAAGCCTATCTGGCTCGCGTCGGCGTGCTCGGCCAACTGCCGGCCTGGGCGGCGCAACATGCCGAACTGGCCGCCATGCCGGCCGGCAACTTCT
>JADHEF010001121.1_pt1 | contig 19396 bp, 11 predicted proteins | sample 8952391 | NCBI WGS metagenome assembly JADHEF01 (sample SAMN16124439, study PRJNA663245) | bioreactor sludge metagenome | isolation source: sludge (nitrite) | place: India:Bengaluru | collected 2019-02-28
ATAATTACAGAAGATGAGGCAATTAATAATTACGGAATTGATGAACATATAATTAATTTATCCGGAGGAAATGTAGCTGTGTTTAATGGTAACTTAACATTAAATACTGATTTGATAATCGAAAAAGCAATTAAATATGAAGATGAAGTTTCTGGCATTATTATTTTAGGTGATTTAAATGTAAACAAAGCAATTATTAATAAATCAAGCAATAACACTTTTTTAATTGTGTTGGGAAATGTTAATGCAGAAAATATAAGTTTAATCTATTCAGAGGTTTATTTTAAAGGAGATGTTATTGTTTCAAATGTAATATTCGGTAAATATGAAGAAGGTTCAATAATATTTGACGGAAATGTAACTGCAAAAACAATAATAAGTTATCAACATGAAATTGTTTTCAGAGGAGAAGTAAATTCAATAATAATTCAATACGGAGGAGGTATTGCCGGTGTTGAACCTGATTATGATAGTGAGACAATAAAAGATATTTTAACAGATGAACTTTTTGATGAAGAAGGTTATTTGGATGCTTCGGTTATAAATGATTATATTCTTCAAAATGAAAATATTATAAAAAAACAGTAAAAACACTAAATTGATTTACAAATTAAATTAAATTATAACTTTAATAAATTATACCAAAACTTGTAACAAATCCTATAAATGATAATGTTAATGTTTTATTTTTTTTGATAAAAAAAAATAAAACATTAACAAAACAAAAAAAAGCGGAGTCCTCACAAATGTTTACATTTGTGAGGTGCTAAAAAAAATCAAGAACGGAGTCCTTGCAAAACACGGTTTCCTTAAAAATTCTATTTTTAAGGTGCGAAAACAAAGTTTTGTGAGGTGTTCAAAAAATATAACAAAAATCCTTAACTTAATGACATTGTTGCCTTGTCTCTACAAAGAAATATCATTGTTTTGATTTCAAGTTGGTGTTATTCTGTTTTTTCTTTCTTTAAAACATGAAAATCTTCAAGTTCTTTGTAAAACAATCCGCTTTTTGTTGAAACATAAACTTTATTATTAAATTCTGCAACCGAAGTAATATAATTTGTCTCAATATTTGAAGTATCAACTTCTCTGTATGCCAAATTTTCAAAATCAATATATGCTATTTTATCAAACCTGAAATAATATAATTTATTATTCACAACAAAAAATTTGCAAATAAAGTCAAACGGAATTTGATCAAAAGTTCTCCAATTTGTTAAAAATAACTTCCAATCTGTTCCGTTTTCCGAAGAATATAACCTCATATCAAAACTGGCTTGAGTTGTACCGGCAAAAGCAAAGTATTTTCCGTTAAATTTAAAAAAATCAAAACTTCTTTCATTAAGAATCAATTGAATATTTCCTGACTTATCCATTTTGTAAGTTTTATTTCTGCTGCTGATAAGATAAAAATCATCAAAAGCTTTCATTTCTGTTATAAAATCATTATATTCTGTTTTTATTGTTGAAATTAATTGAGGGTCTCCAGGATAATCAGGATAATCAGGATATTCATCTTCAAATGTTAATAAATATAGATTTTTTAACGGCAAAAGCAATTGATTTCCGCTCATTACTCCTATTTTCCCCAAATCTTGTATATCGCTTTCATCAAAAGATTCTTCAATAGTTTCAAAATCTATAAGACTTACAAAAGAAACAGGACGAACAGAAGAACCTATTCTTAATGAATTATGTTCATATGCAGCAAAATATTTTTCCGAAAATGCTGCTGTTATTAAATTCTTAGTAACTGCTGCATAAAAAGTAACATCATCAGTTTTATCTATTGTTGTAATAGTATCTGTAGTCTTTAACATCAATGAATTACTTGTAATTTCCGAATTGATAATATATTTTTGTTCCATTCTGAATGATTCATGTTCAATCCAAGGTTTTACAATTTCTTCGGTTGTTTCTTCATTTCCACATGAAAAACAGCATAAAATAACAGTCAACATTAAAATTAATAATTTCATAAATCTCCCTTTTCTGTAATTTTTTCTATAATCCCAAAATATTTAACAAATCCTGTCTGTTTCGTAATGCAAATTTTGCAAAAGTTTTATATTCGCTTACTTTTTCAACAAGATTATCAAATTTTTCGTCTCTTGCTTTTGTTAAAACCTTTTTGTCTTCCATTTCTTTGTCATGAAAGTTATGTTCTTCAAGCAAATCATCCAAATATTTTTTGCCTTCTTTAAGGTCTTCTTCTTTTATTCCGTTTGCAATAAACAAATTTAATATTTCTCTGTCTGTTAAAGCTGTTGTGTAATATAATTTACCTTGATTTGTCAAACCCGAAAAACTTTTTTTCCTGTCTCCTTTTAATCCGAGAGCCAAATAAGCGGAAGGTTTGTCTTTAAAAATAACTTTGCTGACAGAAATAAAATTGTTATAACTTTTTTCAAAAAGCTGAGATAAAGAAGCAAGTTTTTTAGCAGATTCAAGTTGAATTCCTGTTTCTTTTTTTTGTTTGCTGTCAAATTCATAAATTTCATTATGTTCGGAAGATAAAATTACCAATCGTTCTTTTGTGTAACCGAAAGGTAAAACAAGTTGCAAAATTTCTTCGTTCCTTATTGATTCGTTAAGAATTTTGTCCATTTCACTCATTTTTTCATCAAATTTAGTTACCATTTTGTCTCCTTCACAAAAAACCTACCTATTAGACGGTTAAAGTGTACGTTTTATTCAAATGTTTTTAAATTATTTTTATTTATTTGAAAAAATGTTTATAAATGGAATTCTTTTTTTATTTTTTCGATTTCATCAAGTGTAAGCTCGGTCATTTCTGCAACATCTTCAACCGAAGAGCCTTTTTTTAACATCTTTTTTGCAATTTCGATTGATTTTTGTTTTTCACCTTCAAGTTTTCCTTCAATCTTTCCTTCTTCTTTGCCTTTTTCTTTTTCCTGTTGAAAGATATGGTCTAATGTTATAAAAAACATACTTCCTCCTTCAATATCATCTATTATTTGTTTTGCTTGTTTTTTATCAAGTTTTTTATTTAATGCAAGTTCAATATAAAGCATTAAAAATTCTTTATATTTTTTAATATCGTTTTCATCTCTGAATTTTATAATCAAATCGAAAAGATTTTTTGCAATCTTTCTGAATTCTTCCGAATTTTTGCTTTTATTCATTGCAACAATTCTTGTTAAAAGAGATTCGGCTTTCAAAAGCTTTTCGGTATTAATTTCATCAATATTTACCATTATATATTCAAAATCGGGTACAAATTTCTTTAATAATTTGTTTGGAATGTTAATTAATTCATGAAATTTTGAAACAGCAGTCCACTTTTCACTCCCAACATAAAAAACAATAGGAATCATCGGGATTATTTTCTCATTGGTTTTTAAACTTTTGTATTCGTTTTCATAAAAAGAACCAACATAATCCAAAATTCTGATAGGCATTGTTGTATCATTTGAAGATTGAATTTCGGTTAAAATATTTATATAAATATCGGTTGTTTTATATTTTATTTTCCAAATCACATCACTTGCTCTTTCCTGAATGGTTTTTGTAATATAGCTTCGCTCAACCCTTTCAAGAGTTGAAAAGTCCAAATCATTTACCCAAGATTGTTTCACCAAATGAACAAGCAATTCCTGAATTATTTGTTTTTCCTGAAAAAACCTTCTGAAAAACTTGTCAATCGGATGATGTATTTTTTTCACTTCTGTTTCTGTCATTTGAATCCTTTAAATTTCATTTCGGAAAATTAAAGAAGGCAGATATGTGAATCTGCCCCTACAAAAGAAAAATATTCGGTAGGGGTGAATTCATATATTCACCCCTAATATTATATTATATTTTCCCGAAATTGCAATATATTAAGGGGAAAATTGAAATAAATTATTTATATTTTGTTGTTGAATTATAATAATAATTATTACAGCAAATAAAATTTGAATAAAAACAACCTGATTTTTAACTTATTATTTCTCAAAAACTAAAATATAATTGATTACTAAAATCATTTTAAATATAATGAGAAATGTCTTTTATTAAGGAGAAAATATGAATATACCTGTTTCTTTTATTGATATTAAAGCATTTTTGATTGATTCTTTCAGAGAATATTCAATTTATGATTTTTATTCACAAAAACATCCGTATTTGAGCAATAATAATTATTTAAAACCAGAAATTAATGAATCTAATGTTTTAAATATTTTTAATAAAAAATATAATGTTGATTGTAAATCGTTAAAAGATTTGAAAAATTGGATTTATAAAAATTATGAATATATTAAAGATTATAACAAATATATTGAGGATACCGAATTAAATTTTAAAAGTGAAATAGAAAAATTAAATATTAAATTAAAACAAACCGAACAAAATATTGAAAATCAAAAAACAGAACAACTCAAAATTGAAAATCAAATTACTGAAATTCAAAATGAAATTGAAAACTTTCCTGCTGTTGAAGAAAAAAATAATTTAAGAATTGCAGAAATCAATGAAGAAATAAATGCTTTAACGGCTTTAAAAGAAAAAGAACCATATAAAACACAAATTGAAAACTTAACCAAAGAACAAATTAAAATTCCGTCTGAGTTTGAGAAATATAAAATAAACTTAACCGAAAATCTTGAAAGTTTAAATACAAAAAAACAAGAAATTATTGAATTAATACTGCAATTAAATGATGAAATCGTTAATATAAAAAAAGAAACAGAATTAAAAGAAGTTGAAAAAACAAATGAAATTAATAAGTTTAAAGAAAAAGAATTTAATCAAAAAGATGAAGAAAAAGCTTTAGATTTTTTTAAATATCTTTTCGAAATAAATTCAAAAGATTTTGATTATATTGAATATAGTACATCTTATAATCTTTTTACTTGGCTTTTTGAAATATATAAACCTCAAAATGTTGAGTTAATTGAATTAAAAAAAGTTTTAATTGAAATGTTAAATGAAGAAATTCCAAATCCCTACTTATTTGAAACAAAATATTTATTAAATAAGATATCAGATAAAAAAACATTTCATGATGCAAATAAAATAAAATTAGGAATAATATATAATAAGGCAATTAAAAAAACATATGTTGAGGAAGAAGCAATTGATTTGGTATTTTCTATTTGGAATTCACTGAAAAACGCATTAAATACAGAAGATATTATAAAAAATATAAATAATATTTATTATTTAAGTTTAAGCAAATTTATTTATGCAAAAATAATGATTTATAAAAATAATTTAAACAATCAAAAATTATTTGTTGCATTAAATTCTTCTGATGGTCATGATTATTTTTGTCAAAATTTAACTGTTTTAAGCGGACATACAAATAAAATACTTCAGGGAATTCTTATTTCTTATAAAGATTATGTTTTTATAATTGATTTTAAAGCCAAAGTTTTATAAATATTAAATACCTCACAAATTTTCAATTTGTTAGTACTTCGTCGGTTCACCTTTTCCCAAAACATAAAAGATGTGATAAATATAAAAGTGAACAGAGTGATTTTAGTCCTCTGTATTGATAAGAAAGTCTTTATGAATCAAGTATTTGTGAGGTGACAAATGCCGTAATAACGGACTGGTTTTAACCGTCCGTTATTATGATAACCCGATTTCGGCTCTTTAAGAGGGTTTTGATGTGTATATCTGTTCTTTCAGGGCGAATATATGAATTCGCCCTTGCAAAAGATTTCCTCTTCGTACGGGTCGATTCATATATCGACCCTAATAAAATATTATATTATATTTTCTCCCCGTTATTTTTTTCTCTTCGCAACAATTATTTTTTCAAAATATACCGTTTTTTTTCATTTTCATCATTTTTTTCTTTTCCTGATAAAAAAATAAATTATTTATATTAAGGAACTATTTTCTTTATCAATTGTCTTAGTAAAGTAATCCTTTATCGGAGTAAAAAATGAAATATTTACACTATATACTTTTATGGGCTTTAATTGCTTTTATTTTTCTTTATCCTTTAAAAAAGAATGAAGATTTTAACAATTATGAGTTAAAATATGTTGATTCTCAAATTTCGGGACTGAATGCACATCTGAGTGATTTTAAGTTAAATTTATATGTTGATGACAATCAATTTATTTACCTTAATAAATGTTCTGCCAATAAAAATAATATTCAATCTTCGGGATTGCTCGGATATATGAGCAGGTCGGGAAGCTTTTTAAATTATAATAACAGTGATTATTACGGAAGTACAGAAAGACCGGGAATCAGAGGAAACAGTTCAACCGCAGGCGAAGGAGGAACAGGAACTTTAGGAGGAGGAGGAGGTCCTTCAATTGCAGGAGGAATAGGTTACAGGGGAACAGGCGGAATGAAAGTCGGTAATGTAGGAGGAAATAAAACAGGAAGAGTAAAGGCATCATTAAGTATTTCAACTTCCTCAATAAATAATACTAACCATTCAACAACTGTTTCCGATTATTCAAATGACAATTTTGCATCAGCAAACAAAAATTATTATAATATATTAAATAATTTAAAAACAGAATCAAAAGAACCAAACAAAAGTGTTGATATTAAAGATGATGATATTGAAACCGATTCATCAAATTTAAATACCGAAAATGCAACATCAACTCAGGCAAACACAGTTTCGACTTTCGGAGTTGATGTTGATACCGCTTATTACAAAAAACTTAAAATTATTGTTGAAAATCAAAAAATGATTAACACAAATGAAATAAGAATAGAAGAAATGATAAATTATTTCGATTATAATTACGTTCCGCCCGAAAAAGATGCTTTTAATGTTATAACCGAAGTCGGAAAGTCACCGTTTAACAAAAATAAATATTTATTGCATATAGGAATTAAAGGAAAAGATGAAACAACGGATACTATTCCTTCTGCAAATTTGATATTTTTAATTGATACTTCCGGTTCAATGGATGATAAAAACAGATTACCTCTTGTTAAAAAAGCATTAACCGAATTAACAAACAATTTAAGAGAACAGGATAAAATCACAATAATTATATTTTCCGAAGATTCTTCTGTTTATTTAAAAGGTACTTCGGGAAAAGATAAAAAAGAAATATTACAAAAAATATCCGAATTGCAAACAAGCGGTTCCACAAACGGTGAAGAAGGATTGAAATTTGCCTATAAAACTGCCGAAAAAACATTTATAAAAAACGGAATCAATCGAGTTATTTTGTGTACCGACGGAGATTTTAACACAGGAATAACAAATATTGAAGAATTAAAGAAAATTGTTATAAATTACAGAAAAAAAGGAATTGCTTTAACATCATTATCTTTTGCTCAATCAGGTTATGAAACAAATTATTACAGTGATTCTCTTCTTGAACAACTTGCAGATGTCGGAAACGGAAATTATTTTTTTATTGATAATTATAACGAAGCAATCAAAGTTTTATCAACGCAATTAACTTCAACTTTAAACATTATTGCAAAAGATGTTAAAGTTCAGGTTGAATTTAATCCCGAAAATATAATAAATTATAAACTTATCGGTTATAAAAACAGAATTTTAAACAAAGAAGATTTTAATAATGATAAAATCGATTCGGGTGATATAGGAAACGGTCATTCGGTTACGGCAATTTACGAAATCACTTTAAATGACAAAAATAAAAAAGATAACACCTTAAAATATGCAAAAATACTTGAAACTCCGTCAATATTTGCAAATGAATTATTAACCGTAAACATAAATTATAAAAAGCCCAATGAAAACAAAAGCAATTCTTTGGATTTTCCTGTTTATAAAAAAGATATAATCGAAAATTTCGAAAAAACATCAAATAACTTTAAATTTTCTTCGGCGGTTGCTTATTTCGGATTAATGTTACAGGAAGAATTTGATTTAAAAAATATCAATAAAATAATAAAGTGGGCAAACAGCGGAGTTTCCGAAGATAAATACGGTTATAAAAATGATTTTATAACATTACTTAACAAATTTAATGATTTATATATTAAACCAATCAACAATTTAAACGCCGAAAATATCGAAACCGCTTCGGAAAACAATAATAATTACGGCAAAAGTCATAATTACAAAATCAACAAAGATAAAATAAAACTTCCGTCAAATACAATTATTATAAGAGGAGGATTAGAAAAAGAACAAATTCAAAAAGTTATCAATAAGCATTTAATGGAAATAAGATATTGTTATGAAAAAGAATTAACAAGAAAACCAAATTTAAAAGGAGATGTCGGTGTGACATTTAAAATAGATTCAAACGGAGAAATTAATTCCGTTGATATTTCAAAATCAACAATAAATGACATCGGAGTTGAAAGTTGTTTAACCGCAAGAATTAAAAATTGGAAATTCCCCGAAGCTGCAGTGAATTCAACTTCAAAAACCGAATTTAAATTCGGTTATAATTAAAAGAATAGTTTATATTTTAATGCCTTTTATTAATTGTGGAATAAACAATGACATTTGTGTCTCATTTTTTATTACTTTTGTAAGACATTATTGTCACAGGATTATTTAAACATAAATCCTACGGAAAATATAAATTGATAAAAATTATCAATTCCTGATGAATATTCTCTGTCTCCCGGCATTTCATTTATTTCAGTAATTCCTTTTGAATATCTCAAATCAAACAAAAATCTTTTGTAATTATATCCTGCTCCTATTATTATTCCTGTATCGCTTTCAATAAGTTCACTGTCAAATATTCCGTTATTACTTCCCGAACAACCTTCTTTACATTCTTCTGATGAATATAAATATTTTGCATAATACAAACCGCTGTAAATATAAAATGAATTATATTTTATTCCTAATAACAAAGGAAATTCCATATAAGTTGCAGTTAATTGAGAAATATTTCCATCATCTAATTCAAAACCTTTATTATTAATTAAACCTTCAATACTTATATAAAAATATTCATTTAATTCCTTAATCAGAAATATTCCTCCGCTGTAATTTATATCATAACTGTAAGATTCCCCCAATCCATGAATGGGACTTATTATATCAGCATCATTATAATTAACTCCTGCTTTAACACCAAAATGCAAATCACCAAATATATTTACAGACAATAATAAACTTATTATTAAAATTATTGTTTTCATAATTTCCTCCTAATCACAAAAGTCCTGAACATTTGCACAAAAGTCAATTTCAATAGGTGTTAATCTTTCCAATGTATCATTAAGTAAATTTGCATTTTGTTGCACAAGCCTGCAAAAAATATCTTCTTTATTTGTTGTCAAATAAGTCGGAATGTATGTATTGAAACAATAATCAAAAGTGTTGGTTAATAAACATTGATTTGAATTATTGTATAATTCATATAAAGTTTCCATATAACAACTTGTATCACTCTTTACTCCCGAATATAGTGTTTCTGTTGTTAATGTGTCATTCAAAGCATGATTTGTATTAAAAGAAGTAAAAAATGCTTTATAATCTCCGATATTATCACCTAATTCGGTATTTTCATTATTAACTATCATCTGATACGGTGTTGAATATGTATTTATTGAAGTATTTTTATTATCATCAAATAAAATTTGATATTCTGTTAAAGTCCAATCATCTGAATCTCCCAAAACATTATCAAAATTCATTAAAAATAATCCTTTTATATCTTCAACATATACACTTGCTCTTTGATTTAAAGATTGTTGCCAACCAAGAGGATTTACAGTTGTTGGTTTTTCCGTGTACATAATTAACCCTGATAGTGTTGAAGGAGTTATATCTTCTCCGATGTAGTAAGAATTTGAATAATAATTTAATTTTCCAAGAGAATAATAAAAATTTCCTTGTTTATTTTGAGCCATAACCAAAACCAACTTGGTTCCGAAATTACTGTCGATTCCGTTTCCTTTGAACAAAACAGCTCCGGCAGGAAATAATTTGTCATTTCCGTTATTTACAGGATTTATTTTTAATAACTCTCTTGATTTATCAGTAACAGAATCTGTCCAATCCGAAAATTTTGCAGAAGCTCCTTCATTAGGAATCCATATTTCATTATTTAGTTCACAAACTCCCTCTGCACCTGATGATAACTTTCTGTACAATCCGTTTCCGTTGGGAGTAAAAAAAGATTCCCATTTCCATTCAACTCCTTCTGTTCCGTTTATTTTTCCGTCATTATTTATATCATTTGTATCCAATGTTCCTTGATATGTGTAAGAAGGATATTCACTGTAACTTTTTGTAAAATAAAAACTGTATCTGCTTCCGGCAGAATTCGGAATCGGATATATTCCCTGTATTTTAGGTTTTGGGAAATATACACTTATATCAGGTAATGATATCGGTCCTAAATAAGGGTCAATTACTTGTTCACCCAAAGTAATTGAAAAAGAAGGTGATGATGTTATTGTTACTTTATATCCATTAAGTTTTTTATTACAATCTGGATAGGTTGTATCCGCAGTAAACTCTCCAATCCATAAATATCCGTTTCCGTAACTCATTGCATCAGGTTTTATTGAACTGTCAAGTTTCTTTGTTGTTCTGTAAATTAATGAATTATTAATTATTTCATAAACATTAACATAGGTAACAGTATCTAAATAATAGCCATCAGATACAAATATTACATCATGATTGACTATGTTTGGAAAAGTTCCTGTTTTATAATAAGTATAACCTATTCCTCCCACATGAGGCGGATTTGATAAAAATCCACTGTCTAACGGATATATTTTAACTATTTTTTTTACAGAGGCAAGAGTGCTGAATTTCATGATAATTGAATCTTTTGAATATTCTCCTCCTGTTCCTGAATAATACCATGATACAAGTAAAATACCTGAATTGTTTTTAGTTATTCCCTGAGGAACATAATAATTATAATTCAAATCCCAAGCATAATTATTATAATCTTCCTCATTTGCAAATACTGTTGTTGTTGCTACTTCCGAATAAAAAGGAATACATAAAACCCAACAATTATTATAATATTGTTGAATTATTCTGCATTCCTGATATTCATCTTCCAAATTACTCAATTCGGAACAAGAAATATTATCATACTCAACATCTGCTATTAAATCAGACAAATTATAACCTGTTAGATGAGGAAAATCAGCCATACTTCTGGTTCTTTGTTCTCCTGTATAATCCTCAATACATTCCATCCCATTTTCATTTACTGTCGGGTCATCAATATCAATTGCATCACCATCACCTTTCCCATAAGTTGTAACTTTACAAAATCCGTTTTCATCTTTTTTACATTCTTTTGCAATAACACTTATCGGTTGAGTATCCGAATTCGTATTTCTGCTTCTTAATTGTCCCATTAAGTTAAATGCCATCATTAAACTTATCATTATTAAAATTATCTTTAACATTTTTCATCCTTAAATAATTACAATTAAATATTTTCATAAAAAATGTATTATTTAAGGAGGGTATTTCAATTGATAATTGATAATTGATAATTGATAATTGATAACCATTTTACAACTCATAAATGATTACCGTACTATACAATATTTATTTAAAATCCGCAACTTTTTTACTGTGAAATGTTTGTGAAAATAATTTCAGTTTTTATTAACTTTTACCGTAATATTATATTTTTTCTCTTTTTTCCATTTTTTTTCTTGACAAAAATTATTTTATTATTAAATTGTTAAAGGCTTTTTATTACGGAGGGAATATGAATAAAAGCAGAAAGGACAAAAATTCAAGTTCTAAAAAACTTACAGATGCAATGAAAAATAATCCAAAGAATGATTATTGGATTCAGTTGATGACTGTTTTGGTTGCGATAACCGCTGATTTTTCAGCTAAAGTAACAAAAAGAGAAACTCTTAAATTGGAAAGAATGAAATCATCCGAAGTTTTAAAAGAAACCGAAAATACATTAATTGAACTTCTTTTAAAAGCAAATAACTTTATTCTTGCCTTTGTTTCGGTTACCGATTTAAAATACAAAGAATTTACAAACGGTTTATCCATTTCCGAAGTTATTAACTCGCCTATGAGAAATCTTCTATCCAATGCCGAATATTTTTTAAAAGGTATGAAAAACAACACAAATATTGCAGGAATTCAAACTTTTATTGATTTAATGGAACCTGCAATAATAAATTTTGATGAAGCTTTAAAACAATCACAACTTAAAAAACAAGAAGAAGTTGATGCAATCAATGCCTTAAAACTTATTGAAGATGAATTCGATTCAACTTATGAGAAAACCGCAAGATTTGTTAAAAACGAAATTGAACCAAATGACTATCCCAATTATTTTTAAATAACCAAAAAATTAAAATATGGCTTAGAAAGTATAGGACGGAGCCGTAGGAAACCTACGGCCTCGTCCTTTTTCAGACATAAGCCATAGGAAACCTACGACCTCGTCCTTTTTCAGACATAAGCCGTAGGAAACCTACGGCCTCGTCCTTTTTCGGACATAAGCCGTAGGAAATCTACGGCCTCATCCTTTTTCAGCCTTAGGCAAAATAAAATTTTTTCGCTCTGTCCTTTTTCAGCCTTAGGCAAAATAAAATTTTTTCGCTCTGTCCTTTTTCGACCTTAGGCAAAATAAAAAACTTTGGCACCTCACAAATCTGCGATTTGCGAGGACTCCGCCGAGAGGTCAGATAATCTTTTGTAAGGGCAGACCTGTGTGTCTGCCCGTCTCCGCTGTTTTTTTCAGTTTTTATTCTTCAAATATTATGTTATATTTTTGTTCTAGTATTTCATCAAGGTTTTTAAATTCATGTTTGAATTGAATATATTCTTCCGATGAAATATAGTTTTCTTTCATTGTAAATGTATATGTTATTTTATTGTTTTCTTTTTTGAGTTCAAAATCGAAATAATCATTTTCGATTTTAAAGTTTCCGAAGTTTTTGATTTGTTTTACATTTTCAAATACAAATATTTTCTTATCCGTATAAGAATAAGGAATTTTTATATGATGCATTCTCATATTTTCGTTTGCAAAAACAGGAGTGAGGAAATCTTCCTGATAAAACAAAGGAAGTTCAACCGAATTGTCGTTTAAAATGTTTTTAATGTCAAAATTAATAAAAAATCCCGTATTTTTATTCAAATCCTTTAAATTATTCAACTTAAATGATTTTATATCTATAATTGCCTTGTAATATTTGTGAAGAAGCTTGTCAAAAAAATTAATTCCTTCTTTTTCTATGCTTCCGTTTCTGAAATAATAAGCATAAACTCCTTTTCTTTCCTGATTTATTGAAATATTTAAATCACTTTCGTTGCTTTTTTTGATTGTAAAAGTTGTTTCGGTTGAATTTGTTACTTTTAAATCAATTGTTGTAAGTTTTTGATGTGAAATGTGTAATGCCGTTCCTTTTATTGAATTAAAATGCAATTCTCCGAAAGGAATATTTTTATCCGACAAATCAATATACAAATCAAATTCTTTAACATAAACAATTGCATGATTAAAGTATAAATAAGAAGGAATTGAAGAAATTTCCTTTATAAACCCCAAATTTTGAGTTCTTAATAATATTAATTCGGCTTCTATATCAAATAATTTCAATATATTTATAAACAAAATCGATTTATCTTTGCAATCTCCGTAATTATTTTCAATAACAATATCGGGAGAATACGGTTTATAAGAATGAGTTCCTAACTCAATTCCTATATATCGAATATTTTGAATAACATAATTATACAAATACTTTAAAATATCTTTTTTGTTGTTTAAATTTTGTTGTTTGACCGAATTTAAAAAAAACTCTTTATTTTTTTCATTTAACGAATAATTTTTTAACATAATCGAATCAAACCATTTTGTAACTTCAAACCAACTTTTATAACTTGTGATTATAAAATAAGGAGTAATATCAGTCAAAGGAGGCATATACTTTTCAAAATTAAGTTCTTCCGTATCGGTTATTGTTAATTTGATTTCTTTTGTTTTGTTTTTTTTATTTTCTTTTTCTTTTTTTGAAATCGAATCACCCGATGTAAAAACCTTTAAATATTTATCGGAAGGATAAGTAATGTTTACCGAATATTCATTGATAATAAATTCGGAAGAAATATCTTCAAAATAACTGAAATTATTATCAAAATATTTTCTCAGTTCACTGCTTTTCAATGTATAATTTATATAAAAAACATCTCCGTCTGCGATTTTTCCGTCAAAATAATATCTTTTTATTTTATAATCGGTGTAAACATTATTGTCTCCGCTTATTGATAAAATATCATAATTATCCAAAATTTCAACCGAATTATCGGAATGAATTAAAAAAACATCCGTAATTTCAGGTCGTTCTTCAAGTTCAATATAATCAATATCATAATGTTTTATATTTGTATCTTTAAAATATATTATTTCTTTAAAATTTATTTCATAATCAAACTGAGAATTAAGAATAATATTTTTTTCTTTCATTAAAATCTGAGTTTTGTTTTTATTAAAATCTTTTATATTATCTTTATATTTTATAATTTCATCAATATTTATTTCTTTTTTCGGTTGCAAAACAGAAAGTAAATCGGAAATATCTTTAAAATCATTTTTTTTGCTTAAAACATTTTTAAAAACATCAATTGCTTTTGAATATTCTTTTTTTGACAAATAAATTATTCCCACAAGCGAATAAACAATCGGATTTTGTTTAACAAATTCGGTTATGTATTTTTCATCAAAATAATTATTGTAAAACTTGATAAATTTAAAATATTCCGAAAGCAGAAAAGTGTTGTGATAATGAATATTATATAAAAAATTAAATTTCTCAATAAAATTTTCAATTCCTTTTTTGTAATAATAATTTACCAAATTATAAATATGAGACGAATTATTTAAAAAATCAAATTCAAGTTTATTTAAAACTTCGTTTTCAAGTTCGTTTTTAATAAAAAAAGTTGAATATTCTCTTAAAATTCCTTTGTTTTTATTAAAATTTTTATAAATATCATTTAAAATTATCGTTTTTTCAACAATATTTTCCGAATTGTTTAAATATTCGGGAATTATTAAAAAAATATCTTTAAAATTATCAAATAATTCATTAATTATTTCTTTTTGTTTAAAATCGTTTTTAACGTTTTTATAATATTTAAAATATAAATATTTTTTTAAAATTTCATCTTTTACCGAATTGATAAAATCATATTTTTCTTCAAAACTTTCAAGAGAATTAAGATAAAACAAATTTGACAAAAAAGGATAATCATTTTCGGGTTTGATTTTGGGTTTTGTTGTATTATAAAAGTTTGAAAGCAAATAATTTGTAAAATCATCATTTGTAAATTCAACTTTTTCTTTTTTATCGGATTGTCTGAATGATATTAAATTTTTCCCCGAATAATTTATTTTTATCAAAAAATTTTTATTTTTTGTTTCAATAATTGCAGGATTGTAAACAGAATAATTATTAAAATTTTTTTTATCCGCTGTTTCAAATTCGTCAAAAATTCCCGCATACAAATATTTTTTCGTATAATTTCCTTTTACAAAAAAACATCCTTTTTTTTCAACATAAAAATAATCATTTAAATCAATAATCCCGTCACTGTCCGATTTATAATCAATTTCATAAAATTTATTCGGAATTTCGCAGTGTTTTGAATAAGAAATATATAATTTATTCAAAAATCCCAACTTTTCTTTTATTTTTTTTATGTTAACCGAATCACCTTTGTTTAAAGCGTGTTTCAATTGTATATAAGACATTATGGGTTCAGGTTTTTCATCATTTGAATTTAATATTTGCTCAAATTTTGTAAAATCCGAATGATATTCATATAAATAATCGAGAATCAAAAGGTTTTTTATCTTATTGTTGTTAAAATCGGAATAACTTTTCTCAATATATTCGTTATAAATATTGATATAGAAAAGCAAATAAATAAAAATCATTTGTGAGGATGAAATTTATCGTAACTTTCAAGCATTTCCTGAACGGAAACATGAGTATATCTTTGGGTTGCCGCAAGTGATGAATGGCCTAAGAATTCTTGAATATCTCTTATATCCGCACCGTTATTTAACATGTGAGTTGCAAATGAATGTCTCAATGAGTGAGGAGATATTTTTAATAACAATCCGGCATCTTCAATATGAATGTTTACAACTCTTCTTATGCTTCTGTCGGTTAATCTTCCTCCTCGGAAATTCAAAAACAAAGCATCACATTCCTCATCATTTGATAAAAGTTGTTCTCTTACTTCAAAATATTTAAGTAAAGCATTTTTTGCATATTCTCCGAATAAAACAAGTCTTTCCTTTTTTCCTTTTCCGAGTACAATTATTGATTTGCTGTCCATATCAATTGAATTAACATCCAAACTCACAAGTTCGCTTACTCTTAATCCCGAAGCATAAAGCAATTCAAGAATTGCTTTATCTCTTGCTCCAAGCGGAGATGAATCATCAATTGAATCAAGAAACAAAAACATTTGTTCTTCATGCAAATATCTTGGAAGTTTTATTGATGTGTGAGGATTCTTAACTTCTTCGGCAACGTTTTTTAAAATGAATTTTTCGCTTAATAAATATTTAAAAAAAGAACGCAAAGAAGATAAGTGACGACAAATTGACGTAGCATCAAGTTTATTTTTGTACATTTCATGTAAAAACGAACGAATATCCAACGCCGAAATATTTATTATTTCGATTTCCTTGTATTTTTTATCAATAAATTCCTTAAATTGAGCCAAATCAGTTTCATAAGCTCGAATTGTGTGGTCACTGAATCTTCTTTGATACCGAAGGTGGTTTAAAAATTTATCAATATAATCATTCATTATTATCCTAAAAACAATCAGCTGTTTAAACAGCTTTAATGTTATCCATTGTATAATTTTTAATGAATATTATCAATAATTTATTAAAAAATCATATTTTTTTTTTATATAATTCATTTTGTTAAAATAAAAAACAACAAATTATTAATAAAATGACAAATATTCTTGACCTATCGAAATAAGTTATATATAATCAAATAGTATTTTTAGGGGTGTACTATGAGATTATGGTTTATTTTTATTTTGTTTTTTTCTTTTGCTTTGGTTGCTCAAACAGAAGATTCAACAATTGATTTAGGTGTGGGACAACAAAAAGTTGTTAATGTTAAAGGTTTGCAAAGAGTTGCAATCGGTGATCCCGGTGTTGTTGATGTTCAGGCTATCGGTTCTGACCAACTTATTATTACAGCTAAAAAACACGGAAGAACAACTCTTATTTTATGGCTTACAAACGGAAACAGAGTGAGTTATACAGTCAGAGTAAGTCAACTTGATCCGCAAGGTGTTGTTAAAGATGTTGCTTTACTTTTGAAAGATATTGAGGGTATTAAAATTAAAGTAGCAGACCAATATATTATTCTTGATGGTGAAGTTTACAGAGCAATTGATTATATCAGAATTCAAAAAGTAATGACAATTTTTCCGATAGTAAGATCTCTTGTTATTGTAAGTCCCGAAGCTAAAAAAGGGATTGTTATGGAACTTGAAAGAATGTTTAAAGAAAATTCACTTAAAGATGTAAGACCATCTGTTATTTGTGATATGATTTTTATAGAAGGTTTTGTTTCTGATGAAAGAGATAAAATAAAAGCACTTTCAATTGCAAAATCACTTGGTTTAAAACAATCAACTACTTACCAACTTGCTTCTCAGGAAACACAACAAAATGCAAGTGTTCAACAAGGCAGCGGAACAACAGTGGTTGATGATAGCGGAAATATAGGTCAGGAATTTATCGATTTGATAACAATCGGTTTGAAAAAAATGATTTTACTTGATGTTGAATTTGTTGAAATTAAAAAGAACTCTCAATTAAAAGTCGGTCTTGATTGGATAAATCCTGATGGTGGTCAAAATACTTTCAATGGTGTTTTTTCATCTTTTTATGATATAACAAATCCTGTTACACAAGTAACAACCAAACACCAATCATATCGAGAATTATATCCTGTCAATCGAGAAAATTATGGTTTTGCAAGTTTTTTAAATATTTCAGCTAACTTAAATTTATTTTCGAATGATGGATATTCAAGAATTTTAGCTAAACCGAAATTGCTTTGTGCAAGCGGTGAAAAGGCAAGTTTTTTATCCGGTGGTGAAGTTCCTATCGTAATGTGCAGTGGACAAGCAGGTTGTTCTGTTGAATTTAAAAAATACGGAGTATTGTTGGATATGAATCCGGTTGCAGATAATGACGGAAACATTATTTCAAAAATAAAAACAGAAGTATCAGAACCTGATTGGGCCAATGCAGTTCAGGGAGTTCCTGCTTTCAAAACAAGAAATGTTGAAACAACTGTAACAGTTCATACAGGTGACACAATTGTTTTATCAGGATTATTCAGATTTGACCAACAAAAGGCTATTTCTAAAATGGCAGGAGTCGGACATATTCCTATATTGGGAGAATTGTTTAAAAGCAGAGATTTTCAAGATGGGAAATCTGATGTATTAATATTTGTTCATCCTATTATTGTGAAACCGGATACACCTACTATTCAAAATGCAATTAAAGAAATGAGAAAAAGATATGTTTCAGCAGAAGATCAAATTAGTTTCTCAATATTTGATTAAGAGGGAAAATGCTTAAAATTGTTATAAAAGATAAATTAGGGGATAAAGATTTAAAAGAATTTACTCAGAATGAGGTTACGATAGGAAGAACTCCTGATAATGATTTGTTTTTTGAGAGAAAAAATGTATCTAAACAACATGCTAAAATTATTGTTAAAAACGGAAAAGTTTTTATAAAAGATATGGGTTCAACAAACGGAACAATTGTAAATGAGGAAAAAATAGAAGGTGTTCAGGTTGTATCTCCTAATGATATTATACTTATAGGTGATTTTTATTTAAAAGCTAAATATGTTCCTGATGAGGAATCCCCTCAAGCTGAACAAGAATCAGATTCAGAAGAAGGTGGAAGCAGAAGAAGAAGAAAAAAAGCAAATCTTGATGAAATTCCTGAAGAATTACAAGAAAAAAATAATGATATTGAAATACCTGTTAAAAAAGATGATCCTGTTGTAAAACAGCCTGAAAAACAGACACCTCATCCTTCTGTAATTATGACTCCCGAAGAAAAGAAATATATTGAGCTTCAAAAGGAAATTCATGACAGATTAATTGATTATCTTGATTTAAGAAGATTAAAAATTGATGAACTTGCTGATTCCGATTTAAGACAAAAAACAGAAGATGCTATTAAAGATATTATTGAACAAATGGACAGGGATAATGAAATTCCTCACTATGTTAATCAATTTAACTTACTAACTGATGTTTTGAATGAAGCATTGGGTTTAGGACCATTGGAAGAATTTTTAGCTGATGAGTCAATAAGTGAAATTATGGTTAATCATGCAAATCAAATATATATTGAAAAAGCAGGTAAATTAACATTGAGTCCAAAAAAATTCAGTTCTAATAAAGCGGTATTAGGTGTTATTGAAAGGATTGTTG
>JADHEF010001123.1_pt1 | contig 19362 bp, 20 predicted proteins | sample 8952391 | NCBI WGS metagenome assembly JADHEF01 (sample SAMN16124439, study PRJNA663245) | bioreactor sludge metagenome | isolation source: sludge (nitrite) | place: India:Bengaluru | collected 2019-02-28
GGGTAAAGAGGTAGCCATTTAAGCATAACTCTTATAAAGTAAAATACAGAAATATATAGGAAGTAAACGGCAAATGCGTGGTGTAAATAAAGTTATTTTAGTGGGTACTTTGGGTAAAGATCCGGAAACCAAAACTTTTGCAAATGGTGGCTCTCTCACTCAATTCTCGATCGCAACCAGCGATTCGTGGACAGATAAAAGTACCGGTGAACGTAAAGAACAAACGGAATGGCACCGTATCGTGTTGCATAACCGTTTAGGTGAAATTGCGCAGCAATATCTTCGTAAAGGCTCAAAAGTATATATTGAAGGTTCATTACGTACCCGTCAGTGGACTGACCAGAATGGTCAGGAACGCTATACGACGGAAATCCGTGGTGAGCAAATGCAGATGCTAGACTCTAGCCGTCCTCAAAATGATCAGGGCGAGAGCAGCTTTAACCAGCCACGCTTTAATAACAATAATCAGGCGAACAACAACCAGGGCGGTTATGGTAATAACCCGCAATCGGGTTATGGTTCAGCACCACAGCAAGGCGGTTTTAACAACAACCAGGGCGGCGGTTATGGCAACAATAACCCGAGTGGTTTTGCGCCAAAATCTGCACCTGCTCCAACAGCAGCACCTGCAGCAGATCTAGATGATGACTTACCATTTTGAGATGTAGGTCAAAAAGGTAAATCATCATTAAAACCCACCTGAATACGGTGGGTTTTTTATGTCTTGAAGATTGGTATTAAGTTTGTATAAGCCCATGATTTATTAAAATATTAAGAAGTGTTAAAGCATGGCGTTATTTTGATCAGAACAGCTCTACATCGAGAAAATAAATAAGATGAACAATACTGATAGAAATTGATGATCTAAAAAAGCGATCATTTTTATAAAAACTTGCGGTTTTACCTATTTTGAAATTTTTCGTATTCTAGCTTCACAAGATAAGCAATCCCAGAAATAAGCCAGAGGAAATATCTCATGAGTTTAATCAATACTGAAATCAAATCATTCAATGCAACTGCTTACCACAATGGTCAGTTCATCGAAGTTTCTGAGCAAGACTTGAAAGGTAAATGGTCAGTGGTGTTTTTCTATCCTGCAGATTTCACCTTTGTTTGTCCAACTGAATTAGGCGATCTTGCTGATCAGTATGCTGAATTCCAGAAAATGGGTGTAGAAATTTATGGCGTGTCTACCGATACTCATTTCACCCATAAAGCTTGGCATGATACCTCTGACGTGATTGGTAAAATCCAGTATCCATTGATTGGTGATCCAACCTGGACTTTGTCTAAAAACTTCGAAGTACTGATTGAAGCTGAGGGTTTGGCAGATCGTGGTACTTTCGTGATTGATCCAGAAGGTAAAATCCAGATCATTGAAATCAACGCGGGTGGTATCGGCCGTGATGCACAAGAGCTTCTGCGTAAAGTGAAAGCTGCACAATATGTACATGCGCACCCAGGTGAAGTTTGTCCGGCAAAATGGAAAGAAGGTGAAGCAACACTTGCTCCATCAATCGACCTGGTGGGTAAAATCTAATTCAAACCTAGTTCTTTGAAGCAAAAAATCCAGCACAAGTTGCTGGATTTTTTATTTTTTTAGTTTAGAGATTTATGAATTCTAGACAAAAACATCATGCCATTTGATTTCTATTTGAGAACAAAATGAGAATTGAGGAATTGCACTCTATGCTTTTTAAGCGGCTTATGCGAGGCAATCAAGTAAGCGCAATACCCTGCTGCATGATCAACCAGGCCTGAAAACAAAGAAGCCTCTGCTTTCGCAGAGGCTTTTATTTTATAAGGCGCTGTAGTTTCTTGTCGTTTTAAACAATTTTCGCATAAACGCATCTGAATGGAACCGGATGAATTTATGGTTTTCTTATGCTGCGAATCATAGGTATTTTAAAAGTTTTTGTCAACCAAGGATTATAAAAATGGTTAATTAAATTATTTGTTTTTAAAGTAATTTTTTTGTATTTTAAATAAAAATATAAATAAAATCCTATATTTGGTGGAATTTTAACTAATGCAAAAAAATGAATAAAAAGCAGGTGAAATTGAACAAAAAGGCCTTTACGAAAAACATATATTCTGGAAGATTTTAATAACCTGTTTGATTGGCGCATGGTACATAATTTCTGTAGTTTTTCAATGACGGATGATCAGTTTGGATATCGCAGTAATTGGTAGTGGCATGGCCGGACTGGCTACAGCCAGAATTCTCCAGGACGCAGGGCATCACATCACGATTTTTGAAGCACTTCCAGGTCGCGGCATGGACAGTCATAGCCTTGAATTTGAAGGAGGCCTGATTGACGCACCTTTACGTGTGATGAACCCCTATCTGTGGAAAAACACCCTGAGTCTGGCCACGCATCTGGGCATTAAAACTTATCCGGTGCGGACCTATATGGCCTGCAGCTGGTTATTTGAAGATAAAACTGAAACCTGGCTGACCACATCGCGTAGCCGTATTGGCAATATCCCGATCATCAATAACCGTAAAGGCTTGCAACAGTATGGCTGGCGTCTGGTCAAAGGCCTGTTGCAGTTAAAAGTTGCATTAACCAAATTCTTTAAATCGAAAAATCAGGACATCAGCCTGGCAGAATTTATCAATCGTAACGAGATTGAAGAAGTGTTCTGGCATGGTGCGGTGATGCCGGTGCTATATACCATCTGTACCTGCAATCCGAAAACCATTGGTGAATGGCCAGCTAAACCGTTGTTAATTTTCCTGCGTCAACTGACCGATGGCGATGCATTACTGCGTCTGCAAGGCGGTACACCGGCACTGGTCGACAAGCTGATTGAAGGCATTCAGATTGAAGATGGTTCAGCGATTACACTGGTGCAAGAGCAAGGCGATCAGGTCAAAGTTGAAAATGCGGCTGGTTATTCAAAACTGTTTGACCGGGTGATTGTCGCGACACCGACCACCAAAATTGAGGAGTTCCTGGATCCAGAACAATTCGCCAGTGAAATTGAATTATTGAAGAAATTCAAATTCGAACAGGGCGAACTGGTGATTCATACCGATGCCAGCGTGATGCCGCCAAAACGTAAAGACTGGGCCGTACTCAGCTATATGATGGACCGTAAATTTACTCGTCAGCAATTTACCGTGTGGCTTAACTCGATTGAACCTTCTTTGGTTGGCAAGTCGGCCGTGTTTCAGACCTGGCGTCCGGTAACCGACATTGATCCGAAGAAAGTGATCAAATCGGTAATGCTGACACGTGCAGTCGTCGATGCTAATACGGTGGCACTGAATAAGGAATTGCAGCAACGTCATCTGGATGCCAACCGTAAGGTCTTCTTCTGCGGTTCATGGTCATGTGACGGTTTGCCGATTCTGGAATCGGCAGTGACCTCAGCGATGAAGATTGCAGAAATCTTTGGTGCGCCTTTACCATTTCAGGGTTTAAAACCTGTGGTTGAGGTTGCTCCGCAACTGGGTTATTAATCCATGCAATGGCTTCAGGCACTGCGTCAGCATCTTCCCCAGCACAAGTATGCAATTGATGCCGCTGTGTTGGGCGATCACGCGCAATTGCCCTGGAGCAATTTAGGGTATTGGCAAGCAGGTCAGCAGGATTATGCGGCTGCCTGTCGTATGCTGGCCGATCACCTTGCGCAAACTGTAAATTTAAATTCAAAAGATAAACTGCTGGATTTGGGCTGCGGTCAGGGCGCCAGCTTGCTGCACTGGCAGCAACATTATCAGGTGCAATATCTGGCCGGGGTTGAGCTGCAGGCTGCCTGTGTGGCTAATATTCAGCAACATTTGCCAGAACTGAATGCCATTTATCAGGCGTCATTTTTGCGTTTAAAAGAATTGCTGTTTTCCCAGCGTTTTGATGTGGTGCTATGCCTAGATGCGGCTTATCACAGCCCTGTGCCTGTATTCTTGGAGCAGGTCCGCAGTGTTTTAAATTCAAATGCGCGGATTGGTTTTCATCATCTGGTTTTGTCCGAGCGTTGGGAAAATTTAAATGCATTACAACGGCGTAAATATCAGTTTTTATTGAAATCTGCTGATGTGAATTTAAAAGATTTAATGACAGTGGGGGCACTATATGCCTTTCTGGATCGATTTGAATTTAAAAATATTCAGATTCAGGATCTGTCCGAGCCGGTATTTTCCGGCTTTGCGGATTACGTGCAAAAAACTTTGAATTCAAAAGCATCAGATGATCAGGCTCAAGGCTCAAAACTGGATCATTTTAAAATTCGGATGACAGCGAAACTATGCCGAAAATTATATCAGGAAGGGATTGTGAGATATGTGCAAGTGACGGCACAATCGAAGCACTAGAAAGTGCAAGAAGACTCAGCTGAAAATACCAAAACCCAGAAACATCAAAGCCTCACTAAAAAGCGAGGCTAAGATATGGTGCCGGCACACGGATTCGAACTGTGGACCTACTGATTACAAGTCAGTTGCTCTACCAACTGAGCTATGCCGGCATGGTGGAGTGCATTTTACAGATTTTTTTTGGTCACGCAAGCCAAAAAATAACCGTTTAAACTGTTTCGGCAGGATTTGTTTATTTTGACCGAATGGATGAAAAGTTCTGTTTTTGATTATGTGCAAAGAAATGGCCCATATGTGCAGATATGGGCGAGGGTGAAAGCACAGGATTGGTTCTGGATATGAGTCGGTTATAAGGTTTATCTGTTTTTCAGGATGCGATCTAATTCTTGTGCACATTCCTCTAAAGTAAAGGCCATATCAAACTGCATTTGAGGTTTGAGTTCTTGAGCGAGGCTTCTCCACTGTTCGATGAGTCTCAAGGCTTTTTGAATTTTATGTTTATTGATGTCCTTGGCAATGGTTGGGGTATAACCGCCACGTTTTGCATTTTTAATCTGTTTGGCATAGTTTGCGCTGTTATTCATGTTCGCTCTCCGAATAGCAGTGTATCTATTTTTTAACTTCAAATTTGAATGGCCCGGTTCACTTGGTTATTTCTTTCTATCCTGTGGTTTTTATTCTCCTTTTAGTTGATTTATAAGCAACATAACATAGCTTTGATGACAATAAAATTAAGCTATTTCTGTGCCAGTTTTTTGTTTGAACACATAAATAAAAACCTGAAATGAATGGCGTACAAAAACTGCACAATTCATCAGTTTTTTGGCTGATGAAAAATGAAGATTTTTAAAAATAGAATTGAGCGTAAGTGTTGTGTTGCAAAAGATTTTTATGAAAGAGGATTGATATCAACTCAATGATTTGCATAAGACGATGGATAATAATATTTTAAGATCTAAGCAGATGATTTTTTTTGCTGATGGGATGATGGATAAAATTAAATATAAAAAAACCCGAATCATGTGATTCGGGTTTTTAAATTCTGGCGGTGAGAGAGGGATTCGAACCCTCGAAACGCTATAAACGTTTACACACTTTCCAGGCGTGCTCCTTCAGCCACTCGGACACCTCACCATAGGCCGAGGATAATAGCGAAAAAAACCAGCTGTGCCAAGCTGAAACAATTGATTTGCAGAAAAACTTTTAATGCGGTGCTATGATTCGCAAAAATGCTTGTTAAAAAACGAAGACAATATATGCAAAGCACTGCACAAAAGGCAGCTCTTCCGGTGATTACACTGGCTGCGCTTGGGGTCGTTTTCGGAGATATTGGTACCAGTCCGCTGTATGCACTGCGCCAATGCTTCCTTACCGCACATCTCGCCATTAGCGAAGCTTCTGTACTCGGTATCCTGTCCCTGATTTTCTGGTGCATGATGCTTACCATCAGCTTTAAATACGTCATGGTGATCATGCGTGCCGATAACAACGGCGAAGGCGGGATTATGTCACTGTTGGCATTAAACCTGCGTACCACACGAATCTCTGATCAAAAGAAAATATTCCTGATTGCTTTGGGTTTTGTCGGCGCATCGCTATTTTTCGGTGACGGGATTATTACCCCGGCAATCTCCGTGCTCTCAGCCATTGAAGGCCTGAGTATTGCCACGCCCATTTTCAATCAGTGGCTGGTGCCTTTATCCATCGGGATTTTGGCCGGACTGTTTATGGTACAGCGACACGGCACAGCCACGATGGGCAAGTTTTTTGGACCTTTAACCATGCTCTGGTTTTTGTCGATTGGCGGTTTTGGTTTGTGGAGCATCATCCAGACCCCGTTTGTACTGTGGATGGTGAATCCCTACTGGGCCTATCATTTTGTGGTCGATCAGCCCTATGTGGCTTTTCTGACCATGGGGGCGGTGATTCTGACCATGACTGGGGGTGAAGCGATTTATGCCGATATGGGGCATTTTGGCCGTCTGCCGATTCGTCTGGCCTGGTTCATTATTGTCTTGCCATGTTTATTGCTGAATTATGCCGGGCAAGGCGCCTTGTTACTGCGTAGTCCTGAAGCACTGGCGAATCCTTTTTATATGCTGCTGCCCGACTGGGCCTTATTTCCGATGATTGGACTGGCGACTGCAGCGGCGGTGATTGCCTCACAGGCGGTCATTACTGGGGTATTTTCTATGGTCAATCAAGCCATTCAATTGCGTTATTTGCCGCGCCTGTCAGTCAAGCATACCTCTGCATTGGAGCGTGGCCAGATTTATCTGCCTTTCATTAACTGGATGTTGTTTATCTCGGTGCTGATCCTGATTTTACTGTTTGAAAATAGTGCCAATCTGGCCAGTGCTTATGGCGTTGCGGTGACCATGACCATGCTCTGCGGCACCATTTTGATCTCGATTCTGGCCTATGGCTTCTGGCGTTGGCCGGTCTGGAAAGTAGCGTTATTTGCTGTACCATTCCTGGCACTGGATTTAGTCTTTGTGGCCTCAACGTCCTTGAAAATCGCTTCGGGTGGCTGGGTGCCAATTCTGATTGGTGCGGTACTGTTTACGATTCTCATGACCTGGAAAGACGGGCGTGCGTTGGTACTGAACCGGCTGGAACAGGATGCCTTGCCGATTGATCTGTTTATTAAAAGTATTTCGATGGGGGAAGGCACCAAGTTTGTGCCAGGCGATGCCATTTTCCTGACCGGTACACCAAATATTGTTCCGCATGCCATGTTGCATAATATTAAGCACAATAAGGTCTTGCATGAACGCAATATCATGTTGACGGTGATTACCCGGGATATTCCTTTTGTTGACAGGCAGGACCGGATTGAACTGGAAAAACTGAGTGAGCATTTTTACCGGGTGTTTATCTATTATGGTTTTAAGGATCAGCCGAATATTCCGGAAGCTTTACAACAGGCCTATGAGCAATGGGATTTTGAATATGACCTGATGCAGATCAGTTTCTTTATTTCACGTGAACGGATTATGCATACTGTGGGTGAGGGCATGGCACCGTGGCGGGAAAAGCTGTTTATTTCTATGCAGCGCAATACCAGTCCGGTCAGTGATTTCTATCAAATTCCACCCAACCGTGTGGTCGAGCTGGGCACCCAGATTCAGATGTAAATAAAATAAAAAGCATAAAAAAAACCAGAGGCACACTCTGGTTTTTTTATGAGAGAAACAATAAATAAATGAGTTTCAGATTATTGTTCGAGTTCTACCGCAGCCGGCACTTCAGGTGCAGCATTCAAAGGTTCTTTCATCAGTACTGGCTCTGCATCAGATTGAGCTGCAATTTCAGTTTGTTCATTGCTCACATCTGCTTCAGTCACAGCCGCTTGTTGCTGTGCTTCAGGCATCGGTTGTTCTGAAGCAATAGCTGCTTGCTGTTGCTCTTCAGACATTGCTGGTACAGCTGCTTGTTGTTCTTCCAGTGTTGGTTGTTGTTGAGGCGTCGTCATAGACGTGCTGGCTTCTACTTCTGATTCAGTGGCTGGTTCAACCAGATTGGCCGGCACCTCTGCTTCATTCATACCTGGTTCTGTGACAGGTGGTTGAGGAGAAACAGTACCTGAATTTGGTGCCTGAGTCATTGCTGGATCATTGGGCATTGGTGCCTGTGTGTTTGGCATGGCTGGTTGCGGTGCTGCTGCACGCGGATCGACCAGACGAATCTGACCAGAGTTCACCAAGCTTTCTAAAGAGGCTTCCTGACCATTCACCTTGGTACTAATTTTAGCTTTAGACAAGCTTTCAAGTGTTTCACCTGGTTGAACCGGTGGCTCAGCAAATGCAGCTACGCTGATCACACTTGTGAATAATCCTAAACCTAATGCTTTAGAGAGTTTGGAATTCATGATTGACACCATTGCTAATAATTGTACGAATTGAGATAGGCCGTTAGCTTTACACACTCAATCTACTGAGCCAAACAAAGCTACGCAAACACCGAGAAACCTCATGTAAAAAGAAATAAAATTAGACAGTTTGTTACAACTGCCCGGGATTTTGGATACTTATTGTTTATTTAGTAAACGAATGGTAGAGCCAAGATATACTTCACTTATACAGCTTGTTAAGCTCGGTCAAAATCTGTATTGATCTAAAAAGTACGTGTAAGAATGGCCAAGAAGCAGCGTAAACCCAAGAACTCTTTTTTTCAGTTTTTAAATGATAATAGTATTAAAGTCATTCTGGGCGTGGTGGCTTCGAGCAGCTTCGCCATCGCTTTTGGTCAGGAAAAAATCAGTCAGTGGGTGTCACTATCCTCTTCCAGTGATTCTGCCTGTCTGAACCAGTTTTATCGTGATGTACCGCCATATTTGATGAAAGACAGCCTGAAAAAAGACAGCTATTCGCTGTGTTTTAATGGCTTTAATGTCGGTTATTCCGGGGTATCTAAAACGCCACTTTGGGTCGCAGAAGCCTTAACGCCAGCACGCTTAAGCCAGAAAATTCCCCGTGAAGATAATTTTCATGAAGAAGATCGGGTCAGTGCGAAGCATCGTGCCACATTGGCGGATTATCGCGGTTCAGGTTATGACCGGGGTCATATGGCACCAAATGCGGATATGCCTAACAAGGCTGCGCAGTCTGACAGTTTTTCATTGGCCAATATGGTGCCGCAAGCGCCCAAGAATAATCAGCAAGTCTGGCGTGAGTTGGAAGAAGCTACCCGTGCCATTGTGACCAAGCAGAAACAGGATGTCTATGTGGTGACCGGGCCGGTCTTTGCCGGGAAGAAGCTGAAAACCATTGGCAATGGCGTAATTGTGCCAACTGCGGTCTATAAGGCAGTTTATATGCCGAAAACTGGTGCTATTGGTGTTTACTATGCACCGAATGACAATTCACTGAAAGTGCGTATTGTCAGTGTCTGCTATCTAGAAGAACAGCTTGGAATTAACCTGTTTCCGCAGCTTACCGAAGAGCAGAAGCGCAATACCTATAAGCTACCACTGACCGGAAATGCCGTAAAAGCCAACCAGAAAATTGAATACTCCAACTGGGATGCAGAAAGCCAGTGTGCCGAAGAGGTTTCTGAAGAAAACCTGCAGGCATTACAACGCGAGTTTAAGTCTTCTGTTTCAGGCAGCTCGACCTCCTCAGCGACTGGCGGTGCGATAGACAATGCAACGCAAGATGCCATTGTGAAACAGCTGATTGATGCCTTGTTGCAATATATTTTGCAGCTGTTGAAATAAGCTTGCTGAAAAAACCGGGATTCGGGTAGCATCGACATCAGACGTTCATGGAAAAATAACAAAGACAGGTGAAGAGGATATGTTTAAAGCATTTGAAAATGGCAGTGAATCCCATGCCATTCATGATCTGACTTTGGAAAATGATCTGGACTGTGTCAGTCTGTATGGCAACTTGCAAATCACCAAGGATCAGCAGGGACTGAAAGTGGCCAAAGCCTTGCAGGCTTTTTTGAATGATGTGGTAAAACAACTGGAAAACACGCCGGACTTGCCAGAAAAAATTCAGCGTGATGACCTGGATGAAATTGAAAATCCATTTTTATAAGCGTTTTTAAGCGCGATGATCTGCATGTGCCATGTGAAACATGCAGAAAAACAGAATCTAGAAATCATGGCTTTTATTGAAAAGCCTAATTTTTTTGCTCCCGCAATATCTCCCAACACTAGCCAGAACGTGCCGAGTAATTCGGCAAGTTATTTATCCATATTTTAAATTCTTATTTTTATATTTATTATTAGGTCATAGGGGTAATGGATTTAAATTATCAACGCTGCTTGAAGCCCATCTATCAAACCAACATGCTTGTGGTTTAAGCGGCTGGCATATTCTGTTGGCGCCACTGCTGCGGCGTCAGTTGAGTCCATTGCTTAAAGGCACGCTGAAACGCACTCTGTTCAGAATAACCGAGTAACATGGCAGTTTCCTGCAAACTCAAGTGCGGATCTTTCAGATATTGCATCGCCATCATGCAGCGGATTTCCTGCATACATTGCTGATAGGTTTTGCCCTGTTTCTGCAAATGGCGTTGTAACTGACGCACGGAAAAATTCATCTGCTCGGCAATATGCTCGATCTGAAACAGGTTTTTTTGCAGGCCAATCAGAATTGCCTGTTGCAGTTGCTGATCAATGAGAGTAGAGTGCGGAAATTTTTCTAGCAATGCTTTGGCCTGTTGCATCAGCAGTTTCTGCAAGCTCTGGTCGCCCTGTTTCAGCGGTCTGGACAGTTCACTGACATGCATCAATACCTGATTTCTGGCTTGAGAAAAGCGGACTTTACAGCCGAAATACTGCTCATAGAGTGCAATATTTTTAGGCATTGCATGCTGGAAATGCACTTCATATAACTGAACCCCGTGCGGGTTCTGCACATTGGCTTTTACGAATTCCGTCATTAGCGCAATCGCGATTTCATCGGTCAATTGGGTATTCAGATGAAACGGAACTTCAACCCAGCCAATCGACAGATAATCGCCTTGCCATTGCAGCTGAAGTAGGCCGCCATCATAAATCAGACGATGATAATCATGATAGCGCATAAAGGCTTCACCCAAGGTCTCACTTGAGAGTGCCAGATAGCCAATAATACCGAGGTGTTTAGCTTCAACCAGCTGGGCGATTTCCAGGCCTAAAGCCGGTCGCTGTAGCTGTTGATCAAGTGTTGTTAACAGATCACGCCACAGGGCGAAATCAAAGCGTTCCAGATTTTGAATGGCCAATAATTTCTCAGGGACTTCAAGCTGTTTCAACTGATAATAGTCCAAAAGTAAATGTCCTAAACCACCGTATACTGAACCTACGTAGTTTTTTAGAACCAGCATTTTTAATTCTTTTATTTTGTCGTATTTTGTCAATCATATTGAATATTTTGGTCAATATCTAGTCTTTTATTTAGCCTATATTAAAAATAGACCAAGAGGTAAAAGATTATGTGGAAAGGTTTTCTGGCAGGACTTGTCGTCGCAAATGGATTTGAATGGTTTGCACATAAATATGTATTGCATGGTGTTCACCGGCCGGGACAGAGCCGTTATAGTCCGGTACCCGAGAGTATGCGCTCACACTGGGAGCATCACCGGATTGTGCGAAAAACGGAATTTTCCGATTTCGGCTATGTAGAAGGACTGGACAACTGGCGTACCCGCAATGAAATTGCCTCACTGGCAGTCGTCGCGACCGTTTTTGGACTCAGTTTTTATCCTTTTTCCAAAGGCATGTCACTGGCCGCCCTATATAGTGCAGGCAACTATTATTATTTACATCGCCGGGCTCATCTGGAACCAGAATGGGCCAAAAAGAAATTGCCCTGGCATTATGATCATCATATGAATAGCAATCAGGATGCCAACTGGTGCGTGACCAAGCCCTGGTTTGACTATCTGCTCGGTACCCGGGTGATTTCCTCGGCAGATTTGCAGGAACAGAATCCTTTAGGTTTGAGCTTGCCTGCACCGATCTCGAAAAAACTCAACCGCTGGGCAGAACAATATTTTCCGGTTAAATGGGCCGATGCTTCCTCTAAAATGACAAAAAATACTGCAAAAAATACGGTAATGAAGCAGTTAAATACGCAGGTTATGGAGTAAAATAGGGCTTTGTCGTGATTTGTCAATAAAATACGATTGTATTGTCAATATTGTCCTGCGGATTTCACTTATAGTTGCTCACGTCGGTGAGCAAAGCCTCATACTGATAATGTTTCTGGGTGTAATGAGTTATTTTGAATACCAAGTGCTGTAGTCTTATCTTGGTTTTATAAGGAGTCGAAAGACTCCTTTTTTTTGTCCCGTATTTGCTGTGTTGTTTTATTTAAGGCATAAAAAAAGAGTGTTTATAAAAACACTCTTTAATTAAATCATCATCTAAAACGGCTTAAAGGCGCATTTCAATACCTTGGGCTGCCATATAGGCTTTGGCTTCCGGAATGGTGTGCTGGCCAAAATGGAAAATTGAAGCTGCCAGTACTGCATCAGCACCACCATGGATAATGCCGTCCGCCAAATGCTGTAAATTACCCACACCACCAGAAGCAATCGTCGGTACCGTGACGCGGTCATTGATGGCACGCATCAGGGCAATGTCGTAACCGGCTTTGGTGCCATCGGCATCCATCGAAGTAATCAGTAATTCACCTGCGCCGAAGTCAGCCATTTTCACAGCCCATTCAATCGCATCAATCCCGGTTTCTTTACGGCCACCGTGGGTGAAAATTTCCCATTTGTGGTCGCCAGTTTTTTTGGCATCAATTGCAACCACGATGCACTGCGCGCCAAAGCGTTGAGACGCTTCCTGCACAAACTCGGGATTATAAATCGCAGCCGAGTTGATGCTGACTTTGTCTGCACCGGCATTGAGTAATAGACGGATATCTTCGACTTTACGTACACCGCCACCGACAGTCAGAGGTACAAAAACCGATTCAGCCATGCGTTCTACTGTGCGGTAAGTCGTGTCGCGTCCATGATGTGTAGCGGTAATATCAAGGAAAGTAATTTCATCGGCACCTTGTTCATTATAACGGCGCGCCACTTCGACCGGGTCACCCGCATCACGAATATCAAGGAACTGGACACCCTTGACCACGCGGCCGTTATCCACGTCCAGACAAGGAATAATACGTTTAGCTAGCATAAATTTTTCCAATTATTACAGCCGATTATGAAACTCACCCACGCAAGCGCTACACCTTGGCAGATGGAAACGGTATTCTAGCAAAATTATGTAAGTTTTTTCGCAGGTTTTCTATGTCGGTTTATACCACTTTGACTTTAAAGGAAGTTCAGGATTTTGCGGCGCCTTATGGTTTAAAGGTGATTGATCTGATTCCCATTCAAGGCGGTATTCAAAATACCAACTACTTTTTAGTCTGCGAAGACCAGCAATATGTGCTGACCGTATTTGAAGATATGGATGAACAGGCAGCAGGTGAGCTGGTTCCTGTTTTAGAACATCTGGGTCACGCCGGGTTGGCCGTTCCAGTGCCTTTATCCCATTCAGGCAAAGCCATTCACAGTATTAAAGATAAACCGGCACAGATTGCACCACGCCTGATGGGTGAACATCCGATGCCATCTACCGTCGCGCAGGTTGAAGCGATTGCAGTGGCTCAGGCGAAAATGCATGTGGCACTCAAAGACTTTAAATTAGAACGTAATTTTGTGCGTGATCATGCCTATTGGCTGGCCGTTTCTCAAGAGATTAAACCAAGTTTAAGTCCGGCAGATAAAGTCTTGCTCGGTAAATTATTAGGTTTATATGAGGCGTTGACGGCGGTATATCCGGATCGTCCACGTGGTTTCATTCATTCGGATCTGTTCCGGGATAATACCTTATTTGATGGCGATCAGCTGAATGGCATTCTGGATTTTTATGAGCTGAATAAAGATGAGTGGTTGTTTGATATCGCCATTACGTTAAATGACTTCTGTACCGAATATCCTGACGTAATCTTAAACGAAGAAAAAGCGATTGCCTTTTTAAATGCCTATGAAACGATTCGTTCTTTAACCAGTGATGAACGCGCTTGTCTGGAATTGTATCTGGCTATGGCAGCAGGACGGTTCTGGATGATGCGTCTGCAGGTGGCTCAGCGTAATGCAGCATTAGGCCGTACTGGCGAAGATATTTTGCAAAAAAATCCGGATGAAATGCGTAATATGCTGATTGAACGCTTAAAATTCGTCACCGCTTAAACAATCAAATCAACAGGGATAGGGAATATGCGCGATCAGGGACGCTTAGTGGAATGGTTTGATGACCAAGGCTATGGTTTTATCCAGCCCAGTGATCCGGCCAAAGATCGCGTATTTCTGCATATCAAGGACTTTGCCAAGCCTGGCCCACGTCCAATCGTGGGCTGTGCGCTGGATTATCTGGTGATTCTGGATGAACGCGGCCGTTATCGTGCGCAACAAGTGATGTACTTGAAAGCAGTACAAGCCAAAAGCCTGCAAGCAAAATTCAAACCGTCCAAGCCACAGCAGACACAGAAATTACAGCCGATGCAGATTGCCTGTGTGCTCTATATTCTTTTTCTGGTGGCTTTGACCTTGGGTAGTTTACTGAGTGGACTGGTGTTGTTGCTGGTCAGCCTGATGAATGCGCTCAGCTACTGGCTCTATGCGCAAGATAAGGAAGCGGCACAGCTGGGTAATCGCCGTATTCCGGAAAACACTCTGCATGTGGTGGCTTTCTTAGGCGGCTGGCCGGCAGCCTGGCTGGCACAGCAGAAATTACGGCATAAAACACAAAAACAACCTTTCCGGCAGATATATTTTTGTACCATAGTCTTTAACATCATTTTGATTATATGGCTAATTTCCCCATTGAATAGTTTAAATATCTAGGGGGAAGTACTAGGAGGGGACGTGAACTATTCCATTGATAAAGATTCAAACCGCACACTGACTTTTGCACTGTACATTTTATATATTGTGGCCATTTTTAGTGCTGGCCTGCTGGCTCTTGTGGCGTTGATCATTAACTATGTGAAACGGCACGATGTGCGCGGTTCCATCTTTGAAAGCCATTTTACCTGGCAGATCCGCAGTTTCTGGTGGTATCTGTTCTGGAATATCGTCGCCTTTATTCCATTTTTCTTTTTGTTCTTTACCGGTGAAGATCCTAACCTGTTTGCAGGGGTCGCATTTGGTGCATCCGCGTTCTGTTTAGTGGTGGTGGTTTTGGCCTGGATCTGGATTGTGTATCGGGCGATTCGCGGCATCATGCGCTTAAATGACAATAGACCGATGTATAGCAAATAATTTTAGCCGTATTTCCCTAGAGAAAAAAATCCCTCTTTTTCAGGGGGATTTAGCGGAATTAAGAAAGATCTTGCTTTAATTCTTCTGTTGGTTGTTTTCTTAAAAACTTCGGTTTCCATTCACTGGCAATCACGCCCAGTACCACCAGCAATCCGCCTAATAAAGCCAGTGACGGTAAACGTTCTCCGGCCAGACGGCCAAACAGGGCTGCCCATACCGGTTCGCCGGCATAGATAATCGCTGCCTGTGATGGGTCGACCATGCGCTGCGCCCAGTTCATCACCAGTTGAATCAAGGCACTGGCAATGCCCAAACCGACTAAAATCCCTGCCAGATGCCAGTGGAATTCAGGTAGCTGAGATTCACCTAAAACAGGTGCGATCATAAAGCAGAACAGGGACGCAAAAATCAGTTGCAGCACGGTGACCCGGCGTACATTCACCTGCTCGGCAAAATGGCTGATAAAAATAATCTCCAGTGCAATCGCAATCGAACCGAGCAAAGTCAGGGTTTGCCCGAAACTGAGCTGAATCGCAGCAAAGCCATTTCCTGTCAAAAACACCAGACCGATAAAGGCAAACAGTGCTCCGATCCAGGTCATGACATGCGGTTTTTTACGGAACATTAACCAGAGCAGGACTGGAACCAGTGGAACATACAAGGCGGTTAAAAAAGCCGATTCGCTGCTGCTGATGGTCTGCAAGCCCACAGTTTGAGTGCCGTAGCCAATGGCGATCATGATGCCAATCACCGCGCCAGCGAACACTTCTTTCAGGTTCATGCCTTTTAGCGACTTCAGTGAAATTAGGGTGACAGCAAGCGCTGCCGCAGCAAAGCGCAGGCCGACAAACATAATCGGACTGCTAAAATTTAGCCCGTATTGCACAGTAATAAAACTGCCGCCCCAGATAATGGTGATCAGGATCAGGGCGAGTTGCGGTGCTTTTACCATCCAGCCGGAGTGATTTTTGGAAATAAGTGTAGACATGCCAGGAGATCAGAAAATTAAAAAAATAAAAAAGAGGTCCGAAGACCTCTTTTACAGCAGACTTAATTATAGCGCCTGTTGCTCATCTAGCAATAACTGTGCTTCACGCAAGCTTAATGTACCTTCGTAAATCGCACGGCCGGTAATTGCACCTAAAATACCCGGTTGGTCTTTCAGGTTACGCACGTCATCCAGATTGGTCACGCCGCCTGAAGCAATCACAGGCAAACCTGAGTATTGCGCCAGATTCACGGTTTGCTCAATATTCACACCCTGCATCATGCCATCACGCGCGATATCCGTGTAGACAATGCTTGACACGCCAGCATCGGCAAAACGTTTCGCCAGGTCAGTAGCCTTGACATCAGTCACATTGGCCCAGCCATCTGTTGCTACCATGCCATTCATGGCATCAATCCCAACAATAATATGACCAGCAAATTTTCGACATGCTTCTTCAACAAATTCAGGATCCTGAACTGCTTTGGTGCCAATGATCACAAAAGAAACACCGGCTTGCAGATAATGCTCAATGGTTTCCAGAGAACGGATACCACCACCAATCTGGATCGGCAAATCAGGTTGAGATCGGACAATGGCTTCAACCACTGGCTTATGGATTGGTGTACCTGCGAAAGCACCGTTTAAATCTACTAAATGTAAGCGGCGAGCGCCTTCATTTACCCAATGCTGTGCTGTTGCGACCGGATCGTCTGAAAATACGGTATCGTCTTCCATACGACCTTGTTTTAAACGGACACATTTGCCATCTTTCAGGTCAATTGCAGGGATGATCAGCATGCTTTCGCTCCTTGCTTAATCTTTAGAATGAATTTGAGTGTATTCATCTTAGCAAATAAAGTCGAAATTTCTAACTCTTAAACGGTATGAATAAAGAAAACCTGTCCATAGATAGGTAGCAGTGAGGTAATTTATTTTGCTCGTTTTAATGATTTTAATGATCCGTCTCTTGAATGGAGATCAGATTTTCCATAACGGATCGTGTACTGAGCTGGTCGATAACCGAAGCTGTAAGACCTGTTAAAGTCACAGTTCTCTCATCGAACGCGCTCATCACAGCTTTTATGCGTACATCAAGTTACCAGAACCAACACGCCACTTAAGCGCTTAAGCCGTCGATGAAGGACGGATTCTTAATTTTAATGAAGTATTGGGAATCTCTCTGGGTAATAAATCCCGACGTAGTAATTCTTCAAATACCAGCACGGGCGCGTAGGCATCTGCGGCTGCATAATCAATTTGTGCCGGGCTTAGCTTCTTGCTGGCCCAGTTCGAGGTACTAATCCGTTTGGATTTAGGAAAATTCAACTGAAACAATAACGCCATGGCATTTTTTAATCCGACCGGATTGTTTAAACCAAAAGCTTTAAAACATTTAGACAGTTCAATCACACTATTCAGTTCAATGCCTTTTTTACGGAACAGATGCGCATCATTTTTCAGGCCAAAACCGACCTTGATCTGGTCTCGACTGGCAAAGATCGGTTTAAGAAAATCCCAGATCACATCATTCATTTGAAATAAATAGGCTTTGTCTAAAGTGGCCAGCTGAATCAGATGTGGCCCGGTAGAAACCTCACCAACTTTAAAGGTCGGTTTGGATTCAGAATCGAAACCCAGAACTGCACAGCTTTTTAGCTCCTGTTCAAGAGCATGACATTGTTCCAGACAATTAATCACCTGAATCTGTTGCATCGGAAGATTTTGAAATACAGGAAAGGCCTGAATTTGTTCCTTGCTTGGTAAAGTGTCCAGCAGCTGTTGCATAAGCTTCAATCATGAAATGAATGCGTTCAGCTTAATCACTTTTGCTGTTCTAGGCAAAAATAAAGCCCATGAAGAATGGGCTTTATGCAAAATTTAACAAGGATTAATCAGTATGATAGCTACTCTGTTCTATCTGCGCCTGTTGAGCACGCTCAACATAATTCTGATAAGCAGCAGGGACAGCAAAGGCTGCCAAAATAACTGCGAGTACCAGATACAGCACCACCAAAAGAGTTTCCCAGCCACGTGTGGTGCGTGGAGAACCATAGTCATTACTTTCGTTGTGACCTGGTGCCAATAACAGGTAAAGTGTAAAGACAAGGTTTACGACCGGCACAAAAATCAGTAAAGAAAGCCAGCCATTATGATTACGGTCATGTAAACGACGAATTAAAAAAATCACGCTAAAATAAATCGCAACGCCGTAGATCAAAACCAACATCACCATTAAAGGCATGGACATTTTACCATCTAAAGTCTCGGGACTCATTCTAGGCAAAATGAAAGCAGCAATGATTCCGATGATCATAAAGCAAAAACCAAGCAGCATATTCCATGCGATATAAGAACGTCGCCCAAAACGTCCTGATGCATTCCACCCCGAATCCTGAATTGTATTACTCATTATTTTTCCTTTGTTTTCATTAGATTTTTTATAAGTAAGTCTATGATAAAGGGATTTTTTATAAATGAAAAGTGTAAAAAACAATCAATAAAAAAGCTCGCAATTTGCGAGCTTTTTAGGCGAAAGGAAAATCAGATTTTCCAGTCCACAAAGTTTTTCAATAACTGCAAACCGGCGGTATGGCTCTTTTCCGGATGGAACTGGGTCGCAAACAGGTTTTCTTTATGAATTGCAGTACAGAACTCAATGCCATAGGTACAAGTAGCTGCTACTAAGTCTGAATCTTGTGGCTCTACATAGTAGCTATGTACAAAGTAAAAACGCGCATCCTGTTCGATATTGTTCCACATTGGATGCTCTGGATCGGCCTGATGTACCTGGTTCCAGCCCATATGCGGCACTTTTAAGCCCGCCATTTCCGGAAAATGCTTGACCGCACCTTCGAAAATACCCAGTGCATCGGTACCGCCATTTTCTTCCGAATGCTGCATCAAGGCTTGCATGCCGACACAAATGGCCAGTACCGGTTTGTTAAATACGGCATTACGTACCACTTCATCAATCCCGGCTTCGTGCATGCCTTGCATGCAGTCACGCATTGCGCCTACGCCCGGAAAAACAATCTTGTCTGCTTGTGCTATTAGTTTTGGATCATTGGTCACATCTACCGTGGCACCGACATGTTCTAATGCTTTTGCCGCAGAGTGCAAATTTCCCATGCCATAATCAAGAAGGGCAATACGGGTCATTACAGTGTACCTTTGGTTGAAGCTACCGTATTGGCAGCACGTGGATCCACTTCACAGGCCATACGCAGCGCACGCGCAAATGCTTTAAATACGCTTTCGATCTGGTGATGGCTGTTTTTGCCTTTCAGGT
>JADHEF010001120.1_pt1 | contig 19304 bp, 18 predicted proteins | sample 8952391 | NCBI WGS metagenome assembly JADHEF01 (sample SAMN16124439, study PRJNA663245) | bioreactor sludge metagenome | isolation source: sludge (nitrite) | place: India:Bengaluru | collected 2019-02-28
TGCTCTAACTAGCTGGGGCAGCATGTTCATGGTCGAACATGCCGCTGCAGGGCTTTCAAGGGAGTACTCGGAAAAAACCCACCAGTATGTTGATGAAGAGGTCTCAAACATAATCAACGGCAGGTATACACATGTACTCTCCCTTCTCTCTGAAAGAAAAGGGCTGCTTGAAAAGATCGCATCAAGGCTGCTTGATACAGAGACTGTTGATTCATCTGAATTCAGGAAATTCATGACAGAGGATAACGCAGAAAAGGGCAGCCTGTCTGAGGCTGCGAGGGCTTGATAAAACTGAATACTCTTTTTATATTTGAGAAGTGCTGAAAGAAATACTTTATATTGGCGCAGGCGGTTTTGCCGGCTCTGTTTTAAGATACTACTGCGGTATTGTGATTAAAAAGATAACTCTTCAGGGTCATATATTCTGGGGGACACTTTTTGTAAATACCGCAGGCTGTTTTCTTATAGGGTTCCTGTTTCCCCTTCTTACATCAAAAACACACATATCTGGGAACATGAGGCTTCTCGTGATTACAGGTTTTCTGGGAGGTTTTACAACATTCTCATCCCTCGCGCTTGAGACAGTGTCGCTTGCGCGGAGCAGCCTTTATCTTTTTTCACTCATCAACATGACGCTCAATATCGCGCTGGGGCTTTCAGCCCTTCTCCTCGGGGAAAAAGCCTTTTCCCTTATAGGGAATTTATAACCTTCCTCCTTTTCCCCTGAAACCCGGCTGATAGTTCTGCGTGATGAAAAGGGCTAAAAATCTTTCAGCAACGCCGGGTTCAGATCGCTGAAATCATCAATTACCATGTCGGCCGCCGAGAAGTCCTGATTGCCGGAAAAAGGGTTTACATACCCTACGCACTTCATCCCAGCTTTTTTGGCCGCGGTAACTCCGTTATATGAATCCTCAATAACAACGCACTTACTGCATTCAACTCCCAGCTGCCTGGCTGTTTCAATAAAAATATCAGGTTCAGGCTTCCCCTTTTTTACCTGGAAACCGCTCAGGCAGAGCGGAAAAAACCGGATGAGCTCTGATGCTTCAAGAACAACCTTTATGAGGTCGGGGTGCGATGATGAGGCCACAGCTGTTTTTAATCCATAGCCAATAATCCCCTCAATAAGCTTTCCGACTCCTTCAAGCGGCTGGATTTTCCCCTGGCTCCTGAAATACTTCACCCTGAATGGTATGTCGGCGCTTACAAGAGAAGTGACAGATTCCCTGAGCGAATATGCCTTTTTAATCCTTTCCCACATTTTATCTGCCGCAAGCCCTACAAACGAGTAGAGTTCGTTGTCTGTTATTTCTATACCCATTTCCCTGAGAATGAGTTTTTCCACTTCAAAATGGTAGGGCTCAGTGTTTACAAGTACCCCGTCCATGTCAAAAATCACGGCTTCTGCCATTTCCTGATGCTCCTGTTTGTTTTATTGTATCCAGATTTCCTTGAAAGTGTGGGTTTTCTCACAGTATTTACACCTGAACTTGTCCCCTGTTATCCTGTCAAACTCTGCCGGGACATTTTCCCCCTGTGACGTGTGGCTTATGCAGTCCGGGTTTCTGCAGCTGATGTTCGGGAAGTTGTATATTTTAGGCGGCATTCTGAGCTTCAGTTTTTTAACCACCTTTCTGTCTTTAACAATGTTTACAGTGCATCCCGGCGCAAGCGCTGCCAGCTGTTTCATCTTTTTCGAGCCTGGTTCTGTCTGGCCAGGCCTGAATATTATCCCCTTCATCTTTTCCGGCTGGCTCCTTGAACTGCTGATCCACTCACCGCCTTTGCCGTAAAGCTCAAGCACCCTTATGATTCTCGCGAGGTGTTCCCTGATATCCTTTTCAGATTCTCCCCTGCATATATGGTCTATCACAAGCCCGTTTGATATTGGTTTTACCCCCTCCGCGTAGTCCTTTGTAACAAGGTAGTCTTTTACCGGAAGCTCTTCAATGAAATTTTCAGACTCGCCTGCAGCCCGTCCGCCTCTTCTCTCTCCGCTGAACCCGGAACCCATGATCCCTGCGATAAGGCTCAGAAGTATTATCCTTATTACCTTGCCGTTGGCAGACTGCTCTTCCCAGCCGTTAAGGGGTGTTGTGTCAAGGAATGTGGGGATTGTGGGGTAAAGCTTGTGGCGGGGGAGGGGATGATAGAATATTGTCCCTTCCGGGATTTTTTCAAGAAACTCCTGTCTGAAAATTATTTTTCTCCTGAGTTCATCCTGCCTCTTGAGTATGTCATCCCCCATTCTTTCTAGCTGCGGCCTTGTGAAATACCACATTGGCGCTGTCTTTCCTGATTCCATATAGCTGTCAATTGAGTCGAAAAGAGAGATATCAAACCCGTTTTCCCTCATCCTGTCGATATAGTTATCCGGCATGGCCAGCTCTTTCGGAGCTACAAGGTCAACCTTTACGCTGCGGAATATTGAAAGCCCGTCAGCCTTTGAATGAACTGTCCTGCCATGGTAAAGGTCTCCGACAAGCGCTATATGGATATATTCCCTGCTCCAGTTGTTCCTTTCAAGAAAAGTAAACTCATCCAGCAACTCCTGCGTAGGATGCTCGTGCTTGCCGTCTCCTGCGTTTATAAAGGCAGGAGGCTGTTTCATCCTGTTTCTCTGGGCGTAAAGCTTCCCGTTTTCCTCAAGCCATCTGCAGAGCCCTTCCTGCTTGCTCCTTACAATAAAAACAAGGTTGTCATATCCGCAGAGGGTATTGAATGTATCAGCGAAGCTTTCGTTCTTGTTTATGGATGAATGGCTTGTTTCAAGGCTGCTCAGTTTTACCCTGTGGAATTCAGCAGCGTTTTTAAATGATTCCTTTGTCCTTGTGGAATCCTCGATAAAGACCTCGTAGACGCCGAAGTCGCTGTCGTTGATCCTGAACTTCTCAAGTTCAGTCTTGTTGTTGCTGGTAATGTGCTTTTTCAGTTCCCTTGCTTTTTCAAAAAGATAAAGCCTTTCATCAAGCGAAAAATCATCGATAACTGCGAGGCTTCTTCCCCTGAAAGGATTACTCATATCATTCTCCTTTTTCATTTACGCAAAAAAAATGCCGGCTTTCAGGGCCGACACTGCAATATAACAAAAATAGCTGAATTCTGCTTTTCAGCATGAAAGAAAACATTTTTACGGGAAACAATGGATAAAAGGTCATATCGGATTATTTTATAATAGCGGTATGAAAATTGCAATCAAAACAGAAGGGGATGAATATATAATTTGACAGTCAGGCGCGGCTCTGCTATAATTTCTTCCATGGAATACAGAATAGTAGTAATAAAGGTTGAAAAAAGAAGTGATGCAGCGACTGAGGTTCAGAAGATTCTCACGGATTTTGGCTGCAGCATAAAGGTAAGGCTGGGTCTTCACGATGCCCCTGGAGACAGCTGTTCCCCGTCAGGTTTGATTTTTCTCCAGGTAACCGGGGATGAAGAGCCTGTCAAAAAGATGATAGGGAACCTGAATGATCTCGATAATGTAACTGCTAAATATTTAACAATTTAGGTAAAAGGGCTATAATCAGCTGTCTTCCGGCAGGACTTGTCTTTTTCTGATGCTTCTTCCGCCGGAAAATTGATTGTCACCCGGAGGGCTGTCTGATGAAAAAAAATCTTCTCATTATATTGATTATCTCCCAGTGCGTTTTTATTTCCTGCGGAAAAAAAGACGCTGATGAAGCTTCAGCTGCCGGAAGCGGGGAAACACCATTTACTGTCACTGACAGCAGGGGAGAGAGCGTGAAAATCCCGGGCCGGGTCAATTCAATCGCGACATTTCCCGCGCCCCACCCGCATATTATAGTTTATCTTGACGGCAGCGCCGAAAGGATAAAGGGGCTTCATCCGCTCGCTAAAAAGGCGGCTGAGGTTTCAATACTCTCAAAAATGGCGCCTTCCCTTTTGTCGGCAGAGGACAGTTTTCTCTCCGGAAGCCTTCTGAACACTGAAGAGCTTTTAAGGATAAACCCGGATGTTTTTTTTACAGACCAGCTTCTTCAGGGGATGGAAAAGCTTACTGAAGCAGGGCTGCCTGTCATTTATCTCGGGCTGGCTACGGAGAAGATCATTATCAGGGGCAGGGAGAGGGAGATTTACAGCCCTGAAAAATCAATAAGGGAATGGGTTGACATAACAGCGGCTGTTCTTGGCACGGAAGAGAAAAAGGCCCATGCCATTTTTGAGGAGTGGGAGAGGGTAAAAAAAGAGATATCTGAGAAAACAGCCTCCATCCCTGATGAGAAAAGAAAAAAGATACTTATTGTTTTCCGGACAAACGGCAACATGTTCGCCGGGGGGAATTCCTTCGGACAGTACTGGATTACCTCTACAGGAGGGATAAACTCGGCTGAAGAGATTACAGGCAACCATCCGGCAATGGTAAAGATTGCTGATTTCGAACAGGTGCTTCAATGGAATCCCGATATAATCTATCTGACCAACTTTGAGGAAACAATGCCTGAGGACATATTCGGCAATAAAATCCAGGGACAGGACTGGTCCGGGACAACCGCGTTTAAAAACCGCTCTGTCTACAAGATACCTGTCGGCAATTACAGGTGGTATCCCCCTTCGCTCGACGGCCCGCTAATGCTGAAATGGATGGCCGGGAAAAACTATCCCGATATTTTCAGCTGGGACATGGAGAGCGAGATCAGGGAATACTATAAAAAGTATTTTGATTATTCTCCGTCCGGAGCTGAAATAAACAATATCCTTTTTCCTGCCGGGAGCGGCAACTTCTGATGCAGGGGATTACTCTGAAAAAAGCGTTTCTTTTCCTTATCCCTGCTGCATTTGCAGTCTTTCTGGCCGGGCTCTCTGTCGGCAGGTATTACATCCCGTTCGGACAGGTCCTGAGGATACTTTTTCAGCCGATTTTGGGATTTGATAAAACCTGGCTCCCTGTTGAGGAATCTGTGGTTTTAAACCTCCGGCTTCCCCGCATTGTCATGGCCGCGGTTTCCGGAATGGGACTTTCCGTGTGCGGGGCAGTTTACCAGGGCATCTTCCGTAACCCTCTGGTGAGCCCGGGGGTAATAGGTGTCACATCCGGCGCAGGGTTCGGCGCAACATTCGGCATACTGCTGTTCGGCTGGGGCATAGGATCGCAGCTTTGCGCGTTTGCCGCAGGTTTTGCCGCGCTTTTGATGGTTCTCGCAATTACAGGAAAGACAGGCGGGAATTCAATACTTGTCTTTATCCTTGCCGGGGTTGTGGTAAACATGTTTTTTCAGGCCGGGATTTCCTTCATGAAGATAATTGCTGATACGGAGGATGAGCTTCCGTCCATTGTTTACTGGCTCATGGGTTCCCTTTCCCAGACCGGGAAGGGGCATTTCTATTTTACAATCCCGGTGGTTTTTATAAGCTCAGTATTGCTTATAGCCGCGGGATGGAGGGTAAACGCCCTTTCGCTTGGTATTGAAGCTGCAAAGTCACTTGGTGTCAAAACAGGGCGGAGTCTGTTTTTTGTGCTCTTTTTCTCAACCCTCGCTGTTTCGGCGATTGTTTCGGTCGGGGGGATCATAGGATGGGTAGGCCTTATTGTTCCGCACATGACAAGAATGATTACAGGCCCTGACCATGAAAAGCTCCTTCCGGCATCAGCTGCCGCGGGCGCTCTTATTTTCATGATCATTGATATTTTCGCCAGGACTATAGCCCCGGTTGAAATACCGCTCGGGGTTATTACTGCCATTCTGGGCGCTCCGGTTTTTATCTGGCTCCTTGTAAAATCAAGGGGGAACTGGGTTGTATAGGATTTCGTCACGCGGATTTGCGCTATACCAGGAGGATTTGGCCCGATGATAAAAGTTGACAGCTTGACCTTTTCCTACGGCCATGGAAAACTTATATCCGATCTCTCCTTTTCCCTCGATTCAGGCAGAATAATGGCTGTCCTTGGGCCGAACGGAGTAGGAAAGACAACCCTGCTTAAGATACTGGCAGGTCTGCTGAAAAAACAGATGGGAAGCGTTGAGCTGGGGAAAGAGGCTGCCTATGTACCCCAGATTTTCTCAACAGGTGTGAATTACACAGTCTACAATATGGTGCTGCTGGGCAGGGCCGGTCATATCGGCCTCTTTTCCGCTCCGGGGGAAACAGACAGGGAAAAGGCGTATGAGGCAATAAAAAAAACCGGCATTGAAAAACTTGCGGAAAAAAGGTTTTCTGAGATAAGCGGAGGGGAAAAGCAGCTCACCCTTATTGCGCGGGCGCTGGCATCCGGCGCCGAGATTTTTCTGCTGGATGAGCCGACAAGCGACCTTGATATAAAAAACCAGGGGCGGATACTTGAGCTTCTCGCCGGGATGTCAGAAAGATCCGGTTTTACAGTTATTTTTTCGACGCATGATCCTTCCCATGCGCTTGCTGTCTCAGACAGTACTATGTTTCTCGGAAGGGAAGGCAGTACCGCCTTCGGGGAAACAGGTATCATTCTCACTGAAGAGAACATAAAAAAGTATTACTCTGCCGATGTTAAGATAACAAAGTTTGAAATTGCAGGTAAATTTTACACATACTGCCTGCCGATATATAATATAGTTAGAAAAACAAGTAGTTAAGGAAAAAGTATAAGCTATGGTTTTTGATTCGAAGTCCATATATTCCCATGCTCTGTATATTACTGAAAAGTACGCTTCAAAACCGGCTTATATAGCTGACTACCTTGAGGAGCTTCTGAATAACAATCCCTCATCAGGGACTGAAGACGAATACACAAAAAAGATAAGTGGAATAATCGCCGAGAACCGCGAAAAGGCAGCGTCTGTCAGGAACGGCACAAGCCGTGAAGTAAGGGGAAACACAGGGAACCTTAAAAACACGGAACTTGAAGAAGCGCTGGAAAAAGCCTCAAAAGAGATAAAATTCAGAAGGGAAATCGAGGAATTCTATCTTCCCCGGCAGCTTGTCGATGCCATAATGGAACTTGGGCAGATCCCCGAGAACTCAATTGAGACAAAAATCGGAATCGGGTTTGTCGATCTTGCAGATTATTCATATCTTTCAAAATTTCTCTCCCCGATGGAAAACCAGTCTGTCCTTAACGGCCTTTTCTCAGCATTTAACTGGATTCTTGTGAAAAAATCGGGGTATCTCAACAAGATTGAGGGCGATAGCATCATGTTCCATTTCGGCGGCCTTACAGACCCGATTGTCAGGCACATGAAAGAGGAAGATGCTGTCAAACACATCGCGAAGGAGCTTTTTTACACTTGTGTCGAGCTTCAGAGGATATGTTTCCTTTTCAATCAGGCGGATGAGAGCTTTTTTGATGACTCAATGGACAGGGAAACAAGGGGAGCGATAAAGAAGGCGTATGACATAATAAGCAACTTGAGGTCAGGAAGCGAATTCGCGTATTCGATAAACGCACTTTTCCAGATAAGGATCAGGATCGGCGCCAATGTGGGCGATGTTACAATAGGCAATTTCGGCCCCACTGGAGCAAAGCAGTGGGATGTAATCGGAATGCCGGTAATTGAAGCAAAAAGGATGGAAGCGACAGCACCGATCGGGGGGCTCCGGATTTCCAAAAAATTCTTTGATATTCTTATGGAAATCGGCATTGTCGAGGATTATTTCAATAAGTTCAAACAGGAAGCCCAGATAAAGATGGGTTATTTCAAGGATATTACTATCGATGAGCTTTTTCAGTACAAAAAGGTACTGTTAAAGGACAAGAAGAACGCTGTTTTCGACAGCTACAGTGTTCAGGTCAATCCTTCGCTTCCTGAGGCGCTTTCTGATCAGGCAAAGCTTCTGCTCAACAAGGGGGAGGCTGGTATTGATAAGATTGTAGAGCTCCTTGAGTATTACAGGGGCAATAAATTCGTCATCAACGCGATTGAGTCGGTATTTATCCAGAAAGGGGTTGCTCTCCGCAAGGATGAGATACTCAAGACAATGTATCCCGCCAAATACAGGCTGTTTCTTGAGAAACTTGACAACAATACAGAGATGGTGAAGAAGTTTATCAATCTTACATACACCCTTTTTGACCTGTTCTGCAGGCTGGGCACATATCAGGACAGGGTAAATTCCATGCCTGGGCATATCCATTCAACCACAATGATTTATACGCAGGACAATCTTCCTGAAGACATAAGCGAGTCAGTTGTCACGTATTTCAGGAAGAAAAAGCTCGCAATCTATTACCGGACATATTTTTACGACATGATTTACCCCACCTTTTTCCTTACAATCAGGGCTGCCCTGATTGAGCACAGCTCAGAGGAAACTCCTGAGGGCGATGCAGTTGAGGAACTGGCTGATGAGGCTGAGGGAGTGCTTGAGGAGGTCCCTGCCGATTCAGATAATGCTTCCGGGGAGGCAGAGAGCCTTGAAGAGCTTGCTGACGGGGCTGAAGGAGTGCTTCCGGGGAGGCAGAGAGCCTTGAAGAGCTTGCTGACGGGGCTGAAGGAGTACTTGAAGAGATTCCTGCCGTATCATCTGCCGTTTCCGCGCCTCCTGACGATGTCGAGGAGCTTGAAGAGCTCGAAGAAGCCTGAAATTTTTTTTAATCCCCTTTTTTCTGCTTGACATTTTTCAAACTCCTGTGATAGCTTTCCGCCGTTTATTTTCAGGTTGACTGAAGCTTTTTTACAGGGGGAAAAATGAAGAAATGCTTTTTATATCCGGGCCAGGGAGCTCAATACCCGGGAATGGGAAAGGATCTCTGGGAATACAGTGATATTATTAAAAAGCTTTTTAAAACAGCCTCGGAAAGCGCGGGAATGGATCTTGAAAAGCTCCTTTTTCTCGGTTCCGAGGAAGACCTTAAATCCACAGACAAGACACAGGTTGCTGTAACGCTGGTGAATATTGCTGCCGCGACACTGCTGCGTGACAGGGGGATTGAAAGCGATCTCTGCGCCGGGTTCAGCCTTGGTGAAATCGCAGCGCTGTGGGATGCCGGAATTCTTGAAACAGAGACAGTCTTTGCCCTTGTCCGTGAAAGGGGGCTGATAATGGAAAAGGCAAGCCGTGCCCTTGATTCCATCTCCGGCGCACCTGGCATGGCTGCCGTAATCGGCCTCGACTATGATCTTGTTGACAGTGTCATAAAAAAAGAAAACTTAAATGATGTTTTTATCGCGAACTATAACAGCCCGTCGCAGATTGTTGTGTCAGGGACAGACAGGGGCCTCTCCATAGCTGAAGAGCTGCTGAAAAGCGCAGGGGCAAAGCGGTATATAAGGCTCAAGGTATCAGGGCCGTTTCATTCTCCCCTTATGAGGGAGGCTGAAGAGGCGTATGCCGAAGCGCTGCTTAAATTCCACTTCAATGATCCGGTCAAGAATGTCTACTCAAATGTAACCGGAAAACTTGTTTCATCCGGAGCGGAAGCGAAAAAACTCTGCTCGCTGCAGCTTACCTCCGCGGTCCTCTGGGTGAACGAAGAAAAAGCGCTGATGGAGGCGGGAACAGGGATGTGCATTGAGTCAGGGCCGGGCAGTGTTCTCTCCGGTCTGTGGAAAGCGGCCGGGGCGGAAATACCCTGCCTTGCCGCCGGGAAACTGGATGAAATATTAAAAATAGAAAACTAAAAAGGAGTTATTTATGCTGGTAAACGGAAAAAAAGCGCTTGTTACAGGCGGCGCAAGGGGAATTGGCAGGGAGATTGTTCTCTCATTTCTCAATAACGGCGCGTCTGTCTATTTTATTGATATCAACGAAAGCGAGTATATGGCTGAATATGAGGCGCTTGCGAAAGAAAAGGGAGTAAGTGTATTTTTCAGGAAGGCAAATGTCGCTGATGAGGACGAGATCACGGCTGTATGCGAAAAAATACTTGAGGAAAGCGGCGGTATTGATATCCTTGTCAACAACGCCGGTATAACAAGGGACGGGCTTATCTTCAGGATGTCGGCGAAGGACTGGGACGATGTGCTGAGAATAAATCTTACAAGCGCTTTTTACATAAGCAGGGTTATATCAAGGGCAATGATAAAGCAGAGAAGCGGAGCCATTGTCAATATAGCATCCATAGTCGGGGTTATCGGCAACGCTGGCCAGTGTAATTACTCCGCGTCAAAAGCCGGCCTTATAGGGCTTACCAAAAGCCTTGCGCGCGAGGTTGCATCCCGCGGCGTGAGGGTAAACGCTGTCGCGCCAGGATTTATCAAGACTCCAATGACAGACAAGCTTAACGAGGCCCAGGTAAAGGCGATGTCTGAAAAAATTCCGCTTGTAAGGCTCGGGCTTCCGTCAGAGGTCGCATCTGTAGTACTTTTCCTCGCTTCAGAGCTCTCATCTTATGTAACCGGAGAGGTTATCAAGATTGACGGCGGAATGGGGATGTAGGAAATAATCCGGAAGGTGAAAAAAACATGAAAAAAAGAATTGTTGTTACAGGTCTGGGGACAATATCCCCGATAGGGAATGATACCCCTTCTTTCTGGCAGGCAATAAGGGACGGGAAATCCGGTGTCGGAAAGATTACGAGATTCAGCACAGATGAGTACCCGGTATCAATTGCCGCAGAGGTAAAGGATTTTGACGCATCTTCCTTTCTTGACCCGAAAGAGGCCAAAAAACTTGACAGGTTTACCCTTTACGCGCTTGCCGCGACACGGGAAGCGATGAATGACGCGGGGCTTGCTGATGGGTCTTTGGATCCTGAAAGGCTAGGCGTAGTATTCGGAAACGGAATTGGGGGATTTGAGTCTGTCGAGGAAGGTTATGAAAAGCTTCTGACAAAGGGGCCGAGAAGGATTCCCGTGCTTACAATCCCAAAGCTGATTACAAATATCGCGCCTGGCAATGTAGGCATATATTTCAATGCCCAGGGGCCGTGTTATTCTGTAGTGACTGCATGCGCGTCCGGCACAGACGCGATAGGCAATGCCGCGATGTGGATAGAGAACGGCACGGCAGATGTCATGATAACTGGCGGGGTTGAGGCCTCCATTACAAAGCTCGGCCTTGCAGGGTTCTGCATAATCCAGGCGCTGAGCAGCAAGTACTGCAATACCCCGGAAAGGGCAAGCAGGCCTTTTGACAGGGAACGGGACGGCTTTGTAATGGGAGAAGGGGCAGGCATACTGATTCTGGAGGAGTATGAGCATGCGGTGAAGCGGGGCGCCAGGATTTACTGCGAGCTTTCAGGCTACGGTGTTTCATGCGACGCAAGCCATATTACAGCCCCGCACCCAGAGGGAAGGGGAGCTGTCCAGGCCATGAGGATGGCTGTGAATTCCGCCGGGCTTAACCTGACAGATATTGATTACATCAATGCGCACGGGACCTCGACTATTCTGAATGACAAGGCCGAGACTTTTGCGATAAAAAAGCTTTTTGGTGAGCATGCGTACAGACTGAAAGTCTCATCTACAAAATCCATGACAGGCCACTGTATCGGCGCCGCAGGAGGGATTGAGGCCATTGCCTCAATTCTTGCGATAAGGGACCAGTGGTTCCCTCCGACTATCAATTATGAAAACCCTGACCCTGACTGCGATCTTGACTATGTTCCCAATAAAGGAGTAAACGGCAGGATAGACGCAGCTCTTTCAAACTCGCTCGGGTTCGGGGGGCATAATGCTGTTGTCCTTTTTACCAGAATGAAATAATTTCCGGATTGTTTTAGTCAGTGCTGGTGAAGAATCATAAAAAGAGAGATCTTCCTGCCGCGCAATGGCAGGAAGGCTTTTTTTGTCCCGGAAATGCGGCTTTTATGCTCTGGACTTCTGCAATGCGAGAATAGTCATGGACAGCAAAAGATTCAATGATCTGATGCCCTTCTGACTGGGAAATAAGGCTCATAGACAGGTGATCTCAATTGAATACCTGTATAGACATCCCGGTGAGCTTAAAGACATAAATGCCCATATCTGCTATGATTTCCCCATGGGCGGATTTTTACGCATAAGCAATCTTTCATTCAGCTATCCCCATTATGACGGAATAAGGAACAGGCAGATATTTAAAGACCTCACATTTTCAGTTGAAAAAGGGGAGATCGCTGTTTTTCTCGCCCCGCCTGAATCAGGCAAATCAACCCTTTCCCGCATCATAACAGCGCTTGTTCCCAGGTATACAGGCGGGACAATCGAAGGCGAGATATCGCTTGGGGAACTGAATATAAGAAAAGAAAAACCCTATAACCTCCTTTCCTCAGCCGGGATTGTGTTTCAGGACCCTGAGGAACAGATCCTTACCCCGGAAGTGGAGAGCGAGATAGGGTTTGCCCTTGAGTCATCAGGCTATAACCATGATTACATCACCAGGAAAACTGATGAAGTAATCAAAAAGACAGCTATCAGAAGTCTTTCCGGGATGAACCCTGCCTTTCTGTCGGGAGGCGAGAAACGGAAGCTTCTTCTTGCATGCCTTTTTGCCTCAGGCCCGGAACTCTGGGTGCTGGATGAGACTTTCGAGGAAATTGACCCTGAGGGAAGGGTCTTTCTCCTGGAGCTTCTTAAAAAAGATGGAAAAACAGTCCTGATACTCACATCCAAAATGCTTGATATATACAGGCGATACTGCAGCAGCTTTTTTTTATATGACGGGGAAAAGCTTCTTAAAGACAGCCCCTCTCCTGGAGAGGAGTTTATAGACCGGGCGCTTGAATGCGGCGTTTTTCTTGACAGCGCAAAGCTTGCGAGAAACATGAAATTCGCGGAAAAGGGGAGGCCGGATGGGGAAGTATTCCTGAAGGCTGAAAAAATAGCTTTCAGATACGGCAATTCCGGATTTTCACTTGATATAGACAATTTTTATCTTAAAAGCGGGGAGGTAGTTGTCCTGATAGGAAGAAACGGCTCAGGCAAGTCTACTCTCGCGAGAACAATAAGCGGGCTCCTTGTCCCTGAAAGCGGGCTAATCTCTCTTGGGAAAGATGGCTCATTTTCCAACTCTTCTCCTGATGACCTCAACAGGAACGTTGCCTATCTCTTCCAGAACCCTGATTACCAGCTGTTTCTTCCCACAGTCGGGGAAGAGCTTGCGTTCGGCCTGAAAGGGAGGAAGAGAAGCGGCAGTGAACTCCGTAAAACAATTGAGGAGACTGTCACTCTGTTCCGGCTTGAAAGCCCTGAGGCACCACCGGCGATAATGAGCTATGGCGCGCGAAAAAGGCTTCAGGCCGCGATATATTATCTTCTGAACAAGAGAATAGTAATAATTGACGAGGCTGATTCAGGGCTTTCCTTCAACGATTATACCCTTATCCTTAAGAACCTGAAAAATCTTGATCCGCCTCCTGCCATCATGATTATATCGCATGACATAATGCTTTCATCAGGTCTTGCTGACAGGATACTGATAATGGAAAACGGTTCGCTGGCAGGATCCGGCGCTGAAGAGAAATTCAGGAACCTTCTTGAAATCTCAACCGCGGGGAATAAGTGATGCTTTCAGAAACATATCTGAAGGGTAATTCCCTTTTCCACCGCCTTGATTCAAGGATAAAGCTTTTCTGTCTTCTCTTTTTTTCAGTAATGTTTTTTATCCCTCTTCCTGTTTTCAAATACTATTTTATTATCAGCCTTGTTTTTTTCACTGGTTCATGCGCTCTGGGTTTCAGGGAGATGATAAAACCGCTTAAGGTAATAATGCCTCTTCTGATTCTCATAATACTCCTTACTCCCCCCTTCCACCCGGAAGGACACCCGTACCTCTCGCTTTTTGATCGTCCTCTTGTGACAGATGAAGGCCTTTATGAATCATTTCACCTGATCGGCAGGTTCTCGGGGCTGACCCTTTTGTTCTATCTTTTTCTCCGCACGACAAAAATAGAGGATTTTATCCTCGCGCTGAGGTTTTTCGGGCTTTCATACAGAATCTCCCTTATTGTTTCGCTTACTGTCAGGTATATCCCCTATATATCATCCATCTATGAGGGAACACTTGACGCCCATAAGATGAGGCTTACTGTGGAATCGCCCCCGGTTTCGAAATGGAACTTCGCTTCCCGCTTCAGCACCCTTCTTTCATTGCTGACATCTGTCCTTATCCAGTCTGTAAAAAGCATCCCCAACCTCGCGATGGCGCTTGAAACACGCGGAGTTGGAAGGAAGAACCCCCCCGGTCAGATGAAGAAAATGAGAACAGCCCGTGAGCTGGCAAAAGAACTAATATTGTCTTTTTTGATCATATCTATTATGTTAAGTTACACATTGCTTTAACAGGAGTACCAGGGATGTCAGAATCAGGCAAGTTTACAGATACGGCAGCGTTCAGGATAGCTTCAATTGCCGTATTATCGGCGATAGTGACTATTTTTACTGTTTTGATACGGATTCCGGTTGCGCCGACGAGGGGGTATATAAACCTCGGAGATGTCGCGATTTTTTTCGCGGCTTTTGTTTTCGGCCCTGTTTCAGCTTTTATCGCGGGAGGCCTTGGCACTGCCTTTGCGGACATACTTGGAGGATACGGGCAGTGGGCCCCGATTTCATTTGTCGTTCACGGGCTGCAGGGCTTTATTGTCGGGATTATCTACAATCTCATCCTGAAAAAGGAAGAAGGCGGAAAGGTGAATATTTTAATTACAGCTGTTCTGTGTTTTCTCGCCGGAACATTTGTAATGGCTTCAGGCTATTTCATAGCGTCGGTATTCATGGTCGGGCCGGGAGCTGCCCTGGTTGAGATACCAGGCAATATACTCCAGAACATCGCAGGCATTATAGGCGGACTTACCCTCGCTTTCTCTGTAAGAAAAGCATATCCGCCAGTGGTTAATTTCAGATGGTGAAATAACCCGGGATGAAGCTCAATTTCAGCCTTCCTGACAGCGATATGTCTCTTGCGGGAATTGCCTCAAGCAACCTGAAAAAAAAACTGCTGCAGCTGGGTGTAAGCCCGTGCATAATCAAGAAGGCTGTAATATCGCTTTATGAGGCTGAGATAAACATGGTCATCCACGGCGGCGGCGGTGATGTTGATATTGAGATAACCCCTGAGCTTATAATAGCTGTGGTTTCAGACCATGGCCCAGGTATAGCTGATATTGAGCTTGCCATGCAGGAAGGATACTCAACAGCATCAGACCTGATAAGGGAAATGGGGTTTGGGGCAGGGATGGGACTTCCCAACATAAAGAAGAATTCTGATTTTTTTGAGATAAAAAGCAAACCCGGAGAGGGGACAACAGTCACCATTAAGGTTAATATAGTTTAGCAAAAGGCAAAAAACAGTCTCCTGCCCGCAGCTGAGTCTAAATATCATTGGGAGGGATTCCGGGCGCAGGTAAAAAACTATGACAAGAAAAGATTATTATCATTCAGTAACCCTTGATGAGTCCCTCTGCCGGGGATGCACGAACTGCATCTCATACTGCCCTACCGAAGCGATAAGGGTACGGAACGGCAAGGCATCAATAATAACCGAAAGATGCATTGACTGCGGCGAATGTATCAGAAGCTGCCCCTCCCACGCCAAAAAGGCGGTATCTGACCCGCTTGAGATAATAAATGACTTCAGCTTCAGGGTCGCTATTCCGGCGCCAAGTTTTTACGGACAGTTCCGCGATATAGGCGGGCCTGAATATGTTCTTTCCGCCCTGCTTGAGATAGGCTTTGACGATGTATACGAGGTTGCCAGGGCTGCGGAAATAGTATCAATCGCGACAAGGACATTGATAGAATCGGGTGATTACCCAAAGCCGCTGATTTCATCATCCTGCCCTGCTGTGGTCAGGCTGATACAGGTGAGGTTCCCTGCCCTTATCGAGCATGTAATCAAGATACAATCCCCGATGGAGGTAGCGGCCCGGGTAGTTAAAAACTATATTCACCCAGGCAAGGAAAATGTGGGAGTTTTCTTTATTTCCCCATGCCCGGCGAAAATTACCGCGGTAAAGTCTCCCATCGGTGATGAGGAGTCTTTTGTTGACGGGATAATAAGCGCAGGCGATATCTATCTGAAGGTAAGGGCTGCCGCGAAAAAGATCACAAAACCGGTGCGCTACTCGAATGCATCAGGAGTGGGAATCGGCTGGGCGCACAGCGACGGGGAAAGCGATGCGGTAGGTGCTCCTCGCAGCATATCTGTTGATGGGATCCATCAGGTAATAAAGGTGCTTGAGCAGATAGAAAGCGAGGATATGCGGGATGTTGATTTTATCGAGGCCATGGCCTGCCCCGGCGGCTGCGTGGGGGGGACCCTCAATGTTGAGAATCCTTTCATCGCAAGGTCATTTGTTAAACGGATTGTAACACAGAATAACAACCCTGGAGTTGGGAATGATATTTTCAGGCGGCCCGGTTTTGACCTCTCCTGGACAAAGGAGATATATTCCAAACCGATAATGAAGCTTGATGAGGACATAAGGGTCGCGATGAAGATGATGGAAGAGCTTGACCGTATACACAGTGAACTTCCGGGTCTTGACTGCGGTTCGTGCGGCGCCCCGACATGCAGGGCACTTGCTGAGGATATAGTCAGGGGACATGCCGAGAAAAGCGACTGCATATTCATATTAAAGGAAGAGATACGGAAGGTGGCGAAGCAGATGGCCCAGCTTGAGAAGAAAATGCCTTCAATCCTGAACCAGACAGACGGGCAGGATAATGATAAAACCACCTGACCTGTCAGCGCGCTGTCTGCAGCAGGCATGTTCCCCTGGTTGTCAGGCTATCCGCTTTAAGCAGAATTTGAGAACCAGACACAGCTGGCATAATTGTTACTGACTTGCCGTTATGGACAAAAACAGTTTTAAAGACTAATTTATTACCTTAATGACTGCTGAAATTATACTGATATTATCTCTTTTACTTCTTTCCGCTTTTTTTTCCTCAACAGAAACCGCTTTCACTTCGCTTTCCGTCATTCAGATAGAGTCTATCGCGGAGAAGAAGGGAAGCCGCGGCAGGCTTGTCAAAAAACTCCTTAAAAAGCCGGAAAAGCTGCTTACAACGCTTCTTACCGGGAACAATCTCGTTAACATTACACTCTCCGTAGTATCCACGGAGCTTACAATAAAGCTGTTCGGAAGTGCCTTTATAGGTATCATGGCAGGTATTCTGACCCTTGCTATACTGATATTCGGTGAGGTAATACCGAAAAACCTTGCCCTGGCGCATAATGAGGCGATAGCTGTTTTAGCTGCACCGCTAGCCAGTTTCTTTGTTATTATATTCACCCCTTTTGTTTATTTTGTGACAGTGATAAGCGGTTTCATCACCAGGTTCTTTTCCCTCACAGCCAAAGACCCGCTTACAATGGATTCGATACTGAGGCTTGTAAGATATGCTGAGGCCAAAGGTGTTCTTGAGGATTACGAGCGGGAGATGGTTCATGCTGTTTTCAGGCTTGGACAGCAGAACATAAGCAGCATAATGACCCACAGGACAGAGGTTTTCAGCCTTGACAAGAGCAGCATGGTTGCCGATGTAATTAAGCTTATTAATTCAAACGGATTTTCCCGTGTCCCGGTTTATGACAGTAACCCTGAGAACATAGCCGGAATAGTGCTTGTAAAAGACCTTGTCAGAAAGATGACAGACAGGGGTGGAAGCCCTGCGACAAAACTGGAAGAGGTAATGATTCCCCCGTACTATATTTCGGGGAACAAAAAGATACGCGAAGCCCTTTTCCTGATGCAGAAAGCGAAGAAAAACATGGCAGTTGTCCTTGATGAGTACAGCGGGCTTGCCGGGATTGTGACAATGGAAGATATCATGGAGGAAATAGTTGGCGAACTCTATGATGAGGGTGATGATTCTGAAAGCGAGAAGATCTCGCTCATAAGCGAGAATACCTATCTTGTCCGCGGCAGTACTCTCATAAGCATGGTAAACGACAGGCTTGGCATAAACCTCCCGATCGGCAGGTTTTCCCAGACGCTTGCCGGGTTTATAATCGATGAGCTTGGCAGAATACCGAAACGCAAGGAAAAGATAACAGTAAAAGGGGCAGTACTTGTTGTTGATTCCGTGTCTGTGACAAGAATCAACAATGTGAAAATAATAATATCAAAAGAGGACTATCAGCCCTGATCCCCGCCTGCTTTTTCAGCTTATAACCACGAAAACTATTGACAATATGACCCTTCATATACATATTTATATCAATATAGTAGGATATATATTAACGGATTGAAAAGAGAGGAGATGTAAATGAAAAAGATTATTATTCTGGCACTGGTGCTGGGCTTTTCAAGCCTTGCATTGTACGCGGCAGATCTTGCTGTGTATGTACAGGTAAACCTTTCGGAAAAAGATGACGCAAACAACTATTTGACCTTCAGGGGAGCCAACAACGCGGTTGAAAAGGATTCCTTTGACGCAGTGGCAGGGGCAAGCAAGGGTCACGCGACTGAGCTTTTCAACAGTTACCGCAGGGATGTAAAGGGAAATCCGACAATGCCTCAGGGGATAAGGAACGTTTTTCTGTACGGAGTCGCGGGAAACGAGACACGGACAGATGATAACCTTACGGTTGAGCAGGGAAAAGACGGGGTTATTACAATACGCTTTATACACAGGGGAACAGCGTATGAGCTTGTAACAGACAAGGCGGGAAAACTTTCACTTCCGGAAGGGAGTTACAGGATGAGAAAAATAGGGCACACAGACAATGTTATACACCCTGATTTTTCATCAAACGGGAAAACAACAGGTGTTGACTGGAAAAAGGTATGGAACACCTCTGTAGCTGACGGAAAACAGGTAGGAGCCACAAACTCGAAGACAGGCAAGATTGCAAAGGATGCTGCAACATCGGAATACTTCCAGTTTACAGGGGCTCTCCAGGCCAAGGTTGAGGGGAAATTCCTCAAGGTTTTCGGAGAACTTGACGCTGTAAAAAAATAGATTTATCAGGAACTGAATCATGACAGTGAGGCGCATATCCTTTAAAAGTAAAGGTATGCGCTTTTTTGTTTTATCGGCAGGATTATTACATTCTGTGTTTTGAGATATACCCTGGCCGGGAATTATTTGCTTTCTTATTCCCGGAATAAGCTGTTCTTGCGGGTTGCGGGACAGTCTTTTAAAGCACTTCCCCCTGTTTCAGCTTTCAGGGCATGATTTCCTGTTAAGCCTGGAATCCCTTCTTTCCCTTGCCTTGCGGTTGTCTGCTATTTCCTCTTCTGTCTCAGGCAGCAGGCATGGTACTTCGGCAGGCCTGCCTGACTCATCAAGAGCTACAAGGGTAAGAAAAGCCTCATTTGTCTTGATGGTTACCCCAGTTTTCGGTTTTTCGCAGAAAACATTAACCTTGACTTCCATTGAGGTCCTGCCTGTCCATGTAACCTTGGCGGTAAGCTTTACCATGTCTCCTACCCTTACAGGCTGCCTGAAGTCGACGCTGTCGACTGCGACAGTCACAACCTCTTTTCTTGAGTGCTT
>JADHEF010001108.1_pt1 | contig 19283 bp, 14 predicted proteins | sample 8952391 | NCBI WGS metagenome assembly JADHEF01 (sample SAMN16124439, study PRJNA663245) | bioreactor sludge metagenome | isolation source: sludge (nitrite) | place: India:Bengaluru | collected 2019-02-28
GTTCTCGTCCGGCCGTGCGCTCACGGGACTACTTCCGGAGGGCCGCGACGTCCTTCAGAACGGCGGCCTGCGCCTGGTCCATCGCCGCCTTCGGCGTGGCGGCCTTCTTGACGATCGTGTTCATGGCGGTCGTGGCGGGCGACCAGACCATCGTCATCTCGGGGAGGTTCGGCATGGGGATCGCGACCTCGACCTGCTTGCGGAAGGCCGAGAGGACCTTGTCTCCCGCGACGGCCGGGTCGGCGTAGACGGCCTTGTTCGCCGGCGTCTGGCGCCCTTCGACGGCCATCACCTTCGCCTGCGGCGTGTCGGTGAGGTACTTCGCGAAGTCGTAGGCGGCGTCCTTGCTCTTCGACGGGGCGGTCACGTAGACCCCTTCCACGGTCATCCAGGGGCGCATCGGCTTGCCGCCCGCCTCGTCGATCGTCGGGAGGGGCGCGAGGCCGTAGTCGACCCCCTTCGCGATCTCGCCGAGGAACCAGGGGCCGGAGAAGACCATCGCGGCCTTCCCGCCGTTGAAGAGCGACGTGATGAGGGCGGTGGACGGCTCGGCGGGGAGGATGCCGTCCTTCGTGAACCACCTCATGAGGAGCTCGAGCGCCTTCACGTTCTCGGGAGCGTTCAGGACCGGCTTCGGTCCCGGGTCGAAGACGCGCCCGCCGAACGCGTTCTGGAGCGCGGCGTGGTAGTAGAAGTCGGAGTAGGAGTAGGCGAGGCCGAAGCGGCCCGACTTCGCGTCGGTCAGCTTCTTCGCCGTCGCGACGAGCTCCTTCGAGGTCTTCGGCGGCGTCGCGACGAGCTTCCTGTTGTAGATGAGGGTGATGACCTTGTAGTTCAGCGGCAGGCCGTAGACGGTGCCGCGGTAGGTCATCGCCTCCATCGTCGTCGGGATGAAGCGGTCCTTCGTCGCCTTGTCGAGGAAGAAGTCGATCGGCTCGACGGTCTTCCCCGCCTCGATCCAGCCGCCGAGGCGGTCCTGGGCGTAGATGAAGATGTCGGGGCCCTTGCCGCGCGGGACGGCGGCGGTGATCTTGTCGGCGAAGGCGTCGTACGGGACGGCGAGCGTCGTCACCTTGATCCCCTTCGACGCGACCGTCGCGTTGTAGGCGGCGACGACCTTCTCGAGGGCCTCCTTCTCCTCGGCGCGGTAGGCGTGCCAGACGACGACCTCCTTCTGGGCGAGGAGCGAAGCCGCCGGCGCGGCGAGCGCGACGGCGAGGAGCGGGAACGTGAGGCGGGAGAGCTTCATTTCGCGTGCCTCCGTTGTTCAGGCCGTCAGACGGCGTTCCGTCGCGGCGTCGAAGAGGTGGAGGGACTCGAGCTCGACGACGAGCTCGAGCTTCTGGTCGATCGCCGGGGCGTGGTGCGGGTCGACCTTTGCGACGATCAGGTCGTCGCCGCCCGCCCGGGCGTAGACGAGGACCTCGTGCCCGAGCGGCTCGGCGATCTCGACGGTCACCGGGATCCGGGCGCTCTCGCCGCGGACGGGACGGCTGCCGTCGCTCAGGTTCTCGGCGCGGATGCCGACGACGAGGGCCTTCCCGTCCTTCCCGGCGGTGAGGGCCCGGTACGACTGCGCCACCGGGAGGGAGAACGCCGCCCCCTTCAGCGTGGCGCCGCCGTCGGCGATCGTCGCCTTGACGAAGTTCATCGGCGGCGTCCCGATGAACGCGGCGACGAAGAGGTTCGCGGGCTGCTCGTAGACCTCGAGCGGCGTCCCCACCTGCTGGAGCTTGCCGTCCTTCATGATCGCGATCCGGTGGCCCATCGTCATCGCCTCGACCTGGTCGTGGGTGACGTAGACCGTCGTCGTCTTCAGGCGGTTCTGGAGCTTGCTGATCTCGGCCCGCATCTGGACGCGGAGCTTGGCGTCGAGGTTCGAGAGCGGCTCGTCGAAGAGGAAGACGGCGGGCTTGCGCGTGATGGCCCGGCCGACCGCGACCCGCTGCCGCTGCCCCCCCGAGAGCTGCTTCGGCTTGCGGTCGAGGAGCTGCGTGATGCCGAGCATCTCGGCCGCCTCGTTCACGAGCCGGTCCATCTCGGCCTTCGGCGTCTTGCGGATCTTCAGGCCGAACTCGAGGTTCTCGCGGATCGTCATGTGCGGGTAGAGCGCGTAGCTCTGGAAGACCATGGCGATGTCGCGGTCCTTCGGAGCCACCTCGTTCACGACGCGGTCCCCGATCTCGATCGTGCCGTCGGAGATCTCCTCGAGCCCCGCGATCATCCGGAGCGCCGTCGACTTTCCGCAGCCCGACGGGCCGACGAGGACCATGAACTCGTGGTCCCGGATGTCGAGGTTCAGCCCCTCGATGACGGAGACGTCGCCGTAGCGTTTCGCGACGTCCTTGAAGACGACTTCGGCCATGCGCGGGCCTCCTCGCTCAGCGCCCGGGCGCCAGGATCGCGGCGCTCCGGGGCGGAAGGGTCAGGGAGACGGAGCCTCCGGCGAGCGTGACGGCGAGGCCGCCGAGGTGGTCCGTCGGGGCCTGGCCGCCCCATTCCACGGGGGCGGGGAAGGTGATCGGGACGGGCTCGGCGGCCCGGTTGACGGCGACGGCGACGGCGTCGGCCGACGCCGCGTCGCGCCGGAGAAAGGCGTAGCCGTCCCCCTGCGTGACGAGCCCCTCGTGGGTCCCGCGCCGGAGCGCGGGGAAGGCCTTCCGGATCGAGACGAGCTTCACGTAGTCCGCCCGGAGCGCCTCGTTCCGCGGCAGGCCTGCGCCGGGCTTCACGCCCCTCTCGCCCCACGGCATGTCGCTCCGGTTCTCGGGCCAGTCGCCGCCCGGCCTCCCGACCTCCTCGCCGTAGTAGATCGTCGGGATGCCGGCCGTCGTCATCTGGAGGACCGCCGCGAGGCGGAAGAGCTCGACGTTGCCGCCGAGCTGGTGGAGCCCGCCGGGGACGTCGTGCGAGGAGAGGAAGTGGGAGAGGTGGTAGCCCGACCGGACCTTCTCCCGCGACTTCAGGTAGCGGTCGAAGGCGACCGCCCGGCCGCGCCCCTCGACGAACGCGAGGGCGTTTCCCTGGAACGCGAAGTCGAAGCCGGCGTCCATCTCGTCGCGCTCGAACCAGGGGTCGAGGACCTGCGGGTCGCCCCCCCAGACCTCGCCGAGGAGGAAGAAGCCCTTCCCGGCCTCCTCGCGCGTCCGCCGCCGGTGCTCCGTCCAGAAGTCGTGCGCGACGTGCTTGACCGTGTCGAGGCGGAAGCCGTCGACGCCGAGCCGCTTCGCCCAGGCGAGCTGGGCGTCGAGGAGGTACTTCGCGACCTCGGGGTCCTCTGTGCGGAAGTCGGGGAGGCCGGCGACGCACGACGTGACGTCGTCCGCTCCGCAGTCCCCCTTCTCGTTCGTCCGGAACCAGCCCTTCGTCCGCGGGTCCTTCGTGTAGCGCGACTCGTACCCCGCGTGGTTGTAGACGACGTCGAGAAGGACGCGGATGCCGCGCGCGTGGCACGCCTCCACGAGCGCGATGAAGTCGTTTTCAGAGCCGAAGCGCGGGTCGAGCGAGAGGAAGTCGTCGGCCCAGTAGCCGTGGTAAGCCCAGTCGGGGAAGCCCGCGCCCGTCACGAAGCCCGGCGTGTTCCTGACGATCGGCGTGACCCACAGGGCGTTCACGCCGAGGGAAGCGATCTCGTCGAGCTGCGCGGTCAGCCCCTTCGCGTCGCCCCCGTGGAAGTGCCCCTTCTTCGAGACGTCGACGTCGGCGTTGTTCGCCGGGTCGCCGTCGGCGAAACGGTCGAGGACGACGAAGTAGAGGACGGCGTCGCGCCAGTCGTCGAGGAGAGGGGGAGACGCCGGCCGGACGGTGGCCTGCGCGGCGGCCGACGCGGGGGGGGCCGGCGTCGCCGGGGGGGCGGACGTGCAGGCGACCGAGGCGCCCGCGAGGGCGAGGACGGCGCTTCCCGCGAGGCGACGGAGACGGGACGGAACGAGCGTGCGAATACGGCTCTCCTGTCGTTCGGCTTCCGGTGGGCCTCTCGGAACTCTACAGGAAATCGCCCCTCCGGGATGCGGCCGATTCGCGCCTAGAATTCCATCGATCATGCGAGAAGTGCCGAACCGACGCGTCCACACCGTGATCCTGGGCGGGGGCCAGGGCAAGCGCCTCTTCCCCCTCACGCGCGACCGCGCCAAGCCGGCCGTCCCGCTCGGCGGGAAGTACCGGCTGATCGACGTCCCGCTCTCGAACGCGATCAACTCGGGCTTCCGGGACATCGCGGTCCTGACGCAGTTCAACTCCGCCTCGCTGAACAACCACATCTCCCTCACGTACCGCTTCGACAGCTTCGCCCGGGGCCAGGTGGAGCTGATCGCGGCGCAGCAGACCGACGAGGGGGGGGAGTGGTTCGAGGGGACGGCGGACGCCGTGAGGAAGCACCTCCGGCGGCTCGGGACGCGGGACTACGACCACGTCCTGATCCTGGCGGGGGACCACCTCTACCGGATGGACTACCAGGAGATGTTCGACGCCCACGTCCAGTCGAGCGCCGACGTGACGGTCGGAGTCCTCCCGGTCGGGGCCGAGGAGTGCTCGGGGTTCGGGGTCCTCCTGACCGGCTCCGACGGCCAGATCCGCGCCTTCCGCGAGAAGCCGAAGACGGAAGAGGAGCTCGGCCCGCTCGCCCCCTCCAAGGAGCTGCGCGACCGGTGGGGCCTCCAGCCCGGGCAGTACCTCGCGAGCATGGGGGTCTACGTCTTCCGGATGGAGACGCTTCGCGAGGCGCTCGCGAAACCGGCGAACATGGACTTCGGCAAGGACATCATCCCGGGCCACATCGGGACCCACAAGGTCCAGGCCTTCCCGTTCCGCGGATACTGGCGCGACATCGGGACGATCCGCAGCTTCTACGAGGCGAACATCACGCTGACGGACGACGATCCGCCGTTCCACTTCCACCACCCGAACGCGCCGATCTACACGCGCCCGCGCTTCCTCCCCTCCTCCTCGCTCATCGACGTGAAGGTCGACCACTGCCGCCTGGCGGACGGGGTGCGGATCTACGGCGCCGAGGTGACGCGGAGCGTCATCGGCCTCCGCGCCCGGATCGAGAAGGGGGGCCGGATCGTCGAGTCGATCCTGATGGGAGCGGACGAGTTCGAGGACGAGGACTTCGCGGTCAGCGCCCTCAACGAGGGGCTCCCCCCGGTCGGGATCGGGGCCGACTGCGTGATCGAGAGGGCCATCATCGACAAGAACGCCCGGATCGGCGCGGGGTGCGTCCTGCGTGGCGACCCGTCCCGCCCCGACCAGGACGGGGACGGCTGGTGCGTCCGCGACGGGATCGTCATCGTCCCGAAGAACGCCGTCCTGCGGCCCGGGACCGTCGTCTGAACCGGGGTCCGGGGAAGGGGCGTCCCTTCCCCGGACCCTTTCCCGCCCCCCGGGGAGGAGCCCGTGCCCCCCGTCTCCTTCGTCCTCGTCCTCCACGGCCACATGCCGGCGGTCCTCGGCCACGGGGTCTGGCCGCACGGGGCCGACTGGCTGCACGAGGCGGCGGCCGAGACGTACCTCCCGTTCGTCGCCGCCGCCCGCGGGCTCGACGCCGAGGGGGTCCCGTGGAAGGCGTCGATCGGCCTGACGCCGGTCCTCTGCGAGCAGCTGCGCGACCCGCGCTTCCCGCGCTCGTTCCGCCGCTACGCGACGCACCGCCTCCGGGCGGCGAAGCGGGACGCGCGCGAGTTCGCGCGGCACGGCCACGAGGCCGAGCCTCTCGCCCGCGCCTGGCGCGCCCACTACGAGGAGGGGCTCGCCCTCTTCGACACGTGGGGCGGGGACCTCGTCGCGCCGTTCGCCCGGATGGCGGAGGAGGGGCGGATCGAGGCGATCGCCTCGGCGGCGACGCACGGTTTCCTCCCGCTCCTGCCGTCCGACGCGGCGGCCGAGCGGCAGGTCGACGTCGGCCTCGCGGCCCACCGGCGGCACTTCGGCCGCGCCGCGCACGGCTTCTGGCTCCCCGAGTGCGCGACGGCGACCGCCGGGACGCTCGTGACGCCCGGGTACGGCCGGCGGGTCGCGCGCCGCTCGATCCCGTCCCTCCTCGCCTCGCGGGGGCTCGCCTTCACGTTCCTCGACACGCACCTCGTGGCCGGGAGCGCGGCGTCGACGGGGGGCGGCGGCAGCGCGGGGCGCCGCTGGCCGGCGGCGGGAGAGGGCCCTGCCGCGCGCTCGCCCTACCGGGTCCACCGCGCCCGGACCGACGCCGGGAGCCTGGCCCTCCTCGCCCGCGACCCGCGCAGCTCGGAGCAGGTCTGGTCGGGCGAGGTCGGCTACCCGGGCGACCCGGCCTACCTCGAGTTCCACCGGAAGGCGGCTAGTGGGGGCCTCCGCTACTGGTCGGTGACCGACGCGCGGGGGCCGCTCGACGACAAGGAGCTCTACGAGCCCGGGGAGACGCGCGCGCGCGTCGCGGCCCACGCAACCCACTTCTGCGACCTCCTCGAGGAGACGGCGCGGACGGAGCGCGAGGCCCGCGTCGTCGTCGCGATGTTCGACTTCGAGCTCTTCGGCCACTGGTGGTTCGAGGGGATCGCGTTCCTCGCGGCGGTCTTCCGCGAGCTGGCGCGACGGGACGGGCCGGTCCGGGCGGCGACGGCCGCCGAGGCGGTGCGCGAGGCCGGGGACGAAACGCCCGAGATCGAGCCGGGCGCGGGCTCGTGGGGGCGCGGCGGCGACTTCCGCGTCTGGGACGACGCCGAGACGAAGCCGTTCTGGAGGAGCGTGGAGGACGCGGAGGCCCGGCTTCGTCTCATCGAAGAGCTCGACCCGGGGCTCCTGCCGGCGGCGCTCCGGCAGGCGCTCCTCCTCCAGGCCTCCGACTGGCCGTTCCTCGTCGAGGCCGGAACGGCGCGGGACTACGCCCTGCGGAGGATCGAGGGGCACGCCGCGGCGCTCCGGGCGCTCGCGGAGCTCGCAGGGCGCCGGAGGAGCCGCGCGGACGCGCTCCTCCTCGCGCGACTCGCCGCGAGCGACCGCGTCTTCCGGCCGGAGCTCGGGGGCTGAGCCGGGCCGGGGCGGGAATCCGGCGGCCGGCGCGCAACGTAGAATCCAAGACGTTCCGTCAGACATCCCCGAGAAAGGAAGACCCATGGCCTACACGGCGAAGAGCTACGACCACCTCCTCGGCACCCCGGGCTTCTCCGACGCCCTCATGAAGAACCACTTCACGCTCTACCAGGGCTACGTCACGAACACGAACAAGGTGAACGACGAGCTCGCCGCCCTCGCCGCCGAGGGGAAGGCGGGGACCCCCGCCTTCGCCGAGATGAAGCGCCGCCTCGGCTGGGAGTGGAACGGCATGCGGCTCCACGAGTACTACTTCGGCAACATGAAGAACGGGGGCGCGGCCCTCGACGGCGGCTCGGCCCTCGCGAAGAAGCTCGCGGCCGACTTCGGGTCGGTCGAGGCGTGGGAGAAGAACTTCCGGGCGGTCGGCGCGATGCGCGGCATCGGCTGGACGGCGCTCTACCAGGACCCCGTCTCCGGCCAGCTGATGAACATGTGGATCGGCGAGCACGACGGTGGCCACCCGGCCGGCGGGACGCTCCTGATGATCATGGACGTCTTCGAGCACGCCTTCATGCTCGACTACGGCCTGAAGCGCCCCGACTACATCGAGGCGTTCTTCAAGGCGATCGACTGGTCGGTCGTCTCGGCCCGCTTCGAAGCGGCCCCGAAGCTCGCGCTGTAGGGCCTCTCCCCGACGACCTCGGGCGACGGGCGGGCTTCGGCCCGCCCGTCGTTTCTGCGCCCCGGGCGGACGCGCCGCCGGGCGCGGAAGGCCCGGAGCGTCCGGGTCAGAGCGCCCTCCAGCCGTAGCTCGCGCCGTCTCGCAGGAAGCCGAGTCGCTCGAAGAGCGGCGCGAGGGGCGAGCCGGCCGCGGGCCGGACGTCTCCGCGTGCGGCGACCGACGCGACGACGAGCCGGCGGGGCCGGCCGAGAGGATCGCGCCCGCGCGTGACGAGCGCCTGGAGCGCGGCGAGGGCCGCCGCGAGGACACGATCGGTCGCCGGCTCCGGGCCGAGGTCGAGCTCGCCCGCGCCGGAGAGCGAAAAGACCAGGCATCCGTGCCGCAGGACGGCGAAGCCGTCCCGCGGCGCGGCGAGACCGAGGAGCGCCGGGTCACATCCGGCGAGGGGGGCGAGGCCCGCCTCGGGCTCCCCTCCCTCGCGGGCCTCCCGCATCCGTCGGAGCTCCTCGACGACCTCGGGTTCCGCGTACTGGATCGGTCCGTCCCCTTCGACGAACTCGCCCCGGCGTACGTCGCCGCGCAGCTCCATCCGCGCGAGGGCCGGGGCGACGTCGCTCCAGCGGACGGCGCCCTCGGCTTCTTCCACGACGGCGCGCGAGACGACGCCCCAGCGAGCGAGGAGGAGGCGTGCCCAGGCCTCGGAGCGCTCCCCGGGGGCGAGCTCGGGGCCGAGGACGGAGGGAGCGCCGAGGAGCGACCAGCGTCCGGAGAGGACGTGCGAGGCGGCGGCCGGGCCGCGGGGCGTGAAGCCGAGGCGCGTGGCGACGCGCGCCTCGGCGGCGCGCAGGTCGCGCCGCGACGGGACGCTTCCGGGCCGCGCCGGAGGCGCTGCGGAAGGGGCCGCTGCGCGCTTTGCCCGAAGCAGCTCGCGGAGGCCGTGAAAGCCGTCACCCGAGACGAGGCCGGCGAGGAGGAGCTCGCGGAGCGGGGCGACGAGCGCTTCGGGGCGCTTCCCGAGCGCGCCGGCGAGGTCGGAGAGGAAGGAGGCGCCGCCGAGGCCGAGCGCCTCGAGGAGGGCCCGCCCGTCGGCGGAGAGCGCCTCGAGGTCGACCGGCGCCTCGGGGAGGACGAACCGTCCCTCGCCCCGGAAGAAGAGCGACATCCGCGACGCCTTCAGCTCCTTCTCCCCCGCGAGGCGGAAGACGAGGAGGCCGCGCGCGGCGAGGACGTCGAGGGCGTCGGGCTCCGGCTCGGCGAGGCGCGCGGGGAGGACCGACGCCTCCCACGAGGCGACCGGGAGCGCGAGGCCACGGAGGAGGCCGACGGCCCGCTCGGCCGCGTCGGGTCCGGCGAAGCGCGACCCCGCGGCGGCGCCCTGCCGCCTTGCGACGAACGCGCGGAGGACGGCGCGCGGGACGGGGCGGATCTCGCCGCGGAGGATCGCGAGAGTCCGCCGGCGGATCGCCTCGGCGAGACGGGCTCCGGCGAAGCGGCGTTCTCCGGGCGCCCCGCCGAGCCGCCCGGCGGCGACGAGCGCCTCGAGGCGGAGCCGCTCGAGCGAGTCGAGGACGTCGTCCTCCCCGAGGCCGTAGCGTGCGGCGACCTCGGCGGCCGTGGCCGGCCCGCGCGTCCCCACGTAGCCGAGGACGAGCCGGTCGCGCTCCTCGCGGGAGATCGTCCCGGAAGAGAGCGCCTCGAAGAGGGCTCTCTCCTCCGCCGCGACGAGCCGCTCCTCGCCGCCGACCCGCATCCTCACGACCGAGCCGCGCCGCTCGAGCTCCGCGAGGAAGCCTCGCGCGTCTCCCGAGCAGCGCTCGACCGCCTCCTCGACCGTCAGCTCCTGGTTCTCCATCAGGGCGAGCAGGAGCTCCTCGGCCGTCCGCGCCGAACGGTGCGCCGAGAGACGCGTCGCGTCGGCGCGGGCCGCTTCCGCCGCCTCGGGCCGGAGGCCGTCGTCGAGGCTCTCGCCGAGCACCTCGCCGAGGAGGGCGCGGTTCGCGGCGACGGCGTGGAGGTCCCGCTCGGCGCGCGGGGCGTCCCACTCGTACATGTAGACGGCGACGAACTTGAAGAGGAGCGAGGCGGCGGCGGGCGACGGCGCGCGTCGCTTCTCGAGGACGCGCTCCACCTCGCCCGTCTCCATCCGCGCGAGGAGGGCGAGGAGGCGGTCCATCTCCCAGAGGTCGCGGAGGCAGTCGCGGTAGGTCTCGGCGACGACGGGGAAGTCGGGGAGGTTGCGCGTCGTCTGGAGGAGATCGCGGGCCTTGATCCTCTGGAGCCAGAACGGCGTCCTCCGGCCGCTCCGGAGGCGCGGCAGGAGGAGCGCGCGCTGGGCGTTCTCGCGGAAGCGGGCCCCGAACATCGGCGAGTTCGGGAGCTGCGCGAGGAGGCGCTCCTTCGCCTCGGCCGGCCCGATCCGGGAGAGCCGCTCGAGGGGGACCTCCCTCTCGGCTCCGGGCGTCCGGAGGAGGATGCCGTCGTCGGAGGCGACCGTCTCGACGTCGACCCCCGTCTCCTCGCGGAGGACGGCCGAGAGGACGAGGGACCACGGAAGGTTCACGCCGCGCCCGAAGAGGGAGCGCACGACGACGCACGGGTCGCCGAGGTCGTTCGGGAACGTCTCGAAGACGACGGCGCGGTCGGAGGCGAGGCCGCCCGACTCCGTCACCTCGCGCCTCACGCTGCCGACGATCGCGGCCGTCGCGTCGGGCGTCGTGGCGTAGCGGGAGGCGAGCTCCGCGTTCAGCCCCGGGTCGTCGAGCCGCTCGGCGACGAAGCGCCGGAGCTTCCCGATCCGCTCGCCGAGCGCGCCGGTCCTCCCGAGCCCCTCGCCCCTCCAGAACGGCATCCGGGGCGTCGGCTGCCCCGGCGCCGGCTCCACGACGACAGCGCTGTGCCCGATCTCGACCGCGCGCCAGGTGCGCGAGCCGAGGAGGAAGACGTCGCCCTCCTTCGTCTCGTGGACGAACTCCTCGTCCAGCTCGCCGACGGCGGTCTTCCGGTCGGGGAGGACGGCGCGGAAGGCGCCGCGGTCCCCGATCGTCCCTCCGTCGAGGAGGGCGGCGATCCGCGCGCCGGGGAGCGGCGTGACGCGGTCCGTCGCGCGGTCCCAGACGAGCTTCGGGGCGAGGGAGGCGAAGCGTTCTCGCGGGTACTTCCCCGAGAGCATCGCGAGCGTCTCGAGGAAGAGGGAGCGGGGGAGCGCGCGGTAGGGGTACGCTTTCTTCGCGAGGGCGAAGAGCTCCGCGGCCGTGACGGCGAGGCCGTCGGCGGCGCGGCCGACGGTCTCGGCGACGAGCTGCTGCGCGAGGACGTCGAGCGGGAAGTCGGGAGGGCGCGTCTCCTCGACCGCCCCCTCCCGCATCGCCTCGGCCGTCGCGGCGCTCTCGAAGAGGTCGTCGAGGTAGAGCGGGACGAAGAGGCCGCGCGCCGTCTCGCCGACGAGGTGCCCCGACCGGCCGACGCGCTGGAGGCCGCGCGCGATTCCCTTCGGGCTCTCGAGGAGGACGACGGAGTCGACGTGCCCGACGTCGATCCCGAGCTCGAGCGAGCCGGTCGCGACGAGGACCGGAAGCGTCCCCGCCTTCAGGTCCCTCTCGATCTCCTCGCGCCGCGGCCGGGAGACCGAGCCGTGGTGCGTCGGGACGTCGGCGCCCGTCGCGTCGGAGAGCTTCCTCGCGACCTTCTCCGCGAGGCGCCGGTTGTTGCAGAAGACGAGGGTCGTCCGGCGCGACTCCACCTCCTTCACGACGGCCTCGACGGCGGGCCCCCAGGCCGAGCCGTCGGGGAGGTCGCGGAAGTCGGGAGAGGGCGAGGCGACGACGAGGTCGAGCGACTTCCGCGCCGACACGACGACGGACCGCACCTTCCGGGCCGTCCCCGCGGCGAACGCGGCGACGACGTCGACCGGCGCGACCGTCGCCGAGAGGGCGATTCGGTGCGGCGGCGGATGTCCCTCCCGCGCGATCACCTCCTCGAGCCGCTCGAGCGTCAGGGCGAGGTGGCTCCCGCGCTTCGTCCCGGCGACGGAGTGGACCTCGTCGAGGACGACGGTCGAGACGCCCGCGAGCGCCCGCCGGCCGCTCCCCGTCAGCATGAGGTAGAGCGACTCGGGGGTCGTGATGAGGACGTCGGGGGGCGACTTCGCCTGGCTCGTCCGCTCGCGGGTCGGCGTGTCTCCCGTCCGGACCGCCGCGGTGATCGGCACGGAGCCCGCGCCGAGCCGCGCGGCGATCCCGGCGCGGGGGCGCTCGAGGTTCCGGTGGACGTCGTTGTCGAGCGCCTTCAGCGGGGAGACGTAGAGCGTCGCGAGGTGCGGGGCGTCGTCGCCGGCGAGGCGGCGGCGGAGGATTCCGTCGAGCGCGACGAGGAACGCCGCGAGCGTCTTCCCGGTTCCGGTCGGCGACACGAGGAGGACGCTCTCGCCGCGGGCGATCGCGGGCCAGGCGAGGCGTTGCGCCTCGGTCGGACCGTCGGGGAACGTCTCCCGGAACCAGTCGGCGACCGCGGGGTGGAAGAGCGCGAGCGGGTCGCCCGCGGGCCCCCGGCTCCGGCGGGCGGTCACCGCCGTGCCGATGCCCGGCGCCGCGCCTCTCCCTCGGCCTCGCGGAGGAACGCGTCAAGGAGGTCCCACGGGTCTTCGGCGAGCCTCTCGCCTTCCGCCGGCGCGGGCCCGTGGAAGACGAGGCGGACGACGACCTCGGCCTTTCCGTCGAACGGCTCCGCCGCCTCGACCGCGAGCGTCGCCTCGACGGAGCGCTCGTCGCCGCTGGAGGAGACGACGGGGAGGGTCCTCCGGACGGCCGTTCCGTTCAGGGCGGCGAGGATCACGCGCTCTTCCTCGGTCGCGGCGGGGTAGGAGCTCCAGCGTTCGCGGTCCACGGGGAGGAGTATAGGCAGCGCGGGGGAAAGTCCGGGCCGGCAGGTCTCCCCGGGATTGGCGCCGGCGCCTCGCGCTCTACCGCGCGAGGAGGACGACGTCGCCCTCGGCGAGCCCTTCGGTGATCTCGACGAAGAACGCGTTGCTGCGGCCGGTCTTCACCCGGCGGGTCTCGGCGCCGGTGACGGTCTTCACGGTGCAGACGGCGGCGTCGCCCTCGTAGCGGACGGCGTCGATCGGGACCTGGACCGCGTCGGCCACCTCCCCGGCGAGGACGAGCGCCTGCGCGGTCATCCCGGGGCGGAGGCGCGGGTCGGCCTTCGCGAGCTTCAGGACGAGCGGGAAGGAGCGCGCCTCGCCGCGGTCGCCCGCCGTGAGGGCCCCGAGGCGGAGGACGGTCGCGGGGAAGACCTCGTCGGGAAAGGCCTCGAGACGGACCTCGGCCGGCTGCCCGGGCGCGACTCGGTGGATCTCGCCCTCCTTCACGCGCGTCTCGACGAGCATCTCCGAGAGGTCGGCGGTGGATCTCGCCCTCCTTCACGCGCGTCTCGACGAGCATCTCCGAGAGGTCGGGGAGGTCGAGGACGGGCTGGCCGGCGAAGACGGCGTCGCCGACGCGCACGCGACGCTTCTCGCCCCCCTTCTCGAAGATCTCGCGGTGGACCGCGAGCCCGCTCGAGCGGGCCTCGACCGTGCAGAGGGCGATCTTCCGCTCCACGTCGGCGACGACGGCCGCCGCCTCCGCGGCGCGGGCGCCGGCGAGGTCAGCCGCGGCCTTCGCCTGCGCGGCCTGCGCCGAGGTCTTCTCGGAGACGACGCGGAGCGCGCTCTTCCGCGACTCCAGCTCCTGGCTCTTCTGGGCGAGGAGCTGCGGGTGGGTGAAGCGCGTCAGCGTGCGGTGCTGCTGCTCGGCGAGGACGAGGTCGGCCGCCGCCTCGGTGGCCCGCCGCTCCGCGGCGCGCAGCTCGTCCCGGGAGACGTACCCCTTCTCGGCGAACGGCGCGAGGCCCTCGAGCTTCTGCGTCGACTCCGCGGCCTCCCGCTTCGCCCGCTCGACCGCGGCCGCCGACTGCTGGACCTGGAGCGGCGCGACGCCGTTGACGAACGTCGAGAGGTCCAGCTCGGCGCGCGCGAAGGCGGTCTCGGCCTCGAGCCGCTCGCTCCTCTGCGTCGCGAGGAGGGCCCGAAGCGCCTGGCGCGCCTGCTCGGCCTCCCCCGACGTCTGGACGAGGCGCGAGCGGGCCGTCTCGAGCTCGCGCCGGAACGGTCCGTCGTCGAAGCGGACGAGGAGCGCGCCGGGCGCGACCCACGTCCCCTCCGGGACGAGCTCGACGACCTTCAGCTCGACGCCCGGGATCTCGGGGCCGTAGCTCTCGGCCCGGGCGGGGGCGAGGGCTCCGGCGACGGCGACGGTGATCCGGAGCGGCCCGCGCACGGCCCGCACCTCGCCGACGGCGTCGGAGACGGCGGCCTGGCGGACGGCCAGGACGGCCCCGAGGAGGGCGACCGCCGTGCCGCCGAGGAGGAGAGCCTTCGCCCGCGGCGGCAGCGCCGCGAGGCGGGAGAACGCCTCGCGGAAGCGGCGCACGGCCGGCGCGACGGACTCGGCTTCGATCATCGGCTGGACGGAGTTTACGGCGCGGGGGCCGGCCGGGGGAGGAACGCCTCCGGGCGGAGGAGGCCCGCCTCGGCGAGGAGGCGGAGCCCGTCGAGGAGGACCTCGCGGCGGGACGTGAGGAGCGAGACGCGCGCGGCGTTGTAGAGCCCCTCGGCGTCGACGACGAAGAAGTTGTCGGTGAGCCCCTTGCCGAAGCGGAGCTCGGCCACCTCGAGCTGCATCCGCGCGACCTCCTCGTTCGCCGCGTCGAGCGCGAGCCGCTCGCGCGAGGTGGCGAGGCGGCGGCCGGCGGAGCGGACGAGGCGGGCGACGTCCGCCTCGAGCGTCTCGACGGCTCGCCTGGCGATCCGGAGGGAGACCTCGGCCTGCGTACGCGCCGAGAGCTGCGCCCCGAGGTTGAGGGGCGCCTGCGACGTGAACCCGAGCGTCCAGGTCGAGCCGCCCGGGCGGCCGAACGCGCCGCCGAAGCCGTCGGCGCGCCCCGACGCGCTCCAGGTGAGCCCGGCGTCGAGCGAGGGGAGGAGGAGGCTCCTGGCGATCCGGAGCTGCGCCTCGGCGTCCGTCACCCGCTCCCGCGCCTCGACGAGCTCCTCGCGGGACGCGGCCGCGGCGTCGAGGGCCTCCTCGAGCCCGGGGACCTCGACGGGGAGAGCCGTCGGGGGCTCGAGGCGGAACCGGCGGCCGGGCGGGAGGCCGAGGAGGCGTGCGAGCAGGTCGTGGGCGTCCTCCCGGGCGTTGCGCGCGTCGTTCTCCTGCGAGCGGGCCTGGGCGAAGAGCTGCTCGGCGCGGAGGACATCGAGGCGCGAGACGCTCCCGATCTCCTCCTTCGCGCGGCTCGCCTCGAGGATCCGTTCGGCCCGCGTCGTCCGCCCGGCCGCCTCGCGGACGAGCTCGTCCTGGAGGGCCGCGGAGAGGTAGGCGCTCCAGACCGCGACGACCGTGAGCCTCCTCTGCACGTCGAGGTTCCGCTCCTCGGCGGCGACCTGGCGCCGGGCGGCGCGGAGCGGCTCGCGCGTGACGGCCGGGTCGAGCCCGCGCAGGAGGGGCTGGGAGAGCGTGAGGGAATGAAAGGAGTCCCAGCCCTCCTCCCCCTCGAGGCGGCTCGCCTCGGCGTGCCCGGAAATCCGCGGCCCGAACGGGAGCTGCTCGCTGACGCTCACGCCGTAGCGGCTCACGGCGGCGCCGCCGCCGTCCCGGAACGACGGGAGGAGGTAGGGCGTGACCTGGGGAAGGAAGCGCGAGCGGGCGGCCGAGAGGTTCGCCGCGGCGAGCGCGGCCCGGTCGACCGCGTCGAGGAGCTCGGGGTTGCCGGTCAGCGCGAGCTCGACGGCCCGTTCCACGGCCGAAGCCGAGGAGGAGCCCCTCGGCGAGGAACTGGAGGCGGACGTCCTCGCGCCGGGCGCCGGCGGCGCGCCGCAGGCCGATCTCGAGAGAGCGCGCCCGCACCGAGGCGCGGAGGAGGTTCGTGACGCCGAAGGCGGCGGAGGCCGCCGTCAGGATGGAGACGAGGAGGACGACCCGGTCGAAGGAGCGGTGGGCGGCGCGGTACTGCTCGATGGCCTGCGTCGGCGTCGTGACGGCCGCGCCCGCGGGGACGAGCGGCGACAGGAGACGGGTGGCGCGCGACGCCTCCCCCGGGTCGGCGAAGCGGAGGGCGAGGAGGTCGACCGGCATCTCCCCCTCCGGGGCGCTCGCGGCGCCCGGCTCGGCCCCGAGCGGGACGAGGAGGCCCGAGTCCCACTCGACGCCGGCGAGCTCGCCGCCGCTCCCGGCGACGGAGGCGGACGGCTCGAGGACGCCGACGACCTCGTACGTCTCGCCGCCGGCGGTGAGCCGCGTGCCGACCGGGTCGCCGTGCCGGGCGAGGCCGGCGGCGAGGCGCGCGCCGAGGAGGGCGGTGCGCGAGCGGGAGCGGGCGTCGTGCGGGCCGAGGAGGCGGCCGCGGGCCCGCCGGAGCCCGAAGAGCTCGAGCGCCTCGGGCCCGACGCCGTAGACCGTCGCCGGCAGCTCGAGGGTTCCTCCGCGCACGGCCGCCGGGACGACGCGGACGCCGGTGGCTTCGCGCAGGCCGGGGAAGCGGGCGCGGGCGGCGAGAAGGCCGGCCGTCGTGAGCGGCGTCGGCGCGCCGCGCTCGGCGCGGACGAAGACGTTCGAGGGGCCGGCGGCTTCGACCGCGCGCAGGAGCTCGCGGCGCCCTCCCTGCACGATGGAGACGAGCGCGACGAGGACGGCCGCTCCGGCGGCGACGCAGAGGAGCCCGGCCCGCGTTCGCTGCGGGTCGAGCCGCAGCGCCTCGATGGCGGCCTCGGCGGCGCGTCCCCAGGCGTCCTCGCCCGGGGGCGGGGGAGGGGGCAGGGACGCCGCGGCGGCTGACGTACACTCAGTCATCGGGTTCAAGGGCGAGCAATGAGGAAGCAGCTCGGAAAGTATCTCATCGAGGCCGAGCTCGGCCGGGGCGGGATGGGCGTGGTCTACAGGGCCCACCAGCCGTCCCTCGAGCGGACCGTCGCCATCAAGCTCCTGTCGTCGGACCTGATCGGCGACCCGGACGGCGTCCGCCGCTTCCGCCTCGAGGCGAAGTCGGTCGCGAAGCTGAACCACCCGAACATCGTCCAGGTCTACGACATCGAGGAGGAGGAGAACCTCATCTACCTCGTGATGGAGTTCGTCGACGGCGAGAGCCTCGACAGCCTCATCTCGAAGGAGGTCCTCACCGAGTCGCGCTGCCTGAAGATCGTCGCGGAGATCGCCGACGCCCTCCACTACGCCCACGAGAAGGGGATCGTCCACCGCGACGTCAAGCCGGCGAACGTCCTGATGACGTCGGAGGGGCGGGTCAAGGTCGCCGACTTCGGCCTCGCCTACCTGATCGACCGCGAGGGAGGGACGACCCGCACCGGCTTCCTCGTCGGCTCGCCGAACTACATGTCGCCGGAGCAGGCGATGGGGCAGAAGGTCGACCGCCGGAGCGACGTCTACGCGCTCGGGGTCGTCCTCTTCCGGATGCTGACGGGGCGCGTCCCGTTCGTCGCCGAGTCGAGCCACGCCGTCCTGTTCATGCAGGTTCAGCAGGAGCCGCCCGACCCGCGCGACATGAACAAGGGGATCTCCCTCGTGACGCGCGGGCTCGTCCTGAAGGCGCTCAACAAGAAGCCCGAGGCGCGCTTCCAGACGATGGCGGAGCTGCGCGACGCGGCCCTCCGCCAGGCCGCCGCCCTCTCGGCCGGCATGGCGGGCGAGCTCTCCCTGGACGAGGGAACGGTCGCCCTCGACACCGCGGAGGCCCGGGCGGGCGCCGAACGGGCGCACGTCGAGGCGCACGGCATCTCGATGCCTCCCGTCGTCCCGGAGCGGACGAAGGCGACGGCGCAGATCTCGCGCTCGACCACGTCGAGGAGAACGTCGGGATGAGCGTCACGAGCTTCCGCCCCGTGACCTCGCCGCCGCCGCCCGCGAAGGTCCGCGTCGGCCGGAAGGAGCCGCTCTGGGCGTTCCAGGGGCCGCTCGGCGCCTCGTTCCTCAAGACGATCAAGGTCACGGACGGCTCCGGCGACTCCTGGTCCCGAACTCTCGAGATCGGCCCCTGCCCGTGATCCGGCGCACCGACCCGCCGCGGCGGGTCGGCGGTATAGTCGCCTTCAACTGAAAGAACCGATTCGCACCGGATACACCCGCCGGGGGTCCGTCTCTTCGCGCGTCGGCGAGACGCGTCCGACGGGCTGCCGGCCGAACCGAGGAGGTCCGCCCGTGAAGCAGAAGGCCGCGCTCCCCGAGCTCCCGCTGCCGCTCCGACAGGCGTTCGTGATCGTCCTGGCCGCGACGCTCGCGACCGGCGCCTTCGCCGCGCCGGCGCCGGAGACCGACCCGGTCGTGAAGAGGGCCGCGCCCGGGGAGAGCCCCCGGCTCTCGATCGCCCACGATCCGCTGAAGTGCCTCTCCACGGAGGCCCGGCCGCTCGTCGATGCCCGCGTCCTGCCGGGCAAGGAGCTGGACCAGGGCTTCGTCTACTTCCGCGCCTCGGGGACGGAGGACTACTACTACGTCCTGATGAAGGAGCGGGCGCCCGAGGACCTCGTCGGCGAGCTCCCGCGTCCGCTCCCCGGAATTCCCGGAATCGACTACTACCTCCAGGCGCTCGACCTCGCGAGCCTGCCGAAGACGACGCCGGCCTATGCGCCCCCCGTGACGGACAAGACCGTCTGCCGGGACGAGCGGACGGCCACGGCGGTCGTCACGAGCGCCACGCCGCGCGAAGGGCTCACCGTCGGCCTGACGCGCGCCGGCCAGGAGCCGGTCCCGCCCGGTTTCAACAGGGACGACATCGCGAAGGTCATCCTGGTCACCGGGGCGGTCGTCTCGCTCTCGAGCGCCCTCTCCTCGGGGACCGGCGCGGCGGCCGGCGCGGCCGCGGCAAAGGCGGGCGGACTCTCCGCGGGGGCGGTCTTCGGCATCGGGGCCGGAGTCGTGGTGGCGGGCGTCGCCGTCGCGGCGTCCCAGAACGACGACGAGGAGAACGCCGCGCCGACGATCGGCTCCGCGAGCGTGACGCCGCTCTACGGCTCCGTCCCGCTCCAGGTGACGGCGACCGCGACGGCGTCCGACCCGGACAACGATCCGCTGACCTACAGCTGGAGCTTCGGCTCCGGCTCGGCCACCGGCTCGACCGCGAGCTTCACGTTCCAGTCCGCCGGGACGTTCCCGGTCTCGCTCACCGTGACGGACGGGAAGGGAGGCTCGGCGACGAACGCCTCCGTCGCCACGATCCGCGTCGACGCGCAGGGGACGCCGCAGTACCTGACCGGCCTCGCGAGCTGGTCGGGCGACGCGGACCTGGACGTGCGGATCGCCGGCCCGGGAGGGATCGACGTGGCGACGCAGCAGGGCGGGCGCAAGCTGCCGGCCGCCTGCGGCGCGGGGAACCGGACCGAGAGCGTCGTCTACGAGGGGAACCGGCTCCCGTTCGGGACCTACACGCTCTACGTGAAGCACGCCGCGACCTGCGCGGGGAGCCCGTCGACCGCGCGGTTCAGCTACTCGGTCCAGGCGACCTCGGGGAGCAAGTGCGCGGGCCTCCTCGACGTCGCTCCCGGCGCGGAGGT
>JADHEF010001125.1_pt1 | contig 19258 bp, 16 predicted proteins | sample 8952391 | NCBI WGS metagenome assembly JADHEF01 (sample SAMN16124439, study PRJNA663245) | bioreactor sludge metagenome | isolation source: sludge (nitrite) | place: India:Bengaluru | collected 2019-02-28
GTGCCACCTAACAATTCTTTGTTTCAATCCACGCGCTCGTGTGAGCGCGACCCTCGAACCATCCCAGCCAATCAGCTACAGAGGTTTCAATCCACGCGCTCGTGTGAGCGCGACTCGCACCGGTCCGTTTTTGTGCGTTGGCGTGGGGCCGTTTCAATCCACGCGCTCGTGTGAGCGCGACGGCGGCTGAACGCCGTAGCGCACTGGGTTTCGCCGTTTCAATCCACGCGCTCGTGTGAGCGCGACCTGCCCGAGCGCGCGCTGGTGTCCTGCTGCGGCCGTTTCAATCCACGCGCTCGTGTGAGCGCGACGGCGTAAGGGTAATTTCCTGTCCGAAAAGGCGCAAAGACTTCAAATTCGCGAACCTGGATGAGGGAAGGTGCCTGTAATGACGAAGACGGCTGGCTGCCAGCTTCTGGCTTGCAATATCAACAGGTTAGGCATGCGCGAACCTTGCGGACACTGATCGGTCGCTTGGGGTTCGCGTCAGAAGACCAGCGGGCCTTTCAGGTCAAGGGCGGGTTTGGCACCGATGTGTTCGACTCTGCTTTCCCAGCGTGCACCGAGGTGGTAGAAACGCAGGCTGTCCACGGCAGGGTCGATCAAGCCACACAGGCATTGGCGCAATTGCACCCACTGTGCGGGTTCGACCTCGATTTCGAACACCGAGTACTGCACGCGCTGGCCCAAGTTGCGGCAGGCCTTGGCGACCCGGCGCAGGCGTTTGTCGCCACCGGGCGATGCAGTGCTGACATCGTAGCTGACCAATACCATCATGGGCGTCTGCTCCTGCTCATTTCCACAGGAATGGCGGATAGCCATCCAGGTCGCCGCGCAGGTGGCGTGCCAGTAACTGTGCCTGGATGAAGGGCAGCAGGCCGATGTCGACTTTCTCGCCCAGATAGGCGTGTTGCAATTGCTCGCGCTTGCGCTCCTGGTAGGCCACCAGCACGGTCTTGCGGGCGTCGTCCTCCAACTGGACGGCGCCACTGTCGAAGACGACGAAGTCGCGCTCGTTCAATTGCCGGCGGTTGATCAGGGACAATGCCAGGCGCTCGCCCAGCAATGGGCGGAATTCTTCGGCCAGATCCAGTGCGAGACTGGGCCGGCCGGGGCGATCACGATGAAGAAAGCCGACCGCCGGATCGAGCCCCACCGTTTCCAGAGCCGAGCGGCAATCGTGTGTCAGCAGGGTGTAGAGGAAGGACAGCAGCGCATTGAAAGCATCGCGAGGCGGCCTGCGGTTGCGGCCACCGAAGCGCAGCAGTGGCGATTCGACGCGGATCAACTGGTCGAAAACGCCGAAGTAGGCTTGTGCGGCTTCGCCTTCCAAGCCGCGCAGCAGATCGACGTCGCTTTCCAGCAGAATGCGCCGGGGAATGCGTTTGAGGCGCTTCAAGGCATGCTGGAATGCGGCAACGTCGGTGAGCTTTTCGCCATGGTCGCGCCAGCCGCGGGCAAGCACGGCGCGCTGGTTGTGGATCTTGCCGGCCAGCAGGTTGCGGACGATGGCCGCGCAACGAGGCGGATCATCGCTGGCTCGATATTGCGCACGTCGGAGCAGCACGTTGCCGGATACCGGGCCTTCAACGCGGGCAAGGAAGCGCCCTTGCGGGGTGAGGTAGCAGATGCTGATTCCTTGTTCCGAACAGAAGCCCAGCAACTGCGGCGAAATGGCCACGCGGCCGATGCAAACCAGGCTTTCGAGCATGTGCACCGGGAGCCGGGCGCGTTCCTGACGCTCGACCTCCAGCACGATGTTGGTACCGTCCTTGCGCAGCCAAGCGCCATCGGTGGTGATGTAGAGGGTGTTGAGTTGCCGGCGCATCTCAGGCGTCCTCCTGCAATTGCCGTAGCAGCCAGTCGTTCACGCTGCGCCGGCCGAGCAGGCGCGGCTGGCACAGGTCGATCAGCGAGCAGGTGTCGCAGCGTTTGGCATCGTAGCGGGCATCCGGGGTGATGCCGGAGGCCAGCATCGCGCGGGTGTCGGCGATGGTGCGACGGGTGAGTTCGCGCAGGTCGGTGTCGAAGGCCACGTCCTTGCGACGCCGGGTCTGTCCGTAAAACAGCGCACCGGCGGGCACCGAGCGGCCGAGCATCACCTCCAGGCACAAGGCCTGAGCGCACAACTGCACTTCGTCGGCGCGGTGCGCCTTGGGCCGACCGCGCTTGTATTCCACGGGGAAGGCGCATTGGCCGGTTTCGGTGCGATGGAATTCCACCACGTCGGCCTTTCCGGTGATGCCCAGCGGCAGCGACAGCAGCGGCATCGCCGTCACGGTACGCACGCCGCGGCGGCGCTCGGCCTGCGGCACGTCGGCACGCTGGTGCAGCAGTTGGCCCTCGGCGGTCTGCCGGTTGTCGGCCCACTGCTGCTCCAGATGGATCAGCGCGCACTGGCGCGGGCAGTACAGGTAGTGCTGGAGGGCAGAGAGCGGGATCAGGTCGTCGTCGTCCATGGCGCGCGCTCCGGTCTGGTCAGAATATCTCGGTGACCGTGACACCCGCCGGCAGGTCGCGATCGATCCGTACCGCGTAGTCGGTGAAGCTGCGCGCCGGGCCATCGTCGGAGCCTTCCGCACGCACGACCTTCACCTTGTCGAACAGGACATGGGCCGGTGCATTGCCCATCGGACACTCGTGCTCGAACACGATGAGCTTGCGTGCGGACATCTCGCCCCGGGCAGCTGAATGGTCGTGTTCGAACAGGTTGGTCAGCGCCCGCCAGAGCAGTTGCAGATCTTCCTCGGAAAAGCCGGTGCGCTCGGCCAGCTTGGCCGAAATGAATCCGTGCGCGCGATACAGGCCGTAAGGCAGGATGTGCTTGCGGCCCATCGTGCGTTCCTTTTCCAGATCTTTTTCGTGGGTCACGGCCACGCGGGTGATGGACACTTCCAGCGGCAGCACCGGCTCGACAGACGTGGCAAAGGCCAACTGCACCGGTCCGCGTACCTGTCCGGTGTTGACTTCGGTGGTCATCACCGCGCCGAAGCTGCGCACATCGAAGAAGTTCTTGCACATCCAGGCGGTGAGTTCGTGCGCCTTGGCTTCGTCCTTGGGAAGTTTCTTGGCTTCCGGCTCGATGCCCAGGGCCGCATATGCCTGTTTGTGCTGGTTGTTCAGCACCGACTTCTCCTGCATGTAGATGGCGTATCCGGGCTCGGCTTCCTTCTCCAGCGCGACGTAGTTTCGGATCTTGCGTTTGAGCGCCACGTCGGTGACCAGCCCCTTGTTGGTCTCGGGATCGAGCCGCGGCAGGTTGCCGGCATCCGGGTCGCCATTGGGATTGCCGTTGGTCACGTCGAACAGGTAGACGAATTCGTAGCGGTGGGCGATGGCGCTCATGCGGGTTCTCCTTCGGATGCGGTCTGGTCGGTGTCTGCGGTTTCATGCACTTCGCCCGGTGCGAAGCGCGCCTGGGTCTGGTGGTAGTAGCCGATGGCAAAACGTCCCTGCTCCTCGATGGGCAGGCTGCGCGGGAATTCGGGTGGCATGGCATCGATGATCTGGCCGATTTCCTTTTCCAGATTCACGGCCAGACCGGGCTTGCCCTTGCGCAGCTTGCCGAAGTGGTTCTGCGCATTGCGCAGCAGCACCGGGAAGATGCTGGCCGGCGTGGCCGAGGCCGCGCCGTAATAGCGGTCGCGGATGGTGGCGTTGATCTGGGCGCCCAAGGCGGCGCGCTGCAGGCTTTCTAGCGACGAGAACAGCCGCCCCAGCAGGTAGCCGGAATCGGTATTGCCGGTATCGAGACTCACGGGTGGTTCCCCCTTGTCGGTTGACAGTCCTTGTTGTGTGCGAAGCCGCATCTCGCGGGCCAGCACGGCCTTGCACAGCGCCACGCGCAACGGTTTGATCTGGCCATCGGCACGGAAGCGCATCACGATGCTGCCCAGCAGGCTGCGCGGGTAGCGGGTACCGCTAAGGATGGCGCGCGCGAGCTCGCCGGCCAGCAATGGCGAGATGTCTTCGGCCTTGGGCCTGCCGTTCTCGCCGTAGACCGGTGCGGTCTGCAGGGCGAGATACTGCGGTGTTGGCGGTCGCTTCCAGCCTGACGGCTGCAGATCGAGGTCGGCGTAGTGGTCGGCCAGACGGCGAGCGAAGGTGCCCAACGTCTGGGTTTCCCAGAAGCGGATGGACAGGCGCGAGGCATTGGGCGCCAAGCCCAGCACGAAGATATGGGCATCGTCGTCCAGCGCGGCATCCCACTCGCGCAGCGGTCGTCCTGCGGCGACGTGTTTCAGCGCCGCCTGCAGTCGCTGCGTGGCCTGGCCATCGGCGATCCGTGCGGCCTCCGTCTCATCGTCGCCGCGCAGGAAGTCGGCCATCAGGTCTTCCGCCCCTTCAGCCTGCGCAGCGGTGCTGGCCTGTGCCCAGAACACCACGGTGGTGTCGCCGATCTGCACGCGCTGGCGATTGCTCGGCTCGCGCCGCAGCAGGTGATTGAGCGCAGTGGTGTAGGCGAAGGCGGCTTGTTCGGAGACGGGGGCGTTCTCGCCCTGGTTTTTGCCATAGGAGGCGAAGGCGTCCAGATTGAACGAGACGATGGAGGCGCCGGAGCTCTGCGCGCCGTTGACACCCTTGACCGCCGGATGCAGGCGCGCCAGCGGCGCGCGCGTGCCTGTGACAAGACACATGCCGAGAGCGCCTTCCGCGCCTTCGCCTTGCAACCGCTCCCATGCCGCGCGTGCGGCGGGACGTTGGTGCAGGTAGCGCTGCTCGCCATCAAGGCGGAAGGCCAAGTTTGCGTCCAGCATCGCTTCGCCGTGGCGGGCCGTGTGCTGATTGTCCTGGAACTGCGCCGGCGTCCACGCATCGAGAAAGGCCAGAAAAGCGCGCAGGCCTGCGTCGTCGGTGCCGTCCAGTGCCTGTCTGTGCAGTGCCTTGAAGGCCGCATGTTCCTGTTCGCTGCGTTTGCTGGTGGCGCTGACGCCGAGTACGTAGCTGGTCTTGTCCCACAGGAAATTGGATCTGATTCCTGCCGTGCGCTTTTCCGGCTGTGGTACGTCGAGCGATTTGGGGATGCGCTTCTTGCCCTGGCTGTCGTGCTCGTCCTCCACTCCCACGAGACTGCCATCGGTCGCCAGCACGAGCGTGTAGCCGATCTTCTCCTGGCTGTACCCGGGGGCGGCGATGCCCGACTCCGGGTCGTCCCGCAGCCGCTGGTAATAGTCGTTGAGTGCGGACAGGATCATGCGCGTACCTCGCTGCCCTCGAACGGCGGCACCGCGATCAGGCCATCGACCATGCGGGCGCGAAAAAAGCGCGGCGTCATGCCGTCGGTGAAGTCGATGTCGTGCAGCATCCAGCCCAGGTCGCGCTCGCCGGCCAGCGAAGCATCCATCGTCGGTGCTGCGTCGTCGCCTTCCAGCAATGAAAAACTGGCGGGGAATTCGCGCGTGCCCAGGCACGGCGCCTGGAAGCACTGCCCGCGCCGGGCGCGGCGGTTGAAGATGTCCAGATGCTTGCCGACGTTGTCGTCCGGCCCGGCCTTGCCGGTCAATTCGAAATGCGCGGCGATGACGTAGCCCACGTCGCGCAGCACGGTGGCGGCGCGCTGCTGGCGGTCTTCCTCGACATAGCTCACCAGCCCGTCGGTGCGACCGGCCTTGATCGCCTTGCCGACGCTGGCGGCCGACAGCTTGCCGCCGACCTCGTTGCGGCGGATCGACTCGAAGCGGATCGGCTTGAGTACCTGGATGCCGTCCACCACCCAGCGGATTGCCGGCTTCCAGTGGATCGCCTCCAGGATGCCGCGCGCGGCCGATGGGGTGATGACATCGTACGAGACCCGCTCGACCTTCATCTCCGGGCGCGTGAACAGCGCCCGCTCGCCCCAGACGTGGAGCTTGATTCCGTAGCTCATCCTTGTCCCCTGTAGTCCGAGGAAAGCATTGTCCGCTCACCTAGTCTCAGCGGCCGAGAAAAGTTGCCGCCCACGAACCTGTGGGCGGCAACTTATATGCTCCCTGCGGGATAGGTAATCACTGTTTCAATCCACACCTGCTGGGTGCCGGAATTGCAAGATATATCGGCCCAGACTAAGGTGACGTTGCCCAGCAGTAATCGCTGGGCAACGTCAGCTCATACTTTTGTGATCATATGGGTTTTAGTCATATCAATACCCTCCGGACAGCACATCATTGCTGCCTATGACACGCACGTCTTGCGTGTGAGTTGTCGCCCCAGACAGCCCCCGGCTTCCACCCGGGGGCTGTCTTCATTTGGAGGCTAACTTGGGCTTGGCGGGAAGTCAATATATATTCCCTCCGGGAATAGGTATTCACTGAATATGTTTTTCGAAGGCCAATTACATTGGCCTAGTAAACGCAAAGCTCGGCAGCCAGGAACTGTGGCTGCTCCCAATGCAACCCGAAGCGCGTGTCGTACAGGCGCGGATTGATCAGTCGCACGAACTGCTCGCCATACCGATCCGGCGCCACCGGCGCAATCGCGCGCGCTTGCCACAGCGCGCGATACGCCTGCTCCGGTACCTGCACCAGCCAGGGTTGCAGGCTGCGGGCAATGGTGCCGACGTGCACCTGTTCGCCATGTTCGAGCTGGCGCAGAGCGGGGGCGATCTCGGGCGCGTCGTCATGATGGCCCGGCACAAACGGCACGATCAGCGGTCGCATGGTGGTGCGGATCATCTTGAACCTGCTCGCCAGCGTGTCCAGCGGCAGGTCGTCGATGGCGCGGTTCTTGAGCAGGCCGAGCAGGTCGTCGCGGTCCAGACGGCCATCGCCGAGGCGGAAATACAGCTCGCGGAAGTAGGCGGCGACCGCCTCCATCGCCAGCAGATCGTCGCGGTATTGGCGTTCGATGCTGCGGAATACCTCGGCGAACAGTTTCAACTCCCGTGGCGGCGCCCAGTCCGGGTTGGCCGGCTCGAACACCAACACCTCGCTGGCATCCGCTGGCCAGAGCCCCTCGCGGTTGCAGCGACCAGCCGCTTGGGCGATGGAATCCAGGCCAGCTTCGGCGCGCAGTACGGTGGGCAAGGAGATATCGACGCCGGCCTCGATCAGGCTGGTCGAGATCAGCCTGCATGGTCGGCCAGCCTTGAGATCCTCGCGGACCTCGGCCAGCACCGCGCTGCGGTGGCGGGCGTGCATCAGCGTGGTCAGGTGACGGGCGCCGGGACAGTCGGCGATGGATTCGAACAGGTGGCGGGCATGGCGGCGGTTGTTGACGATGCACAGCACTTGCTCGCGCCGGCGCAGGTGATCGGCCAAGGCGTCGTCGTCGAGCACGCCGACGTGGCGCACGCGGACACGGCGCAGCTCGTCGTACAGCGCTGGCGGGTCGGGGGCCAGTTCGCAGACGTTTTCCAGCCCGTCCTTGAACCCCTGGTCCAGGCGCAATGCAGGCTGGGTGGCGGTGCATAGCACCGGGCTGACGCGGTAATTGCGCGCCAGCTCGTCCAGCACGGCCACGCAGGGGCGCAGCAGCGCGTGGGGCAGGGTCTGCGCTTCGTCCAGGATCACCACGCTGCCGGCGATGTTGTGCAGCTTGCGGCAGCGCGACGGGCGGTCGGCGAACAGGCTCTCGAAGAATTGCACGGCAGTGGTGACGACGACCGGCGCGTCCCAGTTTTCCATTGCCAGCTTCCGCTTCTCGATGGATTGAGGGGCCTTGGCCGGGTCGTCGAAGAAGGCGCTGTGGTGTTCCAGCACGATATCGTCGCGGTCGTCCGGAACGTCCAGTGCCGTGCGGAATACCTGCACGGTCTGTTCGACGATGCTGGTGAAAGGGATCACGTAGATCACCCTGCGCAGGCCGTGGGCAAGTGCGTGGTCGAGCGCGAACGCCAGAGAGGCCAGGGTCTTGCCGCCGCCGGTGGGCACGGTCAGCGAGAACAGCCCGGGCCGCTCGCCGGCCTTGGCGCGGACGGCGTGCAGGATGCGGGCGCGGACCGGGTTGATGCCACCTTCGGCAGGGAATGTCGCCAGATGCGCGTCCAAGCGCAGGCGCAACTGTGCCAGCGTGGTGCGTGGACCGGCCTCCTGCTCACGCGAAGCGCTACCTTCGACCTGGCGGTAGAAATCGTCGGTATCGCAGAAGTCGGCATCGACCAAGCAGGAAAACAGCATGCGCGCCAGCAGCGTCATCTGGAATACGCGGCTGGGTTGCTTGGGATGGCGGGCGAAGCCTTCCGGGAACGGCAGGGAGGCGGGCAGGGCAATCTCATGCTCCCACTCCGGCGCCAGTGGCGGCAGTTGGTGGTCGCGGTAATCGTCGGACAGGCGTTCCTGCAAGGTGGAGCGGGACGGCTCCTGCCCCGGCCGGCCATCGGCCAGCCCCGTGTGGTGGCCGGCGATGCCATAGGCCAGCAGCGTGCCGATGCCGCCGTAACGATTGCGTGCGATGTGGGCGCCCCAAGTGGCATGGTCCACGCGGGAGAGATCGCCTTCGAGGCGGTATTGAAACTTTCCGGTGTATTTGCCGAGGTCGTGCAAACGGCCGGCGGTTTCGCCCAATGCCAGACAGCCAAAAACGGCCGCCTTGCCCCCGGCTTTTTCGCCGGTACTGATCAGATGTGCGGCGAGCGGCTGCCAATCTGCCTTGTCGGCACGCTTGGTCGAGTGAGCATAGAAGTCCATGTCGAGCTACCCGGTATCGTGATGGTGGCGTGATGTTGGCCGACCTCCGTCTCATCGGCCAAGACGGAGGTCGGCCAGACATCACAGTGTCTTTGCCGGAGCCGAGGTTGCAATCCGGCACACATACACCAGTTCGCAGGCGCCGCCGCCGCTGTCCTCGCGGGTCAGCGAGCTGCGCCAGCGCCAGCCGTCCGCGGCATCGGCCTGCACCAGCCAGCCGTCGATGTGCACGGTCTGGTCGCGGCGCACGCGCCGCAGGGCGGCTGCCACGGTTTCGTCGGCGGGGATCATGTGCATGTTGGCGCTGGAGCGGACGATCTCGTCCGGCGGCATCGGCGGGGCATCCTGCCAGCGGTAGCGATACCAGCGCCCGGACTGCGACAGGCTCAGCCCGGCCAGCACGGCATCCTCGCGCATGCGCCCCCAGCCGAGGGCCAGGTCGGTGGGCGAGAGCTCGGCTTCGCGGCCGAAGCGGTAATCCTCGCGTGAAAGCACGCGGGCTTCGATGCTGAAACCGGCCAGCGGCGTCAGCGCGTAGCCGTCCTTGTCGAAACGCCTCAGGGATGACGGCACTCCGGTTTGCAACGGTGTTTCGCCGTTGCGCACGCCAAGCGGCAGCGGGCAGGCAAAGGCCGTGCCGGACGCTCCGCCGGGGGCCGTGCCGTGGCCGGCATCACGCAGCACCCACCACGCGGTGGCGCCGGCCACCAGTACCATGCCGAGCACGACGTGGCCGAATTTCATGCCCATGCGTCGGGGCCGCGATGATGGCGTGGCAGGGCGTGCCGGCAAAGGCCGCCGTCCCGCCGGACGGCGGCCGTGCGCTCAGGCGCCGAGCCGCGTGCGGATGGTGGCGCGCAGGGCATCCAGATCCTTGGCGAAGGTCTCGATGCCGCCGGCCAGTTTTTCGGTGGCCATCGGGTCGGCGGCCAGGTCGGCGGCGAAGCGGGTGGCATCCACCGGCGTCACCGCTGCGCCGTCTGCGGCGGCCGGCACCAGTTTGCGCGGCAGCGGGCCGACATCGGCGTCGAGCTTTTCCAGCAGGTCGGGCGCGATGGTCAGCCGGTCGCAGCCGGCCAGCGCCTCGATCTGCGCAGTGGAGCGGAACGAGGCGCCCATCACCACCGTGGTCAGCCCGCGCTGCTTGAAGGTGGCGTACACACCGCGCACGAACACCACGCCCGGGTCTTCGTCGATGCCGGCCGGTGTCTGCCCGTGGGCGACGTACCAGTCGAGGATGCGGCCGACGAACGGGGAGATCAGGAACGCCCCGGCCTCGGCGCAGGCCAGCGCCTGGGTGGGGTTGAAGATCAGCGTCAGGTTGCAGTCGATGCCTTCGGCCTGCAGCTGGCGCGCGGCCTCGACGCCGGCCCAGGTGGCGGCGATCTTGATCAGCACCTTGTCGCGCGGCACGCCGCGTTCGGCGTACATGGCGATGAACTTGCGCGCCTTGGCCACGGTGGCGGCGGTATCGAAGGCCTGATCGGCGTCCACTTCGGTGGAGACGCGGCCCGGCACCAGCCCGGCCAGCATCGTGCCGACGCCGACGGTCAGGCGGTCGGCCACTTCGTTGATCAGGGCATCGTCCACATGGCCCTGGGCGCGGGCCCAGGCCAGTTCGCGTTCGATCAGGTCGGCGTAGACCGGTAGGTCCAGCGCCTTCTTCACCAGCGTGGGGTTGGTGGTGCAATCGACCGGCTGCAGGCGCGCGATGGCCTCGTAGTCGCCGGTGTCGGCGACCACCACGGTCATGGCGCGCAGCTGCGCCAGCTTGGACATCTGGGTCATGCGGATTTCTCTCGTGCGGGGGCCTTGCGGGAACGCGTTACGTTAACGCGTTCAGCGGTGGAAATCGCCGGCGGCTTCGGGTTGGTAGGCGATGGCCGTCACGCGCAGGCGCAAGGTGGTGCCGGACGGCGCTGGCCAGTCGATCGCATCGCCGATGCGCAGGCCGAGCAGGGCGCTGCCGACCGGGGCCAGCACCGAGACACGGTGGCGGGTGGCGTCGGCGTCCTGCGGGTAGGCGAGGGTGAGGTGGCGGCGTTCGCCGCCGGTTTCGTCGATGCACTCGACGAGGGAGTTCATCGTCACCACGTCGGCGGGCATGGATTCCGGTGCCACGACATGGGCGCGCGCCAGTTCGGCGGCGAGGGCCTGCGCGGCCGGGTGGCGCTGCAGGGCGGGTGAATCGAGCAGGGCTTCCAGCCGGGCGAGGTCGCGGCTGGACAGGGTGATCGGCGGCAGTTGCGGGGAGGGCGGCAGGCCGCTGCGGTGCTGTGCGTTCATCGGGCAGGTTCTCTCGGGTGCGGATGCGGAAAGGGGCGCCGGATGGCACCCCTCGGGCATTGTCGGAATTTTCGCCGGGGCATGCGAGCCCCGGGCGGCGGTGCTTCAGGCCGCTGCCTTGCTCGGGCCGGATGCGGCCGGCGGCGTGTCCAGCAGGCCGCCGGGCAGGGTTTTCAACTGGGTGGCCAGCTCGTGCAGGAAGTCGTCCATCGCCGAGCTGCGCCGCCACACCAGCGCGATGCGGCGGTTGGGCAGGTTGCCGCGCGCGTCCTTGCGGAAAGGCACCAGCCGGATGCTGGGCGAAGGCGCCACCGGCGGCTTCACCGCCAATGCCGGCAACAGGGTCACGCCGACGCCGGCCGCCACCATCTGTCGCAGGGTTTCCAGGCTGGTGGCGCGGAATTCGGATTTCTCGCTGGCGCCGGCCAGGTGGCACACGTCCAGTGCCTGGTCGCGCAGGCAGTGGCCGTCTTCGAGCAGCAGCAGCTGCAGGTCGTGCAGCTCGTCCATGGACAACGACGTGCGCCGTGCCAACGGGTTGTCTTCGGGTACGGCCAGCACGAAAGGCTCCTCGAACAGGAACTCGGCATGCAGGCGGTCGTCGTGTACAGGCAGGGCCAGCAGTGCCGCGTCGAGGCGACCCTCGGCCAGCTGGGCCAGCAGCTGGTCGCTCTTGTCCTCCACCAGCAGCAGTTCCAGTTTGGGGAAGCGCGTGCGCAGGCCCGGGATCACGTGCGGCAGCAGATAGGGGCCCAGCGTGGGGAACAGGCCCAGCCGCACGGTTCCGGCTTCCGGGTCCTGGCTGCGGCGCGCGGCTTCCTTCATCTGCTCGATTTCGGCCACGATGCGGCGCGCGCGCTCGGCGGCTTCGCGTCCGGCGGGGGTGAGCATCACCTTGCGCGGCGCGCGCTCGACCAGCGCCACGCCCAGTTCATCCTCCAGCTTGCGGATCTGGGTGGACAGCGTGGGCTGGCTGACGAAGCTGGCCGCGGCCGCCTTGCCGAAGTGGCGATGGTCGGCAAGGGCCACCAGATATTTGAGGTCGCGCAGGTTCATGGGCGGGCTCGCTGCGGATGCATGCCGTGGATCATGCCGGCAAAGCGGGGCGGGAGGGATGCTCCCGCCTCGTGTGCTCAGGCCGCCTTGGCCTCGGCGTTTTCCGCCGGGGCGCTGGTGCGGATCATGTGGTCGAACGCGCCCAGCGAAGCGGTGGCGCCGGCGCCCATCGCGATGATGATCTGCTTGTACGGCACCGTGGTGCAGTCGCCGGCGGCGAACACGCCGGGCACCGAGGTGGCCCCGTGCGTGTCGATCACGATCTCGCCGCGCGGGCTGAGCTGCACGCCGCTGTCCTTGAGCCAGTCGGTCACCGGCAGCAGGCCTATCTGCACGAACACGCCGGACAACTCGATGGTGTGCAGCTCGCCGGTGCCGCGGTCCTTGTAGCTCAGGCCGGTGACCTTGCTGCCGTCGCCGACCACTTCGGTGGTCTGCGCGTGCTTGATCACGGTGACGTTGGGCAAGCTGTACAGCTTGCGCTGCAGTACCGCGTCGGCGCGCAGCTCGTCCATGAATTCGATCAGGGTGACGTGGGCCACCACGCCGGCCAGGTCGATGGCCGCCTCGACGCCGGAATTGCCGCCGCCGATCACCGCCACCTTCTTGCCCTTGAACAGCGGGCCGTCGCAGTGCGGGCAGTAGGTCACGCCCTTGGTGCGGTACTCCACTTCGCCGGGCACGCCCATGTCGCGCCAGCGCGCGCCGGTGGCGAGAATGACGGTCTTGCCCTTCAGCGTGCCGCCGTTGGCGAACTGCACCTCGATGCCGTCGTCGCCGGGCACCAGCTTCTGCGCGCGTTGCAGGTTCATGATGTCCACCTCGTACTCGCGCACGTGTTCTTCCAGCGCCACGGCCAGCTTCGGGCCTTCGGTCTCCTTGACCGAGATGAAATTCTCGATGGCCAGCGTGTCCAGCACCTGGCCGCCGAAGCGTTCGGCCGCCACGCCGGTGCGGATGCCCTTGCGCGCGGCATAGATCGCCGCCGCCGCGCCGGCCGGGCCGCCGCCGATCACCAGCACGTCGAACGGTGCCTTGGCGTCGAGCTTGCCGGCTTCGCGTTCGCCGGAGTGGCTGTCCAGCTTGGCGACGATTTCCTCGATGCCCATGCGGCCTTGGCCAAACAGTTCACCGTTGAGGTAGATGGTCGGCACGGTCATCACCTGGCGCTGCTCGACCTCGGCCGGGAAATTGGCGCCGTCGATGGCCACGTGGGTGATCTTCGGGTTCAGCACGCTCATCAGGTTCAGCGCCTGCACCACGTCCGGACAGTTCATGCACGACTGCGAGAAATAGGTTTCGAACGCGTACTCGCCATCAAGCGCCTTGACCTGCTCGATCACATCCTGCGCGGCCTTGGACGGGTAGCCGCCCACCTGCAGCAGCGCCAGCACCAGCGAGGTGAATTCGTGGCCCATCGGCAGGCCCGCAAAGCGCAGGTGGATGTCCTGGCCCGGGCTGCTCAGAGCGAAGGACGGCGTGCGCTCGGCGGCGTCGTGACGGATCTCCAGGCTGATCTTGTCCGAAGTGGATTTGATGTCCTCGAGCAATTCGAGCATTTCGCGCGAGGCGCTGCCGTCATCGGTGTTGGCGACGATGGCGATGGGGCGCACGGCCTTTTCGAGATAGGCCTGCAACTGGGTTTTCAGGGCGGCATCCAACATGGCGTGGCTCCGTGGGGAAATTGGGAAGGAGGGAAACCGGACATTCCGGGCGAATCCGTCCGGCGCGCATCGCCGGGGCGGCGCGTTCGGGGAGGAAGGGACAGGCCGGAAACGGCAGCGGTTGCCGGCTCCGGCCTGTCCCCGCCGAGATGGCGGGGACGGCCCGCGCGCTGCAGCAGGCAACGCGCGTTTCAACGCGGCCGGATCAGATCTTGCCGACCAGGTCCAGCGACGGGGCGAGGGTCTTCTCGCCTTCCTTCCACTTGGCCGGGCACACCTCGCCCGGATGGCTGGAGACGTACTGGGCGGCCTTGACCTTGCGCAGCGTGTCCGAAGCCTCGCGGCCGATGCCTTCGGCGGTGATTTCGACCGACTGGATCACGCCGTTCGGGTCGATGATGAACGTCCCGCGGTCGGCCAGGCCGGCCGGGCGCAGCACGTCGAAGTTCTTCGAGATGGTGTGGTCCGGGTCGCCCACCATGGTGTACTTGATCTTGCTGATCGCGGCCGAGGTGTCGTGCCAGGCCTTGTGCGAGAAGTGGGTGTCGGTGGAGACCGAGTACACCTCGACGCCGAGCTTCTGGAACTCGGCATAGTTGTCGGCCAGATCTTCCAGCTCGGTCGGGCAGACGAAGGTGAAGTCGGCCGGGTAGAACACGACCACGGACCACTTGCCCTTCAGGTCGGCATCGGAAACTTCGATGAACTTGCCGTCCTTGAAGGCCTGGGCTTTGAACGGGAGGATTTCGGTGTTGATGACGGACATGGAGTTGACCTCTGTGCTTGGGTGGGTGAACGCGGGGCGTTCTGGAACGAGGCTCATGCTAGGCGGCCTCAATAGATTTCTCAAATCGATTGATGAAATTGAATAGATAGGTTTTGCCTATCGAATACGGGTTTTGTCGAGATGGGCCGCAGGGTTCGGGATAATGACGGCCTTCACCGTATTCAATCGTGACGGCCGTGTGGCCGTCCGCCGTCCGGAATCCCCGCGCATGACCGCAGCACCCGTTCCCGTTTCCGCCGTCGGCACGCTGCTCGCCGACGAAACCACCACCGGGCTGGAGCGACACGAGGCCGAGTTGCTGCTGTTGCACGTGCTCGGCCGCGAGCGCGGCTGGCTGTTCGCCCATGCCGATGCCGTGCCCGAACCGGCGCAGGCCGAGGCCTTCCGCGCGCTGTGCGCGCGCCGTCGCGCGGGCGAGCCGGTGGCCTACCTGACCGGTTCGCGCGGCTTCTGGACGCTGGAACTGACGGTCAACAAGGCCACGTTGATCCCGCGCCCGGAAACGGAACTGCTGGTCGAGCTGGCGCTGGCCCGCCTGCCCGAAGACGCGCCGCTGCGGGTGGCCGACCTCGGCACCGGCAGTGGCGCCATCGCCTTGTCCATCGCCCGCGAGCGGCCGCTGGCGGCGGTGGTCGCCACCGACCTGTACGGCCCCACCCTCGCCGTGGCCACGCGCAATGCCGAAGCCAACGGCGTCGACAACGTCTGGTTCCGCCGTGGCGACTGGTTCGTCGCGCTCGGCGGTGACCGCTTCGACCTGATCGCCAGCAACCCGCCCTACATCGCGGCCGGCGATGCCCACCTGGAGCAGGGCGACCTGCGTTTCGAGCCGGCCCAGGCGCTGGCCTCCGGCGCGGACGGGCTGGACGACCTCCGCCGCATCGTCGCCGGCGCCCCGGATCACCTCGTCCCCGGTGGCTGGCTGCTGCTGGAACACGGTTGGGACCAGGGCGAGGCCGTGCGCGCGCTGCTGGCCGGGCGCGGCTATGCGGATGTGGAGACGCTGCGCGACCTCGAACACCGCGACCGCGTCAGCCTCGGGCGCTGGCCGGGCGGCTGAGGGCGGGCGCCTGCCGATCACCACTGCGCTTGCGGGCTCCGTTTCCGGAGCGTCGTCGACCATCCCTCGCCGGCAAGCTGTCGCGCAGCCTCCCGGCATCGACCAAAGAGGCATGTCGCCTCCGCCGTGTCGCGGCGACACTGCCGTCGTGCGAAAGCCGGGGAGCGGCAGGTGCGGGAAGGACGATTGCAGGCATGGCTGCGCCGACAGGTGTGGGACGCGTCGGCATGGCGGGTGTTTGCCATCGCACTGGCGTTGGCGCCGGTCTGCTTCGTGGTCGAGAACCTGTGTGAAAGGCTGGCCGATACGAGCATGTCCGCCATGGGTTGGGCGAGTCGGCTGGAGGCCATCAAGGACGAGGGGATGGCGAGTGCCGGGCACTGGTGGGGACTGATTTCACCGCTGTTGCTGGCGCCGGTGCTGGAAAACGGGCTGTGCCTGTTCTGGCTGCGCACGGTTTTCCCCGTCGAACGATGGGGATGGTGGAAAGGCTCGCTGTGCACGGCGGCCATCGCGGCCGGCTTCCACATGCTGGCTTATCTGGAGCCGCGTTACATCGCCGTCCTGCCGGGGTTCTTCGCGATGTGTTGCCTGAGGGCCAACGTGCGCCGGCGTCCGTTGGGTTATTGGGCTTCGGTGTTGCTGCATTCGTCAAGCAATCTGCTGGTGTGGCTCGGGTGGGAAGTCGGCATCCGGTGACGCTGCGGCCGGGACCGATGGCACGGGCGGTTCAGAACGCCGTCGCTAAAATCGGCTGTTTGCAAAACCGCCCGGATGACCGCCATGCGCACGCTGTACCCCGCCATCGAACCCTTCGACACCGGCCTGCTGAAGGTGGACGAGCGCCACACGCTCTACTACGAACAGTGCGGCAACCCGCACGGCAAACCGGTGGTGATGCTGCACGGCGGGCCGGGTGGCGGCTGCAGCGCGAAGATGCGCCAGTTCCACGACCCGGCCAAATACCGCATCGTGCTGTTCGACCAGCGTGGTTCGGGGCGCTCCACCCCGCACGCGGACCTGACCGACAACACCACCTGGGATCTGGTGGACGACATCGAAAAGCTGCGCGGAAAGCTCGGCATCGAGGCGTGGCAGGTGTTCGGCGGCAGTTGGGGCTCCACGCTGGCGCTGGCCTATGCGGAGAAACACCCCGGGCGCGTCACCGAGCTGGTGCTGCGCGGCATCTTCCTGCTGCGTCGCTGGGAGCTGGAGTGGTTCTACCAGGAAGGCGCCAACCGGCTGTTCCCCGATGCGTGGGAGCACTACCTCAAGCCGATCCCGGACGTGGAGCGCCACGATCTGATCTCCGCCTTCCACCGTCGCCTGACCAGCGGCGACGAAGCCACCCGGCTGGACGCCGCGCGCGCGTGGAGCGTGTGGGAAGGCGCCACCAGCTTCCTGCACGTGGACAAGGGCTTCGTCGACAGCCACGAAGACCCGCAATTCGCGCTGGCCTTTGCCCGCATCGAGAACCACTACTTCGTCAACGGCGGCTTTTTCGAAACGGAAAACCAGCTGCTGCGCGACGCCTACCGGATCGCCGACATTCCCGGCGTGATCGTGCATGGCCGCTACGACGTGGTGTGCCCGCTGCAGAATGCGTGGGACCTGCACAAGGCCTGGCCCAAGGCCGAGCTGGTGATCAATCCCGGCTCGGGCCACTCGGCCTTCGAGGCCGAGCACGTGGATGCGCTGGTGCGCGCGACGGACCGTTTCGCCGCTTGAGCGGGTCTTGCCGATGATGCAGCGCAAAGCCCGCCGCAAGGCGGGCTTTGCGTGTCGGGCATGGCAAATTCCGCTGCATGGTGGGCCGCAGGATGCGGGCAACTCCCGCGTTCTGTCGGCACGATGTCTCGATCCGGCCTGCAGGCGCTGCCGTTGCTGCTTTCATCGGCGGCCGTGGCAATGGCCCACGGCGAGACGGCCGGCACCGGAGATCCCGCTGGCCGATGCGCGGGCCCACCGGCAGGCACGGAAGGCCGCCGGGAAAGCTGCCGGGACAGCCGGTCCTTCGCGTGCGAACGGCAAGGATGATGCGCATCGCCCGCCTCCGGGCGAAGGCGGACCCGGTGGCGGTCGAGGCCGCCGGGGCGGGGGGCATCCGCCGCCGGCATGTTGCGCTCGGAGATGGCTTTTGCCGCGCCGGTCAAGGGCGAACTGATGATGCATCGGGCCCGCGACAGCGGTGCTGTCCGAGCGTGACGACGGCGGGCCGGTGATGCTGCCCCTGTGCGAGGATGCCGTGGCGATTGTGCCGGCGTGACGGCATCGGCATGCGAATGGGGCGGCCGCCTGCGTGTGGGAATGGCCATCGGCAACGGTATCCGGGTGCGTTTCGATTGCGAGGCGGCCCCCGGCGCCGCGCTGGTGGTGGACGTGCGCGCCGAAGGCCCGCTGCCGCAGCCGGGGAGCCGGTTCGACGCGGTCTGCCGGTATGCGGCAGCACGGCACGCCCTGAAACACCGCAGTTGCGCCGGGCAAGACTGCCCAATCGCGATGGCGATGTGTAACGTGGCGGCTCCATATCCGTTGCCCGCCCCCGAGGTCCGTCGATGCCCAACCCGCCGCCTGCCGCGTTGCCCCTGCGCGCCTTCGCCGTTTCGGCGGTCGCCGCGCTGGGCGGGTTCCTGTTCGGTTTCGACACCGCCGTGATCAACGGTGCCGTCGGTGCGGTGCGCGAGAACTTCGGGCTGGGGGCCGGGCAGACCGGTTTCGCGGTGTCCTGCGCGTTGATCGGGTCGGCGCTGGGCGCGTGGTATGCCGGCCCGTTGGCCGACCGCTTCGGCCGCGTGCGCGCGATGCAGTTCGCCGCGCTCGCGCTGGCGGTCAGCGCGCTGGGTTCCGGGCTGGTGGCCGGGTTGTGGGATCTGGTGGGCTGGCGCCTGCTCGGCGGCATCGGCGTGGGCATGGCCTCGGTGATCGCGCCGGCCTACATCGCCGAAGTGTCCCCGGCCCACGTGCGCGGCCGGCTCGGCTCGCTGCAGCAGTTGGCCATCGTGCTGGGCATCTTCTTCTCGCTGCTGTGCGATGCATTGCTCGCGCATGTGGCCGGTGGCGCATCGCAGCCCTTGTGGCTGGGGCTTGCGGCCTGGCGCTGGATGTTCCTCGCCGCCATCGTGCCGGCCGTGGTCTACGGCCTGCTGGTGCTGACCGTGCCGGAATCGCCGCGGCATCTGGTGGCCAAGGGCGAACACGGCCGCGCCGCCCGCGTGCTGCGCGACCTGCTCGGCCTGCACGACGAGGACGCGCTGGCGTCGAAGGTGCGCGAGATCGGCGCCAGCCTGAAGCTTGAGCGGCGCCCGCGGCTGGGCGACCTGCGCCGTTCGGGCGGCGGCCTGCTGCCGGTGGTGTGGACGGGCATCCTGCTGTCCGCGTTCCAGCAGCTGGTCGGCATCAACGTGATCTTCTATTACTCCTCGGTGCTCTGGCACTCGGTGGGGTTCAGCGAGGCGGACGCCTTCGTCATCACCGTGGCCACGTCCATTGTCAACGTGCTGGTGACGCTGGTGGCCATCGCGCTGGTGGACCGGGTGGGGCGCAAGCCGCTGCTGGCGGTGGGCTCGGCGGGCATGGCGCTGACGCTGGCGGTGATGGCGTGGTGCTTCACCCGCTCCAGTGGCGGCGGCGAAAGCCTTCAGCTGGCAGCGCCGTGGGGCACGGTGGCACTGGTGGCGGCCAATTTGTACGTGATCTTCTTCGGTGTCAGCTGGGGGCCGGTGACGTGGGTGCTGCTCGGCGAGATGTTCCCCAACCGCATCCGCGCCATCGCGCTGGCGGTCGCGGCGGCGGCGCAGTGGTT